>WNFI01243793.1_pt1 | contig 10720 bp, 12 predicted proteins | sample 5400471 | NCBI WGS metagenome assembly WNFI01 (sample SAMN13153348, study PRJNA577476) | soil metagenome | isolation source: 100 cm saprolite on Douglas fir-dominated hillslope | place: USA:California | collected 2013-09-17 | reverse complement strand
GATCGCCGCGATCGAGCGCCAGCTGCGCGAGCAGTTCACGCAGGCCGGCATCAAGGTGGTGCGCTGACGTTGCCCGCTCACGAGACCGCCCCGCGCTCGCTGGGCCTCGACTTCGGGACCACCAACACGGTGCTTGCGTGGGCGCATCCGCACGCGCCGGCCGATCCGGTGGTCTTCAAGTTCCTCTCCAACCTGCTGTTCGCGTTCCGCTCGGCGATGTGCTTCTGGGACGAGGGCGACGAGAACCATCCGCTGGTGCGGCACGAGGGTGGGCCCTGGGCGATCCAGCGCTTCATCGAGCTCTCCGGCGAGTGCCGTTTCATCCAGTCGCTCAAGTCCTTCGCCGCGAGCCGGCTCTTCGACACCACCGGCATCTACGGGCGCGCCTACAAGTTCGAGCATCTCTTCGCGGCGTTCTTCGAGTCGCTGCGCAAGCATGCCGCTCCGCAGCTCGATCATCTCCCTGGCGACGTGCTCGTGGGGCGCCCGGTGCAATACGTCGGCAGCCGCCCCGATCCCGCGCTCGCGATGCAGCGCTACCAGGCGGCGCTCGCGCCCTTCGGCTTCCAGCGCATCCGCCAGGTCTACGAGCCGGTGGCGGCCGCGTTCTTCTACGCGCAGACGCTGGAAGCGAGCGCCACCGTGCTGGTGGCCGACTTCGGCGGCGGCACCACCGATTTCTCCGTGATCGCGTTCGACGTCGGCAAGCACGGGCTCCGCGCGAAGGCGCTCGGCCATTCCGGCGTGGGCGTGGCGGGCGACCGCTTCGACTACCGCATCATCGACCGCGTCGTGCTCCCGCAGCTCGGCAAGGGCACGACCTATCGCAGCGTGGGCAAGAATCTCGAGATGCCGCGCTCGTGTTTCGCGTCGTTCGCGAACTGGCACGAGCTCTCGATCATGAAGGGCTCGGCGGGCTTCAAGGACTTGAAGGAGCTGGCGGCCTTCAGCACGGAGCCCGAGCTCGTGCAGCGCTTCATCCGGCTGGTGGAGTCGGAGCAGGGCTATCGGCTTTACAAGGCGGTATCGGATGCCAAGGAGGCGCTGTCCACCGAGGAGACGGCGGGCTTCTCCTTCGAGGGCCCGGGCTTTCGCATCGAGAGCGTGATCACGCGCGCCGGCTTCGAGTCCTGGATCGCCGAAGAGCTGGAAGCGATCGAGGCGGCGCTCGACGCCGTGCTCGCGAACGCGTCGATCGCCGTGGGCGACGTCGACCGTGTCTTCCTCACCGGCGGCAGCTCGTTCGTGCCGGCGGTGCGCCGCATCTTCGACCGGCGCTTCGGCTCCGCGCGCGTCGAATCGGGCAACGAATTCGTGTCGATCGCCAATGGGCTCGCGACGATCGGATTGCGGGACGACGTGGATGCGTGGATCGTGACCGCGTGAGCGCCGTCGCGGAATCGCTCGCGGGCGCGGTCGCGCGCGCGCGCGGCAAGGCGCTTCCCGCCGCGCTGCGCGCCACCTTCGAGATGATGCTCATCGACATCGCCGGGCTTTGCGTCGCCGCACGCGGCGCGGGCTACGTGCGCGCCGCGATCGACAGCTGGGAGGCCTCGGGCGGCGCGACCGCGATCGGGCACGCGCGCGCGCTGGATGCCGCGGGCGCGGCCTTCGTGAACGGCACCGCCGCGCACGGCGAGGACTTCGACGATACCTTCGAGGGCGGTCCCGTGCATTCGGGCGTGGTGATCGTGCCGGCGCTCCTCGCCGCGGCGGAGCGCCATCGCATCGCCGGGACCGATCTTCTCTTCGGCATGGCGGTGGGCGCGGAGGTGATGTGCCGCGGTAGCCTCGTGGCGCCCAAGCGCATCCACCAGGCGGGATTCCATCCCACGGCCGTGTTGGGTGCTATGGGCGCGGCGGCCGGGATCGCCGCGGCGCTTCGCGCCGACGAAAAGACGTTCGCCTCGGCGCAGGGTATCGCCGGCTCGATGGCGAGCGGGCTGATCGAGTATCTCGCCGAGGGGACTTCGACCAAGCGCATGCATCCGGGATGGGCCGCGCAATCGGGGTTGCGCGCCGTGGAGCTCGCGCGCGCCGGCTTCGACGGGCCGCGCACCGTGTGGGAAGGCGCGCACGGATTCCTGCACGGCTTCGCCCACGCCGCCGACGGCGCGTGGGAGCGGCTCACCGGAGATTTCGGCGAGCGCTGGGTCGCGCAGACGATCGCGTTCAAGCCCTACGCCTGCGGAACGATGATCCATCCGTACATCGATTGTGCAAGGCGCCTCTCCCTCTCCCCGGGGTCCCCTCTGGGGCAAGGATCAAATGGCAGAGGGACGGGGAGAGGGTCAACGATGAACGTCGACGATATCGCCTCGATCGAATGCGACACCGCCGAAGGCATCGTGCACCGCCTGTGGGAGCCGCTCGCGGTGAAGCAGCGTCCGCCCACGGCCTACGCGGCCAAGTTCAGCGTGCCGTATTGCGTGGCGTACGCGCTGCTGCGCGGGGCGGTCGGCCTGGATGCGTTCACCGAGGAGAACGCGCGCGATCCCGCGATCATCGCGCTCGCGCAGAAGGTTCGCTATCGCGTCGACCCCGCCAATCCGTATCCCGACGAATACACGGGCCACGTACGTATCACGATGAAGGACGGGCGCGTGCTCGAGGAGCGCCAGCCGCATTTGCGCGGCGGCCACCACGAGCCGCTCACGCGCGCCGACGTCGAGGAGAAGTTCCGCGGCAACTGCGCGCACGGCGGCTGGGATGCGGCGCGCACCGAGGCGTGGCTCGCGTTGGCGCGGCGCGCGTTCGACGCGCCGATCGACCTCGCGCCATTCAGGGGATGACCATGGAAACGAGAGAGCTCGAGGGACGCGTGGCGCTGGTGACCGGGGCGAGCCGCAACATCGGGCGCGCCATCGCGCTCGCGCTTGCCGACGCCGGCGCGGCCGTGGTCGTCAACGCGCGCGTGGCGGCCGACGAGGCGCGCGCGGTGGTGAAGGAGATCGAGGCGAAGGGCGGGCGCGCGGTGGCGAGCCTCGCCGACGTGACCGACGAGGCGGCGGTGAACACGATGCTGCGCGCGACGCTGGAGAGCTTCGGCCGCCTGGATATCCTCGTCAACAACGCGGCGGTGCGCGACGTGAGGCCCATCGACGACATCGACTACGCCATGTGGAAGCGCATCACCGGCATCATCCTGGATGGCGCCTTCCTCACCACCAAGGCGAGCCTCGCCGCACTGCGCAAGAGCGGCGCCGGCGCCATCGTGAACATCGGCGGCATGTCGGGCCATACCGGGACCGCGGGACGCCCGCACGTGATCGCCGCCAAGCTGGGGCTGGTGGGGCTCACGCGCGCGCTCGCGCACGATCTCGCGCCCGACGGCATCACGGTGAATTGCGTCGTGCCGGGACTGATCGACACGAAGCGCGGCGGCTCGAGCGGCGCGAAGACCGCGCACCTCCACGAGACGATCATCGGCCGCCACGGAACGCCGGAGGAAGTGGCCGCGGCGGTGCGCTTCCTCGCGGGGCCGCGCGCACGCTACGTGACGGGCCAGGACTGGCACGTCAACGGCGGGGCTTACCTAGGCTAGCTCGCCCGCCTGCCTCGCGCGCATGGAACGGCGGTAGATCCACACGCCGATCGCGGCGATGCCCAGGAGGAGGATCACCGCGATGACCGGAACGAGGAACGCGAGTGCGGTGCCGACCATCGCGAGCCCATCGTCGATGATCGAGAGCAGCGGGTTCGCGAGGCCGCCGGTGGTCGCGGTGGAGGCGATGCGCGCGCCGCCCCGCAAGGCCTAGCAGCGTGGCCACCGCCGGCTTCACGAACACTTCCGCGGCGTGCAGCGCATGGTCGAGCCACGGGATCTTGTCGGCCAGCACCTCGAACACGAAGGCGCTCCCGAACACCACCAGCGCGGGTGGGGTCTCCATCCACTGGAAGGACGCGCCCAGGTCCACATAGCCGCCGCGCGCTGCGAGTCCCGCCACCAGGAGCGGCAGGAAGGCGCGCAACCCGACGCATGCCGCCAGCGCGAAGCCCATGGCGAGCTGCGAGACGAGGAGCGCGGTGTCGTCGAGGCTCATGACGCCGATTGTAGGGTAGTGTCTCAGTTTAACTCCAGGGTCTCTTGACGAGACGCTGTCGGCTCACGGAGGTTTCCGCCTGCACGCATGCCGCAACCGGCTACGTTGCGCAGGCCCGGGCCCACTCCGGCCCGGTGCAGGATGTTCCGCGCGGCGTTCAGATCGCGGTCGACCGTCAGTCCGCAATGCGGACATTCGTGCTGCCGGTCACTGAGCGCCTTGGGCACCTTCGCGCCGCATTCGGAACAATCCTGACTCGTGTTACGAGGGTCCACCTCGATCAACTTGATACCAGCTTTTGCAGCTTTGTATCTGAGAAACGAGATGAACTTGGCCCACGACGCGTCGTGGACATCCTTGGCAAGACTGCTGCGCGCGAGGCCCTTCACCTGGAGGGCTTCGATCGCGATCACGTCGTAGTCACGGACCAGTCGCGCGCTTGCCTGGTGGAGGTGGTTCGCGCGACGACGGGCCGTTGCAGCGTGGCACCGTCGTACCAGGATTCGCGCCTTGCCACGGCTCCGGGAGCCGCGTTTTCCGCGCGAGTGCGCGTTGCGCGATTCGCAAGCGGCGATCCGCGAGGCGAGCCGCCTTGAGGCTCGGGATCATCGCGCCGTCGGGAAGGGCGGCAAAGGGGGTGATCCCGAGATCGACCCCGACCGCACGATTGCCCTCGCGCAAGGACGGGGTCGGCACCTCGGCGGCAAGACCGACCATCCAACCCTTCACATCACGCCGAAAGACGCAGCTCCTGATGACCGCCTCAGTGGGGATCGGCCGGTGCAGATGGACCCGAAGCGCCCCCGGCATGCCCTTGAACCGAATCCTGCCCGCTTCAATCGAGATGCCCTGAAACTCGCGAAAGCCGAAGCTATGAAACCAACCCTTGCCGCGGAACCGCGGAAAGCCCGGCTTGCCGCCGCTCTTCACCCGGCGAAAGAATCCTTTGTACGCCTCGTCCAGGCGCTTCAGCGTCGCGCGCTGCACGGTAACGGGCAGGGCAGAGGCTTCGTGGTCACTCTGCCGCCACTCGGTGAGCGCTTTCGTCTGGTCGAAATAGGTACGAGTCACGTTCGCTTTGCGATAGGCGTCGATGCGCTCCTCCAGCGCCGCGTTGTAGAGCTGGCGCTGGGACTCGAGGATGGCCTCGAGCGCTCGATGTTGTTGCTTCGTTGGCAACAGCCGGTAACGGTAGGTGAGGATCATGGAGACTGCCGTGGCGCTGCGATCTCGCCAGCGTAACGAGTGCCAAGCTCATGGGATGAGCCTGACCCGCGTACAGAGAGCGCCCCGTCAGGACATCACGCGTTCAAACTGAGACAGTACGTATCCGCGCGGCGCGCAGGAATGTGGTGCGGCGCAGCAGGAAGGTCGCGATGCTGAGGTTGACCAGGTTCCACGCGATGCCGTTCACGAAGGCCGCGTGATAGGAGCCCGTGAGGTCGAAGATCTTGCCCGACAACCAGCCGCCCAGCGCCATTCCGAGCAGCGTGCACATGATGACGCCCCCCACGCGCGCGCCGGTCTCCGCGGGCGGGAAGTGCTCGCGCACGATGATCGCGTACGAGGGCACGATGCCGCCCTGGAACAGGCCGAAGAGCGCGGAGATGAGGTAGAGCGGTACCAGGCCGTCGAACGGCAGGAAGAGGAGGAGGGCGATGCCCTGCAGGGCCGAGCCCAGCAGGAGCGTGCGCAGGCCGCCGATGTGGTCGCAGATCCAGCCCGACACGAGGCGGCTCACGATGCCGAACCCCAGCATCACCGAGAGCATCTCCGCGCCGCGCGCCGCGCCGTAGCCCAGGTCGCCGCAGTAGGCGACGATGTGGACCTGCGGCATCGACATCGCCACGCAGCACGAAAGCCCCGCCACGCAGAGGAGCAGCATCGCGGTGTTCGGCGGCAGCCCGAAAGGCCGCGCGGAAGGCAGCGCGGCGGCCGCGGCTGGCGACTCGCGCAGCTGCACCGGAGGGCGCCTGCGCATGAAGAGCCAGGGCGAACATCGCCACGCTGCAGAAGGCCGCCATGCCGAGGTAGGTCTGGCGCCAGCCCACGGTCTCGACGAAGTGCTGCACCACCGGCGGCCAGATCGCGCCGCCCAGGTAGTTGCCGCTCGCGCAGATCGCGACCGCGATGCCGCGCCGGCGCACGAACCAGGAGGCGATCGGCGAGGCGTCCCATGAGGAGGCCGCCCACGCCGAAGCCGACCATCAGCATCGCGTAGGACGTGGATGCATCGGCGCGCGCGACGCCGAACTCCCGCTGCACGACCGGAAGCATGACGGGCACCACGTACATGCCGGCCGCGCCCACGGTGATGAGGGCGAGCGTCACCGTGAGACGCGCCCAGGCGTAGCGCGAGTCCGTGACCGCTAGCGTCGCTTCAGGCATTCGAGATAGGTCTCGTTGTCGAAGCCGGTGCCGTTGCGCTGCGCCTGCCAGATCACTTCCGCGAGGCACTCCATCACGTCGTGGCGCGCGTCGTGCATCGAGCCGCGCCGCGTGGCGAGCGCCTCCACCGCGGCGCGGATGCCCGGCGGCTGGTCGATGGAGACCTGCTCCTCGATGGCCAGGTGCATCATGAGGTGCAGGAAGGGGTTGGTCTCGCCGCCCTCGGGCTTCCAGTCGCGATCGAGATAGCGCTCGCGGTCCTCGAGCACGGCGTGGTACTCCGGGTGCTCCATCACGATGGAGAGCGCGATCGATTCCAGCGCCGTGAGCTCGGCCCCGGCGCCGTGCTTCGCCCACAGGTCGAACAGGAACTCGCGCGACTGGTCCCGCGTGGGGTTAAACACCGCGCCCCTTCGGCAGCTTCGCCTTCGGCTTCGGCGCGGGGGTGCCCTTGGCGGCGTATTGCTTCTTCTCGGGCCATTCGCACAGGCCGTACACGGGGCACTTGAAGCAGAGCGGATTCTTCGCGGTGCAGGTGTAGCGGCCGTGGAGGATGAGGTAGTGGTGCGCGTTGCGCAGGTATTGCTTCGGCGTCGCCTTGAGCAGCTTCACCTCGACTTCGAGCGGGTCCTTGCCGGGCGCGAGGCCGGTGCGATTGGCCACGCGAAATACGTGCGTGTCGACCGCGATGGTGAGCTCCCCGAACGCCACGTTCAGCACCACATTCGCGGTCTTCCGGCCCACGCCGGGCAACGCTTCGAGATCCTCGCGCGTGCGCGGCACCTGGCCCTCGTGGTTGTCGAGGAGAAGCTGCGACAGCGCGACCACGTTCTTCGCCTTGCCGCGATACAGGCCGATGGTGCGGATGTAATCCTCGAGACCTGCCACGCCCAGCTTCACGATCTTCTGCGGCGTGTTGGCGATGGGGAACAGCTTCTTCGTGGCGAGGTTCACGCTCTTGTCGGTGGCTTGCGCGGAAAGCACGACGGCGACCAGCAGCTCGTACGGCGTCGTGTACTCGAGCTCGCTCCTGGGGTTCGGCATCGCGTCGGCGAGGCGCCGGAAGAATTCTTCGCGCTTGGCCGGGCTCATTCGTAGGCCTCGAGCTGCGCGGCGCGCTCGGCGGCGTCGCGCGCGAGCCGAACGGCGCGGGCGTCGTGTCGATCGCGCGAGAGGTTCGCATCCGGCAACGCGGCGACGGGCTCGAGCGCGATGCAATCGACCGGGCAGGGCGGGATGCACAGCTCGCAGCCGGTGCACCACGACGCGATCACGGTATGCATGTATTTCGACGCGCCGACGATCGCGTCCACCGGGCACGCCTGGATGCACTTGGTGCAGCCGATGCAGATCTCCTCGTCGATCACCGCGACCTGCGGCCGGCGGTATGCGCCATTGGCGGGATTGAGCGGCTTCGCGGCGCGGCCCAGCAGCGCGGCGAGCTTCACCACACCGTCCTCGCCGCCCGGCGGGCATTGGTCGATGTCCGCCGCGCCCTGGGCGATCGCCTGCGCATAGGGACGGCAGCCGTCGTAGCCGCACTTCGTGCATTGCGTCTGCGGCAGGAGGGCGTCGATGCGGCGGGCGAGATCGGGCTTCATTGCAGGTCGGCGTCGGAAACGGGAGTGTAGGCGAGGCCGGCTTCGCGCGCGATTCCCGCGTGGTTGACACGCCCTTTCCAGAGGAGCACGGCCGAGCGCAGCGACGCATTCTCTCGCAGCGCGCGCGCGACGCCCTTCGACGCCATCTCGCGCACGAAAGGCAGCGCCGCATCGGCCAGCAGCTGCGCGCTCGCGCGCGGATCGGCGTTGGGCATGTTGGGCACGCAGTAGTGGATCACGCCCTCCTCGACGAAGGTCGGTTGCGCATGAGTGGTCGTGCGCGAGGTCTCCGCGACGCCGCCCCCATCGATCGAGATGTCGACGATCATCGCGCCGCGCTTCATGCGCGCCACCAACGCGCGCGGCAGGAGCTTGGGCGTGGGCTCGGCGGAAACGCGCGCCGCGCCCACCACGAGGTCCGCGGCGAGCGCGAGGCCCTCCACAGCCTCCGCGGTCGCAGCCGCGCGGCGCAGCACATCGACGTGCGCGCCGGCCTGCCGCGCGGCATGCGCCGCCGCCGTGCCCGCGTTGCCCGCGCCCAGCACCAGCACGCGCGCGGGAACGCGCCCCAGATGCTTCGTCGCGACGTCGATCGCGAGGCGCCCCGCGATCACCGACATGGGAGCCAGCATGGGGAAGCGGCCTTCGGCGTCGCACACCATCTCGTAGGCGATCGCGCTCACGCCGCGATGCGCGAGAGCCCGCGTGCGTCGCGGCTCGCCCGGCAGCTGGACGAACCCGAACAGCGCGGATCCCCGCGCGAGATGCGGCAGGTCGGCGTCGAGCACTTCCTTCACCTTCACGACGAGGTCGCCATCCCAGGCGTCTGCGGCGCTGCCGATGTGCGCGCCGGCCGCGCGATAGTCGTCGTCGCTCACGCCCACGCCGGTTCCCGCGCCGGCCTCGACGACGATCTCGCGGCCCTCGCTCGCCAGCACCGCGATGTGATCGGGCAAGAGACCCACGCGGCGCTCGCCCTCCTTGGTCTCGCGCGGAATGCCGATCCTCATGAGCGAATGGCGCGCTACTTCAACGCGCGCCGCGCCTGGGCGATGAGGTCCGGGCCGCGGTAGATGAACCCGGTGTAGACCTGCACGAGGCTGGCACCCGCGTCGATCTTGGCGCGCGCATCGGCGCCCGAGAGGATGCCGCCCACGCCGATCAGCGGCACGCGCCCGCCCAGCGCGCGGGCAAGCTTGCCCAGCACGGCGGTGGATCGCGCGAAGAGCGGCCGGCCGCTGAGGCCCCCCATCTCGCCGGCGTGCCGATGTCCCGCGATCTCCTCGCGCGCGACAGTGGTGTTGGTGGCGATAAGCCCGTCCACGGCGTGCTTCACCGCGAGCTCGGCGATCGCCTCGACCCGCGCATCGTCCAGGTCGGGCGCGACCTTCACCAGGAGCGGCTTGGCCCCGCCGTGGCGCGTGGCGAGCGCCGCGCGCCGCTCCATGAGCGCGCCGAGGAGCTCATCCAGCTTCTCGCTCGACTGCAGGTCGCGCAGGTTCTGCGTGTTGGGGGAGGAGATGTTCACGGTGACGTAGCTGGCGCACGCATAGACAGCGTCGAGGCACGTGACGTAATCGTCCGCGGCGCGCTCGAGCGGTGTGTCGAAGTTCTTGCCGATGTTGATGCCGAGCACGCCCCGATAGCGCGCGCGCGCGACGTTCGCCAGCAGCTTCTCCACACCGCCATTGTTGAAGCCGAGGCGGTTGATGATCGCGTCGTGCTCGGTAAGGCGGAACATGCGCGGCGTGGGATTGCCCGGTTGCGGACGCGGCGTCACGGTGCCGATCTCGATGAAGCCGAAGCCCAACGCAGCCAGCGCATCGACATATTCGCCGTTCTTGTCCAGGCCCGCGGCGAGCCCCACCGGATTCGGGAAGTCGATGCCCATCACGCGCCGCGCCTCGCCCGGGTCGGCGCCCGCGCCGAGCAGCGCCGCGCCGGGGCCCAGCGCGGCCAAGGACTTCAGGGCGAGATCGTGGGCGAGTTCGGGGTCGAGCTGGAAAAGAGCGGCGCGGGCCAGCGCATACAGCATTACGCGAGCCGCTTCCACTCTCCGCGGGCAAGCCCTTCGATGGGCTTGAACTGGTTCTTGTAGCTCATCTTGCGGCTCTGCGCGATCCAGTAGCCGAGGTACACATAGGCGAGGCCGCGGCGCCTGGCCTCCTCGATCTGCCACAGGATGTTGTACGTGCCATACGAGGCGCGAGGCACGAGAGGATCGAAGAAGGTATAGACGGAAGACAGACCGTCGGCCAATTCATCGACGATCGAGATCATGCGCAGCTCGCCGGCGTCGCGGAACTCGATGAGGCGCGTCGCCACGTTCGATTGCAGCAGGAAGTGCGCGTACTGCTCGCGGCTGTCGTGGTCCATGCCGCCGCCGCGGTGGCGCTCGCTCTGGTAGAGGCGGTAGAGCGCGTAGTGCTCGGCGTTGAACTTGAGCTCGCCGTAGCGGTACTCGAGGCTCGAGTGGCGCGCGATCGCGCGGCGCTGCGCGCGCGTGGGCTCGAACTCCGCGGCCACGACGCGCACCGGCACGCAGGCATGGCAGTGGTCGCAATACGGCCGGTAGGTGAATGCGCCGCTGCGGCGGAAGCCCGCGGAGACCAGCGCGCTGTAAGTGTCGGTGTCGATGAGGTAGCTGGGCGTGGCCACCTGCGAGCGCGCGAGCTTGCCCGGCAGGTA
>WNFI01010308.1_pt1 | contig 10720 bp, 7 predicted proteins | sample 5400471 | NCBI WGS metagenome assembly WNFI01 (sample SAMN13153348, study PRJNA577476) | soil metagenome | isolation source: 100 cm saprolite on Douglas fir-dominated hillslope | place: USA:California | collected 2013-09-17 | reverse complement strand
GATACATTTGTCAGCAACAGCATGCTTTCACTATTGTCAGACGCCAGACCCGATGCAAGTTTACCAACGGAAAAGCCACATAATCTAGAACTTGTATCTCGTAATTTCCTAAGCCCATCCACACCCTTTTTCCAATTTTACACTGATTTCATCACGCTCTACGATGCCATATCTTTTTCCGATCCCTTATTTGCATCGCTGCTCATTCCCCCACTTTCCATGGACTACTCATACGACTACCGCAAACTCCTCTGGGTCGATTTCTCACATCTCCTTCACACAGTTCGCACGGATGTCTCGCATCCTGCTACTCACGACCTTGGAAGATGCCTTTGGCCAATTGAAAATCGTGGCGATGTCATGAACGCGTATGTCAATGCTCTATGTCGAAATGGACAGCGTGCGCTGTCTGACGGGGTCCTACGCTTCATTGCCCTTCACCATGTTTCTTGCCATATCTGGCCTGACATGGCGACTGGATCGCGTGACGCATCAGCACCAACGTGGAACGAACCGAAGGCTCAAAAATTGTTCATGATGTTGCTACTCTCTGCTCCAAGAGCAACTGTGCGGCAAATCATGTTTTATCGTCAGCACAGTGATGGCCCAGTCCTTGCACCTCCCGCGTGCTTTGGTAATGATACTATGATGCGATCAACGACGCCTTGGGAACGGAACCGACGTGACCTTGCTTCGCGTTGGGGTGGTGCTGCATCGACGGAGCAGCTTCAGGATTTGTTTGAGCCAGTGTAGAACGTGTGCTTGACTTTGAGGAGCTTGTGTATGTAGCCTACCTTTACGTACTGTTCCCTGATATGAAGAAAGCTTATACCGGTCTCCCAAAACATTCTCGCGGTGAATATGTCCAATAGAGTGACACGATGCTAGTATAGGTTCTATTTGCTTTTCGGAATGTCTCCATGAACACCGAGGAGCTCTTTTATGGCTACACTCCATCCGATTTCATTTATTGCGTTCCTTCGTATTGAATGGACGCGCTTTTCAGGCAAGGACACCTTGCCATGGCATTGAGGCAAATCCTTCTTCTTCCCTACTACCTGCATCCTCCCTCCAGAACAGTAAGGCTGGTCTCCCTACGAATCTCTTGGGCTTTCCGAAGTGATGTATGGTCGAAGAAGATGTTTGGCCCGTTCACTCTCTGATCCTCTGTTACCTTCATCCTGGACACGCCGGGCGCCGTCCTTCGTTCAGTCCTCTCATCTTGCTCCAGACGCCCTCCGAGACAATCGGACCAGCGATCAGCCCACGCTAGCGTTGCACACGCAGTCGACGTCGCCAGCTGTCAATCTGGCCCATGCATCGGATCTCACTGACTTGCAAAAACACCATCAACCACCCATCTTAGACACTCGCGTGGATGCTCAGCGTTCTGCTTGGCATAACATGCCCATGAACGAGACACGTGCTCGCCGTCCGGCAGACCCGGCACGCCGTTCCCGCCAAAGAGATCCCACCACTCATGGAACGACGAAATCCTCGAAGAAAAAACCACCGCTCAAATTCGACCTTCCATCCCTTTCAAATGTCTATAACCCTCAGTTTGTCGAGATAAGGTTGACCCCCGTCAACAGACGTGTACCACGGCACCTGCGACCTGCGGCGTCATTTGGAGATGCGCCTTCTGAGCATCCTACATCCCGGACATCCGGTGTGCACTCACAAACTCCACCAAAAAAAAGGAAGTCGGATAGGAAACCATCGACCTTGCATGAAAAGGTGAGGTCGCTTCGATCACTCATCATCATAGGAATCGGTCTGATACGAGGATATCGTAACAGAAGTCGACAGACGTCCCTTCATCCACACCACGGGCTGCAGATGTCCCACCGCTCCATCTCGATATTCCAAAGACCCCCAATCCTCATTCCCTGGCATCGTCGACAAGAGCTCAGGCTTCGGCTCACCCCGAAAGCGAGGCCCAGGTGGACATGCAAGAGACCATTCGTATAGTCAAATCCCCAGTGACTCCGCGTCCAGAGGATAGGTTCAGCACTCCTGTCATGGAGCACGCCGATCCAGCCTTGAAGCTGTCTGTCGAGACTGATCAAGGGGAACAACCGGTTCCAGAAGCAGCCAAGGCCGACCCCGAGCCCGCCATTTCCCAGATGGGCGATTCTAGGCTAGAGATCGAAGCAGCGCTCGAAGTCGAGACGATAATTGCTGAGGCTATTGTTGAGGCTGTGGTTGAAATTGCTGGAGGACAAGTTTCAGACACGGCAGTTGGTGGCGAAATCGAATTCGAGGTCGGGGAGAAGTCGGAGATTGTTGAGATGGGGGCTCAGATGGATGTTAACCCTGGGCAAGTGGATTCTGTCGTCTGTGACCCCTCGTTTGAGGGTGCTTCGGCGGAAGGCCAACCCAAAGAGCAAGACGCCGGGGGGGCAGAACGTGAGTCTATTCAGAAGATCAATCCTCAGGAGGAGGCCGAAGCATCACATCCAATCCAATCCAAGACGGATGAGGAGACGCCCCACGTCAAAGTAAAGGTTGTCGAGGGAGAAACACCGCACCCGAAGGAACAACTCGAGCCGGCCGATACGGCCACACCCTGGCTGCCTGGTACGAAGAGCATTGGATCGACTACTACCGCCGTAGAATCCAAGAGGCCCGAATCGCTTGCCGAGACGCTGTATGAGCGTTCGACCCCTGGTACGCAGAAATCTGACCTTCGCTCACGCTCTCGGGCCAAGAGTCACGTCGAAAAGACAGAGCAACCTGTGGAACCTTCCACCACAACCGTCAAAGACCAAATCCCAACTTCCGTACCAGCTCCTGCACCTCAGACCGAGACCAAGCCTAAACCTTCAGAGCCGAAGGAGTCTAACCAGCAGAAGCGGATTTTTGCAGCCCCCGGAGACGATTTTGACACAGATAACGAACCGTCTTGGGCGTGGGAGGAATTGCTCAAGCAGATCGATGAGGAGGATAGGAGGTACCAAGAACAGCGGAACGCGGTTGATGTCAACATGTGGTGGATTAGCTTCGAGCTTGCATGGGAGGCAAACTTGAAGAAGGGAAGACCTCTCAGGACATGGCTCGACGTCGAGAAGAACTGGCCGAAGGAACCTGAATGGGAGAAAGACGTCAAGGAGAGCGAAGCCGCGAGAGATCCTAGCAGACTTCCTAAGAAGGTTCCCGATCAGTACGGAGAGAAGAGTTCAGAGATGATGAATGCTGACTCTTCGGTGCCTGCACCTGGTCCAACCACAGCCAATCCATCTCCAAGGGACGGCAAAGGATCGACCGCTACTTCCGCTTCTTCTACGCGTAAAAATTCGTCCTCCTCCCTTCCTAACACCAAGCAAGACAAAGATTGTGCTCCGATCAATCCTCACCGAAGCTCCCAAGGCAGTCTGAAGGGCGACATCTGGACAATGTGGAAGGAGACTGAGCAACGTTGGGCCGAAGAGGAGCGCATCGAGAAAGAGAAGAAGAAGACTAATTCGGTGAAGCCAGCACCCGCTCCGGCGTCGACAGCTCACGAACCACCACATTCGAAAACGTTCCCCGCCGGTGTCTTCCCTAGAAGTCGATATTCAAGACGATCCGATCACCCCATCAGTTCTGCGTGGCAGGATCGTGCTCGTCAGCAAGAGGAGGGACGAACAGAATCTGCTCGTAATACTCAACAATCCAAGCAACATACGTATCCCCCTCACTCCCAACAGCAGCAGGCACCCGTTCATCCGCAAGCTCACGCCCAGTCTGAACCCTACTCCCAGTGGCGGCCCCGCCAATCCTCGGCAGCTCAGACGGCTCCTCCACCACCCCCGCCCCCTCCGCCACAGCCGAACACAACTCAGCCTTCAGGCTACCAGTCGCGTCGGGACACTCACCCTGGGACCCAATCTCGGCCCACCGCACATCACAAGAAGGAACCACGCGTCCCCCTTAAAATCCGCATCCCCGAAACGCCTATGGGCACCTCTTGGAAAGCGTACGAGGCCCGGTGGGAAGTTCTCCTTAACTCCCAAGGGCCTATCTCCTTCTCCTCCGTCCCTTGGCCAACTCAACACCGCCCAGCCGACCCTACCGCGATTACAATTTACAACATCGCTGCGTTCTTACTTTCGCCTGAACACTCGAAGGAGATGAACGCACGCGACAGGTTACGCGGTGCCGTGAGGAGATGGCATACGGATAAGTTTACGAGGTTTGCCAGTCGGATACTTCCCGATGATAAGGCAATGATCGATGAGGGCGTGGGCATCGTTGCGCGAGCGTTGACGCAACTCCTCGAGCTAGAGAAGAAGCGCACTAATTGAAAGGTTTTCGTTACATTTCGTTTCTTCCATTGCATTTCTTTTCTTGACTTTTTACCAAACCTTCTCCAACAACACACTTCCATACAGACAATACCCCCCCCTCTACATTCACCCCCTACTTTCGATTCGGTAAAGGCTCTCCTTTCAATCATCGGGAAAATGGGTCGATTGGCCATTCTTGGTTGTTAGTTAATTTTGTCTATTTTCGCACCGGCTTGCGTTACGCATCTCGCTCATCATCCGCCGCATGTATCATGTGGAATGGCCCAATTCCCTTTTATTTTAGATCCTGAGAAGTTATCCGGGGGCTAGATGTGGGCATAAACGTGTAGTCGAAGCTACTGGTTAGTGCAGATGGTACCTTGCTTTGTCACCACTATATGAACCGATCAGCTGATGGTGTCTGAGCTTTTTTAATCTGTATGCTTTGCAACGCCTCATTGTGATGCTATCTGAATGGCGGGTGTAGTATGCGTCATGTTCTCACTAGCAAAAGCCCGCAGAAGTTGCCAACTTTAGACGGCTCACTGCCTGCTGTTCCGAAGTTCCCTTATGTGGGACAGTTCCGGAGCACGTTCCATTTCCACCGGTTCACAAAACCACAACATGATCCCACGGGACGCTTAACGCTTGGAAGGTTCGCGTGTCCCAAGGAACGATAATAAGTACACGGAAATTACGATCGATAAGGCATCAATCCTTGTTTGGTCTTCTCAGGGATAGTAGTACATGATCGGAAGCCACAACTTGAGTGGAGCAATTTTCGACGGCTTTGGGCCAAGTTCGCAGTGATCTTCGAGTCGATGAGGGCGCATGGAAACAAGTGAAGGGAGTTGGGGTGGGGCAAAAAAAAGTAGTACACGCTGCCTTTCATCCGGAATGTTCGATATATGCAAACGTAGAAAGCAAACTGCAGCCAGAGGGGAATGTATAGAGAGCGAATAATAGGGAGCAATTAGAACAACCAGATTTGAGTACGATCATTCCTTCAAAGATGAGGGATCTTTGGGAGGACTCGAGGCGTTGGCCCCTATGATGGGGGATGTGAAGATGCCATGCGGGCCCGTCGATGGCTGTGAAGCATGAGGAATCCTAACAAATGCGAAGGAACACGATTAAGGAACGATGTTATCGATATTGGAGCTCGATGAATAGTACGTACTGTTCTGGTTGAGGAATTGCCGCTAGAAAGAAGGAGAAAGGAAGAACCGGTCAGGAACGACGTGCCGCCCATGATGGAACAGAACGTTCCACTCACTTCCGACACTGGCCTGAGGAGCTACACCGGCTTTCGAAAGAGCGTAGTCACCAGAATCAAAGTACTTGCGTTCCTATGCATCCCAAGAAGAGAAACATGGTTAGTAATCTGTTGGTTGAGTTTCTACTAGGTTGTGGCGATAGATAGGATGGGGTGAATCAACGATAACGAACCTTTTGCATCTTTGCTAGCACGTTCTTGTGCGTAGGCAGCTTTCCATACTTCTCAAACAACTTCTTCTCATCTGGACTCTGTACAAATGACCAAGTGGCAAGTTGATGTTTTAGTTCCAATGCGTAAATTCACGAGAGCCTGCCCTTAGGCGACATACCAAGTTGCTGATGTCGACCTTCTTGCGCTGGGGAAGCATGATTACTTTTGTGTCCGGAGAGCGTAGGATGAAAGCTGTCTTTTGGCGGTGAATCGTAGCTGGGTGGGATCGGGGAAGGAGCGGGTGGGTGTGGCCTTGTTGCTTCTTATGAGTTGGTCATGACCTCGTGACAGTCACAAAAATGGCAACTCGGAAAATAGAATGGCGGCTCCACGGCACAGCCCGCGCAGCCTATTGACTCGCCTTAGACATTTTCGGGCCATCCTGATCTTTGGGAGTGCCAGCTGTAATCGTTTGATTATGGAAAACTCGAGCCATTTGCGCAAGACTCAAGCCTGGAATCACCTGCAGGGTGTCTCATCTTTTCGGTTCTAATGGTTCTAGACTTAAAAAAAAAATCCGTCCTTCTTACGTGGCATAAGGACACCTGTGTTAGCCTATTGTCTCAGTATTTCATGTAATAAAATTAAACAGGAATCCAGCTCCAGTCCACTTGGCATTCACGCAGTATAGTGTCCTGCTTGTTATTGCTGTCAGAGAGCAGTGGCTAGCGATCTGAGGAGACTCATCACGAACGGCGTAGGCAGTCATGATCACGACGTTCAACCACTCGGAGAGAGGCGGCCACTTTCCAAACACAACATGTTATGATTAGCAAACGGGTATATCCGCTCCTACAGAGAAATACAATACGAAAGATGAAAGTAAGTCCTTCAAGCACCTACGAACCGGATTCAGAACTGTCTGCAGGCGGAGGGGGATGAAGGCAGGGTGTTGGGATAGTCTCCTCTGCAGAATGCTCTGAACGTCTTGCGGACAAAGGCCGTGGCAAAATTTCCCTCCAGGTATCCCGGACCACCGTACTCAGTACTGCGCGGGGGAATCAACTCTATCTCTCCATAATTCCAATCCCCGCGACTTATTCTGGAAGCGATGATAGCCTTCCGAGCCTCGATATGGAACAATTGCTTCGTGCGAAAGCGCTTTCGAATGATGTTTGCGTGTGCAGCAGCTCGTGCTTGTTTACTTGCCCTGATTTTCTCCTTTATTCCCCCAAGGAAGGAGTATTGCTCGTGGTATTCACTTGGAGGGGAAGATGTGGTGGGGCGAGAAGTGCTAGCGCGAGGCATCAGATCCAAGTCATCTGAAATCTCGTCAGGGGTGATGCCAACGATGTTAAGAAACTGGGGGTGTCGAAAGGGATGGACCCTGTGATCGGTGCCCATTCAACATAGAAGTATTGATTGGACTAGAAATACAATTATGGATGAGAATATAGTATTGCGATTCAAGAAATCATGGTTCTACTTGGGTGTCAAGTGCTTTCATCCATCCTGGCGGTAGTTCGTCATAGTCATACGGGGGTGGCAAGGAAAAAGTAGGACTGGGCGAGCGCTCGTCTCTCCATGTTCCATATCTAACTTCCTCGTGATTCGTTAGCTCCGTACGAGACATGGTGAGTGAAGATCTCGGTTCGTTTGTTAGTCGTGAAAATCCAAGGGTATACGTCTGGCGATAGGGGTACTGATAACAGAGGGTAAGTGAACGAAGCCGGGATATATATATATATGTGCACTTCAGCACTGCACAGTCACCGAGTCAGGTGACCGCGGAACTGTGAATCCGGTTTTCGAACTGTGTTAGTTGCGTACGATCGGTCTCTCCTCATTGCGTCGTTCTGGATGCAAGGCTCTTCACATATTTCGTCTCTCTATTTCTCAGCTGCGTGAAACTTCTATTTGCACGATCCTCCAATGTCATGTGCAGTAATGCGTACCGCAATCTGTGTCCCTTGTTTCATCGACTCAACCCGATGTTGTATTAGCCGTAGTACGAGTACAGCCAAGTCCGAACATCTCCGAAAGCTTGGCCGCGATCTGGCGCTCGGCTGTGCTGTGACGACGAGCGACTTTAGCTACCGCGGGATTCTGGTGACGTTTGCGTTTGCGCGGCCACAGAGAGACAGCTGGCTGAGGACAACTCTGTATTTCCCTCGCCCTTGTCTTCCAATCGAGTGGGGTTTTCCGTCACTATTGACTCTCCGGGGCCTAAAGCTTTCTTGGCCTTATGAACCTGCATTAGAAATTGTTCCTTGTTCTCATGTAGTGCGCAATAGAGACGTCTTCAAATGAACCTTTGTCCACACTCACAGCAATGACCCAAGTTGGAGGGTTACTATCCTTTCGCTCATGCCTTCTGTGCACGGACCCTCATGGTGCGTTCGCAGCGCGGCGGTCCTGTTGGAGTTCATATATCGATCAACGCCACGGCGGCGCGCTGGTTTGGATGATACTCGTGCGGGGTAGGGGAGTGACCATCGTACCGAACATATTCTCATCGTAGATTCTTTGGAATTGCGTTGGGACTCCAGGTATGTAACAACATAATGGATCCCAGAATGGATCTTATGACAAGCTCCAGTCGGACCTTATTCTAGGAGATGTCTATGACGTGGAGCTCGTAATCTCCCTAGTAGACAACTTTTACCTGACGTACTGTAACCAGGGGAGCATCTGCCTATCTGACCTAAAGGTCAATTGCATTTCTTCCCGATGACGTGGATTCGACTGCATTCGGTGGAATGGTTCGTTGATTGGTCTACGAAGGTCCTACGTATAACATCACATACAACATGTGCATCCTAAAAAAACTGAACAAATACATATTATCACAATCCAGGGCAAATATGTACTGTATGCGGATTTTAGACGAGAGCCAAAAGCAATAATTGAACGTCCGGATTGCTTGAGAGAACAATGAAATCTTTCACATCCAACCGTGGCGGCCAACAAATAATCACTTGTTATCGGCCCACGTGGCGACCTACGAAAGCAGAGGATAGTTGACATGAGTTCCCAGAGAACGGCTATATCGTCAAGATTGAAGTAAAGTCATACCCAGCTGAAACCTTGGAACTGTGCCTGATCTGCGGTAGACAGTTGTCCATGTACAGGGGTTAAGGTAGGTTGTTCTCGAGTGAACTCAGTATCGAAGTTGCTGACATCAGATGGATTTGACTAGTACAAAGGAAGTCAAAATTCGTCAGCATATTACAATATGCCAGGAGGGAAATAAAACCCTACGATAGTCGGGAAGTACGGTGGAGGAATGCGCTTGTGAAGTACATCTTCGAAGTTGGTGTCTTTGAAGAATGGGTGACGTTTGATCGGCTCCGCATCGTCTAGTCCAGACCCCAGACGTCGCGTTGCGTCACGCGTCAAAAGCTGCGAAATCTCGATCATGAATACCACCGAATTTGATAACGAAGATACCCAGAACATGCCTTCTGGAGGATCGAAACGGCATCCCTAGGCATGGTGATTGGGTACAGTGGTTCGTCTTCTAGAATGGCGTCAAAAATTTCTTCCTCATCGTCTCCACGGAATGGTGATTGTCCGAGCAGCATTTCATACATCAAAACACCGAAGGCCCACCAATCGACTGCTCGTCCATAACGTTGTTCAAGCAGAATCTGGAGGAATCATTCAGGAATATGAGGTGGACAGACTCGAACGGCACAACCAACCTCTGGTGCCATAAACTCAGGCGTGCCACAAAATGTGCTGGTTGTTTTTCCGTAGCCCATATCTTCTTTGCACAGACCATAATCAGCGACCTTGACATGACCATCCAACGTCAATAAGATGTTATCGAGCTTGAGATCACTGGGGATTTCATCAGTGATCACTTTCTAACTTGCCGGACGGGTGTCTGGTGCTCACCGGTAGATTATGTCATTGGCATGGAAGTATTCAAGCGCGAGAAGTACTTCGGCAGCATAGAATTTCGCTTGTCGCAGCGAGAATTGCCGACGCTGGATGTGAAGCATAAGATCCCCGCCACTCACATATTCCATCACGAAGTATATGCGTGTTTCCGTCTGAAAACAGGAGTGAAGGCCCAGCAAAAACGGATGTCGCTCGCGGGCCGCGGTGAGAAAGACACGCTTCTCGGATTGTGTGCTACGCCATATCAGTAACGCCAGCCTCTTCCAAGCATGGGGATTAATTACCTCTCTACTTCGTCATTGTCGATAATGAATTCCTTCTTCAATACTTTGATGGCAAACAAATTATTCGTTCGCTTCTCTTCGGCAAGCATGACCTTGCCAAAGTTTCCCTTTCCAAGCACAGCAAGGAAGTTGAAGTCATCGAGACCAACTTTCCTTCTCTTAGGTGGCCTGGCAGGTGGGACAATGGCTCCTGGGCTAGTGGTGTACCGCCCACCAGGCGGCGGATACGTATCCGTCCGAGTTGGAGCACTGGCCCTTCCGTATGGTGACGGCATCTGAATTGCCACTGATCAGTGGCATAGCTTGGCGCGGTTTGTGCACATACCAGATCAGGAGGTTTCTCCTCTGAGCGTCGATGTGCTACAGGAGTCGGGCTAGGGTATCCAGCTGCCCGGGGATCAGTGCGAGGATCCGGATAAGTCTGTCCATGAGCGGGTTTGGGGGTGCCTTGTGGTTGGGGAACGTGAGAAGAGTAAAGGGCGTCGCGATGCTCTTGATATGGAAGAACCTCGGTAGAATTGCGGCCAGCGCTAAGATCGACGCGGTTAAAATCATTCACCATCGTATCTAACGGAGGTTGGGACGCAGGGGGTGTAACCTGCGGCTCTGGCGGTCGTTGATTCTGTCGAACTTGCTTCTGGTGGAACTTGATATCCTGGATCTGGCTTAGCAAAATATTCGCCGTCTCCATCGACATTCCGCAAAAGTCGGGTACCAGGTGCGCACAACTAGCGTGACAGGTGATATCGCATTCTTACAAACCAGAATCAGCAAATCACTGTGTTTAGGTATTAGTGACTTACCACTACACTTCTTCGCGTCCTTTCTGCCCA
>WNFI01448728.1_pt1 | contig 10721 bp, 8 predicted proteins | sample 5400471 | NCBI WGS metagenome assembly WNFI01 (sample SAMN13153348, study PRJNA577476) | soil metagenome | isolation source: 100 cm saprolite on Douglas fir-dominated hillslope | place: USA:California | collected 2013-09-17 | reverse complement strand
GCCAGTGCTGAGGCTTTGGCGACTAACTTTTCTGGACTTCGGCCCTGCGGAAGCCCACGCCGGCTCGTGACTGCGGTGCGGTCTTGTCATCAATATCCCAGCCGCAACCAAATAAGAGGACGCCTGGTTTAAACCATGCAAACTGAACCCGTAACAAACATCAACACGCAGGCCATCGAATCCAGGGTTCGCGATCTGCTGCTCAACGCATTGACAGTTTCCTCGGGCGCTGTCGACGCGATCAGTTTTCTTGCCCTGGGCAAGGTTTTCTCCGCCTTCATGACCGGCAATATCGCGTTTCTCGGACTCCGGGTTGCAGGCGCTAGTGCCCCCGGCGCCGTGGCTATTATCACCTCGATGATCGCTTTCGCCGTGGGGGTCTACGTCTCGACGCGAATCGTCAAGCCCAGTGAAGGCTTTGGCATGTGGCCCAAACGAGTGACGATCTCACTTGGTACATCACTGATCGCGCATGCTGCTTTTGTGGCCATCTGGTTCTCCCAAGGCGGCCAGCCTTCGACTGACGTCGCCCACGTTCTCCTCGGCTTGTGGGGTTTCGCGATGGGGATGCAGAGCGCCGCAGTGCGAACGCTTCATGTGGAAGGTGTGTTCACGACCGCTGCGACTGCAACCATCATTGTCCTTATGGGTGACCTCGCCAACTGGCCCGCGACAGCTGAAGAGAGGCGGCGGCTTGCAGGCGTTCTCGTCTCTTTGTTCCTCGGCGCTACTGCCGGAGGCCTGCTTCTGGTTCACGCGCTCATCTATGCCCCCCTCCTGCCATTCGTGATTACCTTTGCGACGGTCGCAATTGCGGCAAGCGTTTTGCGAGAGCGTGCTGCGGTCCCCGAGAGTACGCGCCGGAAGGTAGCCTGACTTCAAGTCTCTAAAACCCCTCGACAAATGTCGAGAGCACGTCGGGATAGTGACATTCTCTCCAGCAGTCACAATCTTAGTAAGCTAACGCTTTTCTTCAGGCACTCTCCAATCTTTAGGCTCAAATCCATTTTGGCCAGTCAAATGCAATTGATTAAGTGGAGAAACTAAAACGTCTCGCGACATCAGAAACAGACCTAAACCATTGAAGGAGAAATCATGAAAGTACACAACGCACTTGCTTCAATTGCGACACTCTTTTTTCTGACAGCTGCGTCATTCGCGCAGCAAGTGAAAACCGACTATGACCGGAGCGTGAATTTTGACCAGTACAAGACGTATACCTGGGAAAAGGTCCAAACACAAGATCCGCTGTGGGTCGACCGGATCAAGAGCGCCGTGGATGCAGACCTGACCACGAAAGGCTGGACGCAGGCGCCTTCAGGTGGCAGCATCTCACTCGTCGCAATCGAAGCCACCAAGAACCAACAAACTCTCAACACGTTTTACGACGGCTTTGGGGGAGGCTGGCGCTGGGGAGGGTTCGGAGACGCGACTACTACAACCGACACCTACCAGGTCGGTACCCTGGTGCTCGATATGTTCGATACGCAGACGAAGAAATTGGTGTGGCGAAGCTCGGCCAGTGACACGCTGTCAGACAAGACCGACAAAAACATCAAGAATCTCGGCAAGGGAGTGCAAAAGATGCTCAAACACTTCCCTCCGGGAGCACCGGCAAAATAGAGAAATATTTCGCATTCTGTGAAGCTCGCTACGACTTAGTAAAAGAGCCCTTCAAGGACATTTGGCAACTCAAGTGCACTCGCAAGGATGATAGCGCTGTCGCTACCAGGTCGGCTTGGTGATTTCGGACATCGATTCCAGATTTTGAGGTCGCACCGAAGCATTTATGTGGATCGTTCAACTTGCTTTACGACGCCCGTACACGATCGTGGTCTTTGCCATTCTCATCCTGCTCATGGGTGCGCTCTCAATTTTTCGCACACCCACGGATATCTTTCCGAATATCAACATTCCTGTCGTTAGCATCATCTGGACTTACACCGGTCTCGTCCCCAGGGACATGAGTGACCGAATCATCACCGTCACAGAGCGGTCGCTTACCACCACAGTGGATAACATTGAGCACATTGAGTCTCAGTCGCTGTATGGGGTCGGTATCGTTAAAGTTTTCCTGCAGCCGACAGCGAACCTTCAGCAAGGGATTGCACAGATCACCGCGGTCTCCCAAACGCAGCTCAAGCAGTTACCTCTAGGAACCACGCCGCCGCTCGTCATCAGTTATAGCGCTTCCACCGTACCCGTTTTGGAGCTAGCTCTTTCTGGCCAGGGTCTCTCGGGGCAGCAGCTCAACGACTATGCTCTGAATTTCATTCGCACTCAAATGATCACGGTTCCGGGAGCGTCGGTACCGTATCCCTATGGCGGCATCCAGCGGGAGGTAATGGTTGACCTGGATTTACGAGCGTTACAGTCGAAGGGTCTCTCACCGATGGATGTGGTCAATGCAATCAGCGCCGAGAATTTGATCCTTCCGACAGGCACTTCCAAAATCGGCCCCACGGAATACGACGTTGATATCCCAAACGCTGCTCCGCAGACGATCGCGGAGCTAAACAATATCCCGATCAAAACATACGGAACCACAACCATCTACATTAAAGACGTCGCCTGGGTACGGGACGGTGGTCCCCCACAGACCAATATGGTCAGAACGAATGGGCAGCAATCGGTGTTGCTGACAGTCGAAAAGAGCGGAAATGCATCAACACTGAGCGTAGTAGCGGGCATCAAGTCTCTGCTGCCTTACATCCAGACCACAGTTCCACCTCAGCTACAGATGAAACCTCTGGCCGACCAGAGCATTTTTGTGCGTGGCGCCATCAGCGGTGTCGTCAGAGAGGCCCTGATTGCCGCATGCCTGACGGCCTTCATGGTCCTGGTTTTTCTGGGGAGCTGGCGGAGCACGCTTATCATTGCAAGTTCCATCCCTCTGGCGATTCTGACCTCGTTATTTGTCGTGAGTGCGATCGGGGAAACCATCAACATCATGACGCTCGGTGGACTGGCTCTGGCCGTCGGCATTCTGGTGGATGATGCCACCGTCGAAGTCGAGAACATCAACCGGAACAGAGAAGCAGAACCGGACAGGAATATGGACGAGGTCGTCCTGGAAAGTGCTTCTCAAATAGCCGTACCTGCACTAGTGTCAACACTTTCAATCTGCATTGTGTTTGTTCCCATGTTCTTGCTGTCCGGAGTGGCGCGGTATCTCTTCTTGCCGCTTGCCGAAGCTGTGGTATTTGCCATGCTAGCGTCATACCTGCTCTCCCGGACGCTCGTCCCCACCATGGCCAAGTACCTGTTGCGCGGTCAAAAAGTGGAAAGCGGGCAGGCCCCTGCGCCTAGCCGCAACCCGCTGGTCAGGCTTCAGAAACGCTTCGAGGCAGCCTTTGAACACTTTCGGGAGGGTTATCACAGCTTGCTGGAAAAAGTTCTGCATCACCGGCGTATTTTCCTGATCGGGTTCTACGCAGCCTGCCTGGGCTCATTGGCAATTCTGATCCCCTGGCTGGGTGAGGACTTCTTTCCCAGCGTAGACGGCGGCAGTTTCAATCTCCATGTCCGCGGCCCTACTGGAATGCGGATCGAAGATTCGGCTTTTCTTTGCGATCTGGTTGAGCAGTCGATTCGACGGCAGGTTCCGGCGGACCAACTCTCAACCATCATCGACAACATAGGTCTGCCTGTTAGCGGCATTAATCTTTCGTACAGCAACTCGGCCCCGGTTGGGACCATGGATGCCGACATTCTTGTGACGCTATCGCCGAAACACAAGCCTACGGCAGACTTTGTTCACAATCTTCGTCTGACGCTTCCCTCAGAATTTCCCGGGGTGACGTTTTATTTTCTGCCTTCCGACATGGTCGGCCAGATTTTGAATTTTGGATTACCAGCCCCGATTGACATCCAGGTCACGGGCAACAACCTCCAGGGCAATCGACACTGGGCAGAGGCGCTGCTTGAGAAAATCAGATATGTTCCAGGAACGGCTGACTTGCGAATTCAACAGCCCTTCAACGAACCTTATCTGCATTTCAATATTCAACGCACTAAAGCCCAGCAACTTGGCTTGACCGGGCAGAACATCGCGCAAAACCTCCTGATCTCACTCGGCGGCAGCTCCCAAGTTGCACCAACCTTCTGGGTAGATCCAAAAAACAACGTCAGTTACACAATCGCAACGATGACGCCGCAATACCGGGTGGACACCTTGCCAGCCCTCGAGAACATGCCTGTCACGGGAACAAACCCAACGGCTCCTCCCTCGATCATGGCCAGTTTGACCTCCAGGCAAAGAGGAGCTGGGATGGCCGTAGTTTCTCACTACAACATTGCACCCGTGATTGACGTTTTCGGTTCGGTCGAGGGACGGGACCTGGGCGGAGTGTCGGGCGATATCAACAAGATAATTGATGCGGCCCGGAACCAGTTACCGCGCGGCTCCAAAGTGGTTGTTCGTGGGCAGGTGCAGACGATGCGATCTTCCTACATCGGCCTGCTGGGTGGCCTGGTGTTCGCGATCGTGCTCGTGTATCTTCTGATCGTGGTGAACTTCCAGTCGTGGCTGGATCCCTTCATCATCATTTCCGCCTTGCCAGCAGCCCTCGCTGGAATCGCCTGGTTCCTGTTCGTGACTCACACGCATTTGAGCGTACCTGCGCTCACCGGGTCGATCATGTGCATGGGCGTGGCAACCGCGAACAGCATACTGGTCGTGAGCTTCGCTACGGAGCGGGTGATGGAAGGTAAAGATGCCCTCACCGCTGCACTGGAGGCCGGCTTCACACGTTTTCGTCCCGTGCTGATGACTGCGCTGGCAATGATGATCGGCATGATGCCGATGGCTCTGGGATTAGGTGATGGCGGCGAACAAAACGCTCCCCTTGGTCGCGCCGTCATTGGTGGGCTTCTGTTCGCGACGGTTTCCACTCTGTTCTTCGTACCCACGGTTTTCAGCGTGTTGCATGGGTTACGCCAGCGTCCAGCCGAAGCGGGGAGTCAGCAAAAGGTGTAGATATGTCTGGAATGACTAAGCAGGGTGAAACTGAAGCTGGGAAAGAGCTCGACAGCCAACTTTCGACGCCATTGGACCATGCTGCCGTAGAAGCAAAGAGGTCGCGTAAGCATTGGCTCATCCTAGTGGTTCTCGTGTTAGTCGTAGGCGGCCTTTTGGTTTCCGGAATACTGTCTCGAGTCTGGCACCGTGCAACTTTACGCACAGAAGCGTCGCAGATGGCGGTACCTCCGGTCTCGGTGGTGCTGCCTAAAAACACTGCGCCGGCGCAGGAGATTGTCCTGCCGGCGAACGTACAACCATTCATTACCTCACCTATCTACGCTCAAACGTCTGGCTATCTGAAGAAGTGGTATTTCGACATTGGGGCACACGTCAAGAAGGGGCAGCTACTTGCTGTGATTCAAAGTCCGGAAGTCGATCAGCAACTTCAGCAGTCGCGCAGCAACTTGCGAACCGCGCAGGCAAATCTCAGGCTAGCGGAGATCACGAAAAATCGTTACCAGGGACTGCTGAAGACCCACGCAGTATCCCAACAGGACGTAGATAATGCCGTTGGCACTTACAATGCCAATGCTGCAGTTGTCCAGGCAAACCAGGCAAATGTGCGGCAACTCGAGGCGCTACAGGCCTTTGAAAATATTTATGCCCCCTTCGATGGCGTGATCACTGCTCGCAACACCGATATCGGGAACCTCATTAATTCCGGCAACACTGGCAATGTGAAAACCGATCTTTTTCACATGGCTCAAACGAGTAAATTACGCGTATACGTAGATGTCCCACAACAGTACTCGCGAGGCGTGAAACCCGGCCAGACCGTAGACCTCATCGTGCCCGAGTTTCCTGGCCGCCGGTTCCAGGGCGTGCTAGTACGCACCGCGGAGGCGATTAATCTGGTCACCCGCACCCTGCCGATCGAAGTTGATGTCGATAATCCTAAGGGCACGCTGCTCACGGGCTCTTTCGCCGAAGTACACTTGAAGGTGCCGGAGCAGAATTCTACTTATCTCATCCCGGCCAATACTCTGATTTTCCGCTCAGAAGGTCTGCAGGTCGCCGTTGTGAAAGGCGGAAAAATCGTGCTCCAGCCTGTAACTGCAGGCCACGATTTGGGCAATGCGATAGAAATTGTTTCCGGCCTGAACGCTGACGACCAAATCGTTGTTAACCCGTCAGATTCCATTGTTGCCGGACAAGCCGTCAAAATCGTCCAAGCCTCGTTACCAGGGGATTCGAAGTGAAACTCTCCAATAAAGTTCGGCAACCGAAATGGGCTACGCTCCTTCTCGCTGTCGGAGTAATCCAGTTTAGCGGCTGTACAGTGGGACCGAACTATCATCGCCCTGCAGCTCCGGTACCGATCGCGTACAAAGAAATCGGCAATTGGAAAGCTGCCCAGCCGAACGAATTGAGTCACGGCGGGAATTGGTGGGAAATATTCCAGGACCCGCAACTGAATGCCCTGGAGCAGCAAGTCAATATTTCCAACCAGAACCTGAAGATTGCACAGGCCCAATACACGCAAGCTCGTGCATTGCTCCGCTACAATCGTGCCGATTATTTCCCGACGATTGCAGCTGCTCCATCCGCGACGCGCACAAGAGTATCCACCAACCGTTCGCCTCAGACCTCGATTTTCAATGGAAAGACCAACAACGACTTCCAACTGCCCATCGAGTTTTCATACGAAGTCGACGCCTGGGGAAGAGTGCGCCGCAATGTGGAGTCTTTTCGCGAGCAGGCGCAAGCCAGCGCTGCTGATCTTGCAACAGTTAACCTGAGCGTGCATGCGCAGCTCGCTCTGTTCTACTTCGAGGCGCGCAGTCTGGATGCCCAGGAGCAGCTCTTGAACACCACGGTTCAATATTATGAGCAGGCCCTGCAGTTGAACGTGGCCCGGTTTCAGGGAGGAGTCGGCTCTCAAGTTGAGGTCGAGCAGGCCAAAACGCAACTTGAGACAACCCGTGCCCTGACAGTCGACGTAGGAGTGGCACGCTCTCAGTTTGAGCATGCCATTGCAGTTCTCATCGGCAAACCTCCGGCATCCTTCAGCCTTCCTCCGCTTCCGCTTCGTACGCCGCCGCCTCCGATTCCTGCAGGTCTGCCCTCAGAGCTGCTCGAACGACGGCCTGACATCGCATCCGCCGAGCGGCTGATGGCTGCTGCGAACGCCCGGATCGGGGTGGCCAAAGCCGCCTATTATCCACTCATAAGCCTCACGGGTACAGGAGGATTTGAAAGCGGCACCATTACCACACTGTTGCAGGGTCCGAGCGGGTTGTGGAGCGTTGGAGTCTCGGGGCTTCAAACTCTATTCGACGCTGGCAGGCGCCGGGCTGCCTCAGACCAGGCCATTGCGGCCTACGATCAGGCCGTGGCTACCTATCGCGAAACCGTGCTTACAGGTTTCCAACAGGTGGAAGACAATCTGGCTGCATTGCGTATCCTGGAGAAAGAAGCTCAGATCCAGAATGAAGCAGTCGTTGCAGCCCAGAATTCGCTCGATCTCTCGATCCAACGCTACAAAGGCGGTGTTACCAATTACCTGGAAGTGACCGTCGCGCAGAGTGCGGCTCTCTCTGACCAGATTACCGCGGTAAACATCCTGGGCCGGCGAATGGTCGCCGCCGTCCAATTGGTCCAGGCCCTTGGTGGCGGATGGGACAGCTCAAGCCTCCCTCAACATCCTGAGTGTTGCGGAAAACTCGTAAGCGCAACCGCTTCTGGAACGTCTACAAACAAGCACTAATCAAATCACATTTGATCCGTAATGCCACACCCACGCGGTGATTCGGATCGGCATGACACTTCGCAGGACATTGCATCCCCTGATATCGACGAGCTTCGGCCAGCAGCGTTGGGTCCTCACCGACTGAGTTGATCGACACAAGTCTCGCCAACTGTCGAACCAAGCCGTTCACTCCCACTCCAAGATCTTGAGCATTTCTGAATGCTCGCGTAATCCGTCAGTTCCGACGAATAGCTCTCAACTCAACTATGGCAAGCGAAATGCATTCATAGATAACACGCGTGTGCGGATGTGAGAGATGGAGAAGATTACTGCGATGACTACGGTTACAAAGCAGTCCGGCCACCAGGAGAATTAGTTATGAATCACTTAAAACAAAGTTTGTCTGTCTTACTTTCATTCTGTCTTATTTTGACCGCGGCGCCGGGAGCGCTCGCGTATCAATCGGACCAACCCTCCGCGCCAGCAACGGTTCAGGCCGCGAAACAGTCTCCGGCACAGCTGCAGCAACTGGTGGCTCCGATCGCGTTGTATCCGGACTCCCTGGTTGCACAGATCCTGGCAGCCGCTACATATCCCGATCAGGTTGTGGAAGCAGATCGATGGATGCAACAGAACACGAGTCTTAAGGGAAAACAACTTGGCGAGGCAGTCGATAAACAATCTTGGGACCCAAGCATCAAGGCCCTCACAGAATTTCCTTCGGTGCTCGGCAATATGGACAAGAACCTTTCCTGGACTTCATCGGTGGGCGATGCCTACGTCAATCAGCCACAGGACGTGATGAAGGCTGTGCAGGTGATGCGTCAACGCGCAAAGAATGCGGGGAATTTGAATAGTAGTTCACAGGAAAAGGTCTCTGAGCAGGGACAAACAATTGTGATTGAACCTGCCGAGTCTCAGGTTGTTTACGTGCCCCAATATGATCCCTGGCTGGTGTACGGAGCGCCAATTGCAGTCTGGCCAGGCTGGTACGACTATCCAGGACTGTTTCTTGCCGGCCCTGGCATTGAGTTTGGTGTAGGGTTCGGCATTGGCTTCTTTGGCGGGTTTGGCTGGGGATGGCACCATTGGGGATCTGACTGGCATCACCACAATATTGTTTTTGACCACCACAGCTTCGTGTCTCACAGCAGAACGTTTTTCAATCACGACGCATTCAATCGCGGCCGAGGCGGCTTCAATTATCGTCAGCCTAATTTCGGCCACGGCGCGGCTGGCGGAAGGCAGAGTTTTCATGCCGGCGCGGAACGGGGATCAACACCTCATGGATCGTCCGCGATGGGTCACCAATCCGGTTTACACTCCAGCGCCTTCAGCGGCTTCGATCATGGCGGCAGCGTGAGAGGAATATCCGCTCGCGGACACGCGAGTATGGGCGGCGGTTTTCATGGCGGTGGTTTTCATGGTGGCGGCGGCCATGGCGGAGGTCGTAGATAGTTCGAATCATCTTGCCGCAAACGGCAGCCTTCAGCAAATTGCGAACAGGAGTTAAAAATTATGTGTTTATCAGGTACAAAAGCAGAAATCCATTTCGGAACACGAAGGGCTGCCCTGGTGATGGTGGTAGTCGTGCTCGTTGGCGGGTATTTTCAATCCTGCGTTGCTCAGCAAAAACAAAGGACATTTTCTTCCGCGGAAGAAGCGGCCCGCGCTCTTTTTACGGCTGTCCAAAGTCACAATGACCGGGAAATAATGAACATCCTCGGAGCGGGAAGTGAACTAGTTTCCACGGGAGACGATGTTCAAGACAAACTCGAGAGCGAGCAGTTCGCCAGGAAATATCAGGAAATGCACCGTCTGGTGCGCGAGCCGGACAAAACCACGGTGCTATACGTCGGGGCTGAAAACTGGCCTTTCCCGATTCCGTTAGTGTCCCGGCAAGGCGTTTGGCGCTTCGACGCGCAGGCCGGAAGCGACGAAATTCTGTGCCGGCGAATCGGCAACAGGCGCCATTCCGCAGGAGCTGGTGAGCGCGGGCATTGGCGACGAGATGGCGGGGGACAAATCCGCAGTTCCTTTCCACGGCTACTACTTTCGAATCCTAACTGCGCAAGGGGAACACGCGTCTGGAGGAATGAAAAGCTACATCTCCAACGGCAAGATGACCGGCGGATTCGCTTTCGTAGCCTACCCAGCGGAGTACCGCTCCTCCGGCGTGAAAACCTTCATTGCCGGCCCGGATGGAATTGTGTACGAAAAAGATCTTGGCAGGGAAACAGCAAAGATCGCACGATCCATGACCCAGTACGACCCTGCTCCAAGCTGGCAGGTGGTCAACCAATAAACTGGAAGTTACGACTCAACCGCATCGTGATACGGCGACACCTCTGACGAAACGATAGTTTGTCGCCGCCAAGCGTCGTGCTGGGACTCGATCACGTCGACCGTACCAGCGACCATGGCGAGCAGAGGCGCAAGCCACCTCTGCAATTGCGCCACATTGGGAGCTTCGTTGGATAGGTGTGGCCAGCGATGCGAGGAACCGCGCATCTTAGACATCCGCAGCATCGTCTCTTACAGGAAGACTCATATACGACTTCAGTCACATATCCCCTATGACGCAACATCGTGTCTCGCCTTAGCCTTTCCCATTTATTTGTAATTGGCTCGACTGACTCATTGTTATCCACGGGATTGGTCAGTAGAGTGGTCGAATCCGACTCGCTGGCGAGAAAACATGGAAAAGAGCTGTGTGTCGCACTTCAAATGCATATGCGAGTTGAGATACAGCCGGGGATTGACATACAGCTGAATATTCACGCCAGGGGAGGTTACAGTGGCAAGTAGCGTAACCAGCATAGATAGCGTAAACAGCCAGTTCAATTGGAACGGCCCTATGTTCAGCGAACCAACCCTTGAAGGAATCGTGGGCCGGAGTTCAGCCCTGCGCCGAGTGCTGGAGATGGTAGAAATGGTGGCCCCAAGTGATTCTTCCGTGCTGTTGCTGGGAGAGACGGGCACAGGGAAAGAGCTGATCGCACGCGCTAT
>WNFI01061542.1_pt1 | contig 10721 bp, 10 predicted proteins | sample 5400471 | NCBI WGS metagenome assembly WNFI01 (sample SAMN13153348, study PRJNA577476) | soil metagenome | isolation source: 100 cm saprolite on Douglas fir-dominated hillslope | place: USA:California | collected 2013-09-17 | reverse complement strand
CCTCATCGGCCGCGGCAACCTTGCGGTCCGGGCTGATGCGCGCCAGCAGCATGCTGTCCAGGATCGCGAACCGCTCAGGCCAGCTGACGGCGCACCGAAGGCGGTCCTGCACCTCGGCCGCAAGCCGGCCGAGCACATCTTGCGCAGGCACGTCGATGCCCGCGAGTTCGCTGGCCGGCAAACCCAGCAGCGTCCGCGCGCCCAGCGGGCTCCGTCCGAGCTGGACGCCCGACTGCCTGCCGTCGTGGGCGATGATCGCGGGCGTTGTGTGCAGGCCGCCGGCTAAGGCCTCGAAAGTGCCCGGCGGCTGGGCGGGGTCTGGGTGCGCCGCGATGACGAGCGGGTCGTCCAGCGTGAAGATGAGAGTCATGGACGGGGACGGCAACCCGCGATGACGCGCGGGCCCAACGCCGACCTGACGGTAGCCAACGTAGCTGTCGACGAACTCGCGCAGGCCCGCCGCGGGAACCCGCCACGGCAGCTCGTTGACCAGTGCCCCGCTACCAGCCGGGGTACCACTCACGCACCCATTGTCCACTTGTCCACCAGCAGCCGACTGCGAATGGCGTGACGCGCGAGCCACCTCATCTGACCCGAAACTGGTGCGCGCAAGAGTTGTCATATCGTAATTGGCTTGCTATTACGAATAAGTTTATTTAATGATATAGTCTCAAAAAGCCCTAATATCATTCGAGGCGTGACTGGACGCCAGCCGAGCAACACGGCAATGACAGCAGCCGCGGCGCGTGCGGCACATCTCATCGTCGATGATTCCCCGTACATCTTCTCCGACACGGTAGCCGAAGCATTGCTCGGCGAGCGCGCCACGGAACTGCTCAGCTATCACCGCGGATACGCAGCACACCCGATCTTGTCGGCTGCCCGGGCCCAGGTCATCTGCCGGAGCCGGTACGCCGAGGACCGGCTGGCCGAGGCGGTCGATCGCGGGTTGCGGCAATACGTGCTGCTCGGCGCGGGCCTCGACAGCTTCGCATACCGCTCCCCGCTGGCCGGACAGATCCACGTCTTCGAGGTCGATCATTCGGGCATCCAGGAGTGGAAGCGCGCTGCCTTGGCAGCGGCCGACATCGGCATTCCGGCGAGCGTCACTTTCGTTGCCGCCGACCTCGGCACTGACTCGCTGACGGAAGCGCTGCGGACGGCCGGATTCGACTTGCTCGACGCTGACCTCGCTGGCCGGGTTCGCATCCGGAACCGAGCTCATTGCCGACTGCATGCTGCCGCAGTCCCTGCGTGACCAGGCCGGCGACCTCTACGTCGGCCAGATCGGACCGGCGGCAGCGGAACGCGGCGAACCGTGGCTAACCTTCCTGTCCCCCGGGGGAAATCGGGAGCCTGCTCGCCGAGTACGGGTTCGGTACGGCCGAGCATGTCGCGCAGCGCGACGAAATACGCTCCCAGCTATGGGACCGGACGGACTCGCTGCAGCCGATCAGCTTGTCGATGATCACCCGGGCGAAACTGTCCGGCGCGGGGGGCACTTGACGCCCTTCCGGCAGGCTGATAACGAGCCGGGGTAAAGCCGCCCCGCAGTAGGCTCGCCGAGTGCAGTTCGAACCGCGCCTGCGCACGGGCCTCCACGACGGCAGCATCACCGTGGCCTTCCGCCGGTGGCGCCGGTCTCAGGTCGTGGCTGGTCATCAGTACCGCACCGGCATGGGCATGGGCATGGTTCAGGCCGAGTCGGTTAACGTCATCACTCCTGCCGAGATCACGGCTGAGCTGGCGCGTGACGCGGGCTTCCCTGATGTTGCGACGGCGGTAGCGGATCTTCGCGGCGATCCCGGCCTGCCGCTCTACTGCGTCAGGTTCCGACGGCTGGACGGCCCGGATCCCAGGGACGAGCTAGCGGCAGCCGCATCGCTGTCGAGCGAAGAGGTGGCCGCAATCGTGGCAAGGCTCGCCCGGATGGATGCAGCCAGCAACCGCGGACCCTGGACCTCAGCCGTTCTCGCGCAGATCGCCGACCGGCCGGGTGTCGTCTCCACGGAGCTGGCGGCGACGCTCGGCTGGGAGCGCGCGGACTTCAAGCTGCACGTGCGCCGGCTTAAGGCGCTCGGCCTCACCATCAGCCTGGACGTCGGCTACCGGCTCTCCCCCCGCGCCGCGGCTTTTCTGGCCAAGTCGGCCGGCCGCCCCTGCCACGTACTCTGACCACCCGCACCGCTGCTCAGATCATCGACGCTGCCTTTACTTGTCTTGCGTGGCAAGACATGATGTGACACATGAAAGGGAACGGCGACAGCTTGACCGAGCTGCGCCGGGGGGTGCTCGGGCCGTGCGTTCTGGCCCAGCTGGAGCTCGGGCCGCGGTTCGGCCTCGAGCTCGTCCGGGACCTGGCTGCGGCTGACGGTCTGCTGACCAGCGACGGCACCGTCTACCCGCTGCTGAACCGGCTGCGTGATGCCGGCCTCGTGACCAGCGAGTGGCGGGACAACGAAGGCGAGCGCGCCCGTCGCTACTACTCGATCACTGAGGCCGGGCGGCGCAGCCTGGCCGACTTTCGCGCCGAGTGGGCTCAGTTCTCGTCCACCGTCGGCACAGTCTTGAACCACGCCAATGTCCAGCGGCAAGCCGGGCAGGAAGGACCGTGCCGATCCGTTCTGGGCAGCAGCAGGGGTGAACGACAGCCGGTGGACCCAGACCGTGCTCGGGCCAGCCACCGGTTCAGGGGACAGCCTAGGATCCGCGGCGCAGACCGCGCAGATCGGCGTGAACGCTCCGAACCGCAACCTTGACAACGGAGGAGGTTTCACCACCGGGGTGAAGTTCGTCCCGCCCGGCGCGATCCCGCCGGGCCAGACCAGGCTGGTCCGAGTGCTGTGGACCTCGACAGTGTGCATGCCGTCCAAAGGCGAGGCAATAGGCATCAACCAGCTCGTGCTCCGCGTTCGGGTCGGCTGGATCACCAGAATCGAGACGGTGAACCTCGACCAAGGCTGGTATCTGGCCGGCCCAAGCCAGGGACGCTGCCACTAGGCTGCCAAGTGCGCGGCGACCACGTTCCCTTAATATCCGGCGGCGGGATCGATAAGGCCGAGCAGCGGCCGTCCCGCGGCGAACCGGGCGACGTTGTCACGAACCCGGAGGGCGAACATCCGCTCGACCATCTCCGGGGTGTCGGCCGTGTGCGGCGAGATGATGCAACGATCCTGCCTCCACAACGGGTGTCCGTCCGGCAGCGGTTCCGGATCGGTAACGTCCAGGGCCGCACCCGCGATGTCGCCTGCCTCGAGCGCAGCAACTAGCGCGCCGGTATCCACGTGACGGCCCCGCGCGACATTGACGAGCCAGCTGTCGTTGCGCATTACGGCCAGCTCCGGCGCCCCGATGATCCGCTCAGTGTCCGGGGTCAGGGCGAGCGCGACAAAGACCACCTTTGCGCCCGACAGCGCGCCGGCCAGTTGGCTTGTCGCCAGCGTTCGGGTCGCGCCGGGCACCGGTCTGTCCGAGCGCCGCACGACAGTCGCGGCTACCCGGAACGGCTTGAGCAGCCCGAGCAGGCTGGTCGCGATCCCGCCGCCGCCGAGGATCGTCACCGGCTGCTCGTACATGCTCTCGCCAGCGGCCTGCCCCCATGACGTCGCCGTAATGCGGCGTGGCAAGCGACGCAAGCCGGCCAGCGCGAGAGCAAGCGCGTGCTCGGCCACGGGCTCGGCGAACGAGCCTTTGGCGCATGTCCACGTCAAGCCCGGATCCAGTACGCCAGCGCTGGCCATGAGCTCGATCCCAGCCGAGGAGAGCTGGACCCACCGCGCACCGGTCGATGCAATCGCGCTGCGCAGTCCGTCCGGGTCCCACGGCGCCATCCAGACGAGCGCCTCGGCGGCTTCGTGCAGGCCGACGGGCGTGCCCGCGCCCTGGCGTATCGCGAGTTCAACGGAATCATCCCGGCCGGGACCGAGGGCAACACGTGGCGGGCTCACGCTCGCAGACGTTAGTCGCTGCGGCGGGCGGGCGGGACGCTGGGTCATGACCGTAGCCAATTGCGATCTGCATGGCCAGCGGTTTAGCTGCTGCTATGGCGTGACGGTCGGTGCCGGTGTCGCATCGCCTTCGGCCCGCACAGCCCGGCCGGCCAGCAGGTAGTACACGAGCCCGCCGACGATCAGACCGATGAAGACGCTAAAATCCGAACCAGCGGCGCGGCTTGACAGCGGGCCCGTGGACGCCAGGACACCACCGGTCGAGGCATTGAGCCAGAGGTACGCGGCGAGGCCGCCGGTAACCTGAGCAATGATCGCCGACCAGTGCACGCCGCCTGTCCGGAAGTAGCGTCCGCCGCGCTCGGTCAGCAGCGCGTCATGGTCGTACCGGTTTCGGCGAAGCCAACTGTCCACCAAGTAGATGGCGCACCAGGGCGCAAGCCACAGGATGATGTACAGCAAGAAGCCCGTGAGCAGCCCGAAGAAGCTTGACGAGAACACGGCATAGGCCGCTATGACGCCGCAGACAACGGTATCGATGGCAACGCAGTGAATCCGTTTCAGCCTCGGGATAAGGCTCTGCAGCGTGACGCCCGAGGAGTAGAGGTCCAGGGTGTTTATCGCAAATAGCTGGAAAATTGCGAAAATCAGGAACGGGATCACGAACCAGGACTGGAATCCTGCCACCAGGCCGGTCGGCGAGTTAGCTGCGGCCGGCACTGCCGTCCCCACCGCGGCGCCGAGGATCTCCAGGAGCGCCGAGGGGATGGCCGCCCCCAGGGCCACCGCCAGGACGATCCGCTTGCTATTGGTGGACGACCGCAGGTAGCGCGAGTAATCGTTGCTGTTCTCGGTCCAGCCGAGGCCGCCGGCGGAAATCACGAGCGCCAGGAAAACGAGCATCATGCCCCATCCCGCACCGTGCGGCGCGGCATGCAGGTTGGCCTTGGCGGCCGTGAGCACCGCCATGACCGCGAACAGCACGATGAACGGGATTGCCAGCCAGCGGAGTACCTTGAGCACCGCGGCGTGGCCCAGCGTCGGCAACACCGCCTGGATGGCTACTGCCACGATGACGAAGACGATCTTCGCCGCGGTACCGGCAGTGAACCCGGCCTTGGACATCAGCACTATCGCGGCAAAGACGATGAAGGCGATTCCCTCGATCTCGAATCCGACCTGAGTGATCCAGTTGAAGAAGGATGGCAGCTTATTGCCTCTGGGCCCGAACGCGGCCCGGCTGATAGCGAACGTCGTGGTGCCAGCTTGGGGGCCCTGCACGCTTGCCAGGCCGGTCAGCACGCACGAGAGGTTCCCGAGCAGGATAATCAGGACGGCCTGCGCAAAGGACAGGCCGAGAAAGACGACCGCAATAGCGCCGTAGTAGACAAACTCCACGTTCCAGACCGCGCCGGCCCACATCCAGAACAGCCCGCTCGGCCTGCCCCAGCGGTCTGCCTGCGGGATGTGCTCGATGCCGCGCTGCTCGATAGTGGTCAGTGACGGCGCTGCACCGCTGCCCGCAAGTCCTTCCTCACCCGAACTGGCCACCCCTAGTTGACCTTGCGGTCCAGGCCTGCCCAGAACGGCTCGCGCAGTTTGAACTTCTGCAGCTTGCCAGTCGCGGTCCGGGGCAGCGCCTCGCGCAATTCAACTGACGTCGGGCACTTGAAATGCGATAGCCGGGATCGGCAGTGCTCGATCAGCTCTGCTTCAGTCACCTCGCTGCCGTCCCGGAGCACGACCAGAGCCTTCGCTGTCTCGCCCCACTTGGCGTCTGGCACGCCGATCACGGCCGCCTCGGCGACGGCCGGGTGCTGGTAGAGGCAGTCCTCGACTTCGACGGAGCTGACGTTCTCCCCGCCGGAGATGATGACGTCCTTCTTCCGGTCCGAGATAACCAGGTAGTCGCCTGCCTCAACCTGGCCCTTATCGCCGGTGTGGAACCAGCCGTCGTCCAGCGCTTTCGCCGACTCCTCAGGCTGCTCCCAGTACCCTGCGAACACGTGGTTGGACCGAGCCAGCACCTCGCCCTCTTCGTCGGTCCGGATCTGCACGCCGACTGCGGGCACGCCCGCCCTGGACTGCAGCCTGGCCCGGTCCGCGGGCGGCATGCCGTCCCACTCGGCCGGCGATCGGTTGATGGTTAGCAGCGGCGCAGTCTCGGTAAGTCCGTAGATCTGGATGAACTCCCAGCCGAGCTCGGTCTCGACCCGCTCAATGGTCTTCGACGGCGGCGGCGCCCCCGCGACCACTATGCGAACCGTTCCGCCGCCGGGGATCTGCCGCCCGGCGGCGCGGCGGGCCGCGGCGGCGGCAAGGATCGCGGCTACCACGGCGGGCGCACCGCAGAGCAGCGTCACGCCGCGCTCCTCGATCCGCTTCAGGATCTCCTCGCCGTCGATCTTGCGGATGACGACCTGCGGGACGCCCATCGCGGTCACTGCATACGGCATGCCCCAGCCGTTGCAATGGAACATCGGCAGCGTGTGCATGAACACGTCGCGATCGGTCACGGCCGTATGCCAGCCGAAAGTGGCCGCGTTCAGCCAGCAGTTTCGGTGCGTCAATTGCACGCCCTTGGGGCGTGCCGTGGTGCCGCTGGTGTAGTTGATACTGGCGGTAGCTTCCTCGTCGGCCAGCCACGGGGCGGGCTCGGCACCGTCAGCAGCGGGAGCGAACAAATCCGCGTCGTTTGCGCCATCAAGCACGATCTTGTGCTTCACCTGCACGTCGCGCAGGCTCTCCTGCGACTCCGGGTCGACAAGTAGCACGATGCTGCCGGAGTGGCCGATGATGTAGCTGATCTCGTCGGCGTTCAGCCGGAAGTTCACCGGCACCAGGATCCGGCCGTAGCCGCTGACGCCGAAGAACGAGATGAGGAACCTGGCGGCGTTGGGGCTGACTATCGCCACCCGCTCGCCTTGGTCGATGCCCATCCGGTCAAGAGCCAAGGCCATGCCACGAGCGCGGCTCTCCAGTTCGCGGTACGTCAGCGCGCCCAGCGAGCCCGCAGTTCCCGGCTCGTCGAAGACGGCGGTGCGGTGCCCGTAGACGGCCGCCCCGCGGCTGAGGTAGTCCCCGATAGTGAGCGGAACTTTCATTGACGGCTCCCTCGCGCCCTACCACGTGCACACGTTGATGCCTTCATATCAGCACTGTCATCAAGCGCAGCATAGTTTCGCGGTAGCTATCGTGGTAGCCCGCAGGGTAGCATTGACGGTATGAAAGTTAGTGTGAGCCTTCCTCCGGAAGAGGTCGCCTACCTCGATGCCTACGCCCGGGAGCACGACATGCAATCCCGATCAGCTGTCGTGCACAAGGCCGTTACGCTTCTTCGCTCGAGCCAGCTGGAAGCGGCGTATGAGGATGCCTGGCAATCATGGGATTCATCTCAGGATGACGCCGGGTGGGATTCGGCAGCCGCCGACGGGCTGGACGGCTGAATGCGACGCGGCGAAATCGTCATCGTCAATCTCGATCCAGCAATGGGCTCTGAGGCCAGCAAGTCCCGTCCGGCGGTAATCGTCAGCAACGACGCGGCCAACAGCGCTGCCCGGCGACTTGGCCGGGGAACTGTCACCGTCGTGCCGGTAACGTCGAGCACCGGCCGGGTGCAGCCTTTCCAGGTCTTGCTGCCGGCCAGCCAGACGGGCCTGCGGCGGGACTCGAAAGCCCAGGCCGAGCAGATCCGTTCGGTGGCGGTCGAACGTATCGGGAAGAAGGCCGGTCAACTTCCGCCAGCGCTGCTAGCGGAAGTTGACCGGGCCCTTCGCATTCACTTGAGCCTCTAGCCCAGGCTGGTGGCAGGTCACACTGCGGCGGTGTCGCACTGCAGCAGTCGATCTGCGGCAGTCGATCTGGGGATCGGCGTCAGCTTCCAGCGGGCGTTCGGCCATGATGGGGCCATGGATCTGCCGGTGATGCCACCTGTCGCGCCAATGCTCGCCAAGTCAGTGAAGGACATCCCCGATGGTGCCCTGAGCTACGAGCCGAAGTGGGACGGCTTCCGCTCGATCATCTTCCGCGACGGGGACGAGGTTGAGATCGGCAGCCGGAACGAGCGCCCCATGACCAGGTACTTCCCCGAGGTTGTCGCTGCCGCGCGGACGAACATGCCAGAGCGCTGCGTGGTCGACGGAGAGATCGTGATCCCGGATGCCGACGGCCGCAAGCTGGACTTCGAGGCGCTGCTGCAGCGGATTCACCCAGCGGATAGCCGGGTACGGCTGCTGGCCAGCCAGACGCCGGCCGCGTTCGTCGCCTTCGACCTGCTAGCACTCGGCGACGAGGACCTCACCGGCCGCCCGTTCGAGCAGCGGCGGGCCATGCTGGAGCAGGCCATGGCCAGGGCAGCGGCGCCGGTGTACCTGACGCCGGCCACCCGCGATAAGGGAACGGCTACCCGCTGGTTCAGCCAGTTCGAAGGAGCTGGCCTGGATGGCGTCGTCGCCAAGCCCCTGGACGGCGGCTACCAGCCGGACAAGCGCGTCATGTTTAAGATCAAGCACGAGCGCACCGCCGACTGCGTGGTGGCCGGGTACCGGTTGCACAAGAGCGGCGGCGACGCCATCGGATCGCTGCTGCTCGGCCTGTATGACGGCTCCGGGCGGCTGGCCAGCGTCGGGGTCGTTGGCGCGTTCCCGATGGCAATGCGACGGCAACTGTTCACCGAAGTGCAGCCGCTGGTCACCAGCTTCGACGGGCACCCGTGGGACTGGGGCAGCCTGCAGGAGCAGGTGCGGCACCCGCGCGAAGCTGAATACGAGCATATGGAGGGAACGCGGTTCCGCCACACCGCGCAGTGGGTTCGCTGGCGCGACGACCGTGACCCGAGGTCATGCGGCTTCGAGCAACTCGACGAGCCGGTGAAATTCAACCTGGCCGAGATCCTGTCGCCATAGCGGGCGGCCACACCGCCTGGGCGCCGTCCGACGGCCGCGCGATCATGAAAGCCGGGTGGGTCGCAACGGCGCCGGACAGCGCATCAGTTACCGCAGCCGCGACCGCGCGGGCGCGCGCCTGCGGCAGCAACGCGATGACGCAGCCACCGAACCCGCCGCCGGTCATCCGGGCCCCGAGCGCACCCGTGGCCAGCGCTGCGTCGACCACCCTGTCAGCCGCCGGCCAGGAGACCTCGAAGTCGTCGCGCAGCGACGCGTGCGACTGGGTCAGCAGCCTTCCGCACTCAGGCAGCCGGCCAGCGCGCAGCAGCGCGGCGACGCAGCCGACCCGCAGGTTCTCGGTCACCACATGCCGGGCCCGGCGCAGGAGGACCGGATCAGCCAGCGCGGTGAGCTGGCCGGAGTCGGCGACGTCTCGCAGGGAGCCAACGCCAAGAAACTCGGCCGCCTGTTCGCATTGCCGCCGCCTGGCCGCATACCGCCCGTCAGCGAGCTCGTGCCGGATGCCGGTGTCGATAACGAGAATTTCGAGCCCATGCTCGCCGGGATCCAGCGGCACCGCCGACGAGTCTCCGCTGCGGCAGTCGAGTAGCAGAGCATGGCCGGCCTGGCACAGCATGGCGGCTGACTGGTCCATGATCCCGCAGGGCATGCCGACGAAGTCGGTCTCCGCGCGCCGCGCGAGCGCAGCGATCTCCGGCCGGGACAGGCCGGCAACTCCGGCCAGGGCGGCCAGGCAGCTCACTACCGAGCAGGTCAGGGCGGCCGACGAGGACAACCCAGCGCCGATAGGCAGGTCGGCGTCGACGGCGACGCTGACCCCGCCAACCGGGCAGCCCGCGGCGCGCAGTGCCCAGGCCGCGCCTGCGACATAGCCGGCCCAGCCCGTGACCGTCCCCGGCCGTAGCTGGTCCAGCGGGATGCTCGCCACCTCGCCCGGCAGTTGCCGGGAGCGCATCTGAAGCAGCGCGTCCGGCCGGCTCGCGACCGCTGCCAGCACGCCGCGACCGAGTGCGAACGGGAGCACGAGTCCATCGTTGTAGTCGGTGTGCTCGCCGATCAGGTTGACGCGCCCGGGCGCGTGCCAGATCAGCTGCGGCGGCGCGCCGAAGCCCGCCGAGAACCAGCCACCCAGCGACTGCGGGCTCACCCTGGGCGCCAGTCGGTCCGGCTGCATCAGCACACCTCGCGCAGCATGCGGGCCGCATTCTCCGGCAGCACGTCGTTGGACCAGATGCCAGCGCCAGTCTCCGTACTCGCCATGTACTTGAGTTTGCCCGGTGCCCGGAGCATCGGCATGACCTGGAGGTGCAGTGCTAGCTCAGTGCGCGCAAGCTCGGTGTGTCCGGTACCGATTTGGCTCGCTGGCGCCTGCTGCCAGCAGGCCAGGTAGGGCATGGGCGCCGCGAACAGCGCATCGAGCCGGCGAAGCACTGCGGGGTATATCTCGCCGAACGCGGCGACGGCGGGCTCGGCCAGGCTCGCCAGGTCAGGCACCCGGCGCAGCGGGAACAGCATTACCTCGAACGGCCAGTGCGCCGCCTCGGGCACGAATGCCACCCAGTGCTCGTTCCGCCGCACGATCCGGCGGCCGTCGGTGATCTCGGCCATGACCATGTCTTCGAACAGGTTGGTGCCGTGGCGCGCCTGGTACGTCTGCGCGCTTGCCAGCAGCTGCCGGGACCGCGGCGGCACGTACGGGAGGGCATAGATCTGGCCGTGCGGATGCTGCAGGGTCGCACCGACCTCCGCTCCCCGGTTCTCGAAGCAGAAGACGTGCTCGATGCCCGGCCTGCTGCCGAGCGCCGCAGTCCGGTCGGCCCAGGCCGCCAGCACCGTACTGGCCCGCTCGGGGCTGAGCATCGCGAAC
>WNFI01146152.1_pt1 | contig 10722 bp, 8 predicted proteins | sample 5400471 | NCBI WGS metagenome assembly WNFI01 (sample SAMN13153348, study PRJNA577476) | soil metagenome | isolation source: 100 cm saprolite on Douglas fir-dominated hillslope | place: USA:California | collected 2013-09-17 | reverse complement strand
GTCGGCTTGTTTTTGGGAAGCAGTGTAACGATTCGCCTTGCTGGCCCCGCCGTGATTCTTTCCTATCTGCTGGGAGCGGGCATTGCTCTGATCATGTCTTATGTGCTCACGGAGATGGCGGTCGTTCATCCTGTGGCCGGCGCGTTCGGAGTTTACGCGGAGAAGTACCTCAACCCCTGGGCAGGCTTTTCGGTTCGCGCCACGTATGGCGTTGCGCAGATCATCGCCATTGGCGCTGAGGTCACGGCCGCCGGCATCTACATTTCTTATTGGTTCCCGAATGTTCCGCAATGGATCTGGCTGGTATTGGTTTCATCCGCTCTGGTGGCGCTCAATTCCATGCAGGTCAATCGCCTGGGTGAGTTTGAATACTGGTTCGCCATGATCAAGGTGGCCGCCATTGTCGCCTTCATCATCGTAGGGCTGGCTTTGATTTTTGGCGTCGGTTCACGACACGCAATTGGTCTGGCCAATTTAACGCAACACGGCGGATTTTTGCCAAATGGATGGAAGGGAGTCTGGCTTTCGCTCACCATCACGGTCACCAGTTACATGGGAGTCGAGGTCATCGCTGTCACAGCGGGAGAGGCCCAGCGTCCGGAAGTCACCATCCCACGTGCCATGCGGAACATTGTTTACCGGCTCATTGGGTTCTACGTGCTGGCAATTGCGATCATGGTCACAATGGTCCCCTGGAACCAGGCCAGCGGTTCTTCCCTCTCCGGTAGCCCTTTTGTGACCGCTTTCGCCGCGGCGCATATACGCTTTGCCGCGGCGATCATGAACTTTGTGGTGCTCACGGCCGCACTATCGAGTGTGAACACGAACCTTTACCTTGCGACTCGGATGCTTTTCTCTCTGGGCCGGGAAGGCCACGCACCCGCATGGATGGGGAAGGTAAGCCGCAACGGCGTGCCGCATCGAGCGCTGCTGGCTTCAACCGCTGGGATTATCGCAGCCATCTTGCTCGCCATCTTTAACCCTGGGAATTCCTTCCTCATGCTTTATGGGACCGCGGTGGCGGGAATGCTTTTTGTGTGGCTGGTGATTCTCAATACACACCTTCGTTTTCGCAAGGCCATCACCCGCGAGCGGTTGTTGAGTTTACCCATGCGTCTGCGGGCGCATCCGTTTTTCACGATGGTCGGTATTTTGTTGCTGCTGGCCATCTCGGTTACAACTTTCTTCGTAGATGGATTGCAATGGTCGGTTCCGGCATTTTCTGTTTTCTTGGGGATGATCTCGGTGTTGTATCTAAGCCGGCGACGCGCGGAGAATATATAAGATGGTTGAAGCCAGCGAAGAGGTTTACTCTTCGCTCCACCGGAAATTCAAAGGCGATTTGCTGCGTCCCTTGGACAGCGGTTACGCAGATGCGCGCGTAATCTGGAATGGAATGTTCGATCGCACGCCCGGCTTGATCGCACGCTGCGCGGATGTAAGCGATGTACAGAGCGCAATTCGACTGGGATCGGTTGATACGGCGACGCAAAAAGCCGGCCTAGTTTTTCCCTCTGGCGTGGTCTCTCATACCGGCGCCGCCGGGTTGATTTTGGGCGGAGGGACGGGATGGCTGACCCGGCGATTCGGACTATCCTGCGATAACGTGGAGGGATTCACGCTGGTAACGGAGGATGGTTCCATCGTTCGCGCGAATGCAAACGAGAACGCAGATCTATTTTGGGCCTTGCGCGGAGGCGGCGGCAACTTTGGCGTAGTGACAGAATTTGAAGTGAAACTACATCCGCTTACAGCTGTGGTGCTGGCTGAAGGATTAACTCTTGAGGCCGACATTCGCCCGCTCCTTAAGTTCTGGCGAGACTTCATGGCCGAAGCGCCACTCGATTTGAAGTGGAACATTAATCTGCGCCTCGCTCCGCACGCAAAAAATGTACCCATTGAACTGCGCGGGAGGCCCGTGGCCAGCAACTCATTAGTCTGGACAGGCGACCCCGAAGCCGGGTGCAAATATTTGGAACGCGCGCTTTCCATGTGCAGCAAGGATACTGTGAGCAGCAAAATTGTTTCGTTCCTGAGTCTACAAACCATGGCGGATTCCGATTTTCCGCACGGCCGGCGCTATTACACCAAATCGGGTAATTTTATTTATCTCGACGACAACACCATTGATCGGCTGATCGAGGCAGTGGTCACGATTCCTTCGTCAGACACCATGATTGAACTTGCTTATCTTGGTGGCGCGGCGGGGCAGGTCGCCGCGCAAGAGACGGCCTACGGCGACCGCAGCGCTCCTTTCGTCATGACTTTGCTGGCGAACTGGGAGGAAGCATCCGCTGATGCCGGAAATATTTCCTGGGTCCGCGGACTTTTCAACAAACTTCAGCCAGCAATGAAGCCAGGTGTTTACATCAATTTTATGAGCGGCGATGAACAGGACCGTGTGCCCGAAGCTTATCAGGAGCGATGGGACCATATGGTGGCGGTTAAGTCGCACTATGATCCCAATAATTTCTTCCGGCTAAATCAGAATGTTCCACCGCGGAAACTCGTTACAAAAAGCTCATAGTTTGCCGCTGCCAAAGGCGGAGGAAGTCATTCGCCTTGACTTCGAACAGCGGAAGCTTGGGTGCAATCTCGCGTTTGACCGAAGTAGAGGATGGCCGAGTACAATGCGGACGGCTACTTGTGAAGGCAACTTCTAACAAGTTGAACTTGGAACTCACGTATCATAGCGAGGATTCATATGCAGATTTGTTCGTTCTTACCCTCGGCCACCGAGATTTTGTATGCATTAGGACTGGGAGACTCAGTTGCCGGCGTGACCTTCGAGTGTGATTTTCCTCCAGAAGCTGCGGGAAAGAGCATTGTTGTCAACACCAACCTGGCCCACGATTTGACGTCGACGGAAATCGACAACGCGGTGAATGATTATTCCTCACACGGGGAGGGTCTTTACCGAATCGATATCGCGAAACTGGAAGCAATCAAGCCGGATCTCGTGGTAACGCAGGAGTTGTGCGATGTGTGTGCCATCAGCACATCGTCTGTGGCCAAGGCCGTTCACCAGCTTTCTTCCAAGCCGCAGGTGCTTTCGCTGACGCCGCATACGCTCAGCGATGTGTTGGAGGATATCTTGCGTGTTGGCGAGGCCACCAATCGGGATGTTGAAGCCCGCGAACTGGTTTCGTCGCTACGGGAACGGATCGCCAGAGTTAGTCAGATGCCTAAGCCGCAGAAACCCACTGTAGTATGCCTGGAATGGCTGTCGCCGCCGTTCAACGGAGGGCATTGGATCCCGGAGATGATCGATTTGTCAGGCGGCGTGGATCCGCTTGGCAGGTTGGGCAAAGACAGCTACCGCATGGAATGGGACCAGGTTTTGAACGTGAATCCTGACGTGGTTCTTGTCATGCCGTGTGGCCACAACCTGGAAAGATCGGTGCAGGAATATCACGCCACGCAGTTTCCGGAGGGATGGAAACACGTCAAAGCCGTATGCAACGGCAGAGTCTATGCAGTGAATGCGAGTGCGTACTTCTCGCGTCCGGGGCCGCGTTTGGTGACCGGACTGGAGATTATGTATGCTCTGCTGCAGGAAGACCGGCCGCAAGAAGTGCTCGCCAATAGTTGGATCCGGCTGTAGGCCGCCCAATGTTTGCCTGAACCTTTGAGTTGTGTGGAGTGCGGCAATCACTGCATTCAGACGAGTGTTGACCTTTCTTTTGCATCAAGGTATAAATCACAGGTCTGGTATTTGGGAAGGCGGTTAGAGTCCGCCACTGCCCCGCAACTGTATTCGCTGAGAACTGAGCACGGGTTTACGCCACTGGACAATGTCTGGGAAGGCTGCTCAGGTTGACGAAGCGTAAGTCAGGAGACCGGCCGGACGCTAACCCAAGGCGTATTCGACTTCGATGGGAGAGTCGGAGAGCATTCTGACGATTCATTTTTAGCTGCGTCTGAAAGCTGCCTGTAGCATCCCGCTCAAGCCAGGGCATACCGCTGTGTGCCCATAGGTGAGCATGCAAGACATTTCTGGAAAAGCCATCACGCTGGTGCTGGGCGGTGTGCGAAGCGGCAAGAGCCGATTCGCACAGGCGCTGGCGACGCGCATTTCATCCGTAGCATTTGTCGCAACTGCCCAGCCTCTAGACGAGGAGATGCGCATGAAGATTCAACGCCATCAAGCGGAACGCCCCACGGAGTGGCGGACAATTGAGGAGCCGTTGGACCTCGACAAAGTACTGGCGGAACAAGGGTCCAATCACGGGATCTTGGTGGTTGACTGTCTAACCCTTTACGCCGCAAATCTGCTCGAAGCAGAGCGCGGGAATCCGTCCGCGATTGAACAACGCCTGCAACGGTTTTACGCGGCGCTGCGTTCGGCGCCTTGTTCGGTGGCGCTGGTATCGAATGAAGTGGGCAGCGGCATTGTTCCTGCAGTCAGGGCCGCACTTGAACGGCTGCACCTTCAAATGCCGGGAGCGCAATGCCGCGATGACTGGGAGAGGCGTGGGTAAGACCACGGTGACTCTCTCAGTCATCGCGGCATTGCGCTCCCGGCATTTGAAGGTGCAGCCGTTCAAGTGCGGCCCTGACTTCATTGATGGAGGCCACCTTGCGGCTGTTGCGAGTCGGGCCGCGCGCAACCTCGATACCTGGATGCTCGACGCTGAAGCCAATCGTGCGATTCTCTCCCGCGCTTCCGCAGGCTGCGACGTAGCCGTAGTCGAGGGAATGATGGGGCTTTTCGACGGGGTGACTGGCAATTCGGAAGAAGGTAGCACAGCGGAAATTGCCAAGTTGCTGGATTTGCCGGTTGTTTTGGTTCTGGATGCCGGGAGCAGTGCGCGCAGTATTGCCGCCGTGGTGCGAGGGTTTGAGACGTTCGACCCGGGACTGCGTTTTGCCGGCGTAGTGCTGAACCGCGTGGCCGGTGACGGCCACTTTCAAATGCTCGATTCGGCGATTCGCCAATCTTCGGCGGTTCCGGTGCTGGGGTGGTTGCCGATGGAAGCAGATGCGGTAATCCCCGAGCGGCATCTCGGGCTACACACTGCTGCCGAGGGAATTGGCGTTAGCCTCCCCACTCTCACGCGATTGGGGAACCGTCTTGATCTTGAGCAATTGCTGAACGCGACGACCTGCAACCAGCGGCTTGAGACTGCGCACACTCTTAGCGCTGAACCCAAGTACGAAGGTCTCCGCGTCGGAATCGCGCGCGATCAAGCATTTTCGTTCTATTACGAGGACAATCTCGATCTCCTGCGCGAGAATGGCGCTGAAATTGTGGAGTTCAGTCCGCTCACCGACGCCGTGCTGCCGGAGAATCTTCACGCTCTCTATTTTGGTGGCGGATATCCAGAGTTGCACGCCGCAGCCCTTAGCGGCAACGGCCGGCTGCTCCAGGACATCCGTGAATTTGCGGAAGCGAACAAGCCAATCTACGCCGAGTGCGGCGGGTTGATGTACCTGGCGGAAAAGCTGACAACGATTGAAGGCGAAATTTATCCCATGGCGGGCATACTGATACGCTGAGGTGGAATTCGCGCGCGATTGCCTGCTGGGGAAAAAAGGGACCGTGGTTCGCGGGCATGGCTTTCACTGCTCGCGCATCGTTGATCACGGAACTTTACATTGCTCCTATCGTGTTCATTACTCGCTTTCGGGTCGAAAAGAAGAGGAAGGCTTTGCGCGCAAGCAGGTACTCGGGAGCTATATCCATCTGCATTTCCGTTCTAACCCATCTTTAGTCTCGTCCTTCTTGCAACAGGCTGGTTCTACCCGGCGTCTTGTGGAGGCGCAATGAGAACCCGGCTTTGTGCCATCATCCTGCTGACGTGGCTTACTGCGCCATGTTTCGCAAATAGAGTACTGAAGGATGAACTGGGGCGCGCCGTGGAGGTCCCCGATCACCCGCACCGAGTGATTTGTCTGATCCCGAGCGTAGTGGACATCATGTATTCGCTGGGTGCCGGAGCGGACGTTGTCGCCATCAGTGATTTCACAAAATACCCTAAAGAGGCCCTGCAGAAGCCAAGCATCGGACTACCGCTCAGTCCTTCCATTGAAGCCATTGTTGCCCTGCACCCAGATCTTGTGCTTGGCAGCGGAGACCTGAACGTACTCGAGTCCGCTGGCAGTCTTCAGCGTCTCGGGATTCCGGTGTTCATGGTGGATCCACACGGAATTGATGGGATTTACGCATCCATTCACAGTATAGGCAAAGCACTGGACCGGGAGACGGCGGCCAATGCCTTGGTCGCCCGATTGCGCACGCGCGTGGAGCTGGTAAAATCTCGCATCGCCGGCCGACCACGGCTCCGGGTACTCATGGCGATCTGGCCCAACCCGGTCATGACAATCGGCAAGAAAGCGTTTATCAGTGAGCTTATTGAGGCCGCTGGCGGCCGCTCCGTCACAGACGACATCGCGCAAGAGTGGCCGGAAATAAGCCTGGAATCCATAGTGAGCCGTCAACCAGACGCGCTCATCTTCATAAAAGGGTCACCACTTACAGCCGAGGAATTAAAAACACGCCCCGGTTGGGAACACGTAAAAGCAGTTCAACTGGGCCGCGTCTTTTACATTGATGATCGGATTCAATATCCAAGTCCGGTTGCATTCGATGCATTGGAGGATTTAGCGAAACAATTTTATCCGTGAGTCATGATCGCTTGCGGTCTGTGACTCTCAACAAAAACCAAACGGCAGAATGTCGGGAAGCGCGGTGAAATTCCGCCACTACCCCGTAACTGTAAACGCTGAGAACTGGGCAGGCAGATGGCTTGCAGCCACTGGGGGCAAATCCCTGGGAAGGCAGCTCAATTTGTCGAAGCGTGAGTCAGGAGACCGGTTTTGCCGCAACCAATTTCCGAGGGGAACCATGACATATTTCAAGCAAAACCGTACACGTAGAAACTTTTTCTACTTGCTGCTCCTATTGAGTTCGTTCACGCTGGTGGCTGACGCAGCGACTGTTCGCGGGACCATTGCCGATTCGCTCGGCGCCGTTATTCCCAACGCGCGAGTCGAACTTATGAGCGGCCCGACATCGATCGCTACAGCGACTGCGGACAGCGCGGGACGATACGAATTTCACGATGTTTCGGCGGGCCGCTATAGAATCCGGGCCAACGCGCCTTCGTTTGATTGGACGGCGAGTAAACCGTTCTACGTTGGAGATGATGGGAACGCCAATGTCGATCTGCTTCTGGCCATCGGCGTAGTGTCCCAGACCATCACCGTTACGGCAACAGGCACGCCGACGCCCCAGGCCCAAGTTGGAGCACCCGTCACTCTGCTTTCCAGAGATGACTACGCCGATAAGCTCGACGTGCATGAAGCTCTGCGCTTGGTCCCGGGCGCGCAACTGACGCAAAGCGGGCGGCGCGGCGGTCTAAGCGATTTGTTCGTACGTGGCGGTAACAGAAATGCTAACAAGGTCCTCATTGATGACGTTCCCGCCGACGACATAGGCGGAGCCGTTGATTTTGGCGTACTCGCCACCGCTGGAACCGATCACATTGAAGTATTGCGCGGACCCAACAGTGCACTGTACGGGGCCGACGCGCTTGCAGGTGTGGTGAGCATCAACACCCCGCGCGGCGCCACTCCTCTCCCGGAAATTAAGTACTCCATTGATGGAGGGAATTTTGGCACCTACCGGCAGGAGGGATCTCTAGCCGGAAGTCACAAACAATTCGACTATTTTTCAGACTTCTCCCGCTTCGATACCTCGAACGGCGCTGTCCGTGATTCCTTTCACAACGGAACCTTCGCTGGGAATGCAGGCTGGGCTCCGGGCCCGAACACCGAGTTCCGGGCAACTGTTCGCCGGCTAGTGACTGCGGCAGGAGCGCCTAACGCCATTCAACTGTTTGGAATTCCGGATGACGCGGAACAGAAGGAGCAAGCAACCTTCATCGGCGCCACGTTCCAGCAGCAGACCACATCGCGATGGCACAATCTAATACGGTATGGGGCGCTTCGGTTGCGCTCTCAGTTCACTAATTTCTCCGCGACCGGGATTTTGTTCGATAACCCAGACCCATTCATTGGTCCCGAGTACCTCGGTGCACCGGTCACGATTCGCGGCGCGAATGGCTATTCCGTTATCGGGCAGGCATTTTTCCAGTCGGTTCAGACTTATCCCAGTCAGTTTGTAACCAGAACCGATCGCGATTTTGTTTACGCTCAGACCACCTACCAGGTGAAGCCGCAATTGACCGCGCTGCTTGGATTTCGCTATGAAGCCGAGCGTGGTTTTACCGAGTCAAGCTTCGGCAAGAACCCCACAGACCGCCGGAACTACGGTTATACCTTGCAGGTGGCAGGTACTTTTGCAAACCGTTTTTATTACACGCTCGGCAGCGGTATTGAGAAGAACGCGATCTTTGGCGTGGAAGCGACGCCGCGCGTGTCTCTTGCCTACTACCTGTTGCGGCCGGATTCCTCAAGGGTCTTCAGCGGGACCAAGGTTCGCGGCAGTTTTGGCACGGGCATCAAAGAACCGAGCATCTTCAATGCCGGAACCTCCTTGTTCAGTCTTCTTCAGCAAGCGAGTAATGGACAACAGCTTATTTCTGAGTTCCACGTAACTCCCATCGGGGCCGAGCGCTCTCGGACCTATGACGGCGGTATTGAGCAGAGCTTATTCAAGGGGCGGGCCAAGCTGGGAATTACTTATTTTAACAATGAGTTCAGCAACCTGATTGAGTTTGTTCCGCCGCAGGGCCTGAGTGACCTCGGCGTGCCGCAACGCATCATCGCTGAAGTGGCACAATTCGGCGCCACGGTAAACTCCCAGGCGTTCCTGGCGCAGGGAGGGGAAGCAGAGATTGAATACAAGATTGGACGAGGCCTCGCCGCTCGTGGCGGCTACACCTACCTGGACGCGATAGTGCAACGTTCCTTTACCAGTGATGCCCTTGGGCCGAGTTTCAATCTTTTATCGACCTTCCCAACGATCCCCATCGGCGCCTTTTCCCCTTTGAAGGGCGCCCGGCCTTTCCGGCGTGCGCCGCATAGCGGCTACCTCGCGCTTACCTATCACCAGTCAAAGTGGACCGGCTCTTTGACTGGGACCTTCGTAGGGCGCCGTGATGACAGTGATTTTCTTTCCGACAAGGACTTTGGCCCGACCCTGCTCCTGCCGAATCGCAATCTCGACGGGGCGTATCAAAAAATCGACATTGGAGGTAGCTACCAGATCAACCGCACGCTCAGTGTCTACAGCGATCTCCAAAACGTATTGAGCCAGCACTATGCGGAGGCGTTCGGTTTTCCAGCGCTTCCGTTTACTTTCCGCGCAGGTATCCGCATTACGCTGGGAGGCGAGACGTGGAAACTGAAATAGCCACGAAGGCTGCTTCCGGCCCGCCGGCGCGAGCTAAACACACGATCAGGATTTCCGATCACGCGTTTTTCCTCCCTATTCTTGCATTCTTGTGCGTCGTGCTCGTGGGCGTTCTGGTGCTTTCTATGGGCATGGGAGCGACCAAAATTGGGGTTCGGGAAGTGCTTACGTCGTTATTGACAGGACATGGCTCGGGAAGCACGGATTCCGTAATTCTCTTCGAGATCCGTCTCCCTCGTGTGCTCGCGTCAGTTTTGGTGGGGGCTGCGCTCTCCGTGGCGGGCCTTCTATTCCAAGGGCTCTTCCGAAACCCCATGGCGGATCCATACGTGATCGGTTCTTCCGGAGGAGCAGCGCTGGGCGCAGGGATTGGCCTCTTTCTACTTCCTCGTTTTTCCTTTCTCGGATTCGGGGCGGCTGCTGCAATGGCGTTTGTTGGTTCTGTCGCGACCATAGCACTCGTATATTGGCTCGCTCGGACCAATGGGCGTGTGCCCGTCGTGACGCTTCTTCTCGCCGGGTTCGCGGTGAGCACGATGTTGAGTTATTCCACTTATTTCCTGGTAGTGCTCGACGATAACTTTGGTCTGCGGACGCGGGTGCTGGCTTCCTGGCTTACCGGAGTCATCGCCGTGCCCAGGTGGACTCAACTTGAGGTCACGGCTGCGATGATCGGTTGCGGCTTGGTTTTCTGCTTTCCGCTGGCGCGTCGTTTGAACACTCTGGCGCTCGGCGACGACTATGCGCGCCAAGTCGGCGTGCAGGTCGAGAAAACACGCCTGGCCATCATTCTCGCCGGATCCGTGCTAACAGCTGCCGCAGTCTCTCTGGGAGGAGTCATCAGCTTCGTGGGACTGATCGTTCCTCATATGGCAAGGCTGGTCCTGGGGCCCGACCACGCTCGGCTCTTGCCAGTGACAGCCATAGCGGGTGCGATTTTCATGGTCTTGGCAGACACGCTGGCGCGCACCATGCTTGCACCCTCTGAGATTCCGGTAGGGCTCCTCACTGCTTTCATCGGTGGTCCCTTCTTCCTTTACCTGCTGCGCCGGACTCGACGGGAGTACTCGTTGTGTCTCCATTCCTCGAATTCCTGGATGTGTCCTTTTCCTTCGAGCGCAATTCTGTCCTTGAAGCCCTGAACTTCACCATGGAGCAAGGAGAGTGTGCGGCATTAATAGGTCCGAACGGAGTTGGGAAGACGACGCTCCTGCGTTTAGCCGCCGGCATCGCCGCTTGTTCGCAAGGATCGGTTTCGCTCGATGGGCGCAGGCTTGATGCGCTCCCGCGCGGAGAGGCCGCCCGCATGGTGGCGCTTGTCCCCCAGCGATTCGAAGTGCCATTCGATTTTACGGTTGAGCAGATTGTTCAGCAGGGACGCACACCCTATCTTGGCCTTTTCT
>WNFI01097356.1_pt1 | contig 10722 bp, 12 predicted proteins | sample 5400471 | NCBI WGS metagenome assembly WNFI01 (sample SAMN13153348, study PRJNA577476) | soil metagenome | isolation source: 100 cm saprolite on Douglas fir-dominated hillslope | place: USA:California | collected 2013-09-17 | reverse complement strand
GGCAAGCCTCTTTTTCCTTGAGGGGGCAGAATCTCCGTCCGCGTCGTCCGGGGAGCGAGATGGCGAGGGGAGTCTGCGCTTGCGGGTAGGGTGGACAGGAGGTTCGGACGTACTAGCCGCGTCGCGTCTCTCGAATGGCCGCTTGAAGGCCACTGGGTACTTTGACGCCGATGCTGAAGCAAGCGACTCCTGTTTCTTCGCTGTATTATCCCGTATGTGAATGTGCTCAAGTGGCGCAATTGTAAGAACCAGCACCTTTCTTTTTTTCCCAATGTCTGATAAGGTCGGAGGAACAGTGTGAATAAGGAACCCAGTCAAGTGGCCAGGGTCTTCCTGTCTTAGGGTCTTTACCAGCCCATCGTACGCGGTATCGTTTCCCGTCTTCTTCGACAATCTCAACGACATCCCACCAAGTTCCTCGGCTGGAGCTGGGAGTGCTTCCGCTTCTGTGGGACCCTGAAGCCATTGATTATAATAAAGCAAGCTCGCTTTCAGTCAAGGAGCAAGGAGATGTCGAGGTGCTCAATCAGAAGAAACGTAGAAACTGCGGGATGAGGTCACGTTGCCCCGGCCATTCCGGCACGTGGAGCCGAGGTCCGGAGCGACTTCGGAATAATAGACCGCCTCGTTGACCTCGTTGACCACCGCATTATTACAGTAAGCTCACCGTGAAGCTGGAGATTTATTATTACGGTGCATATCATCAAATCGATGGGTAATTTTTTTTTCTCGGTTACTAAAACCAGTTGACTAGCTCTGACTCATCTCGATCTCTTTGATCAATCATCAAAATCGTTGGCTGTGTCCACGCCTGTGCGAAGAAAAACAGACAAAACCAGGAACTTATGATGAACAGATGAAACTCGTGTTTGACTAAGGAATTGGAATATCATTAACGCCTACGGATATCGACTTCTTTTAGTGCTGCTACTATTACCATACCCTCGTATGCACACACTATTAACATACAATATTCGTCCATCAGGCTGAGCCTGACTGACTACTTGCAAGAGACCTGGTCTGCGTGATGCATCCGAGTCGTGCACGCGCAAGCTGCATGGCAGATCTAGTGGACACTCCCATCAACGCGGGGCTGTTGTCGTGCCTCCTCAGTGAGTTGAGGTACCTATGCCTACACTGGCAGACCACATGCTGTGCATCACTTGCAGGCAGGCAGCCTACTAGCATTCATACATCCACTTGCAGGTGGTGTGTCCTCAGGCTCTTGTCACCCCTGTCGCAAGAGGTCAACTGTCAGGGTAGTGATGTTTATCGCCTCCCTACTGACCCAAACGCGCTATGTGTGAGCGCTGGTATGGAATACATTTCCGCTTATGTCTACATAGATGATCCCATGATATGACTAGTGCGCGTGCATTATTATGGAGAGGAATGTCGTGCCGTCTCCGCACGGATCCGTGTCCATCTGGACACGCCAACTACAATAAGTTGCTTAACAAAGCTAGTCTGTACTTCAAGGCAACCACGGCTCGGACGAAATGCTGCTGGTGTCCTGGGTCCTTGAACTACCAACTTCATGACGCAAATCTACACTTTGTCCGTGATCGGATCCATCATGGGCAAAGCGCATGGTTCGGAGTACTAGTAACCATGCCATTGGATTGAACTGGTGGCATATTAATCGCGTGTTTATAAGAAATGTTGCTCACATGCTGTCAAGCTCGATGTTCGTGTGTACGTGGTTGCTAGTAGGTCACCACGATACGAAATCTTGGCTCGTCGGTGAAGGCTTTTTGCTTTTTGCCTATAGCTGGCCAAAATTATTGTCTGTCGTGGTGGCTTAGCATGATCTTACTCCCTCATTTAGTGTGGTTGGCATGGTGGAGGCACGAAGAGAAGGCCAGGAGAGCCAATGCGATTACAGCCTGGAGGCAATGGTTTCCAGATGTCTCGTCCGTGTTTTCATCGTGCCCCTTACGATGTCAAGACGAGTCACGCAACTCGGAAGCTGCGATTGTTTTATTGGCTCACTGTATATCAAAGATACTTCACTCAAATAAGAGTCCGACTGACATATGGCTTGAAGGGAGAAGCTGATGGAGTGGCGATCACTGAAGCCCCTGGCAACCTGCGTAAAACAGATAAAGGGTGACCTTATGAACTAGTAATGTAGTCGTCGGCAGAATTGTCCGGGTGATGGGAGCTTAATTGATGCTAGAGGGATCATCCCAGCGGAACATTGGGGTGCCGGAGCCCCAAAAGGGGTTTCGGACATAGTTCTGTATGTTTTGGAAAAAAACACTGGCTTATTGTCCCGGCTGATTTCCTGGGTTTTTTCTGTGGATACCAATGACATCCGACTGATCCCGCTGGCGCTCTTAGCTTCCCGACCGGAATGCTATCTTCCGAGCTGTTAGGGCAACGGTGTCAAATGACAATGACCTTCATGGTTCCATTTCATAGTATTCCCAATTCCCTGCGATTCTGTGTATTGGAACTATTGGGTGTCAATGTGAGTAGTGAAAAGAAATTTGACTGGAGAGGCGGAGTGCCTACGTAAGTTCCTTAATCTCCTCATGAGAGAAAATGTGACTACAATTGTCGGACTCTCGTGCAGCAGACTCCCGGATGAACAGCCTTGAAAAATTTCCGTGACACCGAGTCGAGGATGGTCATCGCAGACAGAGCAAGTCACGATTGCCCAATATAGGAAATAGCACCGGGTCTTGCCACAACGAGGTGGCAGTGCTACCGGCTCCACAGTCTGCTTGACGCGACACATCATCATCATGTTCGTGTACAGCTCAGCCACTGATCTTCAGTGACAGTGTGCACGGCAAACGTGTCGCTCTTTAACCGAAAGTCACTGGCTATCATGTCCTTCGAGTCTTTTCCGCGAACACTGCCTTAGAGCACGACTGCGCTTTCACCCATCTACATATGTTAGGCTCCGATGGCCAATCGATCGTTCTGAATCCATAAGGGCTCGGTATATACCTTACCCGAAGCGGCATTCGCTTGATGACTCCAGTGGGCCTGGCGAAATTTTGTTATGTTGACGGACATTTGTTCAAGTCACGGAGCGGTGCACCATTGCACCTATGATTAACATCCGTCAATGGTGGGCTCTTATATTAAAAGAAAACATTCACAACTGAAGCACTTGGCAAAAGTTCAAACATATAAACATTCTGGGCACTCGAATGCTCGCCTTGCAAGGAACGCTCACTGTCGCACCCTTCCGCTGTATTTCCTCCCCTATGGATGAGCATGCGCTGGGAAGTGGTCACGTCTCTCCTTCAGGTTCCATGGAATGGAGAACGCGGGCGCCGACTCCTGGACAACATCTACAGCCACAACTCTCGGCGGACTTCGCTGTCACTAGGTCATCTGGTAAGAAGCCTCCATCCAGGGCATTGTGTCGCACTCATCTGTATTATTACAGGGAACTTACAGATTAGGTCTCACCCTTATCGACGGCTATCCGTGCATCCCGCTCACCGACATCACGAACGTCCTTGTAGTCCAGCTCCTTCGAGCCCCAGCTCCGGATTCGAGCAGCTGCATGCATTCGAACACAGACAAGGTATAGCACCTCAACCCATGCGACATTCTTTCACCCACCCAGGAGGATGGCCAGACCGCCCTCAGCGCTCCAGGGCAAGCGCAAACGTGCTGCGAGTGCCGAGGGCAGTACTGCCGTCCCTCAGACAGTCGCCGCCCACCGTGATTCCGTTGGTCCGCAGCGGGCCCACCGGAGACACCACAATGTGGCCGAAAAGACACACTCCACTATGCTCCCCTCGGGTGGGATGTTCATGACATTTCCGTTGGACATCCCTTCTCCCGAACCGGAAACGGAAGGCGGTGAGCCTGCTGGTCCCCCTTCCTTTGAGCATGGCCCAAGCGAGTTGCCGCCTCGGCCTTACGAACAACGAAGAACCGAGGGAGATAGCGGACCAGAACGGACTGTCAAAAGAGGGAGGCTTCCGGCGGACGTTATGGACCACGTAAGTGCCATTAGTTATCTGTAACCACATATTCTGACCTGGTGCGTTTGTGATAGTTACCCACAATTGAGGGTCGCCTGCGTAGGATAGAGGACACTGTAAAGGACTATCTCGATGAAAGGAACAAGCGAGCTTTGGAGAAGTCAAAGCTTCCTGGTTCTACATGACTTTTTTCTGTAATTTTGCGTTGTATCCCATTGCTGTACTGCATACTGACACCCTGAACATCCTATCCCTGTAATCGGATACCCACAGTTACCAGTTACCCTCACCAGTTACCCTCACCCGCACATCACTGTTGTAGTACTGCCCATAGTGTCACGTGACTCATTAATATACTCACTTCTCACTCGCGTTTTGATCAACGCGACTTGCTCCGACGTGCTGTCATCCATAAATCCACGGCATGCATTAGAGCAGTGCTCTCTGGCAGTGTTTAAACCGCATACGATGTTCAGCGCCCTGCTCACCCCTCTCCGCGCGAGATTCGAGAATGCACCCCAAATTGAGGCTATCACAACACCCACAGCTGACAACGTGGATGACATAGCGCCGGAGGACTTCGCACGCGACGTGCTCATAGAGCTCATGAGGAATGCTGTAGAGAAGCTCAAAACTACGGGAGATGTTTGCTCTCAAATAGAAGTAGGCGTTCTGTGCTGTGACCTAACTGGCACCTCACTCAAACATTTGTAGGTCTTGACCGAAGTACACCGGATTATGTTGGAGGACGCCTGCACGAAGGATGTGTTCCGTGAAATGGATGGCTTCCTTGCTATCATCAACATATTGTCAACACTCCGCGCGTACCGTGAGGAGAACCTCTCTACTGAACGTAGGGACCAGGTTCTTGGTGAGACGATCGAGGTCGCACGTCTCGTCTTCGTCATTGTGTCCGAGGCAGTGTCTGAGGATGAGAGTAACTCGCAGTATTTTGAGGTGCGCCTGATTACCTCTGTCCGCTCCGTCCTCATTCTCCTTCAGTGCCACGTCGGTTACGACTCCCTCGCTCAAGCGTTGCAGCCACTTGTCACGGATGCCCAAGTCAAGGATCATACCCTCGGCTTCCTCTTCTCACTCGCGCTTCACGACTTTTCTATCTCCAGCCTGTTTATGTCGCTTCGTAATACCGAGCACAGTGACCTCGATTCTCAAATCAAGGATATTGAGGTCCGACTTGGTCTTATCGCCCAGCCAGGTGCCATCCGTATTCTCCTAGATCTTCTGCCGAAACGTTCGGAGGATTCGATGCTGCACTACGTGGTCTATAGGCTTCTGGAGCGTCTCTCGGCTCATAAACATAGAAATAAAGTCATTCTCTCCGGTCTTGGTATTTTGGGTCGCCTATTTCAGAGCTTCACCTCTCATAATGGATCCCCCGGTACAACCAAGGAACAGCGGATCATACAGAAGCTGCTGAGGCGGATTCTTGACCTGGGAGCCACCACAGTTGACACGCGGATCATGTTCCAGTCAGCAGTTACGCCTAATGGGACTCTCGATGGGGATATACTCGAGATGATCCGGGGAGGTATTAGGTCTAGGTGGCCAGACCACTTCTCATTCGAAAGACGTGCTGCTTTAAAATTCTGCGAAGAAAATACAAAGGGCTTGCCCACTTCAGGCTTTACATTTATGGTATGTATGTATCGATGCTGCTGTGTGAGACTTTTTTAAGGCCTCTCCACCAAGATTTGGATTTGGCTCGAGCGTTACCCAACTCAGGAAGCACAGACTATGTTCTCCTTTTGCATGTCATCACGCACACTATTTCACATCAAGATCCGGGAAGACGGTCGATTAGAACTATGGAGTCATGGCCAACCCCCTCCTGGGGTTATAACAAAGTCCAACTTTCCAAAATCTCGGTGGCTGCATATCGCGGTTGTCCACTACCCCCATCAAGGGTCACACCCTAATCTGAGTTCGGGCTATTTTCCTCGCGTCTCTGACCTATCTGATCGTCATGCCAGGATTCTTTATTGATGGCGTTCTGGTCGACCTTGTCAACTGGGCTTACCCCCGGCCCGAAACAACCGCGCAAACTGGTACGTTTACGGTCGGAGATGACTCGGAGGAAGCAAGCATGAGCTGGTGTGTGGCTTCAGCCACTTTACTATCCAGACCCCTCGGTATGTTCCTTGGTTTCTTGGGCTTTCCACGTTGGCCTGAATATTGTCTAGGAGACCACCTTCCTCGATTCATTCACCATCTTGGGCCTAGGTACAATGCGACCTTTCAATCCCCAAGTCTCGTCAAGTTTTTGACCTACGAAGCTTCCACCTCGCTTAACGTTTTTCTATCCAACCTCAGCTCATCTAAGGGTGGGATCTTGCCTGACGTGGTGGCTCTGGTAAAGGCTATAAATGATGGAATCGGCATCGAGGAAGCTTCTGTAGTCTTTTCATTTAGTCCCGCAGCATATATGTCTCGTGCTAATGGCGCGTTGACCACTCTGAACCGCTTTACGAAGGATGGTAATGTACATGCAACAAAAGCCTACTGCGTCGACACCGCGATGTGGGAGATTGGTGGAGTAGCCGTTGCTTTACGACTGATCCAGCTTTCAAAGGTAATGCTTGGTTCAAATTTTCTTGGAATAGGTTCAATAATTGTGAACAGACATCTCACGAACTCTCTCGAACGCTTGGTATACTTACCGATGGATTGAGAAATAGTTGGCAGAACTCAGAGGACATGGAACGAATGCGTACGTCATTGTCCATGCCGAATCACAGTGTTCTCATGGATTCATACAGGCGGATACGAGATTTTATCTGAGATTCTACGAAACAAGAGCGGGTTGATCAACATGACAAGCTATGAGACCCTCTTTGAATTTTTGGGCATGAATTTCAAGACCCCAGAGTCAGTAATGGCCAACAAAAATAATGTTGTCTGTTCTTACCTTCATTTCGTAGCCACTCAACAATTACAAATCCGATTGCTTATCGGTTCATTGCCCTCGATTTTGAGCTCTGGTCGAGGACCCGCGACGAGGTTCAGCGTGTTCACCTCGAGCATTTCATCGATCTGGTCGTTACGAGCCGGCATAGACACTTCAATGTGAAGCAACGGCTCTCTGGAATTGGCCTCACGCGCAGGTTCTTGTTTATGTGGCAAACTTCCTGTTATACGGGTGGAAACGTGCCATATTTTTTAAAGGCATTTAAAGCGGTGATGGAATCATCATTCAATCCGGAAGACACCATCAAGCCCGTATTGTCCTATATTGCCGCCCATCTCTATGACAGTAAGCGCATTGTATTGCTGTCTGGCCCGACTCTGAATGTATCATAAAGCCACCCCAGACATCTCCTCTCCCAAGTCAATACTATCCTGGATTGACCTTGACCACGTCCGCGAAAAAGCGGAACAGCTTCTTGAAGTTTTTGTCTCAATTACATCTGGATCCGCTGACTGTTATACGCGGTTCTCTATTGCTTTTCCTGTGACTCGCATCTATCTCCTACTCCTTGGGGATCGTCCTTCGTCCTTCGTTGCAAAGCAAGTACTTGACCTCATAACAATCAGCTTAAACAGGTCCAAGTCTTTCAGTCGGAAGTTTGAGCTCGTCAGCGGATGGACGATTTTGAAGACCGTCCTTCCTCGTGTTTGGGATGTCAACATTCATTCTGCCGCGTTTCGTATCCTCTTAGATCAGACTCAGGATCATGGACCCGTTGTGGCCTGTCCTTACATTCTCCCTGCTATCCTGAACTCTTTAGCTAGAATGTTAGTTGCCGTAGCCCAAGAGTCACCCCTCCAAAGCACTGAGGCAAATGAAAATGGTGTGTGCAGTTTTCCATTCGGAGGCTAATTCAATCTCATCAATGTGGTCAAATGGTTAAGACAGGCACCCGATGGCCTTTGCGGAAGCAATCCTTGAAGAACTTGTACTCTTGCAGTCTTCAAGTCCCACGTTCCGACAAATGTTTGAGTCGCAGCAAACAACACAAGCCTTTATCCAAGCATTTCGCTCATTCGTCACGTCCCTCGCATCGACGAGTGAAATTCCCCAACATCACATACGGATAAGCGAGAAGCTTATGCACTTTGGTTTGACACTATCTTTGGATAATGCTGTTTCGGGAGGCCAGAAACGCGAGGTTTGTCTGTTTCTCCCATTTTTCGTACCAGCTTGACATCACCTGGAGATTTTGGACGTCCTCCAAAACGCCGAACGATTCATCAACGGTGGGATTTTCCCAAGTACAATGATCGATCCATCATTGGTCTCGGAGCGACGCTCAATCCGGCATCGCATTGGGTCGGTAAGACTGAACTCGCATCTTGGCGAACGCACCATCCAGAAGTCGATGGCTCGAATTCAAGAGTGGCGTGCCATTATCATCTTGACGGAGCGTAAGCGACTGCTTAAAAGTATCTTGGACCTGTAAGGCTCCTCATTACAACTCCAAAAGTCCCCTGAAATCTCTTTCAGGAAGGAACAGAACCGTCAAGTGTCCCGCCTGAATGACTGGATGATCCCCCTCTCTTCTGAGCGCGGGCTCTGGGAAATTCCTAGTCTACATCATGCATGGCGACTAGATGAGACTGAAGGTCCCTACAGAGTCCGGTAGGAGGGTTCGAAGATATTTGTCGTGCGATCTCTCACCATGCCCAGGAAGAAGATGGAATCGAATATGGTTGCGCCGTTGAGCTCCAAGGTCGATGGAGCTACCCACTTGCGGGCCATTGAACTACCTCAGCCAGATGAACTGTCTTCGTTCCGTGCGGAGGTGCCACCATGGGCAGAGTCATACGAGATCTCAAGTACCGATGTCGATGGTAATGCTGATGTTTCAGCCCCCTTTACCTCATCCTGATTTTTCCAGATGATCGTCAGTTAGCCGAAGACGTCGCAGACGACAAGCATCGTAGAGTGCGTCACGAGCTTGAACCGGGAGATGTGATTGAGGCCGTCAGTACTATCGCAAGGATCCACGGAGTTGATTCTTCCCGTGAGTCCATCACCGAACTAGTGATGAATCCGCTCAGTGGGATTAGCTGGTCTCTTAATATGTGGACGGACACACTTCTATATCCTCGAGGGCCTAGTAGAAAACGATGATGGCGAGATAATTGACGCACAAGATGCTCCTCGAAGTCTGCTCTTCGTACCTGGTAGCATTCTAGAATTGCATGGTATTCAACACGCTCAGCGGTGGTAAGGACATCCTTTCAGTGATACTACTCCAGCTTAGGTCTACGATAGGTCTTATGAACAGATAGCGAACCTAAGTGATAGGTCGTTTCATTGGTGGGCGTTCGACAACCTTGACAGCTGGCCTTACCCCTGGTAGCCTCATATCCCCTTTCGCCAGTAAATTTGGGGCACGGTTCTTAGCCGGATTTGGTCTGGATGAGCTGTCAACAACTCAACGGAAATGGCAGGCCAGAGAAATCAGTAACGTTTGTGAACCTTCGACATAGCCGCCATCTTCTCACCTTTCTTACAGTTTACTTATCTGAGTATCCTTAATCAGATATCCGGTCGCACGCCGAGCGATGCCACACAATACCCAGTGTTCCGTATGTCATCTTCCCAGACCAAGAACTGCCGCTCATCTGTACTGCACCAGCATGGGTATTGCAAGATTACGCATCTGAAAATTTGGACCTTTCATCGAAAGACGTTTTCAGGGAGTAAGCCTTCGTTCCTTCAACTTGGTTGCCTCATAGACTCAGCGGATATCGAGCCTGACACAGCCGATGGGTGCGCTGACCCCAGCAAGGCGTGAGGCGGCCCAGTCGCGCTACGACAATCTAGAGAGTGTCGGAGAGAACCCATTTCACTATGGCACTCATTTCAGCTCCTCGATGATTGTGTGCCATTTCTTGATCAGATTGGCCCCGTTTACGAATATGTTCAAAACTCTGCAGGTGAGATAGGACCTATGCGAAGCATTATCTCAAACACTTTTCTAGGGCGGAGATTGGGATTTACCTGATCGCCTTTTCAGGTACGATGCCTATCCTTCAGTCTGATCGAATTCTGACGTCTGGAGAAGCAACATCTCTAGAGCGTACAGTTCAGCATCTCAAGATATTAGAGGAGATGTTCGAGAGCTTATCGCCGAATTTTTCACATGTCCAGAGCAAGTTTATGAAATCTGTTTAGCCAGCGGATGACGATGAACTCCTCGATAGGTTCTTAGAGAACTCAGCTAATCTTGATTTTGGAGTTCAGCAAAACAACGGCGAACGCATACACCACGTCGTACTCCCCCCGTGGGCGAAAAAGGATCCCCTCTTATTCATTGTTCTGCATCGCCGGGTAATCGTTACTTCCTACTTTATTCTCTGGCAGCACTGAAATTCGCCCAGGCGCTGGAGAGTGACTACGTCAGCGAAAATCTGCCTGCCTGGATTGACCTTATCTGGGGTTGCAAGCAGCGTGATCCCGCCTCCCTGAACGTGTTTCATCCTCTGAGCTACGAAGGTTCCATAGGTATGGCCTATCTTATGCGAGTTAATGTGATGATTGACACCTGAAAAGACTTGGACTCGATCACGGATGAGCTAGAGAGGGAAGCAACAGTGGGGATTATCCATAACTGTGAGTTGACAGTCCTGACGATTGTACTTTCTCCACTTACACTAGAATAGTTGGACAAACTCCCCGGAAGCTGTTTGCTGCACCACATCCCAAACGCTTCGCGCAGGGGCCCTCATCACTCCCCCTTGGGGTAGTACATGGGGTTGAAGAGAACTACGATCTCTTGACGCAAGGAAAACGACCCGCTGC
>WNFI01581524.1_pt1 | contig 10723 bp, 7 predicted proteins | sample 5400471 | NCBI WGS metagenome assembly WNFI01 (sample SAMN13153348, study PRJNA577476) | soil metagenome | isolation source: 100 cm saprolite on Douglas fir-dominated hillslope | place: USA:California | collected 2013-09-17 | reverse complement strand
GATGTTTTGAGACGGCAGCTGCGATCGTGCTGAAGAGGTCCGGGTTACCATTCTGAACTGTTCCCATTGAGGCATAAACGATGGGTTCTCCCGTCAATTTGTCCCACGGAAACGGGAAATCCGGTCGGCCTTTACCATCATGGAACGGACCAGCATAGTGAAACTGCTTAGGCCAATGAGAGCTTTCAAAGTCAAATTCCCGCGGACACTGTGTGATCCAGGGGCGATCCGAGAACAAGGAGGATGGGTCTGCCCAATTGGCCCTGATTCCGCTATAGCCCGAGACGTTGGCACTGCGAGAGTTTGCCACGTAGGCAAACTGGGCGCGCAATGGTGGCGCTAGCCAGACAAAACCGATGGCGAGTGTTGCAAAGACACTCAGCCAACTTCTTCTCAGGAAGCCACCTCCCCGCGCCAAGCACCTGGAAACTTTCACCGCTCAAAATGATGGTTCGACCAACGATATTTGGATCGGAATTAAATTGGTCCCGCCAGAGCGACTCGCTAAGCACAGCGACCAGGGGGCCACCCGTTTTGTCTTCTTCGCCAGTAAATGGGCGGCCCAACACGAACGGTAAATTCGTGACCTTAAACAGACTCGGAGCCGCATAAATTGCCGTCACCCGTTGGGGAAGCTGTCGAGCGCCCAGATCTAAATAGCCTCAATACTTCACGGCGACGACATCCAACGTATTCTGACCATCGCTAAGATCCAGATAGTCAGGATAGCTCAACCCACCCCACTCCGACCGGTTCAATACGGACTTGCTCGTCCTCGATTGAAAGATCTGCACAAACCGATCCGCTTGCGGAAACGGTAACGGATTGAGTAGCACCGTACTAATTAGGCTGAAGACTGCGGTGTTCGTGCCGATACCAAAGCCGAGAATTAGCACCGCGGTGATGGTGAAGCCCGGCGCCTTGAGGAGGAGGCGGACGGTTTGGGGAAGGGGGAACATGGAGGTGAAGCTGGTTCGTGATTGGTAAGAAAGTAGTCAGTAATCAGTGAGTCTTGGCTATTGGCTATCGGCTATTGATCATTCGCGCGTAGCGCGCTATTCGCGTAGCGCCGTAATCGGGTTAATCTTGACGGCACGTAGCGCCGGTAACACACAGGCAAAGGTCGCAACCAGTCCGAGGACAACGGCGGCGACTAACCAGGTAACCGGGTCATAACCGGATACGCCATATAAGATGCTCCCGATAAAACGCGTTGCCCCCAAGGTTAGCACCAGTCCGACTACTATCCCGGCGGCGACCAATTTGATTCCTCTCGAGACGACCAGATTCAGAATGTTTCTGGATGTTGCTCCTAACGCAATACGGACGCCGATTTCTCTTCGACGTTGACTCACATAGTAGGCTAGCACGCCGTACAGACCGACCGCGGATAAGAATAAGGCGACCACAGAAAACACGGCACTCAGAAGTACGCCTAAGTGTTCTGTTGCAAATTTCTCCGCCATTAGATCGTCGAACGTCTTGATATCCGTTGCCGGCACCTCAGGATCCACGGATGCCACTAGTTTCCGGATTTCAGGGATCAGCGGAGAAGGATCGCCGGCGGTGCGCAGAAGCAGAAACTCTCGAAAAAGTCCATGCACCTGGTGATCAGGAAAATAGGCCTGATAAGGCGCCGCCGCATTCTGCGGTCGATTGTGCCGTGAGTTCTGTACTACACCGACAATGGTCCAGGCGGTGTCATGGCGCATTTCGCGACTTCCGCCGGGCAGTTCAATGATCTGTTTGCCAATCGGATTTTCATTCGGAAAGTAATGTTGGGCCAAACCGGCATCGATGATCACGACGGGTTGGCCGTCAGTTCGATCATTTGCATCGAAATCCCGCCCTTGTAACAACGGGATTTGCATAGTGTGAAAATAGCCCGGCGAAATCGCCTGAGGGCACATGGTGGGCTCTTTGCCGGCCTCGGCTTCAGGTTGTCCCATGATCCGGAATGGCACAGTCGGATCCCCGAAAGTCCATTCGTACGGTTGCTCGGCATTCATCGCCGCCTCGGTTACACCCGGCAACTGGCGCGCCTTTTGCAGTACTTGATCCCAAAGAGCTAATAGCTGGCTCGGATCTTTTGCATACTTGGGTGTGGTCGGACCGATATTCGCGCTTAACAGGTGCTCGGCATTGAATCCTAGGGGTAAATAAAGAGCGGCATAGAAACTACGCACCAATAGGCCGGCTCCAATGAGCGAAACGCAGGCAAGTGCGACCTGGCTGGCAACCAGTAAAGACTGTGCTCGCTGTCGATGAGGGCCAGCAGTCCCCGCGCGGCCGCCTTCATCCTTCAACGCCAACCCCAGGTCCGGGTGGGAAATACTCAAGGCCGGAAACAAGCCCGCTAATAATGCGACTAGAACCGTAACGCCGGTGATAAAAATGAACGCGGTGGTATCCAATTGAACATCCTGGAACCGGCGAAAATCTTCCGGACTAACCTTTTTGAGGAGCTCGATGGCAACCCAAGCGACCGATAAGCCAGCCAGTCCGCCGATGGCGGAGAGAACGGTGGTTTCAAGGAGCAGCTGGAGGATGAGACGCACTCGGGATGCACCCAGGGTCGAACGAATGTTCATCTCTTTTCTCCGATCCAGTGCTCTCGCGAAGAGCAGGTTAGCCATGTTCGAAATCGAGATCAGCAGAAGGCAGCCAACCGCACCGCCGAGCAACCAGATGGTGGTTGCATAACTCGATACCGTGAGTCCCAAGAACGATTCTATGCGGATTCCATACCCTTTTTCCGCATCAGGATAGCGTTGCGCGAGATTGTTTTGGAGGACGTCCAAGTCCGCTTGTGCTTTAGCTAAGCTCACCCCTGGTTTTAACCGGCCTATACAAAAGTGGGTGTGATGTCCCCGCTCCGGCTGAGACGTGCCAAACCCGACGTGTAATGGTACATAGAATGTTTCCTCGGAAGGCGTGCTAACATCTTCCACTTGCCGGGGGCAAATCCCGATTACCTTAAAACTCAGGCCACTAAGAACAATGTTTTTACCGATTATTTGCGGATCGGCGTTGAACCGTTTTCTCCAAGCGGACTCACTCAAAACCACGACCAGTGGTCCGCCGGATTTATCTTCGTCCTCGGTAAACGGGCGCCCCAATATAAATGGTAGGCCGGTGAGCCGGAACAAAGTCGGTGTGGCATAAATCGCAGTGACTCGTTCGGGAATCGTCGGGCCACTTAGATCGAAGAAATCCCAATCTGAGATCGCCAATGTGTCGAGCGCATGGTTCGCGGCGCCGATATCGAGATAATCGAGGTACGAAATTCCCGACCAATATCGATCGTTCTCTTTTGGCTGCGATACATGCACCAGCCGGTCTGAGTTCGGAAATGGTAGAGCGTTCACCACCACGGTCTGGATCAAACTGAACATGGCAGTGTTAGCGCCGATACCGAAACCGAGGATAAGGATGGCCGTAATGGTGAATCCAGGCGACTTAAGAAGCAGCCGGACGGTTTGGCGAAGGGGGGACATGGAGGTGAAGGTGGTTCGTTATTGGTAAGAAAGTAGTCAGTAATCAGTGAGTCTTGGCTTTTTGGCTATCGGTCGTTCGCGCAGCGAACTTGGGGGGCGCTGGAATCCAGGGGCAGGTTGCGTGCCAGGGCTCTGTTATCAGCTGCCTCTGATTTCATCCGAAGTTTCCTGGCTTTGTGCCTTTGTGTGCGATGATCTTCAGTTAGCAGTCTCAAAATGAGAAAAATCTATCTCAACTTGGGACTACCATTCCCTCGGAGACACCTATGTTGATCGCTCCGCCACAGACCCAAGCTTCTTAGTGGCCTGCGGCTTACCTGTAGCAAACTGAGAACATAAACGGTTCTGACCGATAACATCGCGATTTCAGAACCACATTAAGTGAGAACGAAAGGCCGCTCAGAACCACATTGCGTGAGAATGAAACCACATTATTTGAGAACAGACCGACAACATCGGCTCTGGACCACATTAATGCGAATAGCTACAGCGGGATCCGCCGCCAGCCCGAATAGTCGTCTTGCCGCAATATCGGTCGAGACGCGAGCCAATGCGCGTGTCGCAAATCCGAAAAGGAGCAGCCTTTCTGCATCATAGAAATTGAGACGGCTTTTGGCACAATTTAGACCTCAAAAATCGCTGATTTTCGCCGATGAAGCGAGATGTATCAAAAATGTTGGTTTGTGCGACAACTTTTTGGCGACGGCAATATGCCTTCAACAGCACATGCCGGCGGCTAGCAAAATTTTGTCTTTCGCGTGGCGGAGGTGAGCACAACCGCGGTAGTAATCGTCCCAGGTCCGAATGTCTGGGCTTGGAGTTGGCTGGCTCAGGTCGCCAGCATCAAGAGGAGGAGTGTCGGATCGACGACGCAGAAAAGGAAGTCGGCTCACTCGAGTTGACGAACTCTGGCGGGAGTTATCTCTCTACCTATTCCAAAACTGCAATGAACACAGACTGTCGATTTCAAGCTTGTGCCTGCAACAGAGCGCACTAGCCTTTAAAGACCCAAAAGGGGGAGAAAATCCTGATGCGCTTGGTCTACGATTTAACTGCAAAAATCGGAGTCTGCTCTACGAATTAACTGCAAAAATCGCTCCCAAATGCACCAGTCTACGATTTAACTGCAAATGACATCGGTGCCTACAATTTCACCAGATTGCACCGGCAAACTTGTTGAGGAGAACACGTTAATTCCCGTTCCTTGTTTCCGACACGTGGGCGAACATGCCAAGAAGCCGATTCGAGCCTCTGAGCCTTCCTCACTGCAAAAATTCGCGGCCCCCCGGTTTGGGTCCCGGGACCGCGAGCGATAACAGCGGGCGGAGACAACCCCAAAGTCGCCTTAGGTGCTGATTGAGCTAAAGTGGATGTCACCGCAGTTTTGCCGCAAGGCACGTGGGAAGCGGGAGGCTTCCGAGCTAGATTAAGCTATGGCGCAGCGCCTCTGCGCAGCAATGCGCTGCCACGCGTCGCTCTACGGCTTTGTATCCCCGGCTGCCGATTTGAGTGCCTCGCCGAGCTCGATCACCTTTTCGATCACAGACTCTTTGGTCGGCTCACTGGCGCCCAGTGTCTTTTTGATCTGCTGGATCGTATCATCGACCTCGCTCTGCGGCTTTGTGTCCCCGGCTGCCCATTTGAGTGCCTCGCCGAGCTCGATCACAAGCGACTCAGTGGCGCCCAGTGTCTTTTTGATCTGCTGGATCGTGTCATCGACGATTTTGTGCCGTTGGTTCAACGAGTTCAGGAGGATCCATTTGACATCCTTGTGACCTTCGTAATTAGGACCGGCGCCAGGTTCCGCCTCGGTGCGGTACCACCACCCTTCAATGAGAAGCCGGAGTGTTTTCTCTCCTTCGACATCCTCATAATACTCTTGCGTTGCTTGCTTCGACTTCCAGTCAATATCGGGCATATGCTTTCCCACTCCTTTCTGATTACGTATCGTCCTGGCTAAGACTGAACAAAAGTAAAATCTCGAATTCGTAGCCTACACACTCCTGCCCGGTCTCGTTCTCGATGCGCGTGCCCCGACGGTGGCAGTCCGTCGTCTTCGTCTGAAACCTGTTGCGCCGGCGTACACATCTCGAATCACCTGCGGGTTAGCCCAACAAAGGTACGTAAAGTCCCACAGAAATCTTCTTAGAGGATGTTTGAAAAGTCCTGGCAGATCAAGACTCACGGTACGCGGACCAGGGTTCGCCCCAGACTGTTTGGAAGCTGGAATGGGGAAACATAGTCGGTGAAATATGACAGAATCGGGACTTTTCAAACACCCTCTAAGGGTTGATCCATGAAGCCGAAAACCAATCTCACGCTCACCCCTGGCAACGCTGCCGCAGTTGTCCCAGTACGCCGAGCTGATCGGCATGACGCCACTATGTCGTCAAAGAACTCATCCCGCCCGATCAAGCAATTTGCACGAACGCGCTCGTAATGCGATAATATAACAACTCAGGACGGGTTTACTCGTCGACACTCCATGATCCTCAAGGGCGTATTTGTGGGCGCTAGTGGAGCCTCGGCGATTACATTTAGAATGGCCCTGTTCAACTTTTATCCTGTCGCGCAAGGACTCTGCGCGAGCGTTCCCACCCTCTTATACCACAGGAATAAAGACACATTGGGAAGAGGTGTTCAAGAAAGTACACTTTAGCAACTGGCACACTGCGTACGATGACTATTCCCCTCACATTATAAGTGCGGCTGGCAATGAGATGTGGGAAAACGGATCTTGGAGTGGAATTATTCAAGGCCAGAACTTCGGTCCTATACAAATCAGCGGCTATCATTCATCGATTGCTGCTCGAGAGGGCGGTGTTTGGAAGAAGCGATTACTCACCACCAACGTAACCCCGCCACCGGCTGCGACACCGTCCCAATAAACTAACACTCCCGATCCGAAACTACGCGAACGGCTTATCACTCGCATAAGGCGCACACTGATGCACTTGACAAGAACGATGCCGCCGCTGTGGCCGCGAACTTCACGAAGGACGGAATTCTGGTGACACCGGGAGGAACGATTTTCGGCCGGGAGGCAATCGAGAAATATTATACGGACGTGTTCAAGCAAATCCATTTGAGCAACAACGTCGCGCCGGTCGATGAGGATTCCCCTCACATTACTACCGATGGCAAACAAATGTGGGCAACCGGAAGTTGGACTGCGACTGTCAAAGGCCAGAACTTCGGTCCTGTAGATGCCAAGGGTTACTGGCCGGTGATTCGTGAAGGTGATGATTGGAACATCCGGATGCTGACCTTTAACCAAACTCCAGCACCGGCTGCGACGCCGTCTCCAACTACTACCCCAAGCAGCCAATAGCATCCTTAATCCGCGCGATGACAGATTAGAACCTGAGGATCCGATAGCTGAAGGGGCTAAACGTTGTTTTTGGTCCATCTGCTATCGGAACCCCAGTTAGCGGTTCAACGCCGGCGCCTCACCCCGTCAATTGCGTAGATGATCCGCTCGGTCCGGGTGCAAGTCGTTCAACCTCCGCGCACCAATCCCGACCGCGAGATTGCTGCAGGGAAATTATCTTTTCAGCTCCTTCAGTCGTAACAGAATCCGTAAGCAAATCTCGCTGGTCTACGGTTTCGACCGTTGCGGAATCCCAAGGAGGCCATGACGGGCCTGTTTACACTGGAAGCTGCGGCTTAGCGTGCTTTATTTCCGTTTCGTGCACCGACCCCTTCCTGAGTAGCCAACTTACCTCAGATCAGGCCGAACCCAGGAATTGCAAAGTCAACTGCTGGCGGCGGGAATCCCGCTTTAGCCATTCTCATTAATGTGGTTCTGACCCCGATGTTCTCGGTCAGTTCTCAATTAATGTGGTTTCATTCTCACTTAAAGTGGTTTTGAGAGGGCTCTTATTCTCACTTAATGTGGTTTCAAAACCGCGGATGTTATCGGTTTCAGCCGATTATGTTATCGGTTCGCTACAGCTAGCTAATCTAGCTGGAGCTAACCTCCATGTAGTAGTCGAAGTACATCGATTGGTCTGCCGCTCAATCCCGCGGCGCTAGTTCGGCTAGCAATTTGTCAAAGCGAGGATCTTTGCGCAGAGGGTCCCAATTAGGTTCGCGTTTATATACCCCATACCGTAATAAAGAGTTAGTAGGTCCTTTCATCAGAATATTTAATTGGTCGAAGGCAAGGTCCGGCTCATCCGCCCATGCGTAAACTAGAGCTAGATTCTGTACGAGCTTCGGCCCAATGGTTGCGTCTTTGGAGATCGGCAACATTTCTATAGCACGCTTCCCTTCCGAAATTGCTTCCTCCTTCCGCCCAAGACCGATATCAACGCAGGCGAGCGCAGACAGCAGCGGTGCATTGGTGGGATCTGCTTCGACTTTTCGGGAAAGCTGCTCCCGCGTTGCGCCGAACTCTTCCATCGTGGGATGATTTCCCTGAACCATTTCCAGCCAGATATCCAGGCATCGGCGGGGAACCAGAGCGGCACGGAAGTAAAGTTCTTTGTTGGGACTTTTGCTGACAACTTCGTGAGCGGTCTTAAAGTCGCGATCGCATGCCGCAAAGTAAATTCTATCCCCCGTGATCCAGACGTCATCTTTCATAGAAGATGGAAGCGCTTCATATGCGGCACGGACACGCTTCACATCCCCCTTCTCGAGAAACGCGGTCCAAGCTTTATGGGCCTGAAAGATTTGTTGATCGGGCTCAAGTTCAATGACGCGATCCCAGATCCGATCGGCGTCTCGATAGCGTCGAAGGTTCCCGTAGAGCACACCCAGTTCCTCCAAAAGCTCAGGATTTCTTGGATCCAGGTTCACGGCCTTCTCGAGGCCTGTCGTCGCCTCTTCCCACCGGCCCTGTACTTGGTCGATTATAGCCATGAGTTCGAGCAGATCAGGACTATTCGAAAGAGATTGCGCAGCAATGGCTAACTGAACACGAGCTCTCTCAAAGTCGCGATAGCAGGTATAAAGGTGAAACGCTACGGCCAAGTGGACCTCAGGTAGATCCGGTTGAAGCTGCAACGCTTTGTCCACGGCCGCATCACCAAGCGCGCGCCTCTCTGGCGTGTGATCAAATTGATCGTCATAGAGAAAATCATGAACCTTTGCAATCAGGCAATATCCGAGCGCGAAATTTGGGTCCATTCGGGTCGCTTCTTCCAAGAACGCGAGCCCTTTTGAGAAAGTCGCTGGCTCAGCTACAACCAGTGACGAACTCTCACGCGGAATTAGCTCCTTTGCACGGAGATAAAGGTCATATGCTTCGAGGTTCTTGGTCGGTTTTGCTTCGATCCTCTTCTTCTCTGTCGAGGAAAGCGTAGCGGTTAGTTTGCCGGCGACGGTCTTGGCCACTTCGCTCTGAATGGCGAAAATATCGGTCAGATCCCGATCGTAACTATCCGCCCAAATCGTGTTGTCATTGCGAGCGTCGACTAACTCCGTACTAACGCGCACATGATTTCCGTCGCGACGCACGGTTCCTTCCAACACATTGGCAACGCCCAGTGCACTGGCGATCTGGCGCAGATCGCGCTTGGTATCCGACCGATACTGCATCACCGAGGTCCGGCTAATGACTTTGAGTTGGGCAATCTTGGCTAGATTATTGAGAATCTCACCTTGCACTCCGTCCGCAAAGTAGGCGTCGTCTTTATTTGGGCTGATGTTCTCGAAGGGAAGGACTGCGATGCTTTTTTCGGGTGGTATCGATGTGTTAGCAAGCTCGTTAAACAAAGACGCTGCGCGACCGGAGAAGAAGAACCAGGCGGTTGCTAATGCGGCAACACACAAAAATGAACCGACTACCCATCGAATCGGCTGCTTTTTCGGCGTTACTTTTGGCAATCTCGCGGCGACTGGTTCAGCCGGCGACGTTAGCTCGCGCGCCGTCAAGTGTAACCCGGAAGCGATTGCCTCTCTGACTCTTGTGAGCGCCCTCTGCAACTCGCCGGGACTTTGAAAACGCTCGCCTGGATCCTTCGCCACCAGCACCTGAAGCAGTGCGACAACCGGCAACGGAACGTTCTTCAATTTTTCAATCGGCGGCTCCGCATGCTGATGCTGATACATCAGCTCGGCGGCCGAGCCACTAAAAGGCAGCTTGCCGCTCAGCATTTCCCAAAGTGTCACGCCGAGCGAATATAGATCAGAACGAATATCGGTCGCGATCCCGGCGAACTGTTCCGGGCTCGCGTAAGCTGGTGTGCCGACAAATGCTCCTACCGTCGAAAGGGTATTTTCCTCAGCAACGCCTTTAGCCAGACCTAGGTCGATGATTTCTACATTCTCTAACTTTCCGCCCTGCAAGCTGACCATGATGTTGCTTGGCTTAATATCCCGGTGGACAAGGTGCTGTTTCTCGATCGCCACCAACCCCGCAGCTGCTTCTTTCACGATTCCCAAGGCCAGATGTGTTTCCAGGCATCCGGAACGCCGGATGAGCGCCGCCAAGCTTTCGCCCTCAACAAACTCCATCGCGTAATAGTAATTGCCGCCGCTTTCGCCGATATGAAACACCGAGGCCACGTTTTGGTGCCGGACGCTGGCCGCAGCTCGAGCTTCACGTACAAAACGGGCCCGAGCTGACTCGTTGCCTAAGAGTTGGGCATTGATGATCTTGAGGGCGGCCGGGCGCTGCAGGTGGACATCGAACGCTTTGTAAGTAACCCCCATTGCGCCGCGGCCGAGCTCGAACGGCTTTCCCTCCGCATTCTGGAGTACCGTGTAGTGCTCGAAGCGGAGTTCAGAGGAAGTTAGCGCGACGGAATCGCTTTGGGTTTCAAGAGCTCCGCGCAAGGCGCAGACCGGGCAGAACTCGCTGTTTTCGTTAAATGCGGTGCCGCAAACCTCGCAGGTGCGTTTGCCGTGGGTTTTCACAACTGGGGAGTTGGCTTAGCTCCCGGGATTCTAGTCGATCTGGTTACGGATCGCTCGCACAAAATGCCCGGCGGTCACGGCTCGACTTGTTTGAGTTTCAGAGTTTTTTGATGAGGCTTTTCCCTGATTGAAGCCAGGCGTAATCGCCTTTCAATCCCGTGGCGCTAACGCAGCTAACAATTTCTCAAAACGTGGATCCTTCCGAAGCGGATCCCATCCGGGGTAGGTCTTGAGGTCCCCATAAGTGGGGCGAAATTGGGGTAACGGGAGCAATGGAACCAAAAGCAGCGCTAAGGTGTTCAGTTTTGTGGACAGCTCTAACTCCTCGCGTGTAAAATCGGACCGTGGCCACCACAATAGAG
>WNFI01039789.1_pt1 | contig 10724 bp, 13 predicted proteins | sample 5400471 | NCBI WGS metagenome assembly WNFI01 (sample SAMN13153348, study PRJNA577476) | soil metagenome | isolation source: 100 cm saprolite on Douglas fir-dominated hillslope | place: USA:California | collected 2013-09-17 | reverse complement strand
TAATTGTTCTATTAAAACGCTCAACAACGGCTGCTTTCACTTCTGTATTTCTTGTAATAAAATGTTTTATTTTCAATTTTCTAAGAAAACTTTGAAATAACGAATTCACGAATTCACTACCTGCGTCACTTGTTAACATTTTGGGTTTTCTTTTACTCTTCAATATTATTTGAAAAGCCTTCTTAATAGATATAGGTTTTTTGTCATAAATGGGCTGAATCCAAGCATATTTTGACAAAACATCTATAACCATTAATAAATACCTGTAACCATCATTATCTTCTGAATATTCGATTTCAACTAAATCAATTTGCCAGTTTTCATCAATTTTTCTAGATACCATATGACCTCTATTAAATTTTCTTATTGTTGGATGGTGAACTGAATAAGTTTCTTGACTTAAAAGCCATTCATGAATTTCTTTTAAAGTAATTTCCGGTAAAATCTTTTTTGCTTCTATATATAATTTAAAAGCACTTTTAAAACTAGCTGGATTTTTAATATTAAAATAAATATTTGTCAAAACTTTGTTAATCGAAATCTTCCCATTTTTGTTCATAATCTAAAATTTCACCACCTTTTTTTAATGCTTTAGACTTAGATTCTCGAGGTTTTGGCTTTCTTTGATGTTGTTCTTCAGAATATCCATGTTCTGCTAAAAATTTATCAATATATTCTTTTGTATATAAAGGTTTTCCTCCTGGTGTTAAATGTTGTAAACCTAATTGTTCAATTGGTGATTTTTCTGGGGTTTTAGAAGGTTGAAAAGCTAAGCTTTGAAAAGGAGGAGTTGAACTTTGCTGAACAGATGGAAAATACCTTAATAAACTAGAACCTGGAGTTGGTGTAGTAGCCTGTATTTGTTGGGAAGTACCTTGTGCTGAAACCCCTTGATATTGTGGAGCTGTTTGGTATATAGACGACTGTTTTGATCTTATCTGTTTTTTCGGTTTTTTATATCCAGATTTCATAAGGGTTTTAACTTTTCGCTGTTTAGTTGGTATTTTAGATGAGCTCACTTTTCCCTGTCGAGTTGGTATTTTTGATTGTAATTTCCTTTTTGAATATCATTAATATTGCTATTCAAAATTATTTTAATATCTTTATCAAGTGTTGAAGCTTTTTTTAAATCTGGTGATGTTGATAATTTAATTGTGTTTAAAATATCACCCAATAAATCTTCTTTTGAACTATCCTCGAAAGGTACAAGTTTCATTTTTTTAAATTTACTCATTTTGTCAATCTTTTTTCAATTACGTTAGCTAGCAATGATAACACAGTAGGTATTAAAATATTTAAAAATCCTCCTTTTTGAACAATTAAATTCCGTCTTTTCTTTAGGGTTGTTCTTTTATTGGCGATTTTTCTTATATCGTTCTTATATTTTTTAATTTTGTTATAGTTGCACTTTGATAAAGGAATATTACCAAGTAGACAGTTTTTTGAAATTTCAGCAATAGCAGTAACAACACAATTGTCAAAATTTTTCAATAAATTACTTCTTTCACGTTTGGTTTTTGTTTTACCGATATTATAAATTTCGTTTTTACATTTTAATATTAAATCCATTATTCATGTTTAATATAAAAAATTTGAGGAACTTCTTCATTTAACACATTTGTTCTAACTTTCATAAATTCTGGTGTTGTTTGCCCGAGATCTAACATCAAATAACTAAACGGTTTATTCTTTGTAGCATCCAAATAACAACTTGAAATAAAATTACTTTTATCTCCATCTATTTGTCTTCCTAACAATTTAACTTGCATATTTTCTCGTGGATTTTTAAATAAAACAATATAATTGGAGCTTATAGATATATCCCTCATATATTTAGATTTCGGGAAAAGGTTTTGTAATAATATCATAACAGTTATATTTTTATGATGAGATTTCTTTGTAAACAAATCACTTATTAAAATATCATTAGTGGCATTGTGCATATTATCATCAATTATAATTAAATTTTTATCATTTTCGTCTAAAGATTCTATGTATTTATCAGTAAATGAATTACACTTTAGAATGTTTTTATCCTTAATATGTGGAAATCCTTGACCGGAACAATATAAAATTGTATCGAATTCGAACCCAAACAATTTTTTAGAATTTGTAATCAAGTTAGAAACAAATGTGGTTTTACCACAACCACTTGGTCCATAAATTATCCAACGACTAGGTTGCATAAAACACAATTCAAAATCTTTATTTAAATTTTCCATCAATATATATACATTTTAATTTATATACATTTATTCTTTTTTAATATCTAAATCTACAGTTTCACTTTCACTTGTAATTGTTACTGAATCTTTTCGTGAACTTTCCAACAGTAAATCGGGAACGCATTCCCAATAATAACCTTCAAATGTTTTACATATAAGTTGATCTTCCAAAGAATTATCATTAATTATTCTATTTATGTTTATATTTAATGAATTTGAATTTATTTCTCTATTAAATAATTGATTAGGAATATTTACTTGTTTATTGTTATAACTATTTAGAATTTTAATATCTGCCTTTACTCCGGTAAACTTGAGTAAAGGTAAATTGGAACTTCGATGAGATTTATTTTTCAAGGCAAATGATTCAAACGTTATTTCTAAAATACAAAATAGGAAATTTATTTAATGAACATTTTATTACTCATTTTGAATATCAAAATCTAATACATCAGTATCTTTTGTAATTCTATCATAATATATATATGAAAGAACATTGATATCTTTATCTTCTGAATTATCATACCAAAAATCACTTTCATTTACTCGTCTATAAAATTCAAATTTCTTAACATTTTTACTTATTTCTCTATTTATTAAATGCTTTGAAATATTTTGAAAATTTCTGTTAATTTTATGTTTTTTGTTTTTCTCTTCATAAACAATTTCACTATACCTAGCACTGATATTTGGTAAACCTAAATAAAATTTAAAATAGTTATAAATTTAAACACCTGTTGAGCCAAATCCTTGTTCACCTCTTTCAGTTTCATCAATATTGATAACTTCCAATAACTCGATATTCGCTCCATATTTCTCAAATATAATCTGTGCTATTCTTTCTCCTCGTTTAACTGAATAATTTTCTGTTCCAAAGTTGAACAATAAAACACCCACATTGCCTGTATAATCAGGATCTATAACACCTGCGCCAACATCTATGAAATGTTTAACCGCTAAGCCGCTACGAGGAGCAATTCGACCATAATAGCCCACAGGAATCTCTAATGAGATATCTGTAAATACCAACTCTTTACCTCTGGCTGGAATGATAACATCATATGCAGAATAGAGATCAAATCCAGCAGAATTTGGAGTTCCCTTCGTTGGTATTTGTCCGTAACAAGTTAATTTTTTAACCATACCAAATAGCTTGTTCATCTTGAATGAAGTCCCTACAAAATAGCATTTCAGTGGTTAATAGTAAACAATATATTTAAATGCGCATGCCTTAAACTATGAAATAAAAAAGCGTATTTTATAACCATATGGTAATGTTTTAATTCCATTATCCAAAATATAACGTTTATCATCAATCGGTGTAAAAATTAGTTTATTTAATTCAATTGTTTCAATTTTATGAAACTTACTCTGAATTCTATGCATCTTAGTTGAATAGATATTATTGTTTAATAAAACGTTTTTATAATGCTCATGTGTTATATATTTATTTAAAACAGATTTTTGTAACCCTTTAGCTTTTGATTTATATTCAGATTTATCTCCATATTTAATAGAATACAACTTGGCTTTGAGACCAATAAACTCATTTATAATTTTGGAATTCATTTCATCTTTTAAATATCCCAATTGTTTTTTATTTTCATCATTTTTCAAATAATGCTCATCTGGATAATCTGAGAAATCCATTATTTCTTTGAATTTAATTTCGAGATCTCTATAAAAATCATTAGTTTTTATTTCATATATCAAACTATCAGTGTCAGTATATGCTAATGTTAAATCATCCTTATAATATTTTTTAAAACAGTCATAATGTAATCTATACATATGCATTTTTGATAATTCTAAAACAGTGAATCCGATATAAATAGGTTTGTCTAAAATTACAAAAGATTTTTTCATTTTAATTAATGCCTTAGTAGAATTTAGAATATGAAATTCTTCAAATAGAGGTTTTCGTAAATATCTTTTTGCCTGTGATTCATTTAAAGCTAGTTTTATATTAGCATGTTTTCTCTTATTTTCTATGCTTTTTCCAAATACTGCATTATTAAGTAACTTAATTAAATCCTTTTCAAAATCTGATTTAGCATTTTTCCTTAGTTCTGTATTGTATTCAATATATGGTCTAAGCCAAGCTGATTGTTTAAATGATAGAACTCTATGAATTTTTAAAATCTCTAAACCTAATCTTATATATAGTTTTAAATTTCTAAAATGAACAATATATTTGGTTTTATCTCGAAGAGTAAGCATTAATTTCTCTGTTGGAATACGTTTATAATTAAATTTTTCCATAATTTTTAACGTATTTGTTTGATATTTACTAAGCTCATTATTCAAAATTTTAGATTTTTCAGGCGCTAAAGGATAGTCAATATGAAAATCATGAATTCCCGGTGGATATTTTAAATCTACTTCTAATATATAACCAATATCATCTTCTTCTTTTGTTTTGGACCAATCAATTGAGTTTATTTCATTTTGTGTTAACCATTTGAAATCCGATTGAGGTAAACATTGATTCATTGCATATCCGTATAAGTTATTTGCTATAAGAAATAAAATATTAAATAAAATATAATATTTTCATATTTCTTACCATCTAAATATACAATAAATTTTGATTCCTTATTCCGATTAAAATTCTCCATATACTTATTATTTGCTCTACAATATCTTTTAGAAACCTGAGTAATTCCCCCACGTATTCCATTTTCAATAAATTGATACATATCGATGTCAGTAATTAATTCCAATGTTATATTTGTCTTTTTTAAAGCGGCAGCCCAGGCCAAACCTGGTGCACTATAAAAATGACATGGATCCAATTCATATCTTGATAATATAGTTTTTCTAAAAGCTTGAAATACATCTGCCAATAAGCTTGTATCCAATAAAACATACAGGTCATGATATTCACCAAGTGATTTAATATCAAATATTCTCCATATCTTTCGTGCATGTTTATAATCTTCTTCAGAAATTTTATTGTAATTTAATGATGAATAAAAATCTTCTTTAAGTGGTAAACTTTGTTCATTAAATTTATTAAAATTATCGATGTATTCATATGGATATATTTGTTTTTGAAGTAATAAATCGAATGATTTCGTTGATAAATTTTTTATTGAACTAAATATTTGTTTAGTTATTGGGAATTCATAATTTGAATTTTTTAAATTTTGAACCAATTTTTCAAGGGAATTAGGCATAAACTGAAATGAATCTAAAAATTTAGTATTATCTAAAGTAAAAGAGACGTATTTTTCATATGATTGTGGAATAATCTCACATTCTTGGAAATCATGATTTGTCAGGGCATCAATTATTATATGAGCATCATATCCTTTTAGATTATGAAAAAAAACTGGAATTTTTCTTGGTAATTGGAAATTAATGTTACAATGATTATGTGCAGCACCTCTATATTTTCCAGTAAAATGATCGTGATCATGAACTTTAACTGATAAAAAGACTGATTTTTTACTTTTTTCAAAAGGTTCTTTACAAATATAACATATTTTTGCATTTAAAAATTCAATTTCTTCATTTTTTGTTAAAGCATTCATTTCTTTGTAGTTTAATAAAGCTTTTAATAATTTCTCTGTTTGGCTTTTAATATCTTTTAAAAATACTTTTGCACTATCTAACCCTCTATACAAATTTTTGTATATAACGTCATTGTCTTGGTTTACTACAATTAAGCAATATCCACAAGCAATATGCCTCTGATAAGCAAATGTTTTATTTGATTTTTCCTTTCTGATTTTTTTCAAGATACACTCAAAGTCACTGTATATAACATAAGGAAATTCTACCATTTGTCTTAAATTTTTAAACCAAATATGCTTTTCAGAAGGAAACAAAGTCAATGTAGGTTTAAAAAAACTGCAACATTGACGATGCTTTTCTAGTAATAGCTTGTCTTTAAATCCAATAAGACAATTCTCACAAAAATGATGATAATTTGAATTCCAAGTTCCTAATATTCTATTTAATTTTTTAATATAAAAATAATGATCTTTATATAGTAATAAATTTATTGTATTTTTAGCTTCAGTTTTGGAAATTTGAATTGGAACAATATAACTTCGTCTATCGTCTATTAAATTATTCCAACCATATATATTAATTCTAATATCGTGCTTTTTATTATCTTTTTCAAATTTGGGAATCATTTTTAAATTTACGGGGTAACTTATATTTTTAGTATTGATATTTTTTTCGTATTTCTTATAATATTTAATATCATTCTGTTTATATCTTTTGTCTACAGGGTATAAATAAGCTAAGATGCACCAAATAAAACATTTATTATCATCTGACTTTATATTTATAATTGCTTGTTTATTAAATAAATCTATTGGTAATTTTAAATAACATCCTCCATAAAAAGTATTGTATTCTCCAATTTTTACATCTAACTTGTTGATACTATCCACTTTCCAATTAGATCCCCGTTCTTGAAATTCTTCAATTTTATTTTCTAATTCACTAATAATTTCGTATATTATGTTAGAATTTCTCGGATTTGATATAATTAAATTTCTAGTGCAAAAATATATTATCTGATATGTGACTACTTCCTCAAATTGTCTTGAGAAAGTAACTTGCAAGCAAAATTGAATTTTAACTGCACTCAAAACCTTTATAGCTAGATCGATTAAACTTTCGATATCATGTTTATATTCCATAAAAAATTCACCACAATCATTTATTGTACTATCTGGAATTAATTCAAATTGTTGTAAGAAAGATTTAAAAGCTCTTTTTGATAAAGTAAAATTTGTCGCCTCTGGTAATTTGATTCTCTTATCAATTTTCCCATATCCATGTTGATTTGCACATCTTATCATATGATATTTTAATGACCGATTAAATCGATATTTTTTATTGCAAATTGAACATTTTTTATTTGCATATTTTTTTGATGATTCACAATTTAATAAATGGGTTTCAAACTTGACATATGACAACTTTATCTCACACAGTGGACAAATAATTTTATCATTACCCATAATGGATTCACTCTCTGAATTTTCAATTGAAATTGAAGGATCTGAAATTATAAAATTATTAAAACAAATTTATTTCAATTTAACGATTTTACATTCAATATTAGCAAATAAGCCAATTTATATATACTTTATTTTATATATCTTGTTAATAGTAGCCTTAAATATTTTGTTAACTTTAATCCCACAAAAAGGGCAATAATCTATATTTCTGCAATCTTCACAAATGCAGAAATGCAAACATGGATATAATAGCAACTTTATATCATTCTTTTTGCATAATTTGCATTTAATGTAGTCGCACGTTTCGTATTTTCTAACATATTTTGCAGCTTTAACCATAAGGCATTCTGAACTATATTTTTGATGTTCTACTTCTACTTTATCATCTGTTTCCCAGTCACCAATAATAACTTTGCAAAATATACATCTCACATAATCGCTTGGACCGTAATTATAAAATCCATTTTTCGCCAAATATTCAGGTTTTACAATATTACCATATTCCCAATTTTTAAATGTCTTTAATCTATCTTCATATTTTTTCATATAATTGGGATCCGAAGTTCCATCGTCTAAACACATGTTTACAGTCTTAGAGAATCTATCTAAATGAATATTGCTTTCAAAACTAATGCCTATTATATTCTGCCCTCAAAACCTAAATAATCAGATTCGTATCACAATAAAATTGGATGCTTAATTAAAGAAATCATTGTAATCACTGCTCAGGTACAGTCACATGTCATTTATAGATAAGCAAAGGTTTCAGTCCGAATGAAATCAATATTATCCACGCATGCTCAAAGTATATTTTCCAAAGAAATTTAAAAATAATTCTCATTATTGAAATTAGATTAAACATGGCAAGATATACTTTAAATAGTTTCCAATTTTATATGTTTTATCTTTTAATATGTATTTTGTTAGCTATTTATTCTGTGAATTTATTTTTAAACAAAGATGAATACATTAATATTGGATTGGAAAAATATTTATTAAAAAATTTTGATGAATTATTTGATCAGGATAGTTTTTTCAACAATAAAACAAATTCAACGTGTGACATTGAAGTACGAGATCTTAATAATGGACATTTTATTGGGAAATTTTCCAAAAATTTTATTGTAAATACAGCAACAAATTTTACAAAATTATTCATTAATTATAATAAAATATATGAAAATTTAACTATTATAATTCCAGATATATTAAAAAAGAATTATAAGCAAGATTTAAAAGACATGTCATATAATATATTTAACACATTACAAATTTCAAACAAAATGTTAATAAATTTAATTAGTAACATTTATTGTTTTAAATAAAGAAATTATTATAAAGATTTTATCTTAATTTTTTTTATTGAATATCTCAAAATATTTATAACTTTTAAATTTTGAAACTGCTAACTCCCTTAATTTTCGTAAATACAATTTTAATTGAATTAGCTGTAATAATAACATTTGAGTTTCAACTTGTTTTTTATTAAAATCCCTCAACATTAAAATTGGCGATATTTTGCTACATTTTTCACATTTGTATTTTTCAAATGCAGATTTGTAAAATTGAATTTCTTCATCTAAAATCAAGATTATATTTGAATAATATTTTATATTATCATATATATTATATTTAATATTAGTTTGGACACTCAATAATTCTGTTTAGACGATTAGTCTAAAATTTTTTAAGTCTCATAGACTATTTTACATTTGCTTATTAATAAGTTGCACTCCCTTGATCACATTTTGAATCAATACAATTGGAATATTGTATCGATAATTGCTTATTTGAATGTTATCATCTTCTTTTGATTTCTTCCAAAATTTGAAAAAAACTAGGTTCTTACCAGTGATTCCCGCAGCGTCTCTGTCACCAAGTTTAACCATTGTGTGGATATCTTCATCCTTATCTTCCACACTTTTCAGTTCAAAGTCAAATTCTGTAAATATATATAATTAACATATAATTTATAAATATAATACAGTATACTTACGAGTTTTTGCTTTCTTGGCTGGTTGTTTCCCTTTGTTGTTTGTTGATTTACGTTTAGCAGAAGTTGATGGCTTCGTTATAACCGATGCGTCCTCATCATCACTCTGGATAGATTCGTTGTCTGAATCCTCGACTGCTTCTCGTCTCTTTTCTTTCGCCTCACGATTCAAGAAAGCGTCAACTTGATTCTGTTTTCGTGGCATTTTAAGCTTATAGTTAGTAATGTTTTTACTTATATAGTTCTGTAAAGTAAGTTATTTCAAACGTTATTATTAACGTTAGGTAAAACTCAGAATGATTTTCGGAATGAATTTGTTCAGCTTATAAAGAAAATCTTTAACATTAACAGAATAGGCTGCCTTGAGTTCAATGTTAATCCCACCTTATCCTTGACACAAATGTTAGTATATTTACTGCTCCAATCCTGTGGAACTTATAATATCCAATAATTTAACTGCACCAACCTTGTGGAGCTTATATTATTCATATATTAGTGATATCTCAAACCTTGGAAATCCCAACTAATTAATTTATAACTGTAAAACTACTATAACCTTGCTGAAACAATAAATATTAAGTATTACAAGGATTTTTAGCTCCACCCATAAGTCTTTATAAGCACATTGAAATCAAAACTTTCATTCAGTTTCCTTTCAAAACTAAATTCTATAACACTATGGCTATGTACCATATCCAAATAAATCATCCAACTGAAGCCATTAAAGAGGAAGTTGTGGAAAAATTCAAGGAAGAACGAGAAGAACTTAAGTTGAAGAACGACTTCTGGACTGGTATAATTTTGTAAATCCTTTTTAAAAGTTTAATATATATTATATTTAAAGCTAATCAAACAATTGAAGAAATACGAGAATCAAGTTCTTTTCAATATATGTTGTTGGTCAACAATATATTGATATGCCCGTTTTGTAATCAGCACGAAATTGAAACAAATGGAAAATATTTCATGTGCAGATGTGGTGAGAAGCTGATTTCTCCCATTTCAAAGAAAATTTTGATGGCAAAGATTAACGTAGTACTCAATTGGCATTCTTTCTCCTGTTCAAATCTTTTCCCTCGTGTCATTCCTTGTTACAGCGAGAAAAATACAAAATATAACGATATTGATAATCTTACTTTGAAATGCAGTGAATGTGATTTCAATGAACAAATATTGTAAACAATTTTCAAACCAATTTAATAAAGTAATTGTAAAATTTATCTTTACATTAATCAATAATAAATGATATTATTAATTATACAATTGTATATTATTTCTTTATAATAATTAATGGAGAACGTCCAAAAGATCTGCTTGTTTCCAAATATCCAGGTTCGTCAATCGTCTTTTCAAATATAATTTCAATATCTAAGTGAATATGAATTTTAATTCATGTAATTTTATTTAGATTGTTATACCTGTTTCATTTTCAGCTTTAACTGCAGATGGAAGTACCTTTGGAAGTATCTTACGATATTTACGAGAAATATTCTCGATTTTCTCCTGCCGCTTTCGATCTAA
>WNFI01704387.1_pt1 | contig 10725 bp, 13 predicted proteins | sample 5400471 | NCBI WGS metagenome assembly WNFI01 (sample SAMN13153348, study PRJNA577476) | soil metagenome | isolation source: 100 cm saprolite on Douglas fir-dominated hillslope | place: USA:California | collected 2013-09-17 | reverse complement strand
GCTGCCTCTATGTCGGCACCCTCGATCCGCCCAAGGGCAAGACGCCGTAGGATTGGGAGCCGCGGCCGCAGACGCTGTTTCGCTCGACCCGGTTCGGCGACGACATCGACCGGCCGATCCGCAAATCCGACGGCAGCTGGACTTATTTCGCCGCCGACATCGCCTATCACTACGACAAGTTTCGCCGCGGCTTTGACGAGATGATCAACGTCCTCGGCGCCGATCACGGCGGCTACGTCAAGCGCATGCAGGCGGCCGTCAAGGCAATCTCCGACGGCCAGGCGGCTCTCGACGTCAAGCTGTGCCAGCTGGTCAATCTCACCGACAAGGGCGAGCCGGTGAAGATGTCGAAGCGTTCCGGCGCCTTCCTGACCACGCGCGACGTCGTCGAGCGGGTCGGCAAGGACGTGGTCCGCTTCATCATGCTGACCCGCCGCAACGACCAGTCGCTCGACTTCGACTATGCGAAGGTGACCGAGCAGAGTCGCGACAATCCGGTCTTCTACGTCCAGTACGCCCACGCGCGCGCCCGCTCGGTCCTCAGGCTCGCCGGCGAATCGCTGCCCAATATCGAGCTCGGGCCGGGCGCGCTCGCCCAAGCAAAGCTGGGCCGCTTGACCGACTCGGGCGAGCTTGGTTTAGTCAAAGCGCTGGCGAACTGGCCGCGCATCGTCGAGGGCGCGGCGGAGGCCCATGAGCCGCATCGTCTCGCGTTTTACCTGCAAGATCTGGCGGCCGAGTTCCATCAGCTTTGGAACAAGGGCAAGGACGATTCGGCGCTTCGCTTCATCGTCGCCGGAGACACGGAATTGACCTTGGCCCGGCTGGCGCTGGTACAAGCGGTGGCACACGTGCTGGCGTCCGGTCTCGCGGTGTTCGGCGTCGAGCCGGTAGAGGAGATGCGCGGATGAGCGAGGAATACGAGATCGAAGGCGACGAGCCGCGAGGGCAGCCGCCCAAGCGCAAGCGCTTCCGGGCGCTCGCCATCCTCGTTGCCTTGTTCGTCATCGGCGCCTTCGGCGGCGTCGTCTGGTATACCTATAGCGAGAGCCAATCCTCGCAAGCCGGCGCCGTGGCACCGATCCTCAAGGCCGAGGAAGGGCCGACCAAGGTCAAGCCCGACCAGCCCGGCGGCATGACCGTGCCGCATCAAGACAAGCTCGTGCTCAACAACATGCAGCCTCCGGCCTCGGGACAGGGCTCGCCCCAGGTCGAGCGCCTGCTGGCGCCGCCGGAGACGCCGGTGCCGCGTCCGGTGCCGCCGCCGGCCGCGCCGCCCTCGACCGCAGCCGGGGGCGCAACCGCCCGCCTCGCCAGCACCACCGCCGTCCACCGCGGCAGCGCCGCCGGCGAAGCAGCAAGCCGCGACGACGCCGGCCGGGCCCGGTGATTTTCGCGTGCAGCTCGGCGCGGTTCGCTCGCCCGAGGCCGCCAACAAGGAATGGGATCACCTGAAGCGCACCATTCCGGAGCTGGGCCCCATGCAGCTGACGGTGGTGCGCGCCGACCTCGGCGCCGAGAAGGGCATCTATTACCGCATCCAGGCGGGGCCCCTCAGCAACGACAATGCAAAGCTGCTCTGCGATGCGCTGAAGACCCGCAACCAGGGGTGCCTTGTTGTCAAACCCTGAGCGCCGGGCGGCCCCCGCGCGCTCGGCCGGGCCGCAGGCGGTCATTTTCGGAGTTTCCGGTCCGTCGCTGACGGCAGACGAGCGCGCCTTCCTGCGCGATGCCGATCCCTTGGGCTTCATCTTGATGCAGCGCAATTGCAAGGAGCCGCAGCAGGTGCGCGCGCTGACCTCCGAGCTCCGCGCCGCGGTGGGCCGCGATGCGCCGGTGCTGATCGACCAGGAAGGCGGCCGCGTCCAACGCATGAAGCCGCCCCATTGGCGGGCAGCCCCCGCCGCCGCCCGCTTCGGCGAGCTGGCGCTCCGCGACCGGGACGCAGCCTTGGAGGCGAGTCGGCTCAATGCCCGCCTCATCGCCGCCGAGCTGGCGCCGCTCGGAGTCAGCGTCGATTGCCTGCCGGTGCTCGATCTCGGCTTGCCGGAGACCCATGGCGCCATCGGCGACCGCGCCTATGCCGCCGATCCGGCGCTGGGCGCGGCACTCGGCCGCGCCGCCGCCGAAGGCTTGCTCGAGGGCGGCGTCACGCCGATCATCAAGCACATGCCCGGCCATGGCCGCGCCACCGCCGACAGTCACTTCGAGCTACCGGTCGTGGCCGTCGACCGAAAGACTTTGGAGACAACCGACTTCGCGGCCTTTCGCGCCAATGCGGATCTGCCCTGGGGCATGACCGCGCATGTCGTCTACAGCGCCATCGACTCGGCTCCGGCGACCATCTCCAAGACGGTGATCGCCGAGGCGATTCGCACCAGCATCGGCTTCAAGGGCTTTCTCCTCACCGACGATCTCGGCATGAAGGCACTGCCGGGCGGCTTCGCCGACCGCGCCGCCGCCGCGCTTGCCGCCGGCTGCGATGCAGTGCTGCATTGCTCGGGCGAGATCGGCGAGATGATCGAAGTCATGGTCGGCGTCCGCGCGCTCAGCGAGGCCGCCGCCAGGCGCCTGGAAGCCGGCCGCCCCGGGACCAAGCAGTCGGCTCAGACCGACATGGGCGCGCTGGGCCGGCGCCTCGACACGCTCTTCGCAATGGCCGCCTGATGGCCGCATTCGGCGGCACGCTCTACCTGGTCTCGGTCTGGGTAATCCCGGTGGTGATCGCCATTACCTTCCACGAGGCCGCCCATGGCTTCGTCGCCTACCGGCTGGGCGACGACACGGCGATGCGACTCGGCCGCGTCACCTTCAACCCGCTCCGCCATGTCGACCCGTTCGGCACGATTCTGCTGCCCGGCCTGCTGCTGTTGTTGCGGGTGCCCTTCCTCTTCGGTTATGCGAAGCCGGTGCCGGTGAATTTCGCGCGCCTCAACCGGCCGCGCCGCGACATGGTGCTGGTGGCGGCGGCGGGGCCGGGCATCAACCTGGTTCTCGCCTTCCTCGCCGCGCTCATGTTCCACGCACTGCCCTGGGCCCCGGAGCGGGCCCAGGACTGGGTCGCCGAGAATTTGCAGAATGCGATCATGATCAATCTGGTGCTGGCGGTCTTCAACATGCTGCCGATCCCGCCCTTGGACGGGGGCAGGGTGCTGACCGGCCTCTTACCGCCGTCGCTCGGACGACGCTTTGTTTCGCGCCATCGCCACGCTGGCGGGGTTCGGATGGCAATGACCGAGTCGGTGGAGAGCTTCGAGGGCAAGGAGCCGGCCCCCGAGCCGGAGCGGCTGGTCGTCGATGTCGACGGCTACGAGGGGCCGATCGACGTGCTCCTGACCTTGGCGCGCGAGCAGAAGGTCGACCTGAAGCGCATCTCGATCCTCGAGCTGGTCGAGCAATATCTCGTCTTCGTGCAGACCGCCCGGCGGCTCCGCCTCGAGCTGGCGGCCGACTATCTGGTGATCGCCGCCTGGCTCGCCTATCTGAAGTCGCGCCTGCTGCTGCCCGAGCCGCCCGACGACGACGAGCCTTCGGGCGAAGAATTGGCCGCCCAGCTCACCTTCCAGCTCGAGCGTCTGCACGCGATGCAAACGGCGTCCGTCAGGCTCATGGCCCGGGCCCGGCTCGGCATCGACCGCTTTCCCCGCGGCGAGCCGCAGGATCTGCGCAGCCGCAAGCGGCCGGTCTATGACGTCACCCTTTATGACCTGCTGTCGGCCTATGGCGATTATCGCGCACGGGAGGAGGGGCGCACGCTGCGCATCGCGCCGACCGAGCTCTATGCCGTCGACCAGGCGCTCGACCGCCTCAAGGAGCTGATCGGCCGTTCGCCCGATTGGCAGACCCTCACCAGCTTCCTGCCCGCCGCGCTCAAGGACGGGCTGATCGCGCGCTCGGCCCTTGCCTCAACCTTCGTCGCCAGCCTCGAGCTCGCCCGCGAGGGCAAGCTGCAGCTCCGTCAGCTCGAGCGCTTCGGGCCGATCTATCTTCGCGGAATGAGGTCTTCGCAATGACCGATGCGTCGTCTTCCACCGATCCTGAGATTCCTGCCGAACCAGCGCCCGATCCGGTGCCCGACCCGATGATCGCCGCCGACCCGGCGCAGTGGCTGCGCATTCTGGAAGCGGTGCTGTTCGCCTCGGCGGCACCCATGTCCGAGGAAGATCTCGGCGATCGCCTGCCGAAGGACGCCGACGTGAAGGCGCTCCTGCAGACTCTCGTCCTTACTTATGAGGGAAGAGGGGTGAACCTGCTGCAGGTCGCCGGCAAATGGGCCTTCAGGACCGCCCCTGACCTGACCGAGGCCCTCAAGGTGGAAACCACGGTGCAGCGCAAGCTCAGCCGGGCCGCGGTCGAGACCATGGCGATCATCGCCTACCATCAGCCGATAACCCGCGCCGAGATCGAGCAGATCCGCGGCGTCGCCTTGAGCCGCGGCACGCTCGACATGCTGATGGCGGCAGGGTGGATCAAGCCGAAGGGCCATCGGCAGACCCCGGGGCGACCGGCGACCTGGGTCACCACCGAAGCCTTCCTCGACCATTTCGGCCTCGACCGCCTCGACGACTTGCCGGGCGTGGAAGAGCTCCGCGCGGCCGGCCTGCTCGACCGGCGTCCGGGCGTCACCTTGGCGATGCGCGAAGAGGACGTCGACGAGGATGAGGAGGAAGACGAGGAAGAAGACGATCGAGACGACGAGGACGAAGAAGACGACGACGAAGAAGATAGTGACAAGGGCAAGGGCGCCCGCAGCAACGCGTGATCGGAGCTACTTGCACCGCGAGGTTTGCATAGAACCGGCGCCGCGCTGCGCCGAGTGATCGCCGCACTCCACGGCCGATGATTCCTATCCCGAGTGGCGTGCGGGTGTGGCTGGCAGTGGGTGCTCTCCAAGTTCAGCAGGCTGTGAATCGGCGTCCAAGTTTGACCCCACCCAGGTCCGCAGCTAAGTAGCGCATACCGTTGCGCAATTCTTGGTTCTTTGGGGTCACAGTCGGCATCCAATCGTGACCTCCGCAAAGCACCTGAAAAAAACCGATCTTCAATAGCTTCCGAGATTTATGACTGGGGTCACGATTGGGTGCCGATTCACAAATTGATTGTCAGACGCCGGGTCGGACACAAGTGGCAGATGGCTTGCCTTGTGTAGGTTTTCTGTTCCGCGGCTACTCAGACCCCGCATCGAGTTCATGTGTGATCGCCGCGGACTCAGCTCACGCCGAGGTGACGCGCGAGTTTGCCGAGGGTTTGATAGCCGAATTCCACCGCGCCGAAGCCGATGGTCGCGTCGCGCTGTTCCTTCGTCGGGTGCAGTTGGCGCAGGGTGAGCACGGTCTTTCCGTCGCTCTGGGCGTCGAATGTCACCGTGATGTGGAACCGCGCGGGATCGTTGTCCTTGTCGGATCCGTGCTCGATCTCGATCAGCCGCGGCGCGTCGATACGCAGGAACACCATGCGGCTCTCATACCGGGTGCCGTCGGGCCCGGTGTAGACGAAGCGCCAGCGCCCGCCTGCGCGGATATCGATCTCAAGTGTTTCGATCTTGAATCCGTCCGGCCCGAACCACTGCGCGATCTGCTTCGGATCGGTCCACGCCTGGAACACGCGCTCGCGCGGCGCGGCGATCACGCGGCTCAGCACGATCTCGCGATCGAGCGCCCAGGTCCTGCGGGAATCAGCGTTCATGGTCGTCACCTTCGGTCTTCGTGGGTTGAGGGGTTTCCGTTGTCGCGAGAAAGCGTTCGAGGCGGTCGAATCGCGCCTCCCAGGCTTCTCGCGTGTGATTCAGCCAGCGCGTCGCCTCGGCGAGTCGATCGGCGCGAAACGAGCAGGGACGCTTCTGGCCGTCGCGTCCACGCGCGATGAGGCCCGCGCGCTCCAGCACCTTCAGATGCTGCGACACCGCCGGCAGGCTCATGGCAAAGGGCGCCGCGAGCTCCCGCACGGTCAGGTCCCCCTGGGCCGCGAGGCGGGCGAGGATGGCCATCCGAGTCGGGTCGCCGAGAGCCGCGAACGCCTGGGTAACCTCTTGAGATAACGTCATGATTTCCGGCCGATTTATATTTAAGTTATTACTTAAATATCAAGTGCCGGTGTATCCGTCAAGCAAAAGGGCCGCGGTCGTCAGGGGAATCGCATTCGAGAAATGGTCTTGCGCGGAAGGAGTTGGCGTAACTGCCATGACGGGCAAACGAGCAGCCGCCGGACGGATGCGACTGACCGGCATGCGACGGCGCAACAGGAGGAACTCGAGATGACTGACGATGTCGCGCGCGAGGGCGGCTGCCTATGCGGCCAGGTGCGGTTCCAGGCGCGTGGCCGGCCGACCAACGTGCGCATCTGTCACTGCCGGCTTTGCCAGAGGGCGATGAGCTCGCCCTTCTTCGCCCGCGCGCTCTATCCGATCGATCAGGTGACGGTGACTGGACGGACTGCGCGGCACGCCTCTTCACCAGAGCTCTGGCGCGTCTTCTGCCCCGCCTGCGGCACGCGTCTGTCCGCCGAGCGGCCGAGCGCGGCGCGCGTCGGCATCGCGCTTGCCGCGTTCGACGACCCCGATGCCCTGCTGCCCGAGTGCCACTTTTTCGTGTCGTCCAAGATCAGCTGGGTGCGCCTCAACGACGACCTGCCGCAATACCCGGAATGGCCGCCGGGTTAGTCCGCGGTCGTCACCGGACGCTTACGCAGAATGGAAGCAGCAAGTTCAGGCTATCACTGGCACTGCGCGGGATCGCGATCGGTGCCGACGCGCGCCGGAGAGCTGTCCCGTCGCTCCGTGGCTCTATGCAAGGATCTCGTAGTGCACCGCCTGCGGGGTCTTCTCGATGCCGTTGATCGGCGTCACGTCCATTGGACAGGCTGAGAAGACCACGACGACGTCGACGAGCGCGCGCAGCACGACATAGTCACCGGCCTTGCTAAGCGGCGCATCCAACGCAATCGTCTTATTGTGCGTAACCGGAATGTTCATCCAGAGGTTCAGCGGGTTCGGCACCAGGTGGGCGCCGAAGCCGGCCTCGAAGAGGGCGCTCAGATAGTTGTCGTGGCAATTGGCGTGTCCCGGCCCGCAGCCGTAATGCTGATAGAGCCATCTGTCGCAGCAGGCGAGCAGCATGTCGTGCCGGCCGGGCGAGGTGTCTTCCTCGAGCACGAGCATCGGCGTCCGCCGATTGCTGTAGAGAGCGTCGCCCTTCTCGGGAAAGAGCTGGTAGAGCATTCGCCGCGTGTGCTCGACCGAAAGGTGCTCGCTGGTGTCGAGACGGTTCAGCGCCCAGGTGTCGACGACCTGGCTTCCCTTGGTGTTGACCAGCTTGATCGCCGCTCCGCGACGCAGGGGAACGGCCTTTCCGGAGCGCGCCGGAATCTCTGTCAGCACCGCGCCGCGTCCGACTAGCTTCCGGTGAACGCCTGGATGCCGGTCTGGGCACGTCCGAGGATGAGGGCGTGGATGTCGTGGGTGCCCTCATAAGTGTTGACCGCCTCCAGATTCATCACGTGCCGGATCACGTGATATTCGTCGGAGATGCCGTTGCCGCCATGCATGTCGCGGGCGACGCGGGCGATGTCGAGGGCCTTGCCGCAGGAGTTGCGCTTCACCATCGAGATGAGCTCGGGCGGGCAGCGTCCCTCGTCCTTGAGCCGGCCGACCCTGAGGCAAGTCTGCAGGCCAAGCGCGATCTCGGTCTGCATGTCGACGAGCTTCTTCTGGATGAGCTGATTGGCGGCGAGCGGGCGGCCGAACTGCTTCCTGTCCATCGTGTAGGTGCGGGCGGCCTGCCAGCAGAACTCGGCCGCCCCGAGCGCGCCCCAGGAAATGCCGAAGCGGGCATTGTTGAGGCAGCCGAAGGGCCCCTTGAGCCCGCTCACATTCGGCAACAACGCATCCTCCGGCAGCTCGACGTCGTCCATGACCACCTCGCCGGTGACCGAGGCGCGAAGCGCAAACTTGCCTTCGATCTTCGGCGTCGACAGCCCCTTGGCGCCGCGCTCCAGGAGGAAGCCGCGGATGACTCCATCCTCGGTCTTCGCCCAAATGACGAACAAATCGGCGATCGGCGCGTTGCTGATCCAGGTCTTGGCGCCCTTCAGGAGATAGCCGCCCTGCACCTTGCGGGCGCGTGTGGTCATGCCGCCGGGATCGGAGCCATGATCGGGCTCGGTCAGGCCGAAGGCGCCGACGATCTCGCCCGTGGCCAAGCCGGGCAGATATTTCTGGCGCTGCGCCTCGGTGCCATAGGCGTGGATCGGATGCATGACCAGGCTCGACTGCACGCTCATGGTCGACCGGTAGCCGGAGTCCACCCGCTCGACCTCGCGGGCGATGAGGCCATAGGAGACGTAATTGACGCCAGCACAGCCATAGCCATGGATGGTGGCGCCGAGGAGCCCCAGCTTCCCCATCTCGCGCAACACTTCGCGGTCGACGCGCTCGTGCCGGAACGCGTCCAGAATGCGCGGCATCAGCGTTTCCTGGGCGAAGGAGCGCGCGGTGTCCCTGACCAGGCGCTCGGACTCCGAGAGCTGCTCCTCCAGCAAGAGCGGGTCGTCCCACTGGAACTGGGGCTTATCGGCCGGCTTGTCGGCGCGCAGAGCCGTCATGGGCATGTCTCCGGATTGTCCTCGTAGTATATACGAGGTCGCCGCCGGCGGGCCAAGGCGGGCCCGCGTGACTGTTGGGACCGCGTGACAGGGGCTCGGGCTCGGCGCAGACTCGGGAGGCTCATGTCCGCTTCCTCGACCGACCGCGACGTCATCTTCGAGTTTCGCCGCATCGGCGCCTATGTGAAGGTGAGCGCCGTCGATGCCGCGACCGGCCTCGAGATCTCGATCGTCGGGGCGGCCGGCTCGAGCGATGCGATTCTGAAGCGGACCGCCTACAACAAGCTGCTCTACGTCCTGCGCAAGCAGGGCCGCATAAGCTCCTGAGGCGGCGAGGCTCTTCTCGACCGGACGCTGACTTTCGCCTTGCCTCGCCAGGCCCCGAGCGACTAGGTTTTTTCATCAATGCGCCGCCCGAGGTCAACGGGCGGCGAACCGGAACCAGGGGATGGCCGCGATTGCCCACCATTCGAGCGCTCGCCCGCACGGGCTCGACGCCTGCGCCATCGATGCCGTCGCTCCTCCCATCGACTAAGCCGTCGGCATGGCCTATTTCGTCCAGCAATTGATCAACGGGCTGACGCTCGGCGCGATCTACGGGCTCGTCGCCATCGGCTACACGATGGTCTACGGCATCATCGGGATGATCAATTTCGCCCATGGCGAGATCTACATGATCGGCGCCTTCATCTCGATCATCACCTTCATTATCCTCGGGCTTGCCCACGTCACCTTCGTGCCGCTGGCGCTGCTGGTGGTGCTGATCACCTCCATGATCTTCACCGCGGCCTATGGCTGGACGGTCGAGCGCATCGCCTATCGGCCGCTGCGGGGCTCGTCGCGCATGGCGCCGCTGATTTCCGCCATCGGCATGTCCTTGTTCCTGCAGAACTACGTGCAGCTGGTGCAGGGCGCCCGGGTGAAGCCGCTGCCGCCATTCGTCGTCGGCGGCCACATCATCATGGAGCAAGACGGCTTCGCGGTCAGGCTCAGCGACATCCAGATCATCATCATGGTGGTGACCTTGATGCTCATGGTGCTGTTCACGCTGATGATCCAGCGCACCGCCCTCGGCCGCGCGCAGCGCGCGACCGAGCAGGACATGGGCATGGCCTCGCTGGTCGGCGTCAATGTCGACCGCACCATCTCGCTCACCTTCGTCATGGGTGCCGCGCTCGCCGCCGTCGCCGGCATGATGGTCACGCTCTATTACGGCGTCATCGACTTCTACATCGGCTTCGTCGCCGGCATTAAGGCGTTCACGGCAGCGGTCCTCGGCGGCATCGGCTCCTTGCCCGGCGCTATGCTGGGCGGGCTGCTGATCGGCCTCATCGAGGCGTTCTGGTCGGGATTCTTCACCGTGGAATACAAGGACGTGGCGGTCTTCGGCATCCTCATCCTGACCTTGGTGTTCAAACCGACGGGGCTCTTGGGCAAGCCCGACATCGAGAAGGTCTAGCCGCTCTTGTCGACCGCGACATTGAGCCACGCCGGCAGCGTCTCCCTGGACCTGCGCCGCCTCCTCAAGGAGGCGGTCCTCGCCTCGCTGGTCTGCTTCGCCTTGGCCTTGCCGATGATCGGCTTCGAGACCGCCGACGTCAGCGGCGGCATGGCGATCACGGTCAATACCCGCTTCGGCGACGTCGCCGTCGCGGTCGTCGTCGTCTTCCTCGGCCGCCTGGCGCTGGGACTGCTTTCGAGCGGCTTGGCGCTGCCGGTGTTGGTCGTCACCGGCGCCGTCGCGGTGGCGCTTCCGGCCTTCGGTGTGCCGAACCCCGCCATCCAATGGCTGGTCAGCTTCGGCGCCGCGGTGATCGCGCTCCGCGCCGCGGCCAAGCTCTGGCAGGGGCGTCACGCATCGGCCGCTGCCGCCGCGGCCTCAGAGGATCGGCTGGGCGAATTCGGCGTCCGGCTCGGACGCTGGCTCGGCCCGGTGGCGCTGGTGCTCGCGGTCGTCTTTCCGTTCCTGCCCTTTGCCTCGCGCTATCTCATCGACCTCGGCATCCTGGTCATGACCTATGTGATGCTCGGCTGGGGCTTGAACGTCGTCGTCGGCCTCGCCGGCCTGCTCGATCTCGGCTATGTCGCCTTCTACGCGATGGGCGCCTATTCCTATGCGTTGCTGGC
>WNFI01348828.1_pt1 | contig 10725 bp, 13 predicted proteins | sample 5400471 | NCBI WGS metagenome assembly WNFI01 (sample SAMN13153348, study PRJNA577476) | soil metagenome | isolation source: 100 cm saprolite on Douglas fir-dominated hillslope | place: USA:California | collected 2013-09-17 | reverse complement strand
CTCGTGACCTCCCCAATCATGTATATAGTTTCCCACGCTAAGGGAGCTTCCTTCCCTTAGCTAGAATCTCTACTATGATACCCCCGTGAAACCATCCTCGGTTCGAGTCTGACACCCAGTGGCTGAGGGCCCAGCCTAGCAGCTGGGCCAAGTCTGGCTCTCTCTAGGTTCATTTCCATATCCGGGGGAGATGGTCGTGACACTCTGGTGTATTTGGGCCTGACATTTTAGGGCACAGCTGGGCCAGGAATTGTGATGGTGAGTGGTGGGCCTATCAAACTTGGGGAGATGTCCATGTCCCTGGCTGAGTAGGATTTTAGGAGGATTTTTTTATTGTACATGTACATGGCTCACCAGTGTGGAAGGGAGAAAAAAATTCTCATTTGCACACAGGCAAGGCCTTAAATTCAAATATAATATACTATCTATCTATCTATCTATCTATATATAATAAAATGAGGAAACTGTTACAGTTAATTAAAGTGTGCAGATAGTGCCTGGCTTTGACAGCACAGCGAGGCGTGACATCGGGGGTGGGTCATATGTACACTTAGGTTTTAGAATTTTTTTTTTAAACTTTGCGTAGGTGATGAAAAATCAGATTGATTACTAATACATGACATTTATCGGTTCAGCGGTTCGAACCGGTTCGGGTAGAAATCTTGAGGCAGCGAACCGAGAACAGAACCCAAACAGCGGTTCGGGGTGGTTCGGTTCGGTGGGGTCCGGTTCAGCGGTTCGCGGTTCAGTTCGGCGGTTCGGAACCGGACCTGGCCATCACTAGTCATTCCTGGATGGGCCGATGCTGTCCCAGTGCTCCCAGTGCTCCTGGTGCTCCAGAGCCCCCAGGAGCCTAAGAAAAGTTTGCTGATGGCCCTTGCACCCCATGCACCATGCTGGAGGTTGCAATGTGCTACAATAGTGTTCTAAGATATATATACAAACTAAATTTGAATTGAAAATTTTGATCAGGTCAAAGTGCCTTTAGCACTGCTGAGCCAGACCCCCTAACATGGTGTTCGGCATTTCCTGAATGGGCACCCCTTGCGTATGAACACTGCTTCTAAAAGATCCGCTCCTTCTAAACCCAAGTTTGGTTCTCCCGCGAAAAAACAAGTCAAATGATGTTTGTCTTCTTTCATTCCAACGAATAACTGCTTCGTTTAACAATGTAAATGTACTGTTTGTTTTGTACCAATATTCAATTACGTGTTTGGGTCTGTATTACAGCTAGTTTGTTTGTTGTTCAATATTTCGTCCATCTGTGCGTATTTGACAAGCAATGTCTATAGACGCGAAGCGTCACCTCTAGTATAGTCACAACAGCTAAACAAGTTGAATACACATTTTGGCAACCGCGAACATGCAATGTATTGGCCCCAGTGAATCCTAAGACGCACGCAGACTACATACAGACTACAGATAGTTAGCCTTGATCGTCTCCTTCCCGTTTTCTCTTCATCTCTCGTGTAACCCTCTGCTGTGCGGCCTCGTGTCTTGCCAACTCTGGAGGAACTTTCGAAATAGGACTCTTCGTAATCTCTAAGTGTCTTAGTTAGTAACACTGTACTCAGGAGAGAGCGAAACTAACCATTCTTAAGATCGTACCTGGAAAAGACAAGGGGAATTAGTGCCCAGATTTAAAAGCAGCGAAGCACACTTACATGACTTCGTCATCATCATTTGTGAGGAATGTGATGGCAACACCAGTCTTGCCTGCACGACCGGTGCGGCCTGCAATGTAACATATGAGATTCTGCCTCCTCAGGCCGGAATAATTCGCGCACCAATACGATGAACGTATGCCTCAATTGTCCCGGCCATTTGATAGTTGATGACCAGCGACACATCTTGCACATCGATACCTCGCCCAGCCAAATCAGTAGCTACGAGAACGTCTGCGTCACCACTCCGCAGAGCAGCAAGGGCAGCTTCTCGCTGCTCCTGATTCTTCCCAGAATGTAGAGTCGCTGTGCTCCACTGCCAAGAAAAATGAGAATGAGATTCACCAGCAAAATGGCATTGGAATCCGACGTACGCCAGTACGGGAAATATCCTTGGCAACCATGTCCGCAGTTTTCTTCTGATTGACAAAGACAATAATTGGAGGTGAAAATCCACCGTTGTTCAGGATTTCTACCATTCGTTGCCTGGGGGAAAGAGTAAATTTCGCTGTCGACGTCCAAAACCACCACTGCGTACTTTTTCTTCTCGTCTCCGTTGACGAAATCAACCCGCTGCTCGACCGTGTCAACGGCGCGACCAGCCTCGCCGATCGTGATCACGGCAGGTTTCCGTAAGTACTTTCTCGAAAGTCTCTCGACTGCTGGAGGCATGGTCGCTGAGAATAGAGTCGTGACTCGCGTCTTTCCTTGTTGCCCAGGAGCAGAGTCAACCTCCATGCCATGCTCAGTTGAATCGATAGCATCCGCCGGAAGTGAGTCAAGAATGAACGTAAGATCAGCTTCGAACCCAAGATGCACCATTCTATCAGCCTCATCCATGACAACGTATCTGCATTGCGACAGCACCAGTACATGCCGGTCGATAACATCTTTCAGTCGGCCAGGTGTCGCGATGATTATTTCTGCACCCTCTCGCAAGTTGAATTGTTGCTCTTCCATGGCGCGCTATATAAGCTTTATAAAAGTTTGTCTGCATAAGAGTACAAAGGCACTTACTCCACCAACAATGGAAACACATCTAAAACCAAGTGGGCCAGCGAATTTACGCGACTCATTTTCTATTTGCTGAGCCAGTTCACGCGTCGGCGCAAGAATCAAAGCGAATGGCCCAAGGTGCCTGTTTTCGTCAGCGAGCGGAGGAAGGTGTTGTATGTACACGAGCATGGGCAGAACAAAGGCTGCAGTTTTTCCAGATCCTGGCATTTTATCCGCCATCAGACAGTGACCATTAATAACGTGGACCGTACTAACCAGTCTCAGCTATACCGATCAGGTCACGGCACTGTAGGCCGATAGGGATTGCCTGTCTTTGAATAGGCGAGGGCTCTGTATAGCCAACTGAGTCGATTATTTGCAAAATTTCGAGGGGGAATTTGGACTCCTTCCATGAACGAAGTGGAAGCGGGATCTGGCCACCTATTCAAATGTATCAAATTGAGTATGGCACGTACAGGAGTGTGAAATTGTACCTCGCGTGGCTATACTAAAGTCTTCTCTGAAGATACGCCAGTCGCGATCTTTCATCTCTTGCAGTGGCTTATCAGACCAATGACGTTCATCAGCCCCGCCTTTATGGGCCTTCCTGCGTTCCAGGGGATCGGCGTGTCGATTGTTCAACATGGACTCCTGAACACCACCATCATCCATGCCAGCTAAATGCCCCCGTCCAAACATAACAGATCCAACAGGCGCGGCAGGTCCATTAACGGATACAGGGGCGCTGGCGAATTTGTCCTCCTGCTCATCCCAATCAAAAACTAACTTTTTATCTCTCATCTTTCTTATCTTCCGTTTCTTCTTATCCACACCCAAATATCGAGAACGAATAGCACTTAAATCAGTCTCAGTCATTGGGGGCACGTATGGTGCGCTGGAATCTTTTGGCGGTTGTGGAGTGGTTTCTCCAGGGGACGGTGGTAGAGGCTCAGAACCGGGTGGCGGAGGCGGCGGCGGCATCGAAGAGTCCTGGCTTACAACGGACGTATTCTTGTTTCTATCAGCTTTAGGTCCGGTAGGAATGCCATTCTGGAAAGCGGGACGCTGAGGCACAGACTGATTGCTCTGAGTGCGATCATCGTACCGCCTATTATCTTTCCTGCCGGACTGACGATCATCACCTATAGTATTCTCAGCGCGCCAGTGTGGTGGGGAACGTTCGCGACTACGTACTTTGTCCGCCGCCGTGCTCTGGCTTGCTGTACCGGTGCTGCTCCTCCTGGCGACGATGACTCTCTGCACGTCTTTCAAATTCTTCTCGTTCGTGCCTGAGCTGCTGCTCACGTTCCCGCTGTTCTCGTACCTCCTTCACCCGCTGCTCAATCGCCAATTTGGCCCTTTCCTCCTTCGTGAGGAATTTCGGCTGCAACATAAATTCATCAATGCTATAAAGCAAAAAAGTGGATATTCCAACACCTTTGAGTTAGCTTCCCGCTCCTCTTTCTGTTTCTGTAGGAGTGCCTCGATAGAGAGTGGCTGTTTCGTCATGCAAACGACTTCGAATCTGTGTAACAGCCACAGATTTGGCACGTGACCATGAACTTCTGAGGCGGAATTGGCCGATTGTATTTGTGGGTCCCACTCGCCCAAAAAACCGCAAGTCCTCCATATTTAGGCGAGACGAGAAAACGATGAGGCTCCGAAATGAGATCTGCCCCCTGAAAGTCTTGTCAGAACTTGTTCCGAACAATAATGCCATTCTCAAAAGTACAGAAAATCGATTCAGTTTGGCTTCGACAATTCCTGACCGACGAACCGGCAAGTTTATAACGTAACGGAGACACAAGACTTGTGTGCCTACAGGGATAGGACGTACGCTTGTGTCTTACACATGGCTGACGTTCCGCTCAACGTCACACGCATACGTCTGTCTCTTGTACATAATATGGTGTACATAGCATAAAGCAAGAACATTGTAGTTTCGCAATAAAATATAATCCAAACGAGATGACCAACATTGTATATCAGAATGCTAAGGACTTGGTTGTGTTATGCATTGCGATACCCATGAATGCAAGTACTGCGACCTGAGAAGCAAAAAGTCCAACAGTAATGCCGATTGTGACTGGAATATAGTGATGATCAGTAAATGAATTGCGCGGACTATTCCGAGCTTACCTTGAAGCATTCGGAGACCTGTACTCAGCCAGCTCGAAATTGAACTGTCGGGGCTTTGGTAATTCTGACTTAGCCCTCCCACGACGGAAAGGCCGGACTAGTCGAAAAGAGAGATGGGCGAAGTCACTTACGACCAGAGTTGGGATTACTCACAGGAAGGAGTACAAGAACACCAGGTATCATAGACGACAACGCATCACTAGGGCGCCAATGCCCATAAATCGTGCCAAGGATACCGACAGCAGTGGCACCCATCGCACTGACAATGTCACCGCGGTCGAAGATATAGATGTCACCTGCTTTCTTAGCTGGACCAAACAACAGTCAATTTTAGCGCATCAGTGTTAGAACAAAGGTATACCTGCGAAGCTTGCGCATCCGAAAAGAATCTGGATCCAGCAACTCAGGCTCCTCCAGTGCGACCCATTCAAGCTGGTCAATGTGAAAACGAAAAGCGGCACGAACATGAACACGAATTGCCAGGGAGGTGGTTGGAGGATTACAGGCCAGGAAGGATCGCGGTAGCAGCCCTCAAGTACATAGTGGTATTTGTCGATGGGTTCAGTCGGCAGGAAAGACTGGGTGAATGTGAACATCTTCTCTATGGTGGTTGTGTTAGTGCCATTCACAGGTGCAAAGGCACCAGCCAGGATAACTGTCCGTTCGAGGTCGCTGGCCATGGCTTCCCTAGCTTGACGGAAATGAGGCTCCACTACAAACGCGATGTCAGATCCCAGAGTTAGGCAAAATCCCTGTTACAAACGCCTCAGACTGGATGCCATACGGAGAGGATTGAGTGCTAACCAGTGATAATGAATAGACGATGGCGTAAACAATTTTCGCCGCTCCGGTTAGAATATTTTTCGACGCCAGCTCCAATGACCCCAAGACTGTGAACTTATTAGCAGCACTTCGAATACGCGATACCAATGTCACGTACAAACAACAAATCCGGGTAAGATCAAAACCACACCCGAAGAAGAGATTGCGGAGTAGCAGAAGATATGGCCGTATATGGAATTTAGGAGCCTCGCCGCGGCCGAGCTTAAGATACAAATCGTCATCCTAGAAATGAAATCAATTCAAGGGTCTCATGCGCATAAAGGACCAACTGACTCGAAGATACCAATGAATACCTCGCGGTGGAAGTACCAGATCTGCAAGGCTTTGAGCACACAGCTCAGCGCGCCAGCAATGAGTGCGTCTGCCCAACTACCGCCAAATCCGATTGGACAAATACTGAACCCTGCAAGAAAAGCGAAAAGAAGAACCATAGTGTTTCCATATGGCATATCCATGGATCGCAGAGTCCTTAGGCGACGAATCCCTTCTCCGGCGCTTATTTTGTCGTGAATAACATCGAAGAAGACAAGGTGTGTATCTCGCAGTTGGCTCAACGATAATCCCGGGGCTTGGTCAACATACTGCGTCTGAGACGAAGAGCCATCAGATTCACCAAAGACACACATCACTGAGGTGTCCAGTATGACGAAGCGTGCAGGAACGTCCAAGAACCGAGCGGCAGCAATCAGATGCTCTTCGATCTTGTGAACAGGGGACCCGAACTGCATGAGCGCGTAAGCGAGCTCGGTAATGAAGATCCTACGCTTATGAGGCGCTGCGAAGACCAGGAAGAAGTAAGCTGGGACTAGGCTGTGCGGAAGACTGAAAACTCACAAGAGATATGATAGCGAGCCGTGTTGTAATAGGGGATCATAACAGAAGGTTGGTAAGGATCGTGCTCTTTCTTGCCCATGTCCACACCAGCCCGATGCAAAACCTGGTCGCTATCAGGTTGATCCAAGAGATGCCGCACCCGGTGGGCGGTACGACGGAACCAATGAGGCTTCCTGATTTTTTGAGGGGAATTGGAATTGACAACCCACGGGTCCCCCGCCTTCCCATCCTCGCCTTGCAGCTGATCCATGCCAGAGATAGCAGATTTCTGCCGAGAGTACGGTGGAGGGGCTTCAGAAGGTCGAAGGGGGACACGACTAAGGCGAACGTGAGTCAAAGAGGATCCATTAATGGGCAGGGAATTGGAACGTCGCATGAAGGGCAAACTGGCCACGAGAGTATCCATGGAACCACTACGCCGTCGATTTCTATTAAAAGGAATCGTGTCCATGGCCAAGGATGATTGTCGATCGCCATAAAGCTCCATGCCTGGAGGTGCTCGATCCTCTGTGACGAAGCGAGTAAGAGACTCAAGGGTACTTTCATGCTGAACGCGCGTGCTGTCCAGTATGTCGACATATGCGGCGTGTTGCGTTGAAGAATCCATAACGTCAGCAATACCGAGGAACTAGAGTCTTCACTACATCCTATTGGGTTTCTTTAAATCGCCAAAGCTTGGCGGCTGGTCTGAGATGTCTAGGAGTCGACATTGTGTCAATCAGACTCAGCTCAGTGGTTAGTTTGCATCCGGCTTGTCACTGAGTCAAAACAACCAACTGTACCATGTCAGAACGGAAATCTTGCTCTGAGACCTCTCGAGAAAATCCAGCAGTGTATATTATTCCATGATGGAATTATTGAGGAGGATCCGCTATTTTCCCAATGTCGACACCCTCGCGAAATACATCTGGACCAGCCATCCATCTGGTTTCCCAAGAAACTCATGATCTCACCGTTGAGGACGAGTCCCTCGATGAAGAACTCTGGACTGCTTCCTTTATCACCGAGTTTCGTCGATCGCCTTATCCCTGGGAGGTCGAAGAGTACCGAGCATTATGTGAGTGCATCGACATCCGGCCTTCACATTGCTTACTCACCCCCTTCACGTAGTGCCCATGTACCGTCGTCACTGCCTGTCAAGACTTGGGAAGGCTTTCCTCAGGTTTGGTGCACCTCTCCATAGGATGAAGGGCATCATGTCGGCTGCTGCAGTCGCAATGGATGTACACGAGTCAAGCAAGTTTATTTTCCTGCCAAACACCTTCATCACCGCTTTCGAGGATGAGGCCTCTCTCCGAGGCTCAGAACTAAAAGTCTCGAAGGTGAACCCCCGACTGGACTTAGGGAGGCTATCATCTACATACGATATCTACAAAACAATGACCCATGGCCGCATGTGCGCAAAAGAAGCGGCCGATCGACTAGGTGTTTTGCTGGACGAGAACTTCAAGCCATGTTGGGGCAAGACAGCTCGTTGTTTCTTCGGCTTTGCTCAGGCATTCCTAGTTTGCCCTCTTGCATTTTCTGGCTCATTTCTTGATATGTCGGCTGCCGGGCTGCTGGGACTCTTTGTGAACATTCTTCACGTGTTCGCGACAGAGAAGCTCTCATTCTTTTCTACTGTCTTCGAGTATGTCTGTTGCCCAATGAGGCCGTCAGCCCTGACTAACGTATCTTATTTCCCAAGGATCGTCGCAGTGCTCATAGTTTCGTTTGCGGCCCGGGGGCTGAGTGCAATTAGTAACAGTCAATATTTCTGTTACCAGGCTATATCGACTGCCGGTATAGTCTCACTCCTACCTGGCTTCCTGATTTGTACGTCGCATTCCTTCCTTTTTCCTTCCTCACTTGATGATTGCCCTCACATCAGTATCAGCTGTCCAGGAGCTCGCGGCGAAGCGGGGTCTATCAGGCTGTGTCAAGTTCGTTTATGTTATCGTTTATTCCCTCTTCTTGGTACGTTTGAGAATATTGAGGTAACCATGCCATAACACTCACGCATGGGATTGTAGGGATATGCCCTTGAATTTGGTTCTGAGTTCTACCTTCTGATTGATCGCAAGGAAGGCATGTTACGAGATATAGCCCTTCAAGCTGGAAAGACTTCCAATGTTGTCCATGGATCATTCACTCAGCCATCTGGACAAACATCGATCATACCATGGATGTCTGGGACTTTCACTGCAACGGCTCTGTCTTCCCCACTGGGCATCGCCCAAAACCATTATCTTGCCGAATCCTGTAATCGGAGCATCTCCTTCCCGTGGTATTTGCAACCCTTTCCGTGGTGGACTCTGTTCATTCTCGTGCCTCTTTACTCCATTGCTACTGCTTTCCGAAACTTCCAGCCACTCCACTCGACCCTTAAGAAGAATAGACCCCTAGTAGTCATGATAGCTATCTCATGTATAAGTTATGCCGGTTAGTCTTCATGCACCCCTTAGCCTCAAACCTACTAATCCGTTTCGTGTCTCAGCAAATCGAGCGTCATATACGTACCTGATGCGCTCTGACTCGGTCACTGCTGTGGGTGCTGTTGTCGTGGGTCTTCTTGGAAATCTATACTCTCGCCTCATCGGTGGTCAGGCCTATCCCGCCATGGTCCCAGGCGTCTTGTTTCTTGTCCCGGTACGTATTGTCAGTATATTGGACTTACCACAACTAAAGCTCTCGCCACCCAGTCCGGTATTCCATCTGGAAGCTCAGAATCATACACTGGGAAGGACATCACAGTCAGAATTTTACAAGGTCGGTGCCCTCTAACATCCCTATTGGTGTCGTGCTGATTTCAAAGTTACGCAGTCTCGATTGGTATTACCACTGGTTTTGGGTTATCAAACTACCTCATATACGCGAGCTCTTGGAGTTGGGTCAAGGTCGGAACGGCTGGCGGACGAAGGGAGAGGCCCAAGAAAGGCCCAAAAGAAGCACTCTTCTCGTTTTAATTGACTCTTGCTGTATATACATTACGCGACTCATATGGGACATAATATTAGTGATACAACTACATCAATTCACATAAAATCAACTCTTTGGCATTGTACCCTTCAGTCTTGCCAAGCATCGAGTCGCGGGTCAAACTTGTCATGCATAAATCTTCGTCGACATGAATGATTGTGATCACCCTATTCATGAAGGTGCCATGTAAAGCAAGTGCATGGTGGTTGGCGGCGTCCGGATGCCGAGGAACGAGAAAACGTCCTGGCACAGGAAACTCAGTCCTAGTCCCATCTAGTCGAACGAGAGCGGTGGCTTCGATTTCCGACCATGTATTCGTTTCTTTCATGGATATCACGCTAACGTCCTTTCCATCAAATTGTCCATCCCGCCAACCACCCTTAGAGTCAATCTGAGCTCGAAGTCTGATGCCGTTAGGGAACAACAAAGGTCCCGCTTGTGTTAACCAATCTTCTGGTAAACCTTGAACGGAAGCAATGTTGACAACTGGGAGCTCGTTGAGAACAGAGACTTACCTGTATGAGATGACGATGATGAAACCCCAAATGTGAATGGCGTGGCGGCCGCAGCGGGCGTCGCGGCGTAGCCTCCGATACCGGTCCCTGGAGTATGAGAGGCAGGAGTAGGTCCATCTGCATACAACGCATTGCCTGGCGTTGAAGCGCTATACGGAGTCGCAGCTGAGTATGGGGTTGGTGCTGAATATGGAGTAGGTGCAGCAAATGGTGTTGGGGCACTAGTTGCCGCCTGATTCGCCTGTCTCTCGGTGAGCCGCAGAACAAATGACCAAGATAGCTGGTATGCTTACATAGACGGGCGAGGCGCCGCCCCAAGCTACATCAGAAGAGTTATTGTTCCCCTGCCAAGCGGGGGATGAAGAACCCCACGCTCCTGCGGTAGATGAGGTATTGTGACTAGGCGTTTTGCTACCGGCTAGATAGGGATTGGGAGTGGCTGCATTGTTCCAAGTAGGCGTACGACCTCCTGTTCCGGCTATGTACGGATTCGGAGTTGCAGCGTTCCATGCAGGAGTACGATTCCCGGTAATATAAGGATTTGGTGTCACACCTTGATTCCAACCGGGTGTTCGTCCTCCTCCCCCGGGGTACGGATTAGGTGTTCTTCCAGTGAATCCCTGTCCAGGAGTACGTCCACCACTCGGGGACAGGTACGGATTTGGGGTACTATCTCTAGTGCCAGATCCCGACCAAGGAGAAACTCGGGCTCCAAAATTGTCCGGGGGTGGCATTCGGAATGATGCATGACTGCCGAAAGCTTGATCCAGTTCCTC
>WNFI01317627.1_pt2 | contig 10725 bp, 11 predicted proteins | sample 5400471 | NCBI WGS metagenome assembly WNFI01 (sample SAMN13153348, study PRJNA577476) | soil metagenome | isolation source: 100 cm saprolite on Douglas fir-dominated hillslope | place: USA:California | collected 2013-09-17 | reverse complement strand
CACCAGGCGTTCGATATCGATGGAAATCTGGCCGACCACAACCGCAGCTGCCGACATCAGGAGAGCGAAGACGATCAGGTTGTAAAGCACCCGATCGCGTACGGCTTCGCGGAACGTGTTGGAGGCAATGTGCGCGATCCGTGAGTTCATGCTTTCGCTCCCACTCCAACTGTGGTGTTTGCGGTTTGCAATTTCTGCAAGTAGTAGTCTTCCAGCGAAGTCCGCACCGGAGTTACCGAAACCAGCCGCAGGCGTTCGCGCCGCAGGGCTTCGATGGCCGCATCCTGGTTGGCCTCGGAAAGCATTGCTCGCACCGTGTCGCGAGTGACGTGGCACTCCGCTCCCAGGGCCCGCAAGGATGCCGGCACTGTCGTCCCTTGCCAGACCACTTCCACTTTGCCGTGAACGCTTGAGGTGAGATCCGCTACTGCTCCCACTCCTCGCAATTCGCCCTGATGGATAATGCCAACGCGATCGCACAGCGCTTCCGCATCCGACAAAATGTGAGTCGAAAAGAAGACCGTTTTACCTTCCACCTTGAGCTGTGCCATCAGGTCGCGAACTTCGCGCCGGCCCATGGGATCCAGGCCGGACATGGGTTCGTCCAAGAAAACGACTTTAGGATCGTGCAGGATGGCTTGTGCGATTCCCACCCGCTGCAACCCGCTGCAGCATGCCTTTGGAAAACTTCCGCAACTGCACTCCGCCCTCGTCAGGCAGTCCCACCCGTTGCAGCACTTCGTTGACTCGGGAGCACCGTTGTTTCGCCTCGACTCCGGAAAGCTGCCCGTAGTATTCGAGCAGTTCGCGTGCAGTAAGGTAGTCGTAAAAGTACGGTTGCTCGGGCAGGAAACCGATCTGAGCTTTCATCCTGGGATCGTCGACGGCCATGCCCAGAATGCGGGCCGAGCCGGCGGTGGGAAAGATGAGTCCCATGAGCAGCTTGAGCGTGGTCGTCTTGCCGGCTCCGTTCGGTCCGAGAAAGCCAAAAATCTCCCCCTCCTCCACCTTGAGGTCAAGTGGGCGCAACGCATGCTTCGGCCGTTTGCGCCAGAAGCCGACGCTGTAGGTTTTTTCCAGACCAAGAATTTCGATGGCAGCCATGGACAGAACTCGGAAACTTCCTCAGAAAATTATAAGCAAGATGCGTGCGTTTGGAACGGCCAATGCGGTTACGGAAGTCATTTCGTGGACTCCCTGGAGCAAAAAAAGAGGGAACCGAGTGAACTCGGTTCCCCAATTGGCTGTGTACCCTCCCCCAGAGTACAACGCCAAACTTGCTACTGCATGCTTGTGAAGGCCTGACAGGCGGCCAGAGTGTTCACCGGAACGCTGCCAGCGAGGCCTGGGTTAAATCGGATGACGCCGTCGTCGGTCGAGCAGAAGTTGCGTACTCCGGTGATGTTGAAGCTCACCGGCGAAGTACCCGAAACGAACGCAGTAAAGCCTGTGCCCGCGGGCGTCAGACCTGTGGCCGCGAACACGTAGCCACTCTTGCTTCCGACTCCAACACTGGCGGTGGCCAGTGAGTCATCAATCAGGCAGGCCGAGATCGAAGTAGGGTTGCAGGGTGCCGGTCCGCCCAGGTTGACCAGGGCGGCGGCATAGCCGACCGATGGATAAGCCGTATTGTAGGCAAATTCTGCGGTGTTGATGTTGCGAATGGCATTGCCCGCCGAGGCTTCATTGGCTGCGATTCTGGCCCGAAGCAGATTGGGAATTGCGATCGCCGCGATGATCAGAATGATCGCGACCACGATCAGCAGCTCAATCAGAGAGAATCCTCTGCTGAGCTTTACCTTCCCGGATCTGGCTTGATAGCAGCTCATCTCACTAGCAAGTGCTGCACTTTTGACGCCAGATCTAGGGATGCGACGAGATTACTCGCGTGTCGAGGATGTCGTGATAAATCAAAGGGTTAAGGCTCAGACTACAGGTGAGGTTTAGAAGAAGGGCGATAACCGGCGTTGTTATCGACAAAAAGTGGCATTGATCTTGGCCGTATTAATCTCAAGTTGAGGAAAAAACGAAAGGAGCAACGGTTTGACCGTTGCTCCCTGTTCTGGGGCTTTCCCCAGGTATTCCTCTGACTTGCGGCTACTGCAGAACCAGGTAAGGAGCCGCGGTGCAAGCCACGGTGCCTGTGGTGGTTCGGGTCGTAACGCCAGCTGTGTTCGGATCGAAGTGCAGTACACCATCTTCTTCCGAGCAGAAGCGGCGAACGCCGGTCTGGTTGAAGACCAGAGGCGCTGAACCCACACCGTAAGTCACGTTGGTGGTGGCCGGGGCTACAATGACGCCTACAGCGTCAACCGTGTAACCGCTTTTACCGCCACCGGCGATGTTATTTGATGGTGCGAATCGAGCTTACTGAAGACGACTCGTTAGCCGCAATACGAGCCCGCAGCAAGTTCGGAATGGCGATCGCAGCGATGATCAGAATGATCGCAACCACGATCAGCAACTCGATTAATGAAAAACCCTTCTGTTTCCGCATCTAGTTTGTCCCTCTCCCCGTGCTGAATGTGGTTCCAGTAGACCCACCGTGATGATTATCACAGCAATCGAGACGCCAACCCTGTCGGAGAGCTCAGTTTCACCTCGGGCCGTTTGTTTTGATGGCATTGGGTCCAACTTTGTCTGCCGTCTTCCTAACCAATCATAAGCCACATTGTGGCAGTGCCATATATTGTCACCGGGCTCCCAATCCGCGTCATCGTCCGGATGCGTCCAAAAAGAAACCGGGAGCAACGGAGTGTTCCGTTGCTCCCGGTTCTGTACCCTCCCCAAGGTACTTTGCTACTACTATTGCAGGACCAGGTAAGGAGCCGCGGTGCAAGCCACGGTACCTGTGGTGGTGCGGGTCGTAACTCCGGCAGTGTTCGGATCGAAGTGCACTACGCCGTCTTCTTCCGAGCGCGGAATCAAGCAAACAGGCAGCCGCGCTTGTCGGACCGCCCGCGGGGCAGGCCTGAACGCCGGCCCCCGGTCCCAGTGCCACCAGCGTCGCCGAATAGCCGACCGTCGGATACGCTGTCAGATAAGTCACTTCCGCTGTGTTGATGGTGCGAACCGCACTCACCGCGGACGACTCGTTAGCCGCGATACGTGCCCGCAGCAAGTTCGGAATAGCGATCGCAGCGATGATCAGAATAATCGCCACCACGATCAGCAACTCAATTAACGAGAAACCCTTTTGTTTCCGCATCTATTTGTCCCTCTCCCCGTTTGAAATGTGGTCTTTCGCAGACCTGACTCGTGACCTGTATTCTGCAATCCACCCGCCAACTTTGCCTCCGATTACCAGGTCCGAACCCGATTCCTATATTTTCTTTATTTTGAGAATTTTAACCTTGCCCTCGAGTCGGTGCCTTGGGCTGAGATGGGTGACTGGCTGGGTCGAAATGACAGATTTCGTCAAAATCGGGCGCAATACGTGTCAATCGGCTAAATTTGTTTCAAAATGAGAAACGGCAGCAACGTTATCTCCGTTGCTCCCGTCTTAAACATCCGAAGCTGTTTGACCTGCTATTACTGCAGAACCAGGTAAGGAGCCGCAGTGCAAGCCACGGTGCCTGTGGTGGTTCGAGTCGTAACGCCCGCAGTATTGGGATCGAAGTGCAGCACGCCGTCTTCTTCCGAGCAGAACCGGCGAACACCGGTCTGGTTGAAGACCAGGGGCGCCGAACCCACACCGTAAGTCACCCTCGAGGTGGCCGGGGCCACAATCACGCCCACGGCGTCGACCGTGTAGCCGCTCTTACCGCCGCTGGCGATGTTGTTCGCCAGCGCGGCATCAAGCAGACACGCAGCAGCGCTCGTCGGACCGCCCGCGGGACAAGCCTGCACACCTGCGCCCGGTCCCATGGATACCAGCGTGGCCGCATACCCAACCGTCGGATACGCTGTCAGATAAGTCACTTCGGCTGTGTTGATGGTACGAATCGAACTGACCGAGGACGACTCGTTGGCTGCAATGCGCGCCCGCAGCAAGTTCGGAATCGCGATGGCCGCGATAATCAGGATGATCGCGACAACAATTAAGAGTTCAATTAATGAAAAGCCTCTCTGTTTGCGCATCTCTTTTGTTTCCTCTTCTCGACAATTTGTAGGCGATTCACGCCCCGTTGTTCATAAATAGGGCACTTTGGCTACCATTTGCCGCAGGTACCCTCCAAACGTGCCGGACTCTTGGTAAGTCTTGCCAATTCAGTGCTCTATAAAACCGGCGCTGGCTTACAGACTCTTCGGGTCGGACTTGGTAATCGGCGCAACTTGAAATGTTGACGGATTCTGTCAAGTAAAGTACTCGGTCCTGTCGTATCCGCTGCCCCCATCCCCAGCAGGACGCTAGGTGAGCTATTGGTGCTATTATGCCACCGCTGCCGGAAAGCGAAGCCATGAAAACGATCATGGTGGCTGCCTTGTTGTGTACTACCATGCTGGATGCCAGCCCGGCAGTTTCGCTCCCATTAGTTAGTACGCCTGAGGAACCGGAGGCCCTTCGCTCCGCGAAGAGCTCCCGACAAAGGACCCGTGCATTTTCCCGACGACAGGAGCGCCCAAACTCTGGTTTTACGCTCGATTCGTTGGGATCGCTGTCGTGCGATGCAGACGCACGTGCTGTTGCGCGGAATCCACAAGTCTTTCGCTTGTTTTCCGTCCGGCTTCGCCGGACGAAAGACTGTGCTGAGGATGACAACCGAGTGCTTGGCCCGGCAATCCCGTAGAATGACTGGCTCTGACCTCTGCTATGAGCGAGCTACCCGCACTTCAGATTGATTCCGACATTTCGCTGGCGTGGTCCATTCCAGCACGGTTCTATACCGACCCTGAGGTTGGCGCGCAGGAGATCGAGCGCATCTTCGCTGGTACGTGGCAAGTGGTCGGACGGCGTGAACAACTGGCCAAGCCGGGTGACTTTTTTACCACCGAGCTTCTGGGTGAACCTCTGTTGCTGGTGCGTGGCGCGCAGGGTGAGCTGCGCGGCTTTTACAACGTCTGTCGTCACCGCGCCGGACCGCCGGCCGAAGGATGCGGATCGCGCAAGCTGTTTCGCTGCGGTTATCACGGTTGGACCTACGGGCTCGACGGTGCGCTCATCAGCGCGCCGGAGTTTGAAGGCCAGGCGGGTTTTGATCCCAAACAATTCTCCCTGACGCCGCTGCGGGCCGAGGAATGGTCGAATCTGATTTTCGTCAACCTTGATCCCGGCGCCGAACCTTTGGTGAAGAGTCTTGGCCGGCTTCCTCAACAAGTTGAACGTTTCGGTTTTGACGGAATGAAACTGTTTGAACGCCGCAGCTATGACATGAACTGCAACTGGAAGACTTACGTGGACAACTACCTGGAAGGCTACCACTTGCCCAGCGTCCATCCCGGACTCAACCGGGAACTGGATTACAACGCTTACACGGTCGAGCCTTACGCCCGTCACGTGCGCCAGTTCAGTCCGATTCGCGGCGCGCAGCCGGGAGATGCCACGCCGCGCCGCTACCAGGAAGCCGCCGAGGACCTGACCACCGACTATTTCTGGATCTTTCCCAACTGGATGCTCAATTGCTATCCCGATAATGTTTCGCTAAACATCGTGCTGCCGGTCTCGGCCGACCGGTCGCTGGCGATCTTCGAGTGGTATCTGCCGGAGAAAGATCTGGGCAGCGCCGCGGCCAAGGCATCAGTGGAATTCAGCGATCAGATTCAGATTGAAGATGTGGGAATCTGCGAGACCGTCCAGAAAAACCTGCACTCGCGAAGCTACCGGCGCGGGCGCTACAGCATCAAGCAGGAGACGGGTGTGTATGCGTTTCATCGGATGTATGCGGACGTTATGAATTCGTAGCGCGACTTTGACTGAGGAGTTCTTTATGAGCAGTTTGACTTTGTTGCAATCATTGCACGAGAGCCTTTCCACCCGCGCCCAGGTCAAGAGTGTTTTCGGAGAACCCATCGTGGCGGGCGATAAAACAATTATTCCAGTGGCCAAGATTGCCTATGGTTTTGGCGGCGGGACGGGCAGTGGCGGACTGGAGATCAAGACCGCTCGGGGCGAGGGTAGCGGGGGCGGCGGCGGAGTCGGAGCATTCCCCATCGGAGTTTTCGAAGTCGGTCCGCAAGGGACTCGATTTGTAGCGGTCGGGGACAAGAAAAAACTGGCGGGAACATTGTTGCTAGGCGCGGCGCTCGGCCTGCTCTTTGCGCGGCGAAGAAGAAAGTAGAGGAAACCAATGTCATCCTGCTCGCAGCCAGCCATTCGCTCTGCGAATGCCTGGCGCAGTTGAAGGACCCTTTCCGCTTCACCTGCCGCTTGGAGTTGGTTCCATGCGATCCGCTGCGAGAGCGGTGGCGCAGGTAGGGATTCTTCGACTGCATGGCTGCTTCGCGAAGCGAAGCAGCTACTCCGCTCAGGATGACAAGCATTCCTAGCTCATCTTTACCAGCAGGCAGGTAATGTCATCATGTTGCGGCGTTTGGCCCACAAACGCATCTACGTCACTCATCAGGCGGCGCAGCATTTCCTCGGGAGTGGAAGCCGCGCCCGCGTTTAACACCTGCAGCAGCCGCTTTTCGCCGTACTCCTCGTCGCGCTGGTTCATGGCTTCCACTACGCCATCCGTGTAGATCGCCAGCCAATCGCCCTCCTGCAATACCAGGCTGCCGGATTCGTATTTGGCGGCAGCAAGGATTCCGAGGGGCAGTCCTCCTATGGTCAATCGTTCTAACGTGCCCGCGCGACGCCGGACAATGGGAGTGTTGTGTCCGGCGTTGATGTGGGTGAGTTCGCGAGTGGCCGGATTGAACTCGGCGAGAAACGCGGTAGTGAAGCGCAGTCCGCCCTGGCTATTGTTGCAGGCGTACTGGTTCATTCCTGTAACCAGTTCGGCCAGAGAACAGGGAATGGCGGACAGAGTCTTGAGGCCCACAGTGTTCGCGGGCCGGGTAGAGAACGCTATCGTCATCCCGGGCACGGGCGGCGGGGTTGCGGGCAAGAGCCAGCTTTGGATATCACGCGCGATTTCGAGATCGCGTTTCATCACCACCCGGTCGGAGACCTCGAGCATCAGCACGATGAAGAACAGAATCCCGGCATAGAAATGAAAGCTGACTTCAACTACTTCTACTTCCCCCGATTTACCCGAGTGACTGAAACCCGCGCCGGGAAGCAGCAGGAACACAATCCCCAGCAGCAGCAGGACACGCCTGGCCGGACTCAGTTTTTCCAGGATGGCCCAGAGAAATTCCAGTACCGTGTGGAAGATGCCGCGTGGCTGTGTTTCCTGCCGCGCACGCGCGCCATAATCCCGCTGGTAAAGACGATAACTGGCCCGCGCCTCGGTGTGGAACTGCGTCCACAGCTGGTTGAGTTCAAGTCCATCGGTCATACGCTGCCAGAACTGGTTGAGCTGGGTCTTGAGACCAGGACTTTGCCCTGCGGACGGTGAAGGGAACGACGACATGATAGAGCAGGGATTATAGTCGAGGGCGGTATGGCAAGTGACGATGGCCGTGTGGGGCGGACACTCTTGTCCGCCAGCTTCAGAACGCCACGATGCCGTCGATGTGCGATACGAATTGCAGCATCCGTGGGGGCGCTGGCAAACACAAGGTCCCTCGGCTCGGGATGACAAGTCGGTGAGGGCTCAGAAAAGTTTCAGTTGCGATTCCATCTGCCCCGCGGTAGAGGTTTGGTGGCCTGCACGATCGTAGTGACGCATGCCGTGCTTCTGCCGCAGGCGCGTCATGAACTCTGATATCCGCTTGCCGTAGGACTTGGGCAGGAAGGCGCGATCTTTGTAGCGTCGCTGGTAGTCGGCTGCCAGCTGGGGAAATTCCTTTTCCAGAAAAGGCAGAAAGACCGCAGCAGAGCAAGGCTTCAGAAACAGTGGATTGGCGAAGATGTGCTTTCCCCCTGCCTCGACGGTGCCCCGGACCAGCGCCTCCAGATTGCGCAACGAGTCGGTGATTCCGGGAATCACTGGAGCACAGCTCACTCCCGCACGGATCCCTGCCTGGCTCAGTTTGTGGACGGTTTCCATGCGTAGGTCCGGCCGCGGCGCCCGGGGTTCGAGAATTCGCGCCAGATTCACATTCAGAGTGGTGATCGTGACGCTCACCGTCAACCGGCTCTTTTGTCCGATCTGAGTCAGCAGATCCAGGTCGCGAAGAATCAGGTTTCCCTTGGTGATGATGCCCAGGTCCAACCCTTCGTGCCGCGCCAGTTCTTCCAGAATGGCGCGCGTCACTTCGAATCGGCGCTCAGCCGGCTGGTACGGATCGGTGGCGGTCCCGATCGCAATCTGCTCGCCCGGCTTCACCCGGCGCAGTTCCTGCCGGAGCAGGTTGGCAGCGTGCTGCTTGACGTAAATCTTCTGCTCGAAATCCACCCCGTCGCGCATTTCCATGAATTCGTGGGTGTAGCGGGCATAACAGTATTTACAGGCAAACTCGCAGCCGCGATAGGGATTGATGGTCCATTCGAAGGGCATGCGCACGCCGGTGCAGCGATTGAGCAGGGAGCGTACCGGGAGGGTGAAGTATTCGACTTCGTGTCCCTGGCGTAGGGACTCGCCCTCGGCCGCCAATCGGGCGATGCCGATCAGTTTGGATTCGGGAAGCGGTAAGAGGGGGAGAGTTGCCATTCGAACATTCGCTTTTTGTTCGCTATTAAAGTTAGTCTTTGGCGACTCATCTGTCAAGGTATTTGCTAACGCCGAGAGACGGGGCGTTGCCGCACGAGCGGGACGCTCACGCCTACATTTAGCTTGTGCTTCTAATGGGCGAGGAGATGATCGACCAGCAACCACAAGCCAGTCATGGCCAGGATCGGGCCACCCCAAATGTGGAGAACTGACCGCCAAGCCAACTCTTTGACTACATCTTGCTGGCTGCGCCACGAGATAAAAAATGGCGTGTCTGATGCGCCCTTCATCAGGACGACGGGAGGATTGAGATCGAATGTTTCCGTTGGGACGGGTCGGGATTGCGGGGTGTGCGGAGACGCACTCCCAGGAGGCAACATGGATTCAATCGCTGCCCGCCGCTGAAGGTCGGCTGCGGCTGCGCTAAGAAATCCCTGATGCCGCTGGCCCACGCCGCTGGCCAGACAATCCGCGGCGCTTTGCAGTCCTGGATTCTCCTGCAAGGTTCCCAGGACATACAACCGGTCGCCTGCGCGAATGCAGTATTCTTCCAGCAGAGCGGGGGATTCGCTGGAAATACCGTGGCGGACGAGAAAGTGCCTGGTGAAGGCGTCGCCTGAGGAAGGAGAATACTCGTTCTCCACCGACGGCCGAAGTTCGGTCTCGGCGCCCCGGGGGTCCACCAGCACGCGGCCGGTGCCGTCATCGAGGAAGAAGGGAACGTACAGGGTTTCCTCAATCGCTTTTTTCTCTTCTCCTGAGCTGCCGCGCGCGATTGCCTGATAGTAGAAACAGTCGGTTTCGGAAAGCGGCGAGATGAGAGTGTAAGGTCCCACCACTGTCCCGCTTACCTCAACCGCTCCCAGCGCCGCGCCGCGTACCGTGGAAGTAGGTGTGTCCTCGATAAGGTGTTTGCGTTTGAGGAAAGGGAAGCCGCGAAAAAAAAGATAGACCCCGATGGTGAGACCAGCGATCCCCCAGAGTACGGGTGACCGCAGCACGAACATTGGGTCTGCAGGCGATCCCGACCTTACGAAATACATCGCGAGGGCGATTTTGCCGATGAGGTGCATCTGGTTCGGCTGGCAGGGGCGGGGAAAAGCAAAGTCAAAGGCGGCGGACAAGAGTGTCCGCCCCACACTGCTTTCCCCACACTCATTGCCCTGGGGGCGGAGGTGACCTTGTCCACGCCGAGCCGGAACTTTTCCAGGTAGTCCTGGGGATAACCATAGAATTCGTAGGTCATGCGCTCGCGCAGAATTTTCTCGGGCGAATCAAGATTGAAGATGAAAGAGTTCAGGATCGCATCCTTGGCCAGCTTGATTTCGGCTTCGGTAATCGGATGCTTCGAGAGATTGTCGATCTGCTCGTCTAGCGCCTGGATAGATTCCAGCGTAGTGGCGCTTTTCGTTCCCATCCCCAGGCGCACCATGCCGAGGTGATCGAAGGCGGTTCCGATTCCGCCGCCCACCGCATAGGCCAGTCCTTTCTCGGTACGGATGGTGCGGAACAGGCGCGAGGAGAAACCGCCGCCGAAGGCTTCGTTGAACACCCGGACCGCGTAATAGTCGGGGTTGTCGCGCTTGATTCCGACTCCCACCATGCTGATTGAGCTCTGGTTGACATCGTCTTTCTGAACCAGGTAGTAGCCCGACTTGGCCGGCGTGGGCTCGGTATTTACTTCCTTCAGCGCTGGTCCCTTGGGCCACGCGCCGTAGGTCTGGCGGATTTTGGCCTCCATCGCGGCAGAGTCGAAGTCACCCACGATCCCCAGAATGATGTTGTTGGAACTGACGTGAGCGTGGTGCCAGTCCAGCAGATCCTGGCGAGTGACAGCCGCCACGGTCTTGTACTCGGCCACTCGGGCATACGGGCTCTGGGCGCCGTAAGCCAGTTTCGCGGACTCGCGGCCTACGATTTCATCGACATCGTCATTGCGGCGCGAGATGGCGTCGAAATACTGTCTCTGGACCAGTTCAAGTTTGTCGCCGCGAAATTCCGGGCCTCGCAGCAGGTCGTCGAACACTTTGAACACATCGTCGAAATCGGCCTTCAGGCAGGAAAAAGAAATGGTCGTTGAATCCAC
>WNFI01325223.1_pt1 | contig 10727 bp, 11 predicted proteins | sample 5400471 | NCBI WGS metagenome assembly WNFI01 (sample SAMN13153348, study PRJNA577476) | soil metagenome | isolation source: 100 cm saprolite on Douglas fir-dominated hillslope | place: USA:California | collected 2013-09-17 | reverse complement strand
AGGCGGGCGCCCAGCGGCGCTCCCGGCGCGCTCGCACCGGAGTGGAGCGGCATCTTGGCGGGATCGAAATAGAAGCAGATGAGGCGGCTGCGAACGCGGGGACGCTGCCACTCGCGATATTCATGGCCGGCAGGAACGAAGGTGAGCTTGCGCCGCAGCGTTCGCAATGTCGAAGGCGGCAGGTCACCGACGACCGTCTCACCCTCCTCGCGAACGCCTTCTTCGTAGACGAGCAGCAAATGACATGGTGCGCGGAAGCGAAATTCGATCTTGTCGTGAGTGACGAACTGGACCACCTCGACTCTGATGCCGTCCCAGGCGCTCGCGCGGCGACTGATCACACCAGCAGGACTGATCTCGAGCGCGGGACTATTTACGCGGCCAACTTTGGGATCAGGGAGCGGCCGGGCCCGGCCGTTGGCCGGCTGCCCATCGTTCTTCAAGCCGCCGTCGATTCGCAGGAGCTTCACTCCTGGTCCAGGCCGCGAATCGTTGAAGGCGCGGGCGTGAACTTCGTCGAAGTCGACACGCCGTGCAGCGTTGGAAGCTAGCGAGTAGGTCAACATCGCGTCGCGCCCTTTCTGTCGGGTAGGTTGATGCCGCTCACTCGGTGGTTTTGGCGATACATACTTGCGTTTGGTCGCGCTCATACTTCGGTCGCGCGGCTCATACTTTGGTTTGGTTGCAACTCATTTTCAGGAGATCTTGAACTCATGCTGGCGGGCGCCGCTGCTGCCATGGTCTAGCGGTTTGCACCCCCGACCAAGACCCATAGCGGTCAACCGGCTGACATGCGCTCAGCGCGGCGTGCTATTCTCCCCGCGGACCCAGCCCCCCGGCTGTGACGACCGGCATTGGGGGCTCGTCCGGCGATGGAGGGTGACTTTGTCTCGCAAAGGGCCGAAGAGCCGAACGCGAGGTCGCAAGCTTCATTTGACCGGAACGAAGGCGCGCGTTGCTCGAACCCGCCAGACCCGCGCCGACCTCGAACAGCAGCTCAAAGCATGCAGACGCGAGATCGCCCGCGCGCGGGATCGCCTGGTCGAGGCGATGAAGCAGCAAACTGCCACCTCCGGGGTGCTGCGCATCATCTCAAGCTCGCCGGCCGAGATTCAGCCGGTGCTGGACGCGGTAGCCGAAAATGCCGCTCGCCTGTGCGACGCGAACAACGCGGTGATCTTCCGCCTGGAGGACAACCTTCTTCGGCTGGTAGCTTCCTACGGAAAAATTCCGACGACGAGCCGTGCCCGCAAGGCAGTCCCTGCAAATCGAGACACCGTGATTGGACGGGCTACATGCGATCGTCGGACGATTCATGTCCATGATCTCGCCGCACAGGACAGCGAGTACCCGGTGGGCAGCAGGGATGCAAAACGCGAGGGCCATCGCACCACGCTTGCGACGCCACATTGGCGCTTGCGCACGCCAACCGCGTCACCACCATGGGGCACCTCGCCGCCTCGATTGCGCACGAAACCAAACAACCGATTGCCGCAATCGTCACCACTTCCGACGCCGCCTTGCGGTGGCTTGGCGTCGAACCGCCCAACCTGGGCGAGGTCCGGCAGGCCCTCGGCGGTATCATCAAGGATGCCAATCGAGCGGGCGAAGTCATCGGACGGATTCGCGGCTTCATCAATAAGGTGCCCCCACGCCATGACCCGCTGGACATCAATCAAGCGATCTTCGAAGCCACCACCCTGACCCGAAACGAGCTGATCAGGCATCGCATCGGGATGGAAATCCAACTGGCGCAAGAGCTGCCCGTTGTGCGAGGGGATCGCGTTCAACTGCAACAAGTGCTGCTGAATTTGATCGTCAACGCCATTGAATCAATGAGCGCAGCGAACGAAGGGCCGCGAGAGCTGCTGATCCGCAGTGCGATCAATGCAGCGGACAGCGTGCTTGTTGCGGTCCGAGATTCTGGGCCGGGGCTGACGCGGGAGGGCTTCGACCGCGCGTTCCAGGCGTTCCACACGACCAAGCCCGACGGGATGGGAGTGGGGCTGTCGATCTCCCGTTGGATCGTCGAGGCGCACGGTGGACGGTTATGGGCCACGGCCAACGCGCCGCGCGGTGCTACCTTTCAGTTCACGTTGCCTGCTCGCCGGGAGAGCCCGTCGTGACGCAGCGCCGCTCTCACCGACGAGGTCCAGCGCACCGTCCGGCGGTGAAGTCTCGATCGATTCTAACGCTGCGCCCACCGGAACTGTCCCGGCGTGACGCCGAGCATCTGACGGAAGTGACGCGCCAGGTGGCTTTGGTCGGAAAACCCCACGGCAAGTGCAATCTCCGACACTGACAGATCCGTGTTACCCAGCAGGTCTTGGGCGCGTTCGACTCGCTTCTGGGTGAGATAGTGGTGCGGCGTCACGCCGGCGGATTGCTTGAATCCTCGGGCGAAATGGTGGATCGAGACTCCCGCGACGCCTGCCAGCGTTGCGAGATCCATGCTGCCACCCAGGTGCGCATCCACGTATTCCCGGACTCGGCGCATGGCGGCGGGCGACAGTCCGCCGTGTGCTTGCGGCGCTGGCGCCATCTTCCCGAGAGTACTGATCACGTCCAGGCGCGGGCGCGCGTGCAGCGTGGCGTTTGCCGCGTTGCGCCAATCCGCGAAAGGCTGGATGGGCGGCGTCACCAGGGCCGAGCGGCTCTCGCGGCTGCCGGCGATCACCAAGCGCGTGGCGATGTCGGCTTTGTCCTTGCGTCGAAAGAGATCGAGATCGCGCTCGAATATCGTCCACAGATTGACACCGGCTTGAAGAGCGCGATCATCGAGCAGGAGGGCGCTGCGCGCCACGCGGTTTGCGCCCACCACGCGCTGGTCGCCATCCACTGCCAGCAACATGCCCGCCGCATCCTCCCCCGGTGGGGCGATCGCAATGAGCCAATGGTGACGGAAATGCTCGCGAAAGAACCGCTCTTCTATGGCGCGGGCCGAATTCACGGTAAGGGCACCGGTCAGGGCGTGCGCGCGTTCCGAGAGTTGCGGATCGTGCCGTTGGTGCCTTCGATCTCCTCCGCCCAAACGCCACCGAGCCAGGTTCCCCAGTATTCGAACTCGCTCGCCTCCATACCTTCGCCGCGATGCTCGACCGCGACCCCTGCGGCGTCGCACAACAAGATGGTGTATCCGGCCTCGCGAACCACTTTGTATAGGCGGTCGAGCTCCTCCTGCGCGGTCGAAATGAGGTTGCCGAGCGGCTCACGAAAATCCTTCAGCTCGCCTGCGGTGAGAATGCGTGGTGCTCTGCTGTCGACGGGATCGACGCTACTCGTGGAACGCTGCCAGGAACTCGACAGTTCCTCCATGTCCGCCGTAGGTGCCGCCCCCTGTGCCACCGCATAGACGCGTTCGGCGTGCTGCGCGGCCGAGCGGATCAAGCTTGCGGGGCGTGCCAACGGCACCATCACGCTCCCAGGCGGTGGTGGAATCGGGGCCGACCGTATTTCCTCCAAGACCTTCACTCAAGAGGAGAAAACGGATCGCCGCGCACACCGACCGCACCCAACGCGGCCGGTCGCCAGGCTGGAAACGGCCGGACCCCGGGCTCCCCCTGCACGAAAACAGCAAGAGCGTCCCCGCCGGATCAAATCCGTCCAAGAGGCACCTCGCCGACCGGGGGATGATCACCCCGTCAAGACCAAGAGCCTTCCAAGGGCCGTTCAACCCCAGGCTTCGCTCGCACCGTCGATCGCAGGCTGCGAGCCTCGCAGCGGAGGGAACGAGCATGGTCAGCAACGGAAAGAGGAACAACATTGTTGCGGCTCTTGCGCGCCCAGCCGCGTTAACGGGCAAAAGTGCAACCATCGACGTGGCGCTTGCGTGCAGTTCGCAGGACCCGGTTATCTTCATCATCGAGGACGATGTCGCGGTGCGAGAGTCGCTTCATAGTCTCTTCCGAGACGTCCGCCTGCAGGCCGAACTATTTGGCTCGCCCACCGAATTGTTGGCAACCAGGCAGCCCGATGCCGCGAGCTGTCTGGTGCTCGACATCCGGTTGCCGGGCATGAGCGGCCTCGACTTTCAGGCCCGGCTCGCCCGCGCGAATATCGACATCCCCATCATCTTCATCACCGGATACGCCGATATTCCAATGGCGGTGCGAGCGATGAAGGCGGGTGCGGTCGATTTCCTGACGAAGCCATTCCGCGAGCAGGACCTATTGGACGCCGTCGCGACCGCCATTGCGCGTGATCGCAGGCGCCGGGACAGCGAAAAGGTGGCATCCGAAATGCGCGCTCGGTTTGAGACGCTGAGTGCTCGCGAGCGCGAGGTGATGGCTCTGGTGACGCGCGGATTGATGAACAAGCAAGTGGCCGCAGAGACCGGGCTTGCGGAAGCGACGGTGAAGATGCACCGAGGACAGGCTATGAGCAAGATGGGAGCGAAGTCCGTCGTCGATCTCGTCAAGATAGCCGAGACTCTTGGAGTGCACCGGAACAATTCCCGACATCGCCCCTCGAGTGAACTCAAGGTCGCTCCCCGCGCCTTTGCGCCGGACTGTCATCCCGAAAAAGCCGCCTACGGATCGATCGGTGATCTTACCGCGCGGGATTCGCGACAGGCAGTGGTGGCAGGGCAGGTCTTGAAACAGCAGCCTTGGAATCTGAGGCTTCAACGGGTCGAGCCGACGAGAGGTGGTATTGCCGCGATCAGCAGCGCGACAAAATAAAGTTCATCGATTGTTTCTCGTCAGCAGCCGCGCGGGTCAGGCGATCGAGGGCACCGGGAGCGCAAGACCGGGCCAATCACAGCAATCCAGGTCAAGGCAATTCTCGGCAGATGAATAGATTGCCGGAGCACTCCGAACTCGGGCGGGCGCGCTGCCATCGAAAGTGCGTTCCTGTCTCTCGTCCGGGCGGCACTCGCGCCGTGCCCTCCATGGTGATCGCCGGCGAGCGGCCGATGCTCCGTCTCGAACCGAGAGGAACAGGTCAATGCACCACGCTCTAAAACTTGCCACCTTGAGTCCAGGAATAGAGGCGCCCGGGTCAAAGGATCGTAGGGTTCCACCTTTTGTGAGATCGAGGACGCCTTCCGAACGCCTGCAGTTGGCAGACGCGCCAGTGCTGGAGCGATTTAATCCTGACCCAGACTTCGGCGTAAGAGGCCGCGTTCAAAGTCCGCATACCCACCAGCTGAAACCAAGCAAACCTGCCGGCGCGACGACGCGCGAGGTTTCGTTCGGACTGTTCCGCTTACTCCCGGCACAGTTTCTTTTGCTGGAAGGCGACAAACCAGTGCTTCTCGGGAGTCGTGCTCTGGAGATACTGATTATTTTGCTTGAACGACCGGGCCAGTTGGTCTCTAAGCAAGAATTGATGGCTCGGGTTTGGCCGAATCTATTTGTCGAGCCGGCCAACCTGACCGTCCATATTTCTGCATTGCGCCGAGCGCTGCGCGACGGACGTGATGGGAATCGGTTCATTATCAATATCCCTGGGCGCGGCTATTGCTTCGTCGCCTCAATCAAGGTGCCCGCCGACGAGAACTGAACGCGGAGCAGCCTGCACTACGGCGTCCCTTGTGTCCTCGCTTAGCAGAAATTAGCGGACATTTGGCGCGCTTCACTCGGCTCGCACCGTTCGTGCGATGTAACTCTCCTCCCGTGCAGACGTGATTGAGCACGGAGAGATCTCGGTCTCAACGCGGCATAGCAATGCTGGGCGTCAGATGTATATCAGCGAGGGGTTCACCATGGGTCCTCATATAGATGCATTCTGTGGAGAGATTTGTCTCAAGCTCGTCGACATCGACGAAGAGCTTCGGTATTTGAAAAACACGATTCGAGAAAAGGCCCGCCACGCGGAGCCTGAGGTACACAGCCAGCTTGAAAAAGTAATGAAACGCATTGCTTGCAACCAATCCAAGGTCGCTGCTGCCAGGGCGCAGGTGGAACATTGGATCGCGGACAAGGCGAAGGATGCCCTGAGGTTTCGGAACGAAGAAATCCCCGAAGACGGAATGAGAAAACAAAGACGGGCGGCTGAGGCCGATCGATATGCTGCCGCGTGCATCGACCTCGCGATAGCTGCCGTGGATGAGGCTGAGCGCGCAGCGCTCGAAGCTTGGCTCGCGCGGGAGGACGCAAATTCAAGCGAATGCGAACCTCAAAAAAGCAAGGCCATGGCTTGAAGGCGCCGGCAGGTAAAGCTGCGTCGACGAATTTCCCTCGCCGCAAACGTTATCGAGCGCGCAAATAGTAAGCATCGGCATAGGCGCGGCCAGTCCAATAGTTCGCACGATTGTCGTACCATGAATAACCAGCTCTCGCATCATTGCGGCGACGGCTTTGAACGTGTGCGATCCTTTGCCGCTTCTTGACCGCGGTGGAAGGCGGCTTTGCCGCCGCCGACTTCGTCGCGTGAGATGAAGCGACTGGCGCTCCCGAGCCTGTTGCGCTCTCCGGTAGCTCCACAAGCGGTGAGGCTGACGCGACTAGTGCGGCCGGTGTGGGGGCTGTGGCATCCGTTGCCGGGATGGGTGGGTTATGCATGACTGGACGCACGCGCACGCGCCGAATCGGAAAAGGCTTGATGGACTCCCTTGCCTCGGCCTTCGTGTCGGCGTCGTTCGTCGCCGCAGGCGTGGCATAGCGACACGCAGCTCACGGCGCCGGCGCGGCGTGGGACAAAAATATCCGAATTCCGGATGCACGTGGTACGCCGGGGGCATGGCACCTCCTGTAACCCTGGCTGCTCCCAGCGCCCCTAAGGTCACTACGTAACGAAAACCGGTCTGGATGCATGGTGATTTAGAGGCCGCCACCGCAAGGCGTGAGATAAATTGTGCAAAGCTTTGCAAATTGCAGCGAGCCGGTAACGCTCGCGCCACGTCAACCATGCAACGAAAACCGGTGCGTTGATCCGGCGCGACTGACGCAAGGCGGACACGAGCGGGCCGCTTTTGCTTCGAAGCACGGTTCTAATCTGTTACAGTCCCCATGCTCCTTGGGTTTGGGGTCAGCGCGATGAAGCGGCGCGGGGACTGCCGGCCAACGGCGGCAGGTTGTAAGCTAGGGCGTGGCGCGCGCGCGGCAACGGCACCGGCGCCATTGCCGGGGAGTTTATCGCTTCGCAAATTGGATTAAGATCGGCGAGCTTGATCGCCGCAAGGTATGTTTCAGACTCAACGAGTCTTTTGTCTGCCTCATTCTCCTGAGTATCATGGCAGCGGAGCTTTTCTATCTGATCGAGTTCGTGGAACGTCTTGTTTGCCCGTGGCACGCGTCTCAGCGGACCGTCGTACAGCAGGTTAGAGAAACAGGTCAGGTCCTGACCAAGGGGGGCACGTGAGCGAGCTGCAGGTCCGTGAATTGAGTTCTCTGGAATGAGCAAGCGAAGTCGTGCTGCGCCAAAAACTGCAACCTGGCAGGCACGGCAGTTCCGGGTCAGCCGGGAAGGCCAATCGCTGCGCTCAATGACAGTGGCAAGCCTTCGCAAGGCCATTCTTTCGCTTCATCTCAAGCCGGGGGAAAAGCTCACCGAGCGAGAGCTATGCGAGCTCACAGGGGTCAGCCGACCCCTTATGCGCGAGGCGCTGCGCGATCTTGAAGCTCAGGGACTGATCTCGAACGTGCCGCATAGGGGTCCGGCGGTGGCGATGCTCACCCGCGACGATGCGCGTGATATCTACGAGGTCCGGAGCGCCCTCGAACCCATGGCGGCGAGGTTGTTCGTCGAGCGCGCCACTGGCGGGCAGGTCGATGAGCTCGTTGCAATGGCGAGCCGTTGCCGGCAGGCAATGGCGCAGAGAAACGTCCTTGCTGTGATCGATGCGCTCGAAGGGTTCTATAAGACGTTGTTCACGGGCGCCGGCAATCAGATGGCGGCCATGCTGGCGGGCATGCTGTATAGCAAGGCTGGTCTGTTGCGGGCCGTTACGTTCCATCGCCAAACCGATTTAGACGCCAAACGATCAATGGCCCATATCGCTAGAATCGCAACAGCGGTCCGCAGCCGTGATGCAGACGCAGCAGCCGCGACTTGTCTTATGCAGGTCAAACGGTCGCGGGACGTCGCAATGCGATTGCTGGACGTCGTCGATCAAGAGAGAAGTAGACGTAAGCCTTGAGAGAGCAGTTTTAGATCTTGCCCAGCGCTTTGAGTCGGTCGAGCTCCCACCTGTAAGGGGCCTCATCGATGTACTTTCCCATGCGTGAGGGGATGCCGCGCTTTCCCATCTCAATCAGGAATGCCAGGTGGCAATCAGCGGGCTGCTCAGTGTATTCGAGCTGCGCCCCATCGATCTTCATGTTCTTTGGTTCCTCGCCCCTATACATCGCCTCTTTTCGCTCATTGAAGGGATACCTTCGGCTGCCGAGCGCGGAGGCATAGTAGCGGCAGGGTTCAGCCCCCTTGTTGAAATGCAGATGGAACATTTGATCGCCGGGCGCGAACACCCAGCCGTGCTTCCAATCAAAGCGGGTCCGCTCGTCTTCCTTCCCCTCGTACCAGAAGATCGAGAATCCCTCGCCTTTGACGCAGTAAACGTGAAAATCCGGGCCGTGGCGGTGAGCCTTCTTGTAGGTCCCTACCGGCATTTCGGAAACGTGCGCGTGCATGGTTCCATCCGACATGATCAACATGATGTTCGAACTGCCCCCGGCGCGTTCATCCCATGGCTGGAGCTGTAGGTTGCTCAGGTCGGGAATGAAATTGGTCTCCCAGGTGTTCAGGCCTGGAGTGCGCAATTGCAGCTCCCCATCGCCTTCATAGAAGGTTTCGGGTCCTTCCCGTTGCTTGAACCGGAACGGATTCCGAAAGACGAATTCCTCATCGTGATACAGATTAAGGGTTATCGGCAGATTGGTCGTCGACGCGATCTTCACCCGCTCACGGCCGCTGGAGTTGAAAATCTGATAGGGACAGTTGAGAGGTATGGAGAACAGGCTCTTGGGACCCCATTCGAATGACCGTGGCTTGCCGTCGGACAGCAGCACGGTGGTCGAGCCATGGCCTTCGAGAACATAAACCACCTCCTCAAAGCAATGCTGCATGCGACGTGTCTTGCCGGCTTCCGGGATATCGATCAGGAAAACCGATGCATAGTCGCCGCGTCCGTTCAGATGTACCAGGGCGCCGTTGGTTTCCGTGAAATCCCAGCGGCTCGTTTCCAGAGCCAGGAGATCGAGGCCGAAGCCCTCGTAGATCGGGATGCCCTGGGCTTTCGCCCAATCGCGATATGGGTTCAGCAAAATCTTGTCGCGCCTGCTCGTGCTGCTCATGTCGCTCGGGCTCCCAAGGGCCACATCATTTCGAGATTGCGTTCGCTGTCTTCGCGAGCGTTGCTTGCGGTGTCGCGTAGGCCTCAGCCAGCATTTTTTCGATTGCTCCGGCGGACAACAGATCAACGTCAAGCTTCATTTGTTCTCCCTCGCGCTTGAAATGCGGATCGCTCGCCGCCTTCTCGAAGGCCGATATGAGGGCTTGTTTCCGATCTGCCGGGATATCGGGAGGGGCTGCAAAGGGTCGCGACATCGCCAGAGGGGTCAGGATCAGCTTTATCATTTGCTCCTGTTCCTGATTGCTCATCACCTCCGTGAGACTGGGCACGTCCGCCAAATCCGGGTGTTTGCGCAATCCCGCCTGCACGATGACATTGATCTTCTTGTCCCTGATCCAGTCAGGGTGCAGGTTCGCGATGGTCCCCCATGAAATCCCACAGGCGCCATCGAGCTCTCCTCGCTCGATGGCGAGAAAGATATCATTGGTGCCACGATATCCGCTCACGAGTTTCACCTTCGCCCCGAAAACGTTTTTCATGAACAGAGCATAGATGTCGGGTTCAGCAGTGGCGCCCTCGCCGCCCAGCGATGACGGCGTGCTCAAGAAATCCGGCCATGTCCTGATGGCAGAGGCATGCGAAGTGAAGCAGACGACCACGTCCTGAGCGAGGCTCCCAAGCCAGGTGAATTTTCTGCTGTCGAAGTCGGCCGCGTTCAGCAGCGGTGCAAGCACCAGCGTTCGCGAAAAAGTGCCAATGACCGAGCCGTCCTTGGGCGCAACAGAATAGAGGTAGTTGACCGCCCGCAAACTTCCGGCTCCGGTCATGTTCTGGGGAATGATTGCGGGATTACCGGGCAAGTACTTGCCCATGAATCGGCTGATGAGCCGGCCGTAGAGGTCATAACCACCGCCCACGCCAAACCCGATGATCATCGAGATCGAATGTCCCCTGTAGAAATTTTCCGCCGCGCTGGACTGTGCGGCCGGCGCACGGGCGCTCAGCAGAAAAGCTATCGTAATCAAAACTACGAAGCGCACTTTGCCTTTTGACCTGCTGGGCGGAGTTGTCATATTGCCATACAATCCTATGCGAGCTATGCTTTTCCTTCAAGGCAATGGGCGCAAGCGAGGAGAAGCGTAGGCTCTCACTATGTCCTGCAATCGCCGCGCGATCACCGTAGTCACTGCGGCCATCCTTTGCGCAGTCGCCTTCGATTTTGAGGCGCAGGCACAACAATTCCCCACGCAACCCATTCACCTGATCCTGGGCTTTGCGCCGGGCGGAATTACCGACTTCACGGGACGCATCGTCGCTCAGCGACTGAGCAAGATACTCGGCGGAAATCCCGTCGTTCCGGAAAACCGGCCGGGAGCAGCCGGGGTCAATGCTGCCACGGCGGTCGCACATTCGAGAGCCGATGGGTACACGCTCATTCTCATCGATTCCGGCACGGTTGTTAACCCGATGCTGCGCAACGATGCGCGTTACAGAA
>WNFI01220992.1_pt1 | contig 10727 bp, 11 predicted proteins | sample 5400471 | NCBI WGS metagenome assembly WNFI01 (sample SAMN13153348, study PRJNA577476) | soil metagenome | isolation source: 100 cm saprolite on Douglas fir-dominated hillslope | place: USA:California | collected 2013-09-17 | reverse complement strand
CGCCATGATGCCTCGGCCTGGGAGTCCTGTTCGGCCTGTTCGCGCTGCCGCTGGCCCGCATGCGCTGTGCCACCGGCATCCATCAGCGCGCGGGCGTCGGTGTTGTCGTAGAGAAACGTGCGCGATACCCCGGCGCGGCGGGCGACGGCAGGATAGGTGACGGGTGTCTTGCTGCGCCGCAGCCAGGCGATAGCGTCGCGGACCTGGTCCAGTTTCTGCCCGGTGGCGCGGCGGCGGGCCTCGATGGCGGCGGCGGTGCGGTCTGGGGTCACGCGGTCGCCTCCAGCTCATCGCCCCTCTCGTCCGGCTCCTCACCTGGAAAAGCGTCATCGTCTCCGGCGGCCTTGGCGAGCTCGGTGGCGCGGAACCCGGTGTTCCAGACCCGCTGGAAGTAGTCCTGGGGACGGCGCAGGTCGAGGGCGAGAGCATCGTCGAGCAGGCCGAGGCCGGCCAGGGCGGCCTCCAGCCCGTCGATCGCGGCGGCGGTGGGCGCGAACACCTGGTGCAGCCAGGCGGCGGTGGCCTCGTCGGGGGCGCGTTCGGCCAGGGAGTACCACTGCTCGCGCTTGCGCCGCCAATACAGCAGGTCGGCGCCGGAGATCACGAACTTGCCGCAGTTGTGGCAGTCCAGGTTCCACGGGCACGCGCCGCCGTCCACGACAGGCTGGAAGGTGCAGAACCCGCCCTCAGCGGGTGTGCTGCGCCGGGACAGGTCGATCGCCAGCGCCTGCGCCTGCTCGGCCGACAGCGGGGCGGCCGGGCCGGAGATCAGCTCGCCCGGGCGGGCGGCGCCGGGCCCGGCGACCCACACGTGCTGCAGCACGTCTTCCAGGTCGGTCTGGGTCAGGTGGACGTAGTGCTCGGCCATCTTTTCGGAGACCTGGCCGAGGTAGCGGCGGATGTGGGTCAAGGACGCGCCGGCCCGCAGCAGGCTGGTAGCCAGGGAATGCCTGGCCTGGTGGGGAACCCACCGGCCGATGTCCAGAGTCTCCGAAAAGATGGCCGAGCACTACGTCCACCTGACCCAGACCGACCTGGAAGACGTGCTGCAGCACGTGTGGGTCGCCGGACCCGGAGCCGCCCGCCCCGGCGAGCTGATCTCCGGCCCGGCCGCCCCGCTGCCGGCCGAGCAGGCCCAGGCAGTCCAGCCGCAGGTTGAGCACCTCGCTGCAGCGCCGCCCGGTGACGATGATCGTCTCCCACGCGTCGCGCAGGCCCCGGTCGCACGGGTCGTGGGCGCTGGCCAGCCTCCGCAGGTTGGCGTCGTCGGCCAGGGCGCGGGCCACGCCGTCGGGAAACGGGTGGCGGGCGCGGCGGATGATCGTCCCCGGCTGGGGCATGGCGATGATGAAGCCCCGGTCCAGGCCGAGCCGCTCGGCTTGGCCGGATTCGAGCGCCTCGCGGAACAGCCGCCGGGTGCGGTGGAACACCGCTTGGCGGGTGCTGGCGGTCACGATCGACGGCTTGCCGTGACGCCCCCGGAATCCCAGCGACGGCAGGCCGCCTCGTTCCCGCTGGCGCTGGTCGGCTGCGAACTGGTGCATGTGCTGCGCCGTCAGCACGGCCGGGTCGTGCCCGCCGCCGGGGGCGCGGATTTCCAGGAACGCGCTCAGCTCGAGCACGGCCCGCCGCATGTCATCGAACGTGCGGGTGCTGCGCGGGCAGCGGGGCGACCGCAGCACCCCGGCGAGGTGGTCCCAGGCCAGGTCGCGCAGCCACCGCTGGGACACCCCGGTCAGGTCGATCCGGCCAGGGCGGCCGGGCAGCCGCCTGCCGAAGTGCTCAGTGAGGAGGTATCCCTGCTCGCGCGTCTCCTGCGGTGTCACGTATAGAACCTGCAGGCCGCGCACGATCTCGCGGACGATCGGAGGGACCTCCCGGCCTGCCGCGCTGGCCAAGGCCCCGTCATCGCCGGTATCCAGCTCGGTCAGCGAGCGAACGCCGACCCTGCGGCAGTGGTTCGCCAGCACCTGCACCCAGGGCAGCTCCCAGCGGGTATGCGCCGTCTGGGTATTGGGGTGCATGCCCCACTGGATCTCGGCGCGCAGCAGCGGATGCAGACCGCGCAGGTTGACCTGCGCCGGGCGGAGCACCGGGTCGGCCGTCGCGCTCCAGCGCCGGAACGCGGCCTCGTCGCGGTAGAGGACCGGGACCGCGTGGCCGCGGCGTTCGTAGCGGTTGGCCCACTGGGACGGCAGGGCCGCCCCACCGGGCCTGCCCTGGGCGCGGTACCGGCTCTCGTGCCGAGCGCACAGGCCCAGCGGCGAGTTCGCCAGCTCCGGGCAGACCCGAACCCGGCAGCAGCCGTAGCCCGGATACGGCTCCTGCCCGGCGAGCCAGCCGGCGAAGTCCGCGTCGCCGCCGTGGAGTTCGCGGTGCCGGAACCAGCGGAACTGATGCTTGTCGCACAACACCAGCGCGACATTGCGCGCCGGGCGCTGCGGGCAGATCCGGCACGGCCGCTCGTGAGTCCAGGCGGCCAGCCCGGCCGGCCGGGTGGCGCGCAGGAAATCGGCCTTCAGCTCGCCGTCCCGCTGCGCGTGGCGCCACAGCTCCAGGTGAGCAGAGCACAGATCGCCATGGCCCGTCTTCGGCCGCTCGCAGCCGGTGACCAGGCAGTTCCAGCGGAAGACAGGATGGCCGGGCGGGACCGCGATGATCTCCGCGCGGAACAGCGGGTCGAAGGACGGCGCGCTGATCAGCGCGACCAGGATCTCCAGCCGGTCCCGGCCAGCCCGGTCATTCAGCACCGGCAGCAGCGACGTCACCGTCATCTCGTCTCACCCCACGCAGCGCGCAGCGCGGCGTCGAACGCAGGATCGTGCACGTCGGCGTGCCCGTAAACCTCGTCCACTGTCGTGGCGGAGGCCCACCCGCCCGCATCCCGGGCGATCAGCAGATTGCCGTTGGCGGCGTCGAGAACCGCCGCGGCAAACGAATGCCGGAACGCATGTGGCTTGATCACCCCGATCCCCGCCCGCCGGCCCGCCCGGGCCAGCATCCGTCGGGCCGCATCCGGCGCCCACGGCTGGCCCGCCCGCTCGCCATGCAACTGGACCAGCAGCATCTGATGGCCGGGGCGCCCGGGGTACTCGCCGGTGATGTACTCGAAATAGGAGTGGATCATCGCCGGGCTGACCCGCCGGATCAGCCCGCCGGTCACCGTCCCGTGCTCGACCCTCCACGGATGCTTGGCCTTGGCCGCCGCCCGGTTCGGGTTGCCGGGCCGGTGGCAGATGTGCAGATGCGGGGCACGGCACTGGCCGCACGCCGCCTCTTCGCGCAGGTGCAGGTCGGCCAGGTGCAGCCCGCACAATTCGCCGATCCGCAGGCCCCCGTCGGCCAGCCAGGTCACCACAAGCCTGTCGCGCGCCGTGCCCACCGCGTCCAGCAGCTTTTGCCGGGCGCCATCGGGCAGCATCTTCGGGTGACGGCGGTGCGGCCCGCGCGGCGCCAGCGGGTTGCCCGGCATCACCGGTGTGACATGCCCGAGAAAGGCGCGGCGCCGGTCCTGCCGCGACGGCAGCCGGGTCCGGTCCAGCCGCTCGCCGAGCCCGGCATTGACCCCCAGCGACGTCTGGTGCAGGTAGAACCCCTTCAAGCAGGCCGCCGCGGCCGACAGCGCCGACCGGCCATACGGCCGCTTGCCGGCGCGCCACGGCTCCCCCAGCGGCATGCGCACATCAGCCCCGACCAGGCCCATATACCGTTCCAGATCACGAAGCGTCACGCTGCCCAGCGGAAGGCACGCGCGGTCCAGCCAGCGCAGATGGTCAACCAGCAGGTAGGCGTACGTGCGCTGAGTTCCTGATCCCTCATACCCGCACAGGAAACCATCGGCTTCCGCATGCACCGCGCCATCCGCCCAGACGATCGTGAACGACCACCCGCCGTCTGAGCGCTCGATCCGCTGCACCCGCAGATCACCAACAACAGGCCCCCGCCCCATGCAAACCCCCGGTCAGGCGACGTGACGAACGCCGCGTCGCCAGAAGGTTAACGGACCCGTCACGCCGCCAGCGGGAGGCGCGCCGGACGTCCCGGACGGTCGGCTGGCCGGTCGGAAAAGCGGTCTGGCAGAACCGCCCGCATGACGGGCTGCGCGACCCGCTGGCCCCGGGCAAGGCGCTGACCCCGAACGAGCAGTACGCCGCCCTGGTCGAGATTGCTGGCCATGTGCCGGTCCCGCTGTCCGTTGCCGACTACGTCGAGCTGCTGCCTGTCACCTGGCGGGCGGTCAATGCCTACGGCATCAAGATCAGCAACCGCAAGTACGACAGCGCGACCCTCAACCCCTACCGCCACCAGCACTCGGGCGTTGCCGCCAGCAAGGGACGGTGGGAGGTGCACTACGACCCGTACGACGTGACCCGCGTCTGGGTCCGCAATCACCACCACGACGGCGGCTGGATCACCGTCCCGTGGACCCAGCTGAAGGCTGCGCCCGCGCCGTTCGGGGAGGCCGCCTGGGACCACGCCCGCCGGCTGCTGGCACGCCGCGGCGAGGATCCGGCCACCGAGCAGGAGATCACCCGGGCCGCCGCCGCGCTGCTCGACAGGGCAGGTCAGCAGACGGCCAGGGACGGCGAGCCGTCAAAGAAAGACCAGCGGGCAGCGGCCCGAGCCCGCGCCACGGCCGAGCCGGCCTGGCCCCGCCCGGACACCCAGCCGGCAGAACCCGGTGAGCAGGCCAGCGGACCCGGAGATGATGACCGGCCGGCCGCCAAGGTCATCCCGCTGGGGATCTTCGACCCTTTCGAGGAAGCAGGCAAGCCATGGTGACCGCCGACGGGGAATCACCGCCGCCCCCCGGGCATGCCGGCTGGAACCGCCAGCTGACCACGCTGGAAGGCTGGCGGCAGTTCACCATCGACACGCCGGACGTGCCTGAGCTGCTGGCCGGCACGGCGCGGAACAGCCTGGCCGATGACCAGCGATCCCGCTATGAGGAGCGGCGGCTGGACTATCACACCCGTCTTGGCGTGGTCGCCACCTCCACGCTGCGGCACGTGGTGAACACCGGCCGGCGGCTGACCCTGCTGAACCGGCACGCCATCAGTGCCCGCCGCGGCCTGATCGTCTCCGGCCCGGCAGGCACCGGCAAGACCACCGCGATAACCCAGTTCGGCAAGACCCACGAGGCGATCGACCATCGCCGCCATCCCGGCAGCGACCGGATACCTGTCGTCTACGTCACCGTGCCGCCCGCCGCGACCCCGCGGATGCTGGCGGTAGAGTTTGCCCGGTTCCTCGGCATCCCGGTCATCGGCCGGGCGAACATCACCGATGTCATCGAGGCCGTTTGCGGGGTGATGACCGATACGCGCACCACCGTGGTATGCGTCGATGAGATCCACAACCTCAAGCTCGCCACCCGTAACGGTGCCGAGGTGTCCGACACGCTGAAGTACTTCTCCGAGCGTATCCCCGCCACCTTCGTTTATGCCGGGATCAACGTCGAGCGCGAGGGACTGTTCTCCGGCACCCGCGGCCAGCAGATCGCCGGGCGCTTCACCATGCACCTCATCCGCGGCGCCGCGATCGAGGCCATCCTGGATGGCAGCGAGAAGATCACCCGCAAGCTGCTCGATACCGTCGACCTCGACCACGCCGCCCAGGCCCGCTCCGCCCCGCCCGCTCCCGCGGCAGCGAGGAAGACCGCGTGATGACCCCGGCCGCCAGCGCGCCCCGCCCGCTGCCGATCCGCCCGAGGCCGATGACCGGCGAGAGCCCCGCCTCCTACCTGCGGCGGCTGGCACGCGCCAACCACCTGCGCCCCGGATACCTGCGCCGCTATCTCCGGCAGCCAGGCAGCGAGGGAACGATCCGGCTCGAGGGGCTCGCCATCCTGGCCGGCCGTCCCCTGCCGGTCCTCGAACGTGCCCTCACCGGCCCGGCCGGCAGCCGCGCACCCGCCAGGCACCCGGCTCGCCGCCCTGACAAGCCCAGCCTGGTCGCCGCCATCCGCCGCGACGCCCGCGACAACGGAATGTCGATCCGGGCACTGGCCGACCGGCACGGAGTCCACCGCCGGACAGTGCGCCAGGCACTGGCCTCGCCGTGGCCCGCGCCGCGCAAAAGCTACGAACGCCGATCGAAGCTGGATCCGTTCAAGGACACGATCGACGCGATGCTCCTGCCTGAGGCACACGGATCAGGAAACCCTCCGCGCACAGTGAAGGAGATCTTCGATCGCCTCGCGGCCGAGCACACGATGACGGGCGTGTCCTACGCCATTGTCCGCGACTACGTCGCCAGCCGCCGCCCGATACAGAACTCCGGATCATCGCGCGCAGACAGCGACATCCGCGACGCCCAGCTGATGATCACGCACCTGAAAGGGCTGGTCGGAACGATGACACCAGGCATCGCCGACGAGGCAGAACCGCATCTCAACGCCCTGGAACTAGTGATCAGGCAGACCCAGGCGCCAACGGACCTTCACCGGTAACTGAAAATGACCATAGCTGTCCATGCCAGGAGGAGTGATGACCAGGCATGCCGGGCGGATCCGGGCGGCGCTGGTGGACGTCGGGGGCACATTGTGGCCCGATCAGTGGCCATCGCCCCCGGACGACCTCGCCTGGCGCCGCGATCGGCTGCGCACGGCATTTCCGGGCCTGTCGCCAGACGACGCCATCGCCGTTCTTACCGCGCTGGAACGGGCGGGCGCAGGGCTGGACGCGCAGGTTGCACAGGATGTGGGCGTATACGCGGGGGGCACGCTCAGGCTGTTTGGGCTGGGCGACGGTCCCGGTGAGATCGCGGCGGTACTCTGCGCGATGTGCGTCCCTGCCGTGCTCCGGATCCGCCTGTTCCCGGGCGCTCGCGAACTCCTGGTGAGCATCAAGAACCTTGGCCTGAAGTGCGTGATCTTCAGCAACGCGGTGTGGCGGGACGCCGCAGCATACTGGCGCGACTTCGGGGCGCTCGGCATTGCCAGCCTGCCCGACGCTGTTGTGTCCTCGGTAGATGCTGGCGTCCGCAAGCCGCACCCCGGGATGTTCGACAAAGCCGCCGCGGCCGCCGGGGTGCCGCTGGATGCCTGCATCGTCATAGGTAACTCCGAGGTACGCGACATCCGCCCGGCGCGATCTCTCGGCATTCGCTCGCTCCGGGTCGCCATCGAAGAACCGCCACCAGCCGTCAGCGCCGCCGATCACGTCGCCGGCACCCTCTTCGAGGCGGCCGACGTGCTGCGGGCATGGTGCGGACAAGACTCCGCCTCCTGCGGCCCGATCACGCCCGCGCGATAAAGGCGTCATGATCAGTGAGACAGTCACGCGCTGGCCAGGCTCATCCGATTTGACGCACCGCAGGTCAGCCGTCTACCCCCACGTCAGATCAATTGAGACGGGACAACGGGGATGGCCCCGTCCCACCGCGCTGCCCGGCGCATCGGCGCCTTGTGCGGCCAGAACCCGCCGACCCAGATCGGCACCCGCGGGCGCTGCACCGGGACCGGCCGGAAGACCACGTCGTCGATCGTGATCTGGTTGCCCCGGTAGGTGACCGGCTCACCGGACCAGAGCAGATCGAGTGCGTGCAGGCCCTCGTCCAGGCGCTCGGCGAGCACCTTGGTGTCGGTCGTGTCGCCGAAGCTGCCGTACTCACCGTCGACGGGGTCGCCGAGCCCGGCACCGAGGATCATGCGGCCACCGGTCAGGCGGTCCAGGGTGGTCACCTCCCTGGCCAGCTTGGACGGCCGCCGCCGGGCCACGGGCGTGATCGCGGTGCCCAGCCGGATCCGGGCGGTCGCCAGGGCCGCGGCAGCGAGCAGGATCCACGGATCGGCGATTTCCCAGCGCAGGTCCTTCTCCCCGACAACGGAATCCCAGACGAGCAGCGCGTCCCAGCCGGCCTCCTCGGCCCGGCGGGCCACCTCGGCGAAGACCTCCGGCGCCGCGACCTCCCCGAAGTTCGGAACGTTCACCGAATACCGCATAGCGGCATCATGGCACCCGGCACCGACAAAACCGGAGGACGCCAAGCACGGCATCTGGCTGTCCGGGCCGGCGGCCGGGCAGCGGCCGGGGAAGGAGACGGCCCACTTGCTCAGCCGCAGGCCGCATCCGGCTGCGGCCATTTCAAGCCGACATCGAGGGTGTCCGATTCGAGGCGGGGCCACTTCAGGCCGGGCGGATTCCAGCGATCTTCGCAGCACAAGATCGTTCGGCTGTTGCGACGAGGCTGGTGTCCTGTCAGGTTGGAGCGCTCGCTATTTGTTTAGGGAGCGGCAGTAGCCGGCGAGTCGGCCGGGGATCTCCTCGGCGCTCTTGTGCCAGGTGAAGGGTCGGGGGTTGTCGTTCCAATGGCTAGAATCGCCGGGATGCCAGGGCCGACCGCGGGAAGCGCCGTACCGCGCTGCACGACCTCGCCCTCGCCGGACGCGCCCCGGCGCTTGCCGCGGCCTATGCCGCTGCGGACGGCGACGCTGCCGCTGGCGCGGCGATCGACACGGTGCCGGCAATGACCGACTCGGTCGTGGCCATCGCCGTGCGCCGGACGGCGCGGGCCAACCAGACCGGACGCTGCCGTACTGTATCCGGCCATTGCCGAGGCGGCGCGCCGGGTGGGCGTGAATGCGGTTGGGCTGATCGACGTGGGTTGTTCGGCTGGGCTCAATCTAAACGTCGACCGCGTCGGCATCACCCACAGCAACGGGCAATCGCTGGGCGACCCGTCATCTGCGGTGCAGCTGTCGTCTTCGATCGTGGGAGACCGGCCCATCCCGACGCGGGCGATGCCCAAGGTCCTCGCCCGGGTCGGCGTCGACCTCGATCGGGTCGACGTGACCGACGCGGATGACGCCCGATGGCTGCGCACCTGCCTGTGGCCGGATCAGCCGGAGCGGGCCGCGAGGCTCGAAGCGGAGATGGCTCTGGCGGCGACGGCCCCTCCGCTGCTGCTGCACGGTGACGCCGTCGAGGTGGTGCCCGGCGACCACCTCCTCAGCGCCGATCAGCCACCCAGTCTCCCCAGCAATGGGAACGATGGTGCACCGCAATCATGCGCGCGGCGGCCGCGAGCAGTAAGCTCGGGTGATATGTCACGTAACGGCAAGACCTCCCCGGCGCCTGCCGGCGGGTGGCTTGAGGGCGACGAGCAGCGGGCGTGGCTGGCCTATATCCGGGTNGAGCGTTGCGGACGGGGGGCGGATGCAGATCACGGTGCTGGCCGCCCAGATCGGCTGGGAGCGCAGCCGGGTGTCTCACCACGTGCGGCGGATGAGCGCCCGGGGCCTGGTGACGTGCGGCCTGTCCGCCGCGGACAGGCGGGTCACCGAGGTGACCCTGACCGCCCGCGGGCGGCAGGCTCAGCAGGAGGCGGCGGCCGGGCACGTGGATCTTGTCCGGCGCCTGTTCTTCGGGGGGCTGCCGGAGGGCCATGTGGGACCGCTCGGCGAGGCACTGGAAAGCGTGTACGCCAACATCATCAAACAAGGCTCGCTCCCGCCGCCGGTGGACTGGCACCCGGCGGAGGGCTGACAACGCCCTGCCCCTGCCGCCTCGGTCCTGGGCCGGCAGGCAACCGCCGTGCCTGGGAACGGCACGGGACGCGCCAGCTGCTGATACCGGCGCTGCCGGGCCAGGCTCGCAGTACCGGCCGCCCCTGGAGCGCTCGCGCTTGCGGCCAGCGGGCAACGAGGTCCTCGTAATCCGGGTGGCGGCGTAGGCTCCCGGCGGCCATTGAGCATCAGGAGTTACGCGCCTTCCCCGGCCGTCGGACGGCGGCTACGGCCCCGGCCTGGGGCGCTCACCCACGGCGTCCTGGTCGTCATCGCAGCAAAGCGAGGACGAGGTGGACGTCGCCGCCCGCCTGGCCTGGACCAGTGCCGCGTCCCGCCGGGCGACCGGCAAGCCCGACGCGGTCGGCATCCGCGCGCCGCCGCCGGGCACCGTGAGCGGAGATCCCGCCTGCCGCGCCCATGCCGGGCGCCTGCACGCCGGGATCCGGCGGCCCAGTCCCTTCGACAAGATCGCCGGTGCTGCCGGCGGGATCACGCGGACGCACGGCCCTGTTAAGTGCCGCAAATTGCCTGCGCCGGCCCCGCGGATGCCCGCCGGCAGCGGCACACAGGCGGGCAACCGGGCACGCCGTCAGCCCTCCCAGCCGATAATTACGTGACACATCATGTTGACAGTTACGTGACGTATCACGTATATTGCCGGGGAGAAGGTGACCGGCCCGCCGGGCCGGGACGCGTGACGACCGGCCGTCGGGAGCCTGGACATGGCAAAGCGCATCCGCGATCTGGCGAGGCAGGGGGCCGGCGCCGTCACCTCCGGGAGCGGCCAGGTCACCAGGCCGGCGGGCCCGGTGGCCCTCGCGCGCGGGGGCACCGTGGTTGACCGGGTGGTGCCGGCGCAGCTGGCCTGCCGTGTCGGCGCGCGCGCGGGCCGGGGAGGGCAACGCCTGGGCCGCGGTGGCCTCCATCGCGCTGGGGTCGTTCGCGCTGGTGTTCTCGGAGGTGATCCCGGTGGGGCTGCTCGGGAACATCAGCGGGCACCTGGGCGTGTCGGTCGGGACCGGCGGGCTGATGGTGGTGGTGCCGGCGGTCGCCGCCGCGGTCGCCGCGCCGCTGCTGACCCTGTGCTCGGCCCGGCTGGAGCGGCGCAGGATGCTGGTTGGCCTGATCGCGCTGGTCGTGGTTTCCGACGTGATCGCCGGCCTGGCGCCGGGTATCGGGGTGATGCTCGCGGCCCGCGCCGTGCTGGGGATAGGCG
>WNFI01036390.1_pt1 | contig 10727 bp, 6 predicted proteins | sample 5400471 | NCBI WGS metagenome assembly WNFI01 (sample SAMN13153348, study PRJNA577476) | soil metagenome | isolation source: 100 cm saprolite on Douglas fir-dominated hillslope | place: USA:California | collected 2013-09-17 | reverse complement strand
GTGACTGTGGCGGCGGGAGCAACGGCGTCGCCTTATTTCACCATCACCACGTCGTCGGTGACGGCTACCAGCACGGTGACGATTTCAGCGGTGTACAACAGCGTAACGAAGACGGCGAATCTGACAGTGAACCCGGTAGTGCCGCTTTCGGTGACGCTATCGCCGACCTCGGTGGTGGGCGGGGCATCGACGACGTTGAACAGAGTCACGCTGAACGGTCCTGCGCCGCCCTCGGGGGCGGTTGTGAATCTGACAAGCAGCGATCCAGGGGTAGGAGTGCCGGCCACGGTGACCGTGGCGGCGGGAGCAACGGTGTCGCCTTATTTCACCATCACCACGTCGTCGGTGACGGCTACCGGCACGGTGACGATTTCAGCGGTGTACAACAGCGTAACGAAGACGGCGAATCTGACAGTGAACCCATGACCCACTCGGTTCTCGGTCTGTGGAATTGAACTAAAAAGATCTCGCCAACCGGAATTTCCGGTAGTGGGCTAGTGAAAGTAGCCCGCTACCAAGTTTCCGGCTAGCGCGCTATCTCATTCAGCATTTGCTGCGCGGTTCGGATTTCCGGGAGTTTCGGATCCAGCTTCAACGCGTTAGCCAAGTGTTTCTCGCCGCGCTCCTGGTCCCCATTTTTCAGGTATGCCATGGCCAGGTGACACTCGTGGCGTGCCGTCGGGTCCTTATCGGCGGCCTTCTCCAGGTGGGGTAGCGCTACGTTGTAAAGACCTTTGTGATAGAGCACCCAGCCGAATGTGTTTTCCACGATAGCCGATTCCGGCGCCAGCTCAGCGGCCTTCTGCGCGTATTTCAACGCTTCGTCGAAATTGTTCGCGTATTCCGCCAGATCGTAGGCGAGATTGTTCAGGGCCAGCACGTTGTTGGGCTGTGCATCGAGAACCTTTTGGTAGTTGGCAATCGCGGCCGCATGGTCTCCGCGCATCTCGTTGGCACTTGCCAGCATGAGACGCGCCGGTATCAGATTCGGGTTCTCGGCCAGTAGAGTGGAAAGGCTTCGGGTGGCATCGTTCGTTTTTCCGTCGGACAGATCCAGTTGCGCGAGTGTCAGGTCCGTCGGGATGAACTTCGGGTTGGCGGCCTTGGCTGCCTGGAGTGCGATGCGCGCCTGCGCCCTCTGGCCATTGGCAATCAGGAGTTCGGCAAGGAACTGCTGTACCGGGGCGGAATTCTTATGCTGGGCCGCATACTGCTCGATCACGGGCACGGCGGCGGCCGGCTTCTCCGCGGTATAGGTCGCCACCATCAGCCGCAGAATTCGCAAGTCCTCCGGACTTTTGTTGAGCGCCTCGACGAGCGATAGACGTGCGCCCGCGTAGTCCTTTTGCAAGGACCTCAAGTAGGCATCCTGGAAGAGCAGGTCCGGAGCTTTGACCTGGGCGAGAGCGAGGTCCAGCGCTTTGCGCGCCTCGGCGTTCCGATTGAGCCTAATGAGGGCCCAATTGCGTTCCACCACGAATTGCAAACTGTTCTTTTGCTGCGGCGCGACGGCCGGGTCATCGAGCACGTCCAGCGCAGCTTGGGAGGACCCCTCGCCGAGCAGGGCGCGCGCCAATTGAATGCGCGCCAGCATATGATCTTTTCGTAAGCGCAACACTTCACCGAGTTCCTGGCGCTGCTGCGAGACGGCGCCGTGGGCACGATGAACTTGGGCCAACAGATAGTGAACCTGGTAGGAATCACCGCGGAAGTGAAGCGCAACCGCCAGATCCTTTTGCGCATCGTCGGGCCGGCCCGTGGCCAGGTAGAGGCTGGCGCGCAGCAGCCGCGCATCCACGTCCTTGGAGCTTTTGTCGACTGCGGCGGTGACTAGTTTCTCGGCTTCGCCGGTTTTGCGCATTCTCATGTACTCGGATACCAGGTAAGAGCGGATGGTGCCGTCATCCGGATACTGGCAGTAAAGATTCTCGAATTCAGCGAGAGCCTGATCGTGTTTGCCTAGAGCGGCAAGAAAGGCCGCGTGGTAGGGCCTGTACTGTGGGTCGGGCAGGGCTGAAAGTTTCTTATATGTCTCGTTGGCTTCCTGTGTTTTTCCGGTACGCGCTTGCAGCACTGCGAGGGTCAGCAACGTCGGTCCGCTTTTTGGGTCAATCTCGACAGCGCGGAGGAACTGCTTTTCGCCGTCGGCAACTTTGCCGGTGCTCACGTAGAACCGCCCAAGCGCGAGGAAGGCGCCGGCGGACGGGGGCTTCTGCTCAGTGGTTGTTTTGAGCACTTGTTCGGCGCCTGCCAGGTCCTTATGCGCCAGCTTCACCCCCGCCAGGTTGACGGCCGAAGCCAAGTGCGCCGGGAACTTGGCAAAAGCTTCTTCCAGGTGCTTTTCCGCATCCTGCTGGTTGCCCAACCTGAATTCGGTGAGTGCCAGAGTGTCGAGCTCTTCGGCGCTGGTAGGCGCCGATTTAATGAGGTCCTGGATCGTCTGATGCGCGCTCTGCACCTGATCCTTGTTAGAGCTCATGGCCAGCAGCTCAGCTCGCTTCAGTTGCGCCTGCTGGTGCTTGGGGTTGAGCCCGATGGCTCTGTCCAAACTGGCGTACGCCGATCGCCAGTCGCGCTGCTCGAGGTATACCAGTCCCGCCTGATAGTGGGGTTCCGCGTCCTTGGGCATCACCTTGGCGGCGTTGTGGAACTGGATCAAGGCGCGGGCGAAATCCTTCCTTTCGGCCATCTTCTTTCCGGAAGCGAGATAGTTAGCCTCCTTGGCCTCGGGCGTGCGCGCGCAGTCCGCGAAGGCGGCGCAGCACGCGGCCACCAAGGTAGCGGCCAGCGATCTGTACAGTCGAGTGTGTCGTTTTGCAAGCTTTACATTCTGCATGGCATCCTATTTGATCGCAAGAGTGACGAGATTACTCTGGTTGGCGCCTCCGATCAAAGCGCTCACGCGAATGGTGTTACCCAGCAGGCCGTCAGTGGGGATCTTGACGTTCAACTGCCACACACCGATCAACCCCGGAGCCAATCCGGAGTATTGTATCTCCGCCAAGACGGCGCCTCCTCCCGAGCCTCCTAACGCCACGCAAACCGCAGGCTGCTTGTTGAGACAGGTGGATGCATCCGAGCTTGGGGCGGCCACCGTCTTGTCCAGGGCCGAGGGCGCCTTCTGGCCATCCGGCACCGGAGAAACAACCGGGCCCTGGCCTGTGCCAAACAATTGCACCACGGTGCCTCGCGGGGCTGGGTGGGAAGGGCTATTGATAGAGTTGTCCTGATTGAGCGCGCTCGCCTGTCCGGTGCCGGTGCTGCCGTCAGTAAAGAAGCCCGGTGAATAGGCTGCGACAATTACCGGTCCGCCGGCCACCAACTCGCCCGTGTCTGCGATCCGGCACGCGATTCGCTGCGTTCCGACCGTAGCGTTGGATGGAAAGACGAAGTTGATCTGGCCAGGCGAGACGTAGTATAGACTCGCTCGGATCTGGTCATTCACCACCAGTTCACGGCCTGCCAGCGAGGTTGGCAATGAGGAGGTCGAAGCCAGTTGGGTGCCTGTTGAAAATCCCCGGCCGAACGCCGAAGACCATGCACCGAGGCCAACGGGAACACTAGCGGTGAAGTGGGCGCCGTTGACCACCACTGCCGGCTTGAGATAGTGCGTCACGCGGTTGTTCCCCGCATCACCGACGTAGAGTGTGTCCTGGCGGTCCACAAAAAGGCCTGCGGGCGCGGCGAGGCCCTCGGGCGTAGCCAGCCGGTTGGAGGTATTCCAGTTCGCGGTGGTGCTGTAGAGATCCGGCTGCCCGATTGCCATGTATGCCACCCCAGCAGAGGTCGGCAAGAACAGTCGAGAAGGGAAAACCATGACGCGATTGTTGCCGGCGTCGCAGACGAAGATATTGCCCAGGCTGTCTAGTCCCACATCAAAGGGAACATTGAGCCCTGCCGGCCCGGTTTGTGCACTATTCGTATTGAAAGCGGACTGGCCAATGACAATCGAGGCCGGAAGCCCCTGTGGCGGCGCGCTGTTCGTACCGGGGAAGACCAAGATACGGTTCGATCCTGAATCGGCAACGTATAGATTGTGCCCGCTGTCCACGGCCAGGCCGAGCGGCGCAGACAGGGTTTGTGCTGACGGTACGGTGGGCTTGGCGCCGGAACTGAACGTTGGTTGACCATAAACGCGGATGGCCGATGCGTCCGTCGAGGAACCGGCGGAGAACTCCAGCACACGATTGTTGCCGGCGTCCGCCACGAAGATATTTCCATTGGTCCCGATGGCGACGCCTGACGGCGTGTGCAGCGTGGCCGCACTCACGGCCGCTGAAGCAGCGCTGAGGAAATCCGTTTGTCCCAGCACGGCGTCGGGCGTGATCCTGCCGGATTGATCAACGGGTCGCGGATATCGGAGCACGCGGTGGTTTCCGGAATCGCTGACGTATAGCGTGCCGTCCGCGGCAACGGCCAGCCCGCGCGGAGCCGAGAGGGCCGTTGGAGTCGGGGTGTTCTTGCCGCCGCTGTCGACGTTTGGAACCGCTGTGGAGAAATCAGGCTGACCGATGACGAGGTCCGCCGGGTCGCCGGTACGAAAGTGCGCCGCGTCTTTCCAAACCATCACCCGGTTGTTATTGGTATCCGAGACGTAGAGCGCGAAGGGCGCGTGAGAATAGTCCACCGCGATCTTATATGGCGAGTTAATGCTACCCCGCTTGATTTGGTTGGGGCCGTTGCCTGAGAAGACGGACTGCCCCAAAACATGCGTCGCGGATTTGGAACCGGGAGGAAAGAGAAGCACGCGGTTGTTGCCACTATCCGCCACCAAAACATTTCCCTGCACGTCGAGTTTCACATCGAGGCCGACGACGCCTCCCCCAAGCGCGCCGGAGAGCGAGGTGGCGGACGCCTGCGGGAAAGCGCCCGTGTTAACGGTGGTTGTGGTGAAATCGGGCTGCCCGAGCACATTGGTTGCGGCCGCGCCGGCTTTCGTTCCGGCGGCAAAAACGAGCACGCGATTGTCATTGGGGACCGCGACGTAAAGATTGCCCGTGGCGTCCAGAGCGATCCCGGTGGGACCGGCCATGCTTGAAGCCGTGGGTATTTGAGGGACGCCACGTGTGATGAAGTCGGCTTCTCCATATACGGCCGTTGCAACAGAGGCGCCGGTAAGCGGAGCAGCAAACTTCAGAACCCTCGTGTTTTGAAAATCCGAGACGTAGAGGTTGTGCTGGATGTCGAACGTGAGAGAGAAGGGGCTGTCGAAGCCGGCAGCGGAGACTGTTAATCCGCGGTCCGGGCTGGACGAAGTGAAATCGGGCTGGCCCAGCGCCAGGTCGGCGGACGGATTGGTGACCCCAAGGGTGGCAGCGGGAAAACGCAGCAGGCGGTTATTACCGGTATCCGCGACCCAGAGATTACCCGTGCTGTCGAAGGCGATGCCGCGCGGGCCATTCATGGAATGCGCGTTGACGCCGGACGAGTTAGGGGTTCGGGTATTGAAGTCCGGCTGGCCGTAAACGGCATCTGGCTCCACGCGAGTGGGAGTCCCGCAGGAAACGCCGGCAAACGGATTCTGGAACCGCAACACGCGACTGTTTCCCCAATCTGCCACATAGAGATTGCCGGTCTTCGGGTCCACCGCCAGACTCCACGGAAACGTAAAACCCTTCGTGCCGATGCCCAAAGCATTTGAATTCTGGAAGCTGGGTTGGCCGAGCACAAGGCAGGCAGGGGCCCCGTTCTGCAGAGCGGTCGCGCTGGTCCAGGCCTGGACGCGGTGGTTGAAAGTGTCGGCGACATAGAGATGGCTGCTGGCATCGAGCGCGACTGACTCCGGGCCGGCGAGAGTGCCCGCTTCCACCATGTTGACGCCGTTCTGCTGGAGATCGGGCTGGCCAAGAGCGCGGTAAGCGGACGGTGACAGCACGGCCGGCTGCGTGGATTGGGGCAGACAGGGTTTCGCCCAACATGCAATCAGCGACCAGGCAAGTAGATCACGCTTAACATGCTTGCGGTAGTGGATCCGTTGCATTTATTGGCTTTCCCTGTGCAAGGGCGAATCTGAATCAGCCTTGAAACGGATCAAGCACCTTTGATTCCAACTTAGCTTGAGAACAAGGCTCGATCGACTAAGGCGTGCAGGTAGCAATCGATTGACGAAACACACTTGGCTGAGACACATGAACTTGTGCAAAATATTGTTAAAAAGTCCTCAACATTTGCAGACAAATAGACGGAGGCGGGCGCGATCCTGGAAAAGGCAGCTTTTATTGGGGGACAACGATCGTGTCGTCAGGCTGCACCTGAATGTTCTGCTCGACGTGTTCGCCTTTTATGGCGGCCGCGTAATCAAAAGGAAGGCGAACTTGCTTGCCGTTTTCTGTACGCAGCACATAAATCTTCTTCTTTTTTGCATACTCGCTGAGGCCGCCGGCCTCCGACAGCACCTGCAGCACCGTCATGCTGGAAAGCAGGGGGATGGGCCCTTCCTTTTTTACCGCTCCAACCAAATAGACTTTCTTGCTGCGGATTTCTTTGACGACCACAGTTACATCGGCGCCACGGATAAGCTGTGAGAGCTTCGCGGTGAGGATCTTCTCGAGCTCGGTCGGTGTCAGGCCGAGAACATACTGTGGCGATTGGCGCCGCCGACGGAGCCTGCTGCCGAGCGCCCCTGACGGCGACTGGCACACTACACAGCACGATCAGGGCAGCGACTCCGATAGTTTCAACAACACGGACTGAGACGCCCTGAACAACCCAATTACGCATACAACTCCCCCAATTCATCCTTGTGGCCATTCTCTTCCCCACAATATCAGTTTTTGGGAACTCGATGCCAACCTGTTTCAGAGGAGGGGCTGGCCACTTCCATCCGTCTGGGATGCGTGCCTGGCATTGATAAGTAAGTCGTAATCTTCGATATAACAGGCCAGTCCGAAGCGTTCTCCCTGATCTTCGATGCGCGTCACGCGCACGCGGCATTGGAGGCGAATAGGAGACTCGGCATAACCAAAGCTGCCGGCCGGGATAGCGATGATGCACTCCAGGCGCTCACCCAGCTGGAATGGTTCTCTGGAAACGCAATAAAACCCATTGCTGGTAAGGTTTTCCGTGGTGCTCTCAACCGATGGCGTGGCAGGATCGCGGAAGAGGCGCACGGGCCAATGCAGGGCGATACGCTTTCGCTTTCGACGTTCTTCAGAGACAAGCATGGCCGATGCGATTCCTTAAGCTCCGCTCAATAACACTTTAACTTCCAAACTTCTCCCAGGTTTTTGCTCGATAAACGACGTTATCCTACGGGGCCGTGTTCGCGGGGGGAGGTTACCTTCGGTTCCCGTCAGTTTAGCCTGTCCAAGTCGCGCCGTTTCAGGCGTCTTGAGACCAGCCTGGAATCCAGGACGGCGGCTCGGGTGAAGTGCTATGCATTTTTACAGCCAGTCGAGTTTTCCACAGAAACGATCAAAAATGTGCTCGATAGAACAAAAACTAAGGTCTTTGGCCCTCAGGTCCTTCTGTAGTCCCTAGACAGCGCAAGCTACGGACCTGCTTCACTTTGGTCCACGGAATCCAAAATTTTCGGATAAATCCTGAAGTGCCTTAAGGGATTTACCGGACTTGAACTTCAAGGGAATCCTGTTTATAGCTAGATAGTGGGTAAGGGAAAAAAATTAGATTGCCGATTGGAAAAACTTGACAAAAATCAGGATTGAGCTATTCTGCAGTCATCTTTAGTTAGGGTTTCCCTAAGGTAACGCGCCGCATGCACATACAGTTAGTTTCAACGGACAAGTCGCTATATAAGTTGTGTCGGGAGACCCTCGCCGGATTTCGAGGCAACGAGTGGACTCTGGATAAGGGTGCCGTTCCAGCCGGCGACTGCTCACCGGACCTCTTCATCTGGGACTGCGATTCTGACGTACCCTTGCCCCGCGAGCTGGATTTCGAGCAGGAACGCAAGAACATCTTTCTGGTTTCACGCAAGAAGATGGCGGCGCTGGTGGAACGGTTGCCGATGGCGGCCATGGCGATCCTGCTGAAGCCGGTCAACAAGGCGGCTTTGCGGGCGTTTCTGGAGCACGCGGTGGCGCGGCATGAGCGGAATCGCTCAGCGGACGTGGATTCGCTGCGCGCGGATCGCGACGAAATTCTGCAGTGCCTGTTGCACGCCAATCTGAAGCTACAGGAATACGACCAGGACCGCACCAATTTTCTGGCGCGGGCGGTGCACGATTTTCGCGCGCCGCTGACGGCCATCGATGGTTATTGCGGGCTGATCCTGGGGCAGCAACTGGGACCGATCAGCGAAGAACAGCATGAAGTGCTGGAGCGCATGCAGCATTCCATCAAGCGCTTGTCGCGGATGGCGACGGCGATGTTTCAACTGAGCGTAGGACGGCAGGTGGAGAAGCGCCCGAATCTGCAAAAAGGCGACATCGAATCGTGCATCGATCAGGCCATGCACGAGATGGCGCCGTTCGGGGAGGCAAAGCACATTGCACTGAGCCTGCAGATGATGCCTTCAAGCCAGGCGTTGTATTTCGATCGCGAACAGATTGAGCAGGTGCTGGTTAACCTGCTTGATAACGCCTGCAAGTTTACGCCGAAGTACGGCTCGATCGAAGTGAGAGGGTATCCCTTCTTCTGGGAGCGGCGGGCGCAGTTGAAAACGACATTGACCACGGGCGAGCGGCGGGCATCGCGTTTGCAAGCGCCCAATTCTTTCCGCATCGACATATGCGATTCAGGTCCGGGGGTGCCGATGGAGAACCTGGAAAAGATCTTCGAGGAATATACATCGTATTCCGGGGGCCAGGACCGGTCCGGAGGAGGGCTGGGTCTGGCGATTTGCAAGTTCATCCTCAATCTACATCAAGGTCAGGTTTGGGCCGAGTCCGGCGGGAACGGTTCGACGTTTTCGTTTGTACTACCGTTCATCCAGCAGGAAGCCCAACTGGCCATTATGAGCGAACCGCCTCATCAGTTAATGCAGGCGGGAGCCTAAGTTGCACTACTTCGGGGGAGCAATGCAGACAGTGAAAAACGGAAAGACCATTCTTTTAGGCGAGGACGAATTGGAAGTGCGGGGCTATCTGGAGATGGCGCTGCGATGCCACGGCTACTCGATCGAATCGGCGCAGGACGGAGAAGAAGTGCTGACTTGCCTGGAGCGCGACGGGAACCGGATATCGCTGGTGCTGCTGGATATCATGATGCCGCGCAAGGATGGTCTGGAAACGCTGCGGGACATCCGCAAAACCGACCGCGAACTGCCTGTCATCATGCTCTCGGGCGCGTCATCGCCGCTGAAGGTCGTGGAAGCGATGAAGAGCGGAGCCACCGATTTCATTCCCAAGCCGGTAAGCCACGACGATCTGTGCGACGCGATTGAGAAAGCGTTGGGCATCGGCGCAGGGGCGCTGAACGGACACGCGAAGGCGCCGGTCATCGACCAACCATCGCTCCATACCGATAAGGGCAACAATGTTGCCGTGCGCGTGAAGGCTATCGAGCCGCTGCTCAGGCAGATTGGTTCGTCGGAAGTGCCTGTGCTGATTCAAGGCGAGACCGGCGTGGGCAAAGAGGTCATCGCGAGGCAATTGTGCACACAGTCGCCGCGCGCGGACAAAATATTCCTGAAGCTCAATTGCGCGGCCTTGCCGTCGGAACTGGTGGAGAGCGAGTTATTTGGCTACGAACGCGGAGCGTTCACGGGCGCCTTTCAGAAGAAACCGGGCATGTTCGAAATGGCGGACGGCGGAACCATCCTGCTGGATGAGATCGGCGACATGGATTTTAAGCTGCAGGCGAAGTTGCTGCAGGTCTTGCAGGACCAGGAATTTCAGCGCCTGGGCGGCAAGGAAACGATTCACGTCGATGTTCGGGTGATCGCGGCTACGCATTGCGATCTGGAAAGCGCCATCGCAGAGGGGCGGTTTCGCGAAGATTTGTACTACCGGCTGAATGTGGTAACGATCCCGGTGCCGCCCTTGCGCGAACGGACCGACGAGATCCTGGCTCTAGCCGAGTTCTTTTTGAAAAAACACGCGCGGCCTGGAATGGCCCCGCTTCCGGTGACCCCGGCATTGCACCAGGCGCTGATTGCGCACTACTGGCCGGGCAACATTCGCGAACTGGAAAACGTCATGCGGAAATACCTGGTGATCCGGGACGCGGATATGATCGGTGACGACCTGCGGATGCGGACGCTGCGCCGGGCCGCGCCATCGCTCGCGCCGCAGAAGCTCAAAGTGGCCGCCGCGGGTGCGTCGGTGGCGGTGGATTACGACGAGCCGGCTCCCACGCCGATTTTGAAGCAAGTGACCAAGGCCAAAGAACAGGCCGAGACGGATGCGATCCTGGCCGCGCTGAACTCCACTCGCTGGAATCGCAAGCAGGCCGCCCAGATCCTGAACATCGACTACAAGGCGCTTCTGTATAGAATGAAGAAGCTGTCGATCGAGAACTGAAGCGGGAGCCCGCAGTCAACACTCAAATTCCTTTAGGGCCACGGTTTGCCGAGCCGGAATGTGCGCCGGTTCCGGCCGGATATTTCCTCATGGGATGCGAGCAGGGCCGCGATGAAGAGCGGCCGGTGCATCGCGTCTGGGTGGACGGTTTCGCGCTTGGCGTCTATCCCGTTCGCAACCGGGATTACGGAGTGTTTCTCGAATCCACCGGCCATCCTCCTCCGCCATTCTGGAACGACCCTGGCTTCAGCCACCCGGACCAACCTGTAGCGGCGGTGAACTGGTTCGAAGCCGTGAAGTACTGCG
>WNFI01020258.1_pt1 | contig 10727 bp, 8 predicted proteins | sample 5400471 | NCBI WGS metagenome assembly WNFI01 (sample SAMN13153348, study PRJNA577476) | soil metagenome | isolation source: 100 cm saprolite on Douglas fir-dominated hillslope | place: USA:California | collected 2013-09-17 | reverse complement strand
TGGGAGCCCGACTGATCGCCGAAGGCAAGCTCCACCTGCCGGTCTCCGCAACCTATCCGCTCGTTGCGGCCAAGGAAGCGTTCGCTCATGCCCAAAGGGGCGGGAAGGTCCTGTTCAAACTCTCATAAGGGCCTGGCAGGCGCAGCCTTTGCCATGAACAACGTGACGCTCTCAACGAGCCTGACAAGCCAGTACATATGCAAGGTGGGTCCGATTTTAGCGTGTGCTTGATAAGAGACTCGTGAGGGCACAGGTTGTAAACCCCAACAGTCTCAGAGAGAAAATCCCACACGTATCCTGGTGGACACGTTATCCCAAACGACGTGTCCACCAGGATACGTGTGGGAAAAGTGACCAGTTGAATGTTGGGATTTACACCTTGAGAGAGATGTGGAGCGGCTTTTTCCGTCTCCAAATGGATGATTCCCAGGTTTCACGCCGATTTCCTACATGGTACCTTAAAATCGGTCGAAGTTTCGCCCAATTTACCAGAAGTCACGGCGAATGTATGGGAATTGTGACAATCTGCATTGTCAACCTCCATATGCTATACTATTGCATGTCAAAGTACTTGTAGCTGAGAGCAATCCCTAGGAGGCTCTTATGGAGAACTTTGAGCATGCTGACAGGGAGGCTGAGGGCAAGAAGAGCCAGGTGGATCACCCAGCGGCTTCCAGGAAAGACAGGTCGCTCTGGCGGTTTCCCCGTAGGAAACGGCTCTGGTGGCAGGCTGGCGGTCTGGGTCTCCTGCTGTTGCTACTGCTGGTGATCGCGCTGAGCTTCAATGGAGGCTTTTTCTCGCTGTTGCATACGAATCCAGGTGCTCGACACTCTCCCCCGTTCCCTGCTGCCCAATACAGCGATTTCGCTTGCCTGATGGATACTACCTGGTCGCCAGATAGTAAGCAGGTGGCTGTGCTCGGCTATCGACAGGATTGTGCGAAGGAGAAGGCCGAGCCAGGGCTGGTGGCTCTCTATGATGCGCGCTCCGCGAAACATGTTGGACAGGTGCAACCCGATGGGCCGATTTTGCGTGCCCTTACGCCTCGCTCATCCGGCCATGCGGTGATTTACTATCACAATATTCTCTGGTCGCCTGATGGAGGACAACTGGGAATCACGTTCGTGGTCGCCCTGCCTGAGACGGCGCTGGATGGGGTACTGCTGATAGATACGCATGGAACACATGCACAGGTGTTGCTGCAGCCAGCAATGAACTATTCGTATCTTGTGTGGGACCTGGAAGACGGGCAGCCTGCACAGCTTGCCAAGGTCCCTCCTCTTTCTTCTGCCTGGATGACGAACACCGTTCCTGCGTTGACCTACCGATGGGGCGCAAACGGTACCCTCATCCCCGGAACGCCGCTGACGAGTACGACTGCATCGCCAGCACCTCCGCTCGGCCCGATCGGGAATGCCGACGGTGGCACTTCTTTCAGTATCTGGCAGGCGGGGTGGGCTGACCTGACGACGCAAAATGGGAACGGCCCAAGCCATGTGCCGGGTGTATATACCTGGAGTACGTACTTCGCAGCCTGGTCACCCGATGGACGCTATCTGGCACAAGTGCTCTACCTGGCAGGACGGCTGAGAGTACCTGGACAGCCACCGGTGAGCCACCAGACATTGGTTGACTTTCAGATCGAGCGGCTCCCCCTACTGCCGGTGCGCGATTTGGGACTCAAGCAGATTTTGCAGACGTTGCTGGTGTCTGCCGGTCCAGCTGGCACCAGTGGGGTGGCGGTCTCGTGGCGACCCGATGGCCGCGTAGTGGCGGCGAACGATACGGGTGGCTCGGTGGACCTCTATGATGCTGCCACTGGGCGACACCTTGTCTCGTTGCGGGCACCGCTGGGCGCCTCCTATCTCTATGGCTTGGGAGTGGTAGTGCGCTGGTCGCCCGATGGCTCACACTTGCTGATTGCGGGCTCAGAGTGGGGTCCGGCGACGCTGTGGGGTCCCGGTCAGTTGCCATCGTGAGGCGAGAGAAAGGTGAGCACGCATCAAACGAAATGCCGAGCTGCCCGTCATCGGAGAGCCAGCGCGTGCCATCCGACCCGGTGATGATGCCTTTGAGTTTGCCACGAGGTTCAGCCCACTGATGTCAACAAGATACTGGTAAATGCCCTACCATGTGAGCAGGTTTAGCCCTCAAATGTAAGCACTTGCCCTCAAGAGTGAGCAACACCGCCATCGATCATCTGGCAAGCCGCTCTAGATGCGGATGATTGCGCACCATTTTTGTAAATTCGAGGCGTGCTTCTCGCTCTTCATCTGGTGCCCAATGCTCGAACGAATTGAGAGAATTTCACGTAGCCGAAGGTTTGATGCGGCAGAAACTCGCTTACCGTCTTGTTGTCACGAAAGGAAAGGTGTCCGAGCTTGTTGACAAATAGGAAGAATGATCATTCGGTCAAAGAACGAACGATCCCCTCTGGCTTTTGGCTGGCCGCAATCGTCGCCGGGATCAATGCGCTTGTGAGCATGGGCTTCGCGATCGCCTTCATCGCGTCCTCGTCCTCCTCCACAGCCTGGTATGCCGCCGACCGCGCCGCAGCTCTTCTTGCTGCTGTGATCGTCGTCTCGGTCCTCCGCCATCGCGCCGGTCTGCTCGTGGTCGGGTGGATGCTCGCGGGAGTACAAGCCGCCGACGCCCTTATTGGCCTTGGAGCGGGAGACATCAGGAAGGTGATAGGTCCTGCCGTCCTCGCGGTCGCTACCGGAGTCGTTCTTGTCCGGCTCACTCGAAACCAAGACCAGACACAGGCTCCCGTTCGCTAGCTGATTGAAAGCCCAGCACAGAGTTACTCATGGAGAAGAGCTATCGGAGGTTCCAGAGGTGGCAGCCGTGGAGGTTCTTGTCACTCTCGGAATACATTGGCCGCCAAAAATGGCATAACTTGGCCGGAAGTACAAATTCCGTCAACGGATTTCATTGGCCTGTAGAGCGCGTCTTCGCGTGGGACTTCTTCCGAGAATGCCTGGATCAGGGCACCTCCGTGAGCATTTCAAAAGCGGCCAATTTACAGAATATTGATGGAAGAAGCTAGATGTGGAGAAGCTAGATGTGGAGCGGTTTGCCCAGGAACATTTCTATCAGTGCTCATGATTGGAGTCAAGTGCTCACGTTTCAGGGCAAAAGCTGCTCACATTTCAGGTCATTTACCAGATACCGAGCAGGTATGTTCGTTTCGTGTAAGGTCCACACAACTCTTCTTTCCATCAGAACATAAGTCTCTCCTTATGCGCATCTTACCCGGTTGAGGGTGTCCTGACACGGTTTTTAGTCCAATGGGTAAGAAAGGTATATGTCAAGCAGGTCGTGGCGAGGTTTCTGCTTGTAACCGTTCATCACGTATTCTCTTGCTGCAAGATATCATTCATTATGAGTAACACGCGCAGCCCTAAATTGACCCGTAAGTCGGAATCTCACGCCAAAATGCTACCTGCTCATCGAGCCAGAGAGTGAGCCTTTTTTGCAATCGACGCAACTAAACTGCTTTCTAGAGAAGTATAGCATATTTCAAAGTACTCTGGTATTAGCTGCGGATACCTGATATAAGGTAGCAAGAAAGCCTGTTCTAACCACGATTGTATAAGATAAAACAAATAAAAACAAGTGATTGCCGCGGACTTCATTTTGTTTTTCCTGTGAATACATAGCAATTAGTATCTAACAGAAGCCAATTTGGTCGAAAAATGCTTGTTGAGACTTGTTATTTGCATTTTTCCCATATCAATAGTTTTCGAATATTTATCTCTTGACAAATTAACACAAGTTTGTGTAATATTGAAACAGATTAGAAGGCCTCCACACCCATACTTACGAGATGCGGCATGGCACAGGTAGCTGAACGCGACTCAAGCATATTGTAAGAGATGTCTCGTTTGATCGAAAGGTCGCAATCAAGGTGACTGCGTGCGTGCTGGCGAGGGCAATGGAAAGGAACATTGATTTCGCCGTCATGAAAAGGACAAGGCGGTAATGGCAGATTCGAAATCTGATGGGGAGATACCCGGAGAGATGCGGCGAGAGCAGATGCTTGCCCTCGTCCGTGCCAGGGAATTTGTACGGGTGAGCGATCTCAGTTCTCGGTTTGGTGTGTCAGAAGTCACTGTGCGCGGCGATTTAGACACCCTGGCAGAGCGTGGGCAGATTCGTCGTATCCGAGGTGGGGCCATGCCGAGTTCGCTGCCTCATCCAGAGCGTCCATTTGAGGAAATGCAGGGCGCGCGGGTCGACGAAAAAACCATGATTGGCCGGGCAGCAGCGAACCTGGTCTCGCATGGAGAGACCGTTATTTTGGATGTTGGAACGACCACAGCGGCTGTCGCTCGCGCGCTCGTCCAGCGGCAAGACTTGTATGATCTGGTTATTTTCACGAATGCGCTCAATATTGCACTTGCTCTCGAGCCAGCAATCCCGCGCTTTACGGTCGTTGTCACCGGAGGGACACTCCGACCGATGCAACACTCGCTCAATCAAACGTCGCATGCTTCAGTCTGCTCGACGGCGTATCATCGTAGCTGATGGCTCTAAAGTAGGAGCAAGAGAGTTGGCCCATCTCTGTAGCATCGACGAGATCGATTTGCTGATCACAGATAGTACAGCAGACCCAGCAGTGCTGAATGTCTTTCGTGAAAGGGATCTCGAGGTGCTGGTTGCAGAGTGATGCGCCTGGCAAGACAGCATGGTGACAGTTACCATCGTAAAATAAACAAACCGAGCATCACACTACGAATTAGTGAAATTTACCAATAATAAGTCGTAGTATTCGTAGCAAGGTAAGCTGTTCTGTGAGGTCGGCATCCTGCTGCTGGTGATCATCTTCTTCCTGCAGCGCTACATTGTAGAAGGGTTGGTGACAGTAGCCAAAAAGCCCTACCTATCATATGGTATCTTGAACTCTCTGATGCGTCTCAAAAAGTCACCACCACTTGCTTGCAGGTGCTTTTCCTGCTATACTCCCGCTCATGAGGACAGATGTTCGTGAAAGGAAGGAAGATGCGCGACAGCCGTATTCATCAGCCCTTAACCTACGATGTGCGCTTGCCCGATGAAGCGCAGGCCGATGCGCTGCGTCTCCTCGATGCCACGAAAGTCGTCGTCAATACTGCGCTGACCATGCTCTGGCCCTCTCTGGATGAATTTGGAAGCGAGCGCGCATCCCCGGCCTGGAAGCAGGTCGGCAAGTACATCGGAAGCCCTTTTCCGCACGGTGATCGTCAGTGGAGATGCGAAAGCGAAGTGGTAGGCAGAGCGCTCCGCCAACACGCAGACCGGAAAAAAGCGTTTGAGCTGGTGCTGCCCCTTCTCTCCGAGGGCTTTATTCGCCCCAAAACCGAGCAGCGACCGGTGGGCAAGAACCGTCCTGCCATCAAGGAGGCCATGACCAGCTTGCACAAGAGCCTGGAGGAGGATGAAACCAGCTTTGTCACGCTCCAAAATGTGGTCGAGCAAGCATGCAACTACTTTTTCCAACACGACCGCTTTCCTGCTTCTTACGAGGAACTCCAACCGGTCCCGCGGCTTCAAGTGGGGCTGCTGACGTATGCAGGCGACGACGGACGTGAAAAAGGTCAGGCCTATCGTCTGGCCTTCGATCTGGATGCGGGGACGGCACGGTTTCGCTTCCGGTATCCAGACGAGGCGGGCATCTGGCTGTGGCGCACCGTGGACACCATCATTCCTTTGCCAGCTTGTCTCAAAGAGCGCCTTGCTGATGGGGAGTTGATGGCTCCCACGTTGCGTGAAGAATGCAGGGCCGATGGAGAGCGGTTCGCCGTACTCGATTTCATTATCGAGGTCGCAACAGAAGAGCTGCCCGCCTGGGAGAGCGTCGAGCGCGTGTTAGGAGCAGATTGGGGCATTCATTCGTTACTCACCGCAACGGCTCTCGATGAACACAACGAGCAAGTTGGCAGGCCATTCTTCCTGGATACCGGTGGCTTTGATGGCAGACAAGCCCGCACCCGCCGACAAATTGACGCGTTGAAGAAAAAAGTAGCCACCTATGAACAAGAACGGGATGCGTTGCCGGAAGAGCACGCCAAACGAACCTGGTACACGCAGAGACTGGCACTCTACCGGCGGGAGATCGATCGGTGTTGGCGTAAATATGAACAGCGCAATCGCGCACTCGCTCATCTTGCCAGTAATGTCTTGCTGCTCTTGTGCCAGGTGCATGGCTGCTCCCTGCTTTCCATGGAATCGCTGAAAACGCTCAAATCGACTGGACGTGGCAAAGGAGTTCGCGGGCGCTGGCGCAACTATGGCAACAACTCGACGATCCGTGGAGAAATCTGGCGACTGCTCAGATACAAGTGCCATCTGCTGGGTCTGCGGTTCCATACCGAAGCGCCACGTGGGACCTCCCATACGTGTCCACGGTGTGCACACGCAGCCAAAACGTATCGCTCTCCGAGTGATCGCGATGCAGCCGTGAAGTGGGCTGGTTAAGCCAGTGACTTATACAGGCACTGGCTCGGCGTTGCTGTTGCCGCCGACGAGCTCCCGTGCTCGCCCGATTCGTTCGGGAAAGATCTGTTACTATGCTGGTTGGCCTGATTCGATTTTCCTCCAATCGTCGCAGCCTAAGGCTGTGTTTCTGCGGTTGTGTGGATAGTTGTATCTTGCTTAGGATAGTTTCTAGTTCTAGCAACGGTACAAGCAGAGCGGCATCAAAGGATAATCCTATCTCGGTTGCGTGCGGTCTCTAGCCCCGCAGCCGCATATAAGCCAGCCGCAAGCCTTCTAGCGGCAAATACTGATTCACAAACTGAATCTCAGGTATGATGGGAGCCATCAATTGGGCCAACCCTCCATGTGCGATAACCTTTACCTCGCTATATTCCGTCACTCCTGGTATCTCCTGGCGCAGGCGGCTAATCAGGCCTTGCACCAGTCCGACATGCCCGTAAATGATGCCCGATTGCATATTTTCAGTGGTGTTTTTGCCCAGTGCGGAGCGTGGCAGCGTTAAATCCACGCGGTAAAGGCGGGAAGCGGCACTACTCAGGGCCTCAGCGGAGATAACCAGGCCAGGCGCGATTGCTCCTCCTAAAAAATCTCCCTCTGAGGAGATGACATCAAAGGTAGTGGCGGTACTAAAGGCTATGATGATTGCAGGCCCACCATAGAAATGGTATGCGGCAAGCGTTGTTGCAATGCGGTCAGCGCCAATCTCCCAAGGGTTGTCGACCAGCAACTTTATTCCCATGTCAAGCGTATAATCCAGCACGATCGCTTCTTTGTCGTAGTAGCGCACCGCTAACTCCTGAAACACTGGCGTCAGCGGCGGAACCACGCTCGACAGTATGATGTCATCGATATCGGTCAATTGATAACCTGCATGACGAATCAAGTCGTTCAGCACCATAGCATATTCGTCCGCGGTGCGTTGGCGGGCGGTTGACACGACCCAGTGATGACTCATGGTTGAACTGTTGTAGAGGCCCAGTTTGATATTGGTATTACTGATATCGATGGCAAGCAGCATTTGAGCAAACTCCAATTTTTAGGCTATCCAGGATACGGGCGCGAATTCAGGCGATTCGCTGTATATTGGTCGCATATTCCTTTAGTACGGCAGCAATCGTGAAAGGATCACCATACGAGGCGTCTGTAGCGACAATCACTTCGCTATCGGTACGGCTATCGATGAACGCCAGCGTTGTGGGTGTGCGCTTGCGCCTGCGGCGCAGATTCATACCAGGTACCAGGCCGCGTCCAAAAAGAAAGCCGGCAAAATTTTCGCCAGAGCGCGGCATCTGGCCGATTACCTCTTCCCTGGGAGGGCTGCGATCAGCAGGAGGAGTTGCACCACGCGACGTTACATGTCGCACATACATTAGCGGCACGTGTATTATTTTCTCGCCCTCTTGCTTTACAAAGTCTTCGGGGGTAATGACGATGACGTGTTTATCAGCATGTCGCAAACGGCGCGCGTCAACGATGATTTGCCAGATACTCCCCACACCAATGAAAAACACGATGCCCAATAAAATGGTCGAAAAGAGGGCGGCGAATACACCCGATTGATAATTGTGGGGGATCATAACGGAGGCCATCAAGGCGAAGAGTCCAAAACCGACAATGATGCCAAAAACCCATCCGACGATGCCCAGCGCTACTTTGTCGCGCAAGAGCGTTAAGACGATCCAACCTTGGGGGATTTCGTCTTCGGCCGTGACTTTTTCAAGAATTTCGGCTGTTTCCATGGCAGTTTCTCCAGTTCTGTGGTTGCAAGGTTGCAGCATACTCAATTATACCAAACAGGGTGGGTTTTTGGCGAAACGGCCAAGCCATGCACTGCCGCTTCCACACTGAAAAAGGTGAGGCCGCAAGCGTGCCGATGTGTGAGTGGGAAGCCAGAAAGTATGAGGGAGAGAGGAGAGGAGAAGAGCTCTCTTCCTGACACATCTGGTCATGATTGATAAGGGAGCGGAGAGGACAGAGTAAACACAAGCTATCCTACACCCGAAGGGCGACCGCAAGGGCTTGCAGGGGTAGGCTTATTGGATGGTCATCGCCGGTCGCGTAGGGGTGGGGATGCTTGCATCGCCAAACCCGGGCAGCGTGCTCCCACCAGGGGCGATGCAAGCATCCCCCCCCGCTCCACACCTCCCCCGCCCCTACGCGACCGGATGCGTCTGAAGACGCTGCACACGGGGATGGATACCAAACCTACCCGTGTAAGGACCGCAAGGGTCCCCACCCTTACAATGATGAGGTCTTTAGCCCGGGGATTCATGACAACAATACCCCTCGACTTTCAATGAGGCGAGAACCGGTGATTGTGCTGGAAAGGTAGCGCTCAGACCATAGCTGAAAGATGAGCAATTGCCAGAGCTTGTGCGCGTGATCGCGAACTCCTTCTTTATGCTCTTGAATCAGCTTCTGGACGTACAGAGGCTGAAAAATCCCCTGTTGACGAAGGCGTGCTGGTGAGAGCGCATCCTGCAAAAGATCGCTCAGCTCATTACGCAGCCAATTCTTATAGGGGATATTGAAGCCCAGTTTGGGACGACGTAATATCTGCTGGGGGAGGATATCCCGCATTGCCCGCTTGAGTAGATATTTCGTCGACAAGCCGTTCAGGCGTAGCTCCATAGGAAGGCGTGCCGCAAACTCGACGAGCTTATAATCCATAAGTGGCCCGCGTGTCTCCAGAGAAACGGCCATACTCATCCGATCCACTTTAAACAGGATGTCGTCTGGAAGGTACCGTTTGAGATCTGCATATTGTTGTTGATCAAGGGAATGAAGGCTCCCACTGGCCGCAAAGAGGGCCAGAAATCGTGGGTCGACAGCTGCAGAGCGTTCGTTTTCAGGAATCGTCAGCAGGTGCGCCAGGTCGTCATCTTGCCAGAAGGTTTGCCAGCGTGTGTGCTGCATCTCTCTTGGTAAGATAGCGACCTCCAGGAAGCGCCGCGTGATATCACGCATACCCTTCTTCTGGGGGGTGGGAGGAATATGTGAGGCAAAAGTGCTGAGCCGCTGGCCCAATTGAGTGGGGAGGCGGTCGATAGTGGCTGAAGCGAAACGCTGTGCGCGATACCAATCGTAACCAGCAAAGAGTTCGTCACCCGCATCCCCTGAAAGCGCTACTGTGACATGCTGACGTGCCATGCGCGAGACGAGGTAGGTGGGCAAGGCCGAGGCGTCAGCAAATGGTTCATCCAGGATATTGGCGATGGTATGAATGAGATCATTGGCATCAGGATTGAGGATCTCCACATGGTGCTCAGTGTCAAAGTGACGTGCAACGATTTGGGCATAGTCCGATTCGTTGTACGTTTTTTCCGCAAAGCCGATGCTGAAGGTCTTAGGTCGCGTGTTGCTGACCTCGGTCATCATCGCAACGATGCTGCTTGAGTCGAGGCCGCCACTCAGAAACACCCCCAGGGGAACATCGCTGATTAAGCAGCGCGCGACAGCTTTTTTGAGCAATTCACGTAGCTCTTGTGCATAATCATCAACCGACCGTCGGCTCTCTTCAGACTCCTGGAAGCGTACGTCCCAGTACTGCTGGGGATCCCAGTCAGTTGTCTGCCGCCCCTGAGCAGAGCCATCGAGCTGAAATTTCAGGAAGTGAGCTGCCGGTAACTTTCGAATGCCAGTAAAGATACTTTCGGGTGATGGGACATACTCGTATACCAGATAAGATTGAAGTGCACGCAGGTTCAACTCGCGTGGTACTGAGGGCAGGCTTAGCAAGGCTTTCACCTCAGAGCTGAAAGCGAAGTGGCTGCCGTCGCTCCAATAATAGAGCGGTTTCTCGCCCATACGGTCACGAGCGAGAAAGATGGTGCGTTTGCGGCTGTCCCAAATGGCAAATGCGAACATGCCAACGAAGCGTTGCAGGCACTCTGTGCCCCATTGCTCATAAGCATGAATAATCACCTCGCTATCCGAACGCGAGCGAAAGCGGTGACCTGCCTGTTCGAGCGTGGGAACCAGGTCCTGAAAATTGTAGATTTCACCGTTAAAGACCAGCCAGACTGTACCATCCTCGTTGGACATTGGCTGGTGACCCGCGGGAGTCAGGTCAAGAATTGCCAGGCGGCGGAAGCCCAAGCCGACACCCGCTTCGCAGAGATAACCCTCATCATCAGGACCGCGATGCCGTTGGGCAGATGTCATCTGGCGCAATATATCTTCCGTTACGTTGTATTCACCGTTTAAACTCAAAAAACCACAAATGCCACACATAATACATTGTTCC
>WNFI01453504.1_pt1 | contig 10730 bp, 10 predicted proteins | sample 5400471 | NCBI WGS metagenome assembly WNFI01 (sample SAMN13153348, study PRJNA577476) | soil metagenome | isolation source: 100 cm saprolite on Douglas fir-dominated hillslope | place: USA:California | collected 2013-09-17 | reverse complement strand
ATGAGATGGATTGTTATACCGGTACCATAACAGGGGAGATTGTGAAAGCCCATAGTTTCGTAGACGATGCCTTGTCCAGCAAATGAGGCATCACCATGGAGTAAAACGCCCATGGCCGTAGTGTGCGCAACTTCGTCCTTCTCCAAATTTTGGATCGCACGAGTCTTGCCGAGGACAACCGGATCGCAAGCCTCTAAATGTGACGGATTGGCGACAAGGGATAGAGAAACCTTCTTTCCGGATGGAGTAGGACGGACGTAATTGGCGCCAAGGTGATATTTCACATCGCCAGCCTGGAAGTTATCCGAATCCCCACCACCAGAGAATTCATTGAGTATAGCTTCGATGGGTTTCCGAATGACGTTTGCTAGAACGTTTAAACGACCGCGATGGGGCATTCCTATTGTAACATGCTTGATACCGTGGTCCACGGAACGATCGATAAGAGCTTTCATGCCGGGAATGAGAGACTCGCAGCCTTCAAGGCCGAAGCGCTTTTCGTTGGGATACTTGCTAGCAATGAATTTCTCGAAGGACTCGGACCACATAAGACGGTCAAGGATCATCCTCTTTTCCTCTAAGGTGTAGTTCCAAGGTTTGGGAACTTCGATGCGCTCACGAATCCAATCGCATTGTTCCTTGTCCGGGATGTGGACATATTGGATTCCGACAGCACCACCTGATACCCGGTTATACAAAAGACGAAGGCGCGAAGAAGTACACTCACAGTATATGCGCTTAAGCGTTTTGATGATTTCTCCGAGGCTCATCGTTTTTCGGTCCTCCGTAGCAAAGTGGGGCAGGATGCCGGGTCCTAGCGTAATCTGCTTGTCGAGGTCACGCTCAGTAAAGCCGTAGTGGCTCAATTCGCAGCTTTAAGATTACAACAAGATAATATGCCAAAGGGCAAACCTTGAGGTGATCGTCAAGTTGGGCGCCACCAGATGCATGGAGCGCAGGTGCACCGTCTGCCGGGGTAGGAAGGAACTTGGGAGGGGCTTGGAAAGCATTGGGACCCAACCCCTTCTCCAAGCCAGAGAAGTAGGCGTCCCAAGACGCGTGGACTGAAGACGGATCTTGCCTCCAATGGCGGTACATCTCCTCTGCATAGTGAGTATTAGTGCCATTCGCAAAAGGATCGTTAGGCGACGGGGCGACCGCTGCAGTGGCGAGATCGCGGTAAAGGAGACGAGGGCCCTGCTGGGGTACGAAGGGCAACCTGGACCTGCCAGTTGCGCATCGGAAACGTCTCAAGGTATGCCTCTGCAACATGGCCAATGTAATGAGAAGGTGGAGTAGGAGAATAAGTGTCTCGGAGCATGGCCAGCACATACGCCCGGTTTCAATTTGCTCCGGGCGGCAAATGCCGAGAATAGTACTCTACGTCCGTCTAGCTTACTCTACTCTACCCTAGTCTCATGCCAGTAAGTTTCGGAAACTCCGCAATGAAAGACTTGTACACCGCAGATACTCCCCGGGCATAGATATTCGTCGTGTATACCTAGAGAGGCATTTCAGATAACACCGCTCCCCCGAACGTCATCGGCAGAGGGACTCACGAGCTCGTTGTAGATTATAGCTGGCGACCGCTTATCCGCCAAAAACGAGCTCGGGTGTATTTTGACAACCTTTGAAATACTTCAGGATCCTACGAGGTAAAAATTGTCAACACGCGTACCGAAGGGCCCATCACCTGCTTATAATTGCCGTCGGGCTGTAACAACGCGACGTGCTGCAACAGGCCCCTCAATAGACTCCGGAGCAGAGGGCTTTCTTCATTTCCACACGATGAACTCCAGTCGATGTCCATCCTTTCGCAGATGCCTCGCAGTTGTGTCCGAATATTCCATGCCTCACGAAGTGCACGTTGATTAACGAAATTGCGTTTGCACCAGTCTTTACGCGCGCTCTTGCCCTCTGAGGTGCACACCTCGTCGTACGCACGAAACACGTTCAACATAGTCCAATGATCACCAGAAGCGTGACGGAATTTTTTACGAGCTTCATTGGCTGCGTCGCGCTGCGATGAGGTGTCTGGGAATAAGGGGGATGATGATGATAACAGGGCAACAACGGAGATGACGTCGGCTGTACATCTGTGCTTTACAGAAGCAAGGAGTGTCGTTGCGTACTGAGGTTCGAGCGGAAACGCTGCAAGCGACCGTCCGAAATCTGTTAAACAGCGAGAGTCATCAATGGCGTCGAGGAGCCAGAGTGTCCGCAAAGCTGAACCAACTAATGGACGGTGTCAACCGGGTCTCATATAGATGCGAAAAAAAACACACCGGATTCCGGGTCTGGCCTATCCATGAATGGCATTGTGTCTAGGTCCTGGCCAATTACCTTCAATTGTAGATACACTGCCGTAAGGCTACTACGTAGGACTTCTGGCTCGGCAGACGTGATCATTGAATTAAATGCATCTTCAGTATAAAGGCGGAAGCAGTAGCCACGACCTTCACGCCCGGCACGACCGGCACGTTGCATGGCAGAAGACTTAGTGATATCTGTGGTGAGTAGAGTATCAAATCCTGTATATGGCGGCTCAGAAACAGTGCAGGAAAGGTATCGATATCCCTCACCACTTCCAGCTACTCTCACTAGGTGTCTCTTCTCCTTCTGCTTCCCTGAGTCTATAACGTATCTCACTCCTGGAATCGTGATGGATGTTTCGGCTATGTTAGTAGCCAGAATACACTTGCGCGAGTCGGGTGGAGTTGGAAGAAAAACTTTTGCTTGCTGTCCATTAGGAAGCGATGCGTACAGGCAACATATGATCACACTGGGTACATTCTGGGGTAGTTGATTGGCATACATGCGCAGGGAATTCTCGAGACTCTCGATATCATCCTGGCCTAGATATGACTGAGAATTTAGTACAAAAGAGAAAGTGCGGAGCATAAAAATACCTGGAAGGAATATAAGAACATCCCCAAGGGGCCTATCAACATGTATCTGGAAGAAAGTACGTAATGCGGAGTCCAAGTAGTCACTTTGGCTGGAGGACGTATAATATATGGATACTGGGTGCTGACGGCCCTTGACATAGAGCACCGGGGCACTTTCGGATGTCAATTTAAGGGTAATAGGAGTTCCAGAAAACATACCTCCCGAAAAACTGGCTGAACTTCTCTGCGTCCAGTGTTGCAGACATGATAACAATCTTTAGTGGATTCGCCTTGGCCTTCCCTTTGGCGCTGCCGTCAGCACCATTACCATTCCGTAAGGCCAGAATGGATTTTAAACTCGCGAGTACAATGTCCGTGCGCAATGTACGTTCATGTGCTTCGTCCACGATAACAACATCATAGCAGGTGAGTAGAGGGTCATTCATCATCTCTCGCACAAGCATCCCGTCGGTGAGGTATTTGACCCGCATGCCAGGGCCCACGCGCTCGTCAAAGCGCACAGAATATCCGACAAGAGTGCCGAGAGGTTGTCCCTGCTCAGCGGAGACGCGGGCAGCAAGTGACGTTGTGGCGACGCGACGTGGCTGCGTGACAGCAATCTGGCCATGGTACGAACCGTCCTCAAGAAGGTATTGCGGAAGCTCTATTAAATACATGAGCCAAATTGCCTAATGAGAAGGGAAGAGGGACATACGAGTAGATTTTCCAGACCCCGTCTCGCCTAGAATCATCGTTACGTCGTTCAATGCGATGCTGCGCATGAGTGACTCGCGCCCTAACAGAGGGAAGGGTCGAAGCTCAGAGGCCTTGTCACTATTATGCAGATTTGTGATAGTTTCACCTCTCGCAATGGGAAGCTTTTCCCTCTGCTCCTGTAGGTATCGAAAGGCTTTACTGTTCCCGCTGGCAGTCGGGGGTACTTCGTCCGGGGTTGCAATCGGTTGACTCTTGGCAAATTTCTGGCGTTTTTGGCCAGGGGTAGTATGATTAGAGCCTAGATGGTAGTCCTCATCTTCCGATTCCATCATCACTATAGTTGGTCGTCTCTTCGCCTGACGAGGTGACGATAGTGAGATCCCGGTGTCCCGGCATTCTTGACGAAGGGTCTCTGGTGAAGAAATTTGGGAGATGGAGATGCCTAGAGAAGATAGCGGAGGTGATATTTTAGATGGTGGACTGACTGCGACAGTGGGCATTGAATTGAGCGCAACGCCCAGGGATTGGCTCAATAATGCCGGAATGAGTATGGCAGTGCGAAAAGTCGCGATCACGTGCAGGGGGACGCGGTGCTCTGGCGCAACCACATCCGTCTCTCACAAGACATCATGGCGTTTCAGCCCGCCTGGCAAACGGAGGAACTCAGAGATGAGTGGCCAGAAGAGGGCGATGGTGTCTCTGAACATTATACTCGCTCCATTTCCCTGACGATTCCTGTTGGTTCACTCCATGGCCCTATTCACAGTGGGACAGGACTTAGCCAAGATACGGACTCGGACGTCGCTGATGTCGTTGGTACATTCTTGATCCGCCAAGATGCCCCCACAGCACTTCCACAGAAGCCCCCCGCTCAGAGGAAGGGTTTAATCAAAGACTTTTTCAGCCCCATTGCCCTTGAGCGCATGTTTGATCCTCCCTCTCCCAGGACCTCCGTCTTTCCAAGCTCCAACCCGTCAGCACGGAACGACCACTCTCGCCCGCTACAATCATCCACTATGCGGGCCTCATCTATAACCTCTCCTATTGTTGGTCAGGAAGGGCTTACAAAGCGTCGTCCTACTGGCACAAACACTTCGCCGCCAGATATGTCCTGCCAATTCACATTTTCAATCCCACACCATGTGCCCCTCACTCATATCGCATCCTCTAGTCCTACTCAAGACAAGAATTTGACAGGTACTACGACTGGTGCCGCTCTCACGGATCCTCCGCTTCGCCTCTTTCAGTTTCAATACGACACCTTCACCCGTGATCATTTGTCTGCCATGGTTGATTCCATTGCCGTCAATTCACCATCTGGCAGTAACACAGGGAATTTTGTCGCTAATACTTCATCACCATTCGGCCTCCCTGCTGTCCTCGAGGCGTCAGCACATTCAAGTTCAATCGAGCTTCGAAGTGCGAAGCGGGTCAAGCTAAGCCCTCCCAGTGACTTACATGGCCTGAAAAGTCGCACTTGTAGCAACGTAGGGCGACCTGTTCGCAGAAAGGACTATGTTGGGGAGTCTAGATTCCTCATGGCCCAGATCAAGAGTGCAAGGTACTCCTTCGCTACCCCCCCGTCTGCTTCCTCTATTCCTTATCCTTACCCAAACGATAACCCGTCATGCCAAAGTGGGGCGCATTGTGAGTCAAGACCCCTTGGATTTCTTTTATCTTCACTGATCTATGCGAAGTCGTGCTATCGCCAAGAAAATTTGATTCCTTGGGGGGATGCAAAGATTCGGTCGTAAATGAGCCAGTTAGCGCCCTCAAGATGAAGGGCCACTCCTCCTTGGGTTATAGACGGCAAGCAGAGAGCTTGATGGCCCAACTCAAACAGGATATGAAAGGATCGAAGCGCATTTTCTCTGCAGATGCTACAGAATTATCTCCTGACGACGCTTCCCGGTCTATCCGGCCATTTTCCATCCCTTCACCTCCCTATCGTACGTTCCAAAACCAGCGAAACCTCTCACCAACTATCCGAAGGGGCGACTCGCGAAAAATCTCTGTCATGGTAGCGTTGTCCTGAATTTATAGTGACGATACTCACCACCCGAAACAGGATAACAGCACTGCCTCCTCAAGCGCGCCCCGTATTGACGCACACTTTCCTGCACCCCCCATTCTCATTGCCCCGGCTCCATCTCCACCACCTCAGCAACCTGATCCAATCCCACAACGTAATGCTACCGCGCTTGAGGTAGGCATTGGCCAAAACGTACACCTCTCTCCGTCAGCTAGGACAGCAGCCATTGCCACATCTTCCGTTCTGGGGCGACCTAACGAGGATCTCAATCGATTTGTCTCCTCTAGCACGGTATCTGGGACCACCCTAACGGCAGGAAGTTCGGGCTCATTTGTGAAACACCCAGGTCCAGCGCAAATCACGCGCATTGGACCGGAAGACGTACCTGCACTACCCGAAAGGGTTGGACGGATGGTGTTCGACAAAGTTATGATGCGATGGGTTAAGACAACTGTGATGGAATCGCCAAGAGTTCCTGAAGGCGGCAACGGAGGGAGTGCGGAGATCGATGCTGAGAGTGAAGATCCATTCCGCGATATTGAGAGTCTGCGCGAAGACTCTCTGGTTGGTGACGGCATTGAAGAGCGAGCGTCCCTATTGACGGATAACAGCGACGTCGACGAAGTAGTTGATGAAGAAGAAATGGAGCTCACGTCCTTTTCATTTGATGGCCCCTCCCATACCCGTAGGCCGACCGCAACTCTTTCGGAGGACGACACCACAGATTCGGATAACGACGACGACGACGTGACGGAAATCACTGCTCTGTCCGCATCTCTCTCCCTGGCTGGTGCACCGGAAGTTATCTCGGATCCAGATTCAAATGATGAAGAATCTCATCACGAGCAGGCTCTTGCTGTTGTCGAAAGTACCCCTGGTCCGTCTCGTGAGGTGTCAGTGCCTACGCCTATTCGATCTGTTTTAAAAAACACAGTTGCAAGTCCTGTGGTAACATTTGTGGATTCCATCATCAATGGCCACTGTACCCCCGCAAGTAAGTCCGGCCACCGACGGTCTGTAAGCTTCTCGGATGGTAAGCGAGAAGGGCCCATCAGGGGTCTCGGACGAAGCACGCCGCACGCAAGTAGCAGCGACGAGTTGATTGGGCAGGTCCTTGATGGGGACTCACCATTCGAAGCATCTGTCCGGTCGAAACGCATCGGCGCAATGCTAGATGGACTTGAAAGTACGAAAGATTGGGCTTTGGTCCATGCTTGTAGACTTATTCCGTTATCTATAGGTATCGAGGATAAGTCGCCGTTAAGACCCACCAACCTCGCGCACCCCGCTGCCGGCACGTTGCTTCCTGACGTCAAGCACGGTCTCGGCACCGATGATACTTCTGCCACTAGGATACTGACATCGGATATTGCCAGGCGCATGCCTGCGCGATCGCAGCATTCGACATCGCCTTGTGTAACAGTCGGGGTAGGCTCGCAGCCCAATGCAACTTTTTTGACCGAGGCATCGTTTGGCGTTGCACATGACAAACTCGTTCAGGTCATTACTGACTTGCAACCGTTTGAGCCCTACTGGGAAGAATTAAGCTCCATCGATTTGGCAAACAAGAATATCGAGAGTGTCGCAAGGCTCAAGGAATTTTTGCCACGGCTACATACTCTGTCACTGTGGGTCAGATTTGAGTCTATAACTCTGTGCATGCCGGCTGACATGGCGGCAGTAATTCCAATCAGCTGGCGTGGCTGAGCGGGGTTCCCGCTACAGTCAGGTCGCTATCGGTTTCTCGTAATAGGTCTGTGTGAAACATCTCTGGCTGGTTCTAATAATTACTGGACGCCGTGCGACGGTAGCTTGACTAGGACAACGTCTTTCAACCATCTCCTCAGCTTGGAGCACCTTGACATCAGCTATAACAACGTCGAAAGCTTGAGCCGTAGGTTTTTGTCATGCTGACCTTACCGTTTACCGATAGAAGCCAACAAAATTACGTCTAGAACTGGAATGCCTCCGACATCTTCGAGAACTACGTGCGGATGGGAATCACATCAGATCCCTAGAGGGGTTACAGCGTATGGACTGCCTAGTGAAGCTTAGTCTCCAGAGAAATCGCATTGCCGACCTGGATCTCACACAGGGTTCCTGGTGAGCCTTTCTCCCGTATCGTCTATTCCCGGAGAGCACCCTGCTAAAGCATTGTTTCATATCCCCGTTGTCACATTCATGTCACCCACTCTGTCACCCTCACGCCTGGCTTCCTCGTGGCTTTGTTCCATTCTTTTACTCTCCCCTCTTTCTGTAGGCCAAGACTTGAGGTACTAAATGCAAGCCAAAATCGGATCCAACATATAGCCGGGCTGTCCCTTCTGCCTTCTTTGGTTGTTTTGGACCTTGGTGAGTGGCCATGTCTCCATAAACCCACTAGAGAATCAGACGCATCGGTGATGAGATCTCTCCAACGCCGACCTTCCCCCACGGCTCCACACGATGTCCTCTTTATGGCAGACTCCGCTGCTATTCCTCTCTGGACAATAATACGATTTTTTCATGCTTCACTTGGGCCTAATCCACCACCGCTTTTGCTAATTTTCGTGCTTGTTCTTCCGGTGCAGATGACAACTCCCTTGATGAGCTCAAGCCTCACGGCATCCTGCCTAGATTGCGTATATTGCGTTTGAGCGCCAACCGCTTAAAATGTCTCGACGCCAGTCATTTCCCGAATTTGCGGGTGCTTTACATCGACAACAATTCTCTCACAGAGTTCAAGAAAGCGAACAAGCTCGGCAGACTCGAAAACTTGAGTTTACGCAATCAGGGAGGAAACGCCTTGTGAGTCCAGTCAGGAGGATTACACGAGCGACATCGGCTCAATTCAAGTAGATCTTTCTTAATACGGGACGCGCGAGACGCCAAACGATTATATTTGTCCGGTATGTGGCGACATATAATGCCAATTGTCAATTGACAATGCTTCAAAACAGGCAACGCTTTGCCAGCGGATTTTGTTTCCGAACCATGTTACAACTTGATCTACCTCGAGATCGCGGCTTGCCGACTTTCGAAACTCCCCGCAAAATTTTCCGCCCTTGTGCCTAACCTTCGAGTTCTAAACCTCAATTACAACTTTCTTGACGATGTGAAACCGCTGGAGGGCCTGCGCAGGCTCAACAAACTCACGATCATCGGGTCAAGGCTGAAAGGCACAAAGGGGGTCATCAAGGTGTTGAGGGGGTGCACAGACATTGAAATGGTTGATTTCAGGTACGTGTCGTTTCGCTGGCTTATCGTAATCTGCATTTCCTGTTCCTCCCTTTGTTTCACCCTTGTTCTCGCGTCATTTGGGGTCTTTGATCAGGCGCATCATTTGTCTATTATAACGTGTTTTCCTAGCGTCCTTCTCTTTTGTATCCTCGGGGGCGGTTTGCGACCCGCTAATGCTTCTTCCTTCCTCTAGGATGAATCCATGTACGTTGGGCTGGTATCTGCCACTACTCGTGAAGGACGTGCCTGGAGCGCTTCAACCATCAGAGGCAGGACGCTGGCTGTGTGGAGAACACCGCGGTCAAGGCGCTAGCAATCACTCGGAACCGGATTTAGGAAACGCTGACGAGCCCGGAAAGACGGCCAGGGGTGGGAACAGGGACAATTCTCGTGACGGAACAAAGGGTGTCGCACCGACGCTGGCGTGGCACGAGCTGGATGCAAAATTCCGTCGAGACCTCCCAGACGAAGCCTATATAGGTCGCCTGACGTATCGTGGACTCATTATGCGGGCTTGCCCGAGAGTGCGCATGTTGGACGGCGTCATCGTCAGCAGAAAAGAGCGAGAAAAGGCCGAGAAACTCCTTGATGGGGTTGCACTAGCCAAGGGGTAAGGTACAGAGGTTACAGTAGTCTGGGGATTGGGGGAAGGGACCGCGTTCTAGGCTGGTTAGACCGACCGTGCTTTCCAGGTCGGTGGAGGCGCAGAGTTGGGTGGGTGTGATCTACATAGAGTATGGGATAATATTTCTGGCAATCTACATTCATGCTGTACGCTGGATATGATGGTACCCTGGCATGTGGTCATGGGTAAAGCTGAATATGGACACAATGCAGGCAACGAGTTGCGAAGGGTACGGCATTATCTAAGCGCACAAAAACAAAAATGTGATGGTGATGGGAATGATTGCACTGCTTGCAGGCGAAGATTTATGATCAACGGTGAGAAAGAGTACCTGTGACTATGCAGTGTTGGGGAAAGGGCGCAGGCTGATGTGGAAACAGGCGAACTGGACTCGCGCCCCAACAAGGGCTATTACGGATGGGAACCGGTGATGTAATCCCCGGAATGCGCGCTTTGCCGGCAGAGCTCCGCGACCGCCCAGGAGTGCCTTGATTTTAATTAAGCTAAGAATCCTCGATTTAGTAGTTATGGAATCTTTTTAGTGCAAGTTCCGTAAGCGAGGAAGCACTTTCATGTAGCCAATTTCGGATGGGCTCCGCATCCGTTCTTCTTCCTTGCTCCGAGTCGCCAACGCGGTCGCGGTGACCAGGGAATACGGAGACGGGAATACATCCACGCAGTAAACAGAACCGCTTCACTGTCTTGTCCCGCCCTCCAGCAGAGGGGGCATACCGGGAAGGACCGGACACGTTCCTAAACCCGAACCCCCTTGTCCCGCATCGAGCTTCGAGGCGGAAATCGCGTGGGAAAGGTACCCGCACCCGTCCCAGGTGTATGGCTGAAGAGCACAGAAAGAGAGGATAAATACAGTACAAGACGGGAAGAGGGGAAAAATGCAAGCGCTGAAATGGGAAAATCTGGTGTATATTGGACAACTATTTGCACGACGCAGGGGGAGGGACAGCCTTGAGCGCTGTACTGTTTGTTGTTGGGCGCAGCTGAAGGGTAGATGCAAAAAAAGGGGGGAGCCAGGACGGGGGCGGCGGTAAGTCGTTCGCGTAATTATGCCTTCCGGAAGCCGGGATCAATGGAACCTGATTCGAGTTGAATCTGCCGCCAGCATTCTGGCGAAACTCTCAGACTTTCCTCGATGGTCTGGCCTTCTGTGTGAGCATCGCGGCATCGCCGAATATCATCTCCGTTCCCAAGAAGCACAAGACGCGTATATAAATCACTGTGTATCATCCCG
>WNFI01423665.1_pt1 | contig 10730 bp, 15 predicted proteins | sample 5400471 | NCBI WGS metagenome assembly WNFI01 (sample SAMN13153348, study PRJNA577476) | soil metagenome | isolation source: 100 cm saprolite on Douglas fir-dominated hillslope | place: USA:California | collected 2013-09-17 | reverse complement strand
CCCGATACTTCGGCGGCCGGGTCGAGGAGCGCTCGCTCGTGCCGTTGGGCGAGGCGCGCCTCGGCCGCATCGGTTTCGACGAATGGCTCCGCCGCTCACAGACAGGAGCCTGATCCCGCATCCGCCAACCGAAGGATAGGCTGGCTATCGTCGAGAGCCGCGCGCGTGCTCCGCGCGGCGAAGCGGTCGCGCCATTTGCGCACCGTCTTCTCGGTGAAGCCGAGGCTGCGCGCGATCTCGGCGTTGCTCGCCCCGCCGGCGGCCGCCAGCACGATCCGTGCGCGGTCGACCAGACGCCGCTGAGCGGTCGCGCTGCGCGCCAACCTCTCCAACCTCTTGCGGACCGGCGGGGCAACATGGATTCTCGAAGCGATCGGGTGGCCCATTTGCCACGCTTCGATTCGTCGGCGATCTCTTTATTCACACCCGGTACGAACTTTCGGCGCGAGGTACTAGAGCGCCGATCGGTTCGAATACCAGATCATTCCGATCGGTTACGACTTCAGGATCGACTTCGGCCCCAGGAGTGTGATCGGCTCCACCGTACGCGCAGAGCGCGAGGAGGAGTGGATGACTGTTCCGAGCTGGAATCCCCCGAAGGAAGTGAATCGACGTGAGCAGACGCTGCTCAAGCGGCGGACGAAGAAGCTGTCTGGCTTTCTGCGCAAGCATCGTCATGAGCTGTTCGACGGCTGAGTGATCCCCTCATCTGAAGCTGTCGTAGCATAGCCATCCGCCAGCGGATGTCAGACGCTCACCAAATGCAATGCCAACGTCGATTGGTCATCTGCGCCGTCGCAATGCGCACCGGTTCTTCTGGGAATTCGTGTCTTCGCAAACCCGAGGTACCACGGGATTCCGGTGCGCGCTTCCCCCTCTTTCTCCTGGATGGCTTCCGCGGTCAGGCTTGCCCTCTCAACCAATCCCAAATCCACCCATAGGAGCATTAGGAGAACCATTAGTTTCCAGCCACGGCTTGAGGCCCTGGTCCGCGAGGGCAATCCGCGCTGTCTCTCGGCCGAGCCGCGGCGCGAGCCCTCGCTTCACAGCCTCAAGTGCGACAAGCCGGACGCTCCAGCGTTCCCGGCCTCAGGGGGCGGCCGCAGACCATCGCAACGACCGCCGCCTCTCGCGCGCTGTCAAGGATGGGCACCGGCTTGGGATTGTCACTCAACGCATGCTCGAGCCCGCGCGCCAGGTAGCGCTTTCCGATCCGCGCCGTCTCTCGGTCAGCATCTTTTTCAGGCGTGCGCGATCGTCTTCGGCGAGCTTGAGCCCCGCAAATCTCGCTGTCTTCGGCATCTCAAGCTGTAGATCAGAAACCGATCCGCCTTGCAAGCGCATGGACGAATCACCACGTTACTCCCGATCGCAACGGAACACGAGCGCAGGCGCTGGCATGAGCGTTGCTTTGCTGCACGCCTGGGGCGTTTCGAGGAGGAGAAGGATCAGTCATGGCTTCCCGCATCGTGTTGGCCGTCGTGGCGCTCGTCACGTTGGCCGGCTATCTGCAAGCCAGATCACAAGACGACAGCAGCCACGACGGATTCGCTCTCGTGGACAAGAGCGGGAACATTCGCAAGCCGGAAGCTTATCGAGATCGTTACCAGACGCTCGGGGCGTACGAGGTGGTCGATCTGAAAGACGACCACGAGCTGCACTACACTTACGCGCCGCTGGGTACGGCCGAGTATTACCGGAAGAACGGCAAGTTTGCGGACGGCACCGTATTGGTGAAAGAAGTCCTCGCGGCTGATCACGCTAAAATGACGACCGGGGACGCACATTGGGCTTCTGGAGTGAAGGTGTGGTTCGTGATGATCAAGGACGACAAAGGACGCTTTCCCGGCAATCCACTGTGGGGCGGCGGATGGGGATGGGCACTCTACAAGTCTGACGCGCCCGATAAGCAGGTCGCAACTGACTACAAGAAGGACTGCCTGGGCTGCCACATCCCTGCAAAGGCAACGGACTGGGTCTACGTCCAAGGTTACCCAAATCTCAAGTCGAAGTAAGCACGATGTGAAGGGGTGGTTCTCGGGGAGCGTGTCAGAGGAGAGTGAGTCATGCAGAGATATCTGTTGATCGTCGTCCTGGGAGTTGGTCTCGTTTCCGCCGCCTCGACCGTGTTGAATACGAGTCCTGTGGCCGCTCAGACTCGCCAGTCGCCCGCAATCTATGACTCTGATGGCAAGATGAAGTTGCCAACCGGCTACCGCGCGTGGATCTTCCTGGGGGCCCCCTTGACGCCTGAAGGGCTCAATAACAACAAGGCAACCTTCCCCGAATATCATCACGTATATGTAGAAAAGCCAAACGTCGATGCGTACTCTAAAACGGGCACCTTCCCCGAGGGAACGGTCATCGTAAAAGAGCTTGCTCGGGTCCTTGAACCGACGTTCCCGGACGGCTCTCGTAAGGAAGAGTCTGGACGCGGGTACTTCACCGGTGCGTACAACGGCATCGACGTCTCGGTAAAAGACAGTAAGCGGTTCGCCAATAGCAACGGTTGGGGTTATTTCACGTTCGGGCATCATCCATTGCCGTACGAAGCGCGCGCGGCGGAATCGCCTGTGACCGAATGTGCAGGATGCCACATCGCCAACGTCGCCAAAACCGACATGACGTGGGTTCAGTTCTATCCGTTACTGCGTGACAAGAAGGGGTATTAGGTAGCCAGGGTTCTGTCAGCGTCGGGCTGGGCCCCGCACAAAGGAGAATCAGTATGGCCATGGGGACGAGTATGAAAGAGATGGGTATGAAGGAGATGGGCATGTCGAGAGAGATGGGTCGCGGTGGAAATCTCTACATGCAGACGAACGAGACCCGGAACTTCGTCATCCACTACCGTCGATCTGCGGATGGCGCAATTACCGAAGTCGAACGTACCGCTACAGGGCGGGCCGGTTCCGGGACGTTCAAGCCGATCAGCGGTCAGGACAGCGCGCCGAACGCCTTCGAGGGCGCGGGGAGCGTCCTCCTCACGCCGGATCGGCGATTTCTGTTTGCCACCAATGGCGGCGACAATTCGGTGTCCAGCTTCAGTGTGGGCGAAGACGGCCGGCTGACGCTCGTTGACATCAAGCCGACGGGAAATCCTGTGGAGGGAAGGAGCGGCACCGCCAAATCGCTGGCCTGGTGCGGCTCGAGGAACACGCTCTTCGTGCTGCACTCGTTCGGCCCCGACCATGTCCGGCTGATGTCGGTCGACGGCGAAGGCAAGCTCACCCCTCGGCCGGAGCGGTACTCGGTGAATACCCATGACAAGCCCAACCGTGTGTCTACCATGGTCGTAGTCTCGCCCAACGAGAAGTTCCTCTTCGTCGGTACTACATTCGACGAACCAGCGAGCGCGAATCCAGACGGCTCGCCGATTCTCTGGGTCCGGCGGCCGGGCGGTTCACTGCGGTTGATTGCGTCGAATGCGCCCGATCCCGACGGACTCGTTGTATTCCCTATCGGAGAGGACGGCGCGCTGGGAACGCCCAGGTTCCACGACTCCAGGGGCGGCTCTCCCTTTTTTATCGCCTTCCTGCACAACAGACCGGATACCTTCGTTCTCGGAGAGGCGGTCGGTGACGGATGCGTCATGGGCACCCTCGATGAAGAGGGGAACGTCAGCATCGGTCAGGTCGTGAAGATCGACACGAGCGCAGGCCAGCCCTCTGAGCTGTGCTGGCTGTGAAAGACCCCGCCTGCCCCAAGGTTCCGGGGGACGGCACCTTCAGGGCGCTGTGCGGAGACATGAGCAGCGGCCCGAGCGATAGCTGGGTCACGCCAGATGGCGCCTTTCTCTACCAGATTTACGGGAACGCGTCAAAACTGGTGGGCTATGCCACTCATCCGGACGGTTCGCTCAAGGAGATCACGAGCATCGGAATTCCTTACAACAGCCCGCAGGGCTTGACCGGATTCTGATTTCGCTCGACGGGGACGCGGATGATCCAGCTTGGGAACGTTGCCGGGTCGACGGACAATTCACGCACTTCCGGTTTGCCGCAGTGGTTTGCGGAGAATCCGTCCGATCAGGATTTGCAGCGGGCTAATGGTTCCTGCCGGATTGTGCTGAGCAGCTCAGGAAAGGAAACCCGCATCGCGGACGTCTTTCAACGGTCTCCTATCCGCGTCCTGTTCCCAAGGGGCCGAGGTGGCGCGGTAGAAGAGGCTGTTCTCATCAATACGGCGGGCGGCATCGCTGGCGGAGATCGGCTCGACTCTGCCGTGACGGCGCTAGCCAATGCTTCCATCGCGGTAACGTCGCAGGCGGCCGAGAAGGTCTACCGGGCGTTGAACGAACCCGCGCGCATCGCGACGAGGTTGACAGTGTGCGAGGCCGCTAGACTCGCTTGGCTCCCCCAAGAGACGATCGTCTTCAATTGCGCACGCCTTTGCCGCGAGACGGAGATCGAACTGTCCTCTGGAGCCGAGTTGCTTGCCTTGGAGTGGCTCGTACTGGGTCGTGTGGCACATTGCGAGAAGGTTGTTGGCGGACACATCACGGACAGCTGGCGGGTCAAGAAGGACGGTCGGCTGATCTGGGCGGACGCTTTCCGGGCGACGGAAGAGACGTTTCCGCACGTTCACCGGAAAGCCCTGCTTTCAAACCACAGAGCAGTTGCAACGCTGATCTATTTCGGCCCTGAACCTGACGCGAGGCTGGAGCTCTTGCGCGAGATTGCGTCTTCCCTGGAGTGCGATTGCGCTGCGACGTCACTGGGTGGACTGATCATCGTTCGCCTTGCCGCGACTGCGCCTTCCGGCCTCAGGCTCGCGTTGCGCAGCCTTCTCGAACGATTCGAACAGGAGCTCAGCCCAGGCCCTTTCCGTGTGCCGAAGATGTGGTCGTGCTGATGCCCGCCAAGAGAGGAGGAGTTCATGTACCTCACGCTGCGCGAAAGGGACAAGCTGATGATCGCGCTCGCAGCCATCGTAGCCCGGGACCGGCGCACGAGAGGCCTAAAGCTCAACTATCCAGAGAGCGTCGCGGTGATTACGGATTTCGTCATGGAGGGAGCACGCGACGGCAAGTCCGTTGCCGAGTTGATGTCCGAAGGCGCTAAGGTCCTGACCCGCGACGAGGTCATGGAAGGTATACCCGCAATGATGCAAGAGATGCAGGTGGAAGCAACGTTCCCAGATGGCACGCACTTCGCCGAGAGTAACGCGGCCCGCGCTTTTGATCGGCAGGCTGCTCTTGGGTATCGCCTCGACATTCCGGCGGGAACCGCCGTACGATTCGAGCCGGGCCAGTCGCGTGAAGTGTCGCTGATCCCCTACGGCGGCGCGCGGCTGGTGTACGGCTTCAATCAGGCGGTCATGGGAGAACTGCCGCCGGGCCAGCGCCGGGTCGCATTCCCCGGATCAGGGAGCTGATCGCGATGCCGCACACAATGAGCCGTACCGCCTACGCCCAGATGTTTGGGCCAACGGTTGGCGACAAGATGCGCCTGGCAGATACCGAGCTCATCATCGAGGTGGAGAAGGACTTCACGACCCATGGCGAGGAGGTGAAGTTCGGAGGCGGGAAGGTCATCCGGGACGGTATGGGTCAGTCGCAGCGTTCTCGCAGCGAGGGCGCCGTCGATACGGTCGTGACCAACGCGCTCATTCTCGATCATTGGGGAATCGTGAAGGGCGACATCGGCCTCAGGGATGGACGTATTGCCGCCATCGGCAAAGCCGGGAATCCTGATGTACAGTCGGACGTCGACGTCATCATCGGACCGGGAACCGAGGTGATCGCGAGCGAAGGCAAGATCGTCACCGCCGGCGGCATCGACGTGCATGTCCACTTCATTTGCCCACAGCAGATCGAGGAGGCACTCTATTCCGGCCTCACCACGATGTTGGGCGGCGGGACAGGGCCGGCGGCCGGGACGACTGCCACCACCTGCACGCCAGGAGCCTGGCACATCCAGCGGATGCTCCAGGCTGCCGATGGCTTTCCTATGAATCTCGGCTTCTTCGGCAAAGGGAACGCAAGCTTCGCTGCGGGCCTGATCGAGCAGATCGAGGCCGGGGCATGCGGTTTCAAGCTTCATGAAGACTGGGGTGCGACCCCCTCGGCAATCGATTGCTGCCTCTCTGTCGCGGACGACATGGATGTACAGGTCCTCATTCACACCGACACGCTGAACGAGAGTGGTTTCGTCGAAAATACCATCGCAGCCTTCAAGGGCAGAACCATTCACAGCTTTCACACCGAAGGGGCAGGAGGCGGTCACGCCCCGGACATCATCAAGGTGTGCGGCCTTCCGAACGTCATCCCATCTTCGACGACTCCGACGCGGCCTTACACTGTGAATACGCTCGAAGAGGCCCTCGACATGGTCATGGTGACCCATCACCTCGACCGTCGTATTCCCGAGGATGTGGGCTTCGCTGAAAGTCGGATTCGCAAGGAGACGATAGCGGCGGAGGACATTCTGCACGACCTCGGAGCGTTGTCGATCATGTCGTCCGATAGCCAGGCCATGGGCCGCATTGGCGAGGTGATCATCCGGACGTGGCAGACCGCCGACAAGATGAAGCGACAATTCGGACGACTGCCCGAGGAAAAGGGCGAGAACGACAACTTCAGGGTGCGGCGCTACGTTTCCAAGTACACGATCAATCCCGCGATCGCCCAAGGCATCTCCGCGCATGTCGGCTCCGTTGAGGTCGGAAAGCTAGCCGATCTTTGCATCTGGGAGCCGGCCTTCTTCGGCGTGAAGCCTGAGCTGGTGCTGAAGAGCGGGGTGATCACCGCCGCCATCATGGGAGATCCCAACGCTTCCATTCCTACGCCGCAGCCGGAATATTACCGGCCCATGTTCGGCGCGTTTGGCCGCTTGGTGACGGAGAGCTCGGTCACATTCGTCAGCCAGGCCGGACTGGAAAACTGCCAGAAGCTTGGACTCGCAAAGAGGCTAGTTCCTGTCATGAACACGCGCAACATCGGCAAGCGCTCCATGATTTTGAATAGCGCCACCCCGCACATGGAGGTGGACCCGGAAACCTATGAAGTGCGGGCTGATGGCCGGCTTCTCACCTGCGAACCGGCAAAAGTCCTGCCCATGGCTCAACGCTACTTCATGTACTGATATGGCTACGCTGACCGCTCCTGTTTATCGTGCTTCCACTCATCGACCAGCCGGGCATTGGCCGAAGGAAAGAGCGGCGGGCTCGGTCACTCTCGACTTTGACGCGCGACATCGCCGTCGCATTCGCCTGACCTCGGATCTTGGCGAAGATGTCCTTCTCGACCTTCCCAAGGCAGTCGCAATGGCAGACGGAGACGGCTTGCAACTTGAAGACGGCAGATGGCTCAAGGTTCAAGCCGCGGCCGAACCCGTAATCGAAATCAGGCATGAGGATCCCAATCAGCTTGCCCGCCTCGCCTGGCATCTTGGAAATCGCCACCTGCCGGCCGAAATCCGGGACCAGGTTCTGCCACAGCCACAATCGGGACCACGAGGGCGGGGAACATCGTCATGAATGATGAACAGTCCTGTTTCCCGCCACTGACGCTCTTGAGGCTGCAAAGCTGGCTTTCGCCTGCATTCCCTTCCGGCTCTTACAGCTATTCACATGGGCTCGAATGGGCTGTCGAGGCCGGGCATGTGGGCGACCGCAAGAGCCTCGTCGATTGGCTGAACGCAGATCTTTGCCATGGCTCGGGACGGAACGAAGCGATCTTCTTCCGCGAGGCATGGCGCTGCGCCAGGGCCGATGAGCGCGCGAGGTTGTTTGAGACTGCGGAACTCGCGGCCGCCTTTCGAGGGACATCGGAATTGTCCCTCGAATCATCACAGCAGGCGGCGGCCTGCCTCGCGACGCTACGGCAGGTATGGCCCGATCCCCTCCTGGACTGGCTTTCCGGAAGGCTCTCCGAACGCCGTGTTCAGCCCTCCCTGGCAGTCGTGCTCGGAGCTCGCACTGCAAGGCAGGGCATTCCGGCCAGCCTGGCCTTGCCCGCCTTCCTGCAAAGCCATATGACCAATCTGGTGTCCGCCGGGGTTCGACTGATTCCCCTCGGTCAGACCGACGGGCAGCTTGCCATCGCCGAGCTCGAGGAGGCGGTGCTGGCTGTAAGCGCACAAGCCAAGAACGCCACGATTGACGATCTCGGGTCCGCCGCGTTCATGGTCGACCTCGCCTCCATGGCGCATGAAACCCAATATACGAGGCTTTTTCGCTCATGACTTCTGTCGCTCATCGAGACTCCCACAGCGGACCGCTACGCGTCGGTATCGGCGGCCCGGTTGGCTCAGGCAAGACCACGCTGGTTGAAGTGCTGTGCAAGCGGCTTCGGCACAGCTACGACACTTACGTGATCACCAACGACATTTACACGAAGGAGGACCAGCTCATCCTCACCCGGGCGCACGCGCTGCCTGCGGAGCGCATCATGGGGGTCGAGACAGGCGGCTGTCCTCATACGGCGATTCGGGAGGATGCTTCGATGAACCTCGCCGCCATCGAAGACATGAACCAGAAGTTTCCGCACGCGGAACTGTGCTTCATTGAATCGGGCGGCGATAATCTCGCGGCAACCTTCAGCCCCGAGCTGGCGGACTTGACGATCTACGTGATCGACGTCGCCGCAGGCGAAAAGATACCTCGCAAAGGTGGCCCTGGTATAACGCGTTCCGATCTTCTGGTCATAAACAAGACGGATTTGGCTGCTCTCGTGGGCGCAAGTCTCGAGGTAATGCGAGTGGATGCGCTGAGAATGCGCGCAAAGCGACCTGTCGTCTTCGCGAATTTGAAGAGCGGTGAAGGTGTCGATCAGATCGCGAGCTTCGTCATCGAGAAGGGTGGCTTAGAGAGAGCGATGAGCCCCCTGTAGGGCCGAAGCGCTCGGTCAATACCCGCTCAGGCGTATAGCCGAGCGAAACGAGCGGATTGGTGGTCGACTCGACCATCGGCGTCGGCCCACAGATGTACGCAAGCGGCTGTGCGTCGGGTCCGGTCAGGACCTCGAGGAGCATCTCGCGATCGATTCGCCGGGTATAGCCTCGCCAGCCGGGGACGGCGAGCCGGATCGTCGTCACGCGCGGCGTTTCCGCCACGATCTCCAGCACCTCCGCGGACACCCACCGGATGGGCCACTCTTGCACGCTCAATCTTCTGTGTAGCGTTCCTCTTTCCAAGGATCGCCGCGGAGGTGGTACCCGCGCGTCTCCCAGAAGCCGGGCTTGTTTTCCATCATCAAGGCGAGCCCGCGCACCCACTTCGCCGACTTCCAGAAATACAGGCGTGGCACGAGCAGCCGAGCGGGGCCCCCGTGTTCCGGCTCGATCGGCGCTCCGTCGTATTCGTAGGCGACAAGTCCTCGCCCATCGAGTAGATCCTCTAGGGCGAGGTTGGTCGTGTAGCCGCCGTCGCAGAACGCCGTTACGTACGGTGCGGGCCGGTCCAGGCCAGCGGCCTCGAGGAGCGCATCGATCGTGACCCCCTTCCATTGCGTATCGAGCTTGGACCACTTCGTCACGCAATGGATGTCCACCGTGAAGGTGGACGAGGGCAGAGCAAGGAAATCCTTCCAACGCCAGTTCGCGCTCTCCTTCCCGTTGACATCCCGCAGCGCGAACGACCAGGCATCGAGTGGCGCGCGCGGAGTCGGGCCGGCTGACAAGACCGGGAAGTCGTTCGTGACGTACTGACCGGGGGGAACTCGCGACGGGTCTTCGCGCGGCCGACTTCTCTTGAATCCCCGCGTTATCATGACATGCCTCCACGGTCCCCAACCTTTAGCGCGTGCTTCTCAATCCCCGAGGCCTTGAGCTCGGTTGTGGCTCGATGCATCGTTTCGATCGCGTCGTGCGGCGCGTTGTACGGTGGAGCTCCGGACTCAAATGCTTTCTTGAAGTCGTCCCGTCGTTCCTGAAGAGTTGTCATTTCTTTTCCGCCTTTCTGCGCTTCTCGACTGAAAAGTCACGCCTTACGGGAGGCCATCATGAGCCTGAACGACTCGGCTGTCGCTGAGGGTCTTTCTCACGCACTTGCGAGCGCGCGACGTCAGCGCAAGCGTTTGCGCCTCCTCGGCATCGAGAATCTGCTGAGTGAGCACGAATGTGCGGCCGCGGATCGAGCCGATGACCGCCGGCCAGAGTGAATGAATGCCGTCGCCCGGTACGATGCCGAAGGCGAAGTGCGGCTTGTCCTGGAACACCGTATCCGGCGTCGCGATGACGATATCGGCAAGAAGCACATATTCGGAATGAACCGTAGCTGGTCCGTTGACTGCGGCTATGACCGGCACCGGAATATCGAGCAGATTTGCAAGGACCTTTTTGCCTTCGCGATAGATCTTGTCGTAGCCACGGGGCGAGAAGAAGTCGAAGCCCTCGGGATCGAGGCGATCGATGAAGGCCTCGCCTGCCCCGGTCAGGATGACCACTCGGTTGCCCGCGTCCTGGCTGATCTGGTGGAAGAGCTCGACGAACTCTTCATGGACGTAGCCGTTGAAGACCAGCGTGCCACCGTGTGTGTGGAAGACGACCTCGAGCACGCCCTTGTGCGAACGCGTCAGCTTGGCATGCGGAAATGCGTCCTTGTACGTCTCGAATCCAGCCATCGCCTGGCTCCTTTACGGGTACATGGAAGCGCAGCATTAGTGCGGGAATTCTCGAGCGCTTACACGTAGGATGCCGCGCAGCTCGATAAAGTGTCCCTTCGGTCCGCTCGTGATGCAGAGCACGAGCGTCTCGCAACTCGGGCAGCGCAGCACGGCGCCCATCGCTCGG
>WNFI01581913.1_pt1 | contig 10731 bp, 12 predicted proteins | sample 5400471 | NCBI WGS metagenome assembly WNFI01 (sample SAMN13153348, study PRJNA577476) | soil metagenome | isolation source: 100 cm saprolite on Douglas fir-dominated hillslope | place: USA:California | collected 2013-09-17 | reverse complement strand
GCGGCGAGAAGGCTAAGCAGCACTAGCGCACAAATCACAACACTCAGCTTCAGTAATGATTTCTGTTGGCGTTTCATAGTGTTTTCCCGTCCCCCCGGGCGGGTTGTTTCTTTGCTGAAGCGAACGTTGAAAAATTCTATCTTTGCCGTCTGCTTCGTGCTAATTACACGTGTAATCAGCGCGTAATCACCTGCTGGTAACACCACCCTGCTCTCTTAGGTAACAGGGCGTGTCGCAGCAGGATTCAGGTTGATGTTGGTAGTACGAATCTGCTTGTGACCGGCAATTTCAACGGAGAGCCGCAGCCGGTCTTGCGACGCAAATTCCATCTGAAATTCGCCGAATTCATTGGACGTAGTTTCTGTCACTGGCTGCCCGGTCTCGGTCCAAAGGATGATGGCTACCTGTCGTGGAGTAACCTTGGTTCTGTCTTTGTCCACTACCTGGCCGACAAGAGAGATCGTTCCGGACTGCGGCAGCGCATTGAAAACCAGATCCACCATGGTTCCATCGGCGTCGAATACCATTTGGCGGGAATCGACGGCGCCGGAGCGAACACCAGCGGTCAGCGGCTGGCTCAGGCTATCAAACACCAGCTTGGCCATACTCCATAGGCGGGGCTTCGGAGAATGACTGGTCGCGAACTCTAGGTTCACCATCCGAACCGGATAGTCTGGAGGCGTCAGGCTCGGCTCATTGCTCGCGATCGAGCACACCTTCTTCCACATTCCGGCCGATGTCACGCAGTCCCGACAACCGCTCGCAAGGTGAGCCTCGATCTCCTTATTGGCTTGCCGTTGACCGATGCCACGCACAAAATCTGTCCACACTTCTTCCGGGAAATGCTTCACGATCGTCCTCAATTCGGGGGAGTTGCTTCTGAACAATAAGAGGGATCTCGGGCCAGAAAAATATAGGGGTGGGACCAAAAAAAGTTGGCCAGGCTTACCCCTTTCCTATCAACGAGAAAGGGGCCCAGTAGTAAGGGTGAGGATGACTTTGGCGTATCTCTGCCATGGCAGCTTGCACGGCAGTCGGCTTCGGTGTCCCCTCGGCTAGACGCGAGTAGAAAGCGATCATGAAATCTCGGGTACTGGCGTCGTGAACCTCCCACAGGCTGAGCATCAGGGACTGAGCGCCCGCTTGCAGCAAACCGCGCACCAGGCCCATGAGCTCGTCGCCTGGAGTAACAGCATTGCGGCCAGTGGCGCAGCCACTCAAGACGACCAATTCGGCAGGAAGCTTAAAGTGATAGAGGTCGTAGAGACTCAAATAGGTATTCCCTAGACGGATGGAAGAGAACATCGGGTTGTCCTGGCGAAAGTATCCATGGGTGGCTATGTGCACGATCCGGCTTGTCGTACCGTGCGATTTCAGGACGGCTTCGGACGCCGCGTCGCCAACAAACAGTTTTGCGTCCGGCAGAATCCCGCGCAAGGCTTCAACTTCCTGGAGAATCAGCGGGGCTTGCGCGTCGGCGATCCCCAGGATCAGTGAACCTCCCGAGACATTTGCAGATTTGGAACGGGATGTGGTGCAACAGGCCGTGCGGGGCAAAGACGAGGTGTTTGGCGTCCAGCAGATCGGCGATGGGCGCGATCAGCTCTTGATAGAGGATGGCCAGATGTCCCTGCGTGGATCTGAGCATCGGCTCCTGGAACGCGGCGACATATTGCGGATCGAGCCGGAATTTTGCCAGCTGGAATTGGAATAGCTGCAGCGTCTTCCTCACCCGTGTTTCCACAGTGACCGGGCGAATCTGCAAGTCGTCGCGGGTCACAACGCAAGCAATGTCGCGGTCCTGAATTCGAAAATACTCGACCAGGGTGGTATCTGCCGGCAATAGAGATCGCAGCTTATCGAGTGACACGGCACTGGGTAGTTGCAAGCCCGCCTGACTGGCCTCGTCCAGGGTCGCCTCGTGCAAGGCGCGCATCAGATCGTCTTCATGCGCCCGGGCTTCTTGCTCCAATTTCTGAATCCGCTCCGGAGAACGATCTTCCGGCTTCAACTGCTCCCTCTCAATCAGGTTGTAGTACCAGTTCAACTCTTCACGCAGATTGCGGATAGAACGCACCAGGTCGCTTTGTCCGGCATCGGTATCGGACGGCACATGCACCGGCTGCATCAGACGATCCATCAGAGCGCGCGACTTGGCCAGCTCGATGTATTCGAATGCTTCTTCGAACCGGGGCGATCCTGTCAGGCAGAGGTCAGCCAGGTTCTCGTACACCTCCAGTTTGTTCTGGAAGAATGCGCTTGCTGACTTGCTCGAGCGCCAATTGGCAGTGTGCGCGAGCGGCCGCGGAATCGTTCATGCGAAGAGCAATCCGGGCGAGCAATAGTTCCGCCAGCACGGCTTTGCTCGGCATCGATGATGTACTAAAGAAATCACGTGCTGCCACGCAGAGACGGCGTGCTTCGAACAGTCGGCCCTCGTTGAACAAGACCAACGCTTCGTAAAGATCAGTCAACGACGTCCAGACGTGATTTTTGTCCCGGATGAACAGTTCCCGGGCAGTCGAAAAAAGCTTGATCCCTTCGAAAGCTTGCCCCTGGCGGCTAGCCGCGACTGCCGCGAACACGAGCGCCTTGGCCGCTTCGTACCCAAACCCAAGCTTCCGGAAGTGCTCGCTGGCTTCGCGCGCGAGCTGGGAGGCTTCCGGAATCAGATTCACTTCGATATAGATTTCCGACAGATCGAGGCTGCACAGCGCGATCTGGTAGGCGTCGTTCGCTCGCTTGCCGCTCTGCGCGGCGTCGCGCAACATCTGGATGGCGCGACCGTATTCACCACGCAGGAAGTAGAGGTAGGCGATGTTGTAGTCGGCGTACGCGACCAGAATCGGCATGCCCTTCTGTTCACAATGCTGGCGCGCCTTCCGGTACATCTCCAGCGCGCGCGGAAACTCATTGAGGTTCATGTAGCAGAGAGGCAGGTTGCTCATCACCGCTGCCATCCCCTCCGCGTCATCGTGCGCGACCAACTCGTCATACGCACGCTCGTAGCAGGCAAGGGCATCGGCAAAGCGATCCTGACGGTGATAGATATTTCCGATATTGATGTCGACTCGGGCTACGCGTAGCGTATTTCCCTGCTTGAGAAAAAGTCTTCGGGCGCGATCGCCAGCGGCCAGCGCCCGATCGTAGTGCCCGAGCAGGAGCAAAGGCTGGATCGAGCCGCTGAGTGTGCGCGCGAGTTCTTCTTCGTCACCCTCGGCTTCGAACAGCGCCGCCGCTTGTTTGTGCATCTCGATGGAGGCCGCATGTTGGTCGAGTGCATAAAGAGCGTTTGCCTTCGCACGCAAGCTCTTTGCTAAAGCCAATCGATTGGCGATGGTTTCAGAGATGCTGATGGCAAGGTCGGCCAGTCGCTGCGTGCGGACAGTGTCGACACGGACTTCCTCCCGTACGCGCTCACAAAGGGCGGACGCGAACCCGGCCCAGTCTCGCGCCGGATCGTGGCGCACGAACTCGCGGCGGCCCGGTTCGTCGAGCGCCAGGAGCCGCTCGACCATGGCGTCAACCTCACTCTGCCGGCCTGCTTTGACGCTCACTGGAACCCCAGCTTCTCGAGTTGCTTCTTGAGTCGGTCGAGGCAGCGGCCGCGGATGAAGCCGATCGATCCGGTCGCAATGCCGAGTTCTTTTGCGACTTCCTGGTAGGGGCGCGCGGGTGTTTGGGCGAGCATCTCCTCGGGGAGTGCTGCGGTACTGTGGTCGGCAGGCAGGTTTTCAGCGTCCTCGTCCTCAAGCTGCACCTGTCTCCTGCCTCTCGTTCGATGTTCGAGACATTTGTGATAGCAGACCTGCATCAGCCATTTGGGCAGCGCTTTAGGCTCCCGCAATTTGTGAAGGTCCGAGAGCAGGTCGAGGCATACCGATTGGAAAATGTCGGAAGCGTCATCGTACATACCCAGCTTGATCGGTATTGAATAGATGAGATTCTTGTACTTGTCGACCAGATCAGCCCACGCTTGCTGGTCGCCCTCAAGGCAGAGCGCGATCAGACGTTCGTCGGACGAAGGTTTCCTCGGTTCGAGTTTCGCCTTCGCCGCCGTCTTCACCGGATGCCTGCGCTCTCGGCGTTGCGTAAATAGAGTTGATCGGCGTTCCAGAGCGTGTAGTGGTCCAGCAACGCGGGCTGGAAATTGCCGACCTCGCCTTTTGCACCCGCCAGTATGTTGGACGTGGCGAGGAAGATGAACGGGACTTGTTCCGCAATGATCTGCTGGACGCGGTCGTACAGTTTCTTCCGCTTGTGATAGTCGAGAGTGACCATCTGCTGGTTCATCAACTGGTCAATCTCCTGTTCCCACGCGGTTGCGGGCTGCGTTTCATTCATATGCCACAGATGTACGCTCCCCCTCGACTGCCATACATTCATTTCCGGATTCGGATCGGCATCACCGCCGCCCAATGCCATGATCGCCGCCTCATAGTCAAAGCTCTGGAATACGCGATCGATCGTGGCGCGAAACTCCAGGGGAACAACCTGGACTTGCATCCCGAGGTGCGAGAGGTCGTCCTGCAGCAAGGTAGCTATTTTCATGCGCTGTGCATTGGACGAACTCGTCACGATGGAGAATTCAACTGGTTGTCCCATGCGATCGTGAAGGCGGCCGGAAACGTCCCATGAAAAGCCCGCTCCCTTCAACAACTGGCGGGCGGTTTCGAGTGAACGCTGCGGATGTGGGATCGACTGGTTGACCCACATCTTGTTCCCTGGCCCCACGTTGCCCCAAAGCGGTGTGCCGCGCGTACCGTAGACGAGTTTTATTATGGAGTCGCGATCGACTGCTGCCGACACCGCCTGGCGAAATTTCAGATCCTGGAACCAGGCCTGCTTGCGCGCGATGCTGTCGAGTTTCTTCCCCGAAAGATCGTTCAGATTGAAGACAAGAAAGTTGTATTCCAGGCTTGGTCCAAGGTCAACGAGTTGTGCCCCTGTCCGTGACTGTTCTTTCGACAATAATGCGTAGTTCTCCGAACTTAGCCGGTTGATGATGTCGGTTTCGCCGGCTTCAAAGCGCATGACCTGTGCATCCTCGCTGCCTACAAACATGAAGACGAGTTCGTCGAGATAGGGCAGGCGATGATTCTCGCGATCCGTCTTCCAGTAGTAAGGATTGCGTTCCAGGAGGATCCGCTGGCCCGGCCAATATTGCCTCACACGAAATGGTCCTAGACCCACGACTTCACTGGGCGGCGTGTTCAGCGTCCAGGCCTGCACGAACCTGCCCTCGCGGTAAGACTTCTCGAGGATGTGTCGAGGCAAAATGGCGAAGCTGTCAAAAAGCCTTTCCGCAGCGGCGTATGGGCGCGGCAAAGAGAAGCGGACGGTGTACTGATCGACTTTGTTGATAGTCGGCGGCTTGCCATCGATCAGCAGCAGATCGCGCTGCTGAGAACCTATCGCTTCGTCCAGATAGACAGTGAACGAGAACACCACATCGTCGGCGTCAAACGGATGACCGTCCGAAAACCTGATACCCTTGCGCAGCATGAGAGTGAACGTGCGGCCGTCGGGCGACATTTTCCACGACTTAGCCAGCGCCGGTTCGGTCTTCTGCGATTTCCGGTTGATTTCGATCAGGTCGGCATGCAGACGTTCGAACACTTCCCGCGAGACGGCGTCGGTGGCCGTCACCGGATTGAGTGTCTTAGGCTCGGACCGCTGGCCGACTACTATGTGTCCGCCGTAACGGCCCGTCAGTCCCTCCACACGCGCGACTTCTTCACCCTCGCTAACAGGTTGGGGAGTGGGAGCGCTGGCCGACAACGAACCGGCGCACAGACACACTACCAGGGCTAGGCGAGCTATGGCTTTCATGATCACCCCACCCCACAGAACTCACGGGTTCAACTCATTTAGATTTTACTTAGGAATGGTGGGAATACAGGGCGTCAGCCAGCATTCCATACATTACGGACGTAACGATCAGAGCGACTGCAGGCGCCAGAAGCCATCCATATGACACCAGAACGCTGTAGTGTTGTAGCGTCGCCAACATATTGCCCCAACTGGGGACTGGCTCACTGACCCCTAGCCCGAAAAACGAAAGAGTCGCTTCCGCCGCAACATACAAGGGAACCAGCAGAGCGGCTTGGGTGAGCAGAACCCGAAATGTCTCGGGCAGAATGTGTCTGCGCAGTAGATACAGGTCCGTGGCTCCGAATCCACGAGCGGCTGAGATGTAATTTCTGGTTCGAGCGCCCAGTACCACACCTCGTACGAGCCGTGCCGGACGTGCCCATCCAAGTAGTCCGATCACTCCGGTCAGAAGCAGAAACGTTCCGGCCGGACTGACGTGGAGTGGCAAGAATGCGCGGACTCCGAGCAAAAAGTAGAGCCAGGGCAACGACAGAAATAGTTCCGCGACTGCCATGAGCGATTCGTCGATCCACCCTCCGTAAAATCCGGACACGGTTCCCGCGATGGCGGCCACGGCCAGAGTGAGCACAGTAGCGAGTAAACCGGCAGCCAGAGAGATCTGGCCACCGAAGAGCAGGCGCGAAAATTCGTCGCGGCCGAAAGCATCCGTACCCAAAAGCGTGATGCGCGCGGGGCTGACGACACCGAACAAATGAAGGTCTGAGGTGTAAATACCCGATATCGAATATGAGTTTCCTCTCACGAAAAAGCGAATTGGATATTCTCGGGAGCGGTCCTCCCCATCGTCTTCGGCGTAGACAAACGGGCGGATGTGAAAGCCGGAAGCCCCGGCGAAATGCAACTTCTGCGGCGGAGAGTAGGGATGATTGCGATCCTGCTCCTTCGCGTTGTAAGGCGCGAAGAATCCCGCGAACAAGACTACCGCGTGCAAACCGGCAAGAAGGACAATCAGAATCCGCACTCGCGCGCTATTGGGCATCGAGTCCTTCGAGCAGCAGGGGCCCGAGCCCCGGCCACCCGGTGGCGACCTCGACCAACAGCGAACCGCTGAGCAGGGAAGCGATGGAGAAACCAAATAGTGAAATCGCAGGGTTGGCTGCAACCGGCAAGACATGACGGAACAGCAGCCGCGCTTGCCCGATTCCGAGTCCCCGACCCGCCCGCACGAACGGGGCGTCGATCACTTCGCCCACGCTGGCCCGCATGTGCCGAACGACAACGGCAATGTCCGCGAACACGAGAATAGTGGATGGCAATATCAAATGCCGCAGCACATCCAGCATCTTCCCCCAAGCGGAGAGATCGTCGTGATCAATGGACATCATTCCGCCCACCGGGACCGCCCGCCATCGAACCGCGATCGCCAGCAGTCCAAGAGCGATCACGATCTCGGGAACGGAAATCAGCAACGAATTTCCAAGCTCAATGACTCGATCGGGCCACCGTCCGCGACAGGCAGCGCTCCAGACACCCAGTGGAACGCCAACCAGCCAGGTAAGCACCAACGCCGTGGTCGCCAACAGTAGAGTGTTCAATGCGCGCGTCCAGAGCAAGGGTGCGACCGGGGCATTGTAGGCAATCGAGAATCCCAGATCACCGTGAGCTAACGCTCTCACCCAACGCCCGTATCTCACCAGAAGAGGTTGGTCGAGTCCGAAGCGGGCGTGCAGCGTAGAAATGATCTCGGGAGAAATCTGTGGGTTCAGCCGCATCTCATCGAAGAAGCTCCCCGGCGCCATTTCCGTGAACAGGAAACAAAGCACCGACACTCCAAATAACAGCAGAACAGCTCGAATGGCCCGCCGCAAGAGATACCTCATAGTGCGATCCCAAGCGCGGTAAGACTCGACTGCGCCGCGAGCGTGGACGCGACCAGCGCTCGAGTTTCTTCATGGCTGGCGTGGGCAATGAGTTGAGACGCCGGTCCATATTCGACGATTTGGCCGCGCGCCATCACCGCGATTGTGTCGGCGAATCGCGCCACGAGCGCCAAGTCGTGTGAGATGAGAAGGTAAGCAAGCGAATGGGAGGCCTGAAGATCAAACAGCAAGTTGGCGATCTGGGCCTCCGTCGAGAGATCCAGACCAGAGAGCGCTTCATCCAGTACCAGCAGCTTTGGCCTCAGAGCGAGCGCCCGCGCAATCGCCAGTCTTTGCCTCTGACCACCGCTGAAATCCATGGCCAATCGGTCGGCCCAATCCGGCGACAGTCCGACCTCCTGCATCAATTCTTTGGCCCGGCTTCGGCGTGTAGACTTGTCGCCTTGCTTTTGAATGAGCAGCGGCTCCTGAATGACTTCGGCGGCGGTGAACCGCGGATTGATGGATGTGGCCGCGTCCTGAAATATGATTTGTAGTCTCGGGCGAGACTTGCGAAGTTCGCGCGGGCTAAGCTGGGCAATGTCGGTCCCTTCCAGCCAGATCTCTCCGGCATCGGGTTTCTGAAGACGTGTCACGCAGCTCGCGACGGTAGATTTGCCGGATCCTGATCTCCCTACCAGCGCCAGCGTTTGCCCTGCGGAGATCTCAAAGTCAACCTCGTTAGCACCAAGGATGAGATCAGGCCGGCGCCAGCTAACGTTTTTTCGTTGGTAGCTCTTGCTGAGCCCGCGCACTCGCAGAATGGGCTGTGCCGCCGAGGTTATGACATGCGCATCAGTTGTCATACTTGAAACAACTCACTCGGTGCGAAGGCTGTGGCGTCGTTTCCTGAAGATCGCGCTCGGTGCAAACCTGCATTCTCTCCGGGCAGCGTGCGGCAAAAGGGCAGCCCACAGCAGGGTGGGACACATCTGGGGGCTCCCCGTCAATCGCTGCAAATCGTGTCCTGTCACCCCTTGCTGGCAGATGCCGCCCGCATAGCCGCACCAGAGCTTGCGTGTAGGGATGCAATGGCCGGCGAAAAATATCTTCCGTGCGCCCCTCCTCGACAATGCGTCCGGCGTACATGACAGCAATGCGATCCACGAACCCCGCAAGTACAGTTGGATCGTGACTGATCAACACGAACGCTGTTTGATGCCGACGGCTGATTTCGCGCATCAAGGATAGTATTTCCGCCTGCAACGAGGCGTCGAGCTTGCTCGTTGGTTCATCGCCGATCACCAATGCAGGACGGCACGCCATCGCCTGGGCGATGACGACGCGTTGTCGTTGCCCTCCGCTGAGTTGGTGAGGGTAGGCTGCGTAGATTGCTTGCGGCTGATCAAAGCCCACCTCGCCAAGCAACTCTTCGATGCGCATTCTGCGGTTGAATCGTGACATTCTCACATGTGCGCGGTCGTATTCTCTAAACCGGAGCGATTGGCTGACGTATCGTGCATCCTTGGGCAGTAGACGCAACAAAGCTTCGGCGAGTGTGCTCTTGCCCGATCCGGATTCTCCCAGGATGCCGACCAGCTCTCCCCGCCGTATTTCGATACTGGCTTGATTCAACGCTCCAACGGGCTGGCCTCCCCTTGGCAAGTAGGTGACCGACAACCGTTGAACGACAACGATGGTCTCATTGGAAGGCCGAGCCGGGAACTTCATATGTCTGCACTAGTTGACCACAAAGGCGGACCACGTGAGGAACTGTAAGATCACAGAGGTACCTCGGAAAACAACGAGGGCGGAGACTCTTCCGATGGGGAAAGCAGCTCTCACTGCAACACGGAATGTGAGTCATTGTTCAGCGTTACTTCAGTGATGTTCCTTCGTAACTATCAATCGGGTTCGACACCCACCCTTTTCTGCTGAGGGATGACCATGAAACGCACCATCTTGTTTGCCGTGCTTTGCACGTCGTTTGTGTACGCAAAGACTCATCCGGTCGCGCAGTCTGGGACCCTGCTTCAGATGGACTCGGTCGAATGTGGCGCGGATCAAAAGAGTGGTAAGACCTTTGCCGGGGAGATGCTCGGCACCGATGCGGCCCATCAGAAGATGCGTACGCTGCTCTGTCCAGAGTATCTGTTGCAGACCGAGCGCATTCTATACCGAATCCGGCCGAAGGACGACAAACATCCGGTCCTGCTGCCCGTTGGCGAGAAGGCGCAATTCCACATGGACAAAGACCTCATGCGGCTGCGCGTTGAAGACCTCGACGATAAGGAGCGCGAGTATGTTGTTGTATCAATGACCCCTCGAAGCGAGGCCACTCAGGCGGCAGAAAGCCGGAAGTGACCCTGGCGAAAAAAGAAGCTCTCCAAGCCAATCTTACGTTCGAGCGAGCGGGCTCGCGGAGCGAGATGGTGCCCTCGCCGAGGGAGTAGCCGGTTCGTCGAGACTTAGAGTCATGGACCCAAATTCGCGTTTTCCCACCTTCGCTTAGAACTGCCAAGTCGATTCATGGGGCGACTCTCGCTGCCGCGCTCGCCATCCTGTATGTTTTCGCCTGCTCAGTGCATCGAAACCACCTTGTAAAGAGATATGATAATATTTGCATATTAGCATGTATATCGTAAACAACGAAGACACCGCCCGGCCATTCATTTACGAAAAGGACGGCACGTTATCATTGCACTTCGGGATGGGTGGAGAGGTACAAAGCATAATGCGTGTTGATGCGCCAGACTTGTTAGTGCTTGGTTACACGAGGACGATGATGAGTTTTCTTTTGTTTATCGAACGCCCTAAGCACATCGGGATAATCGGTTTGGGCGGAGGGTCGATCCCCAAGCATTGTTATCGGTATTTACCCGATACACAAATCAGTGTTGCTGAGGTCTGTCCTGAGATCATTGCGCTCCGAAACAAGTTTTTTATTCCGAACGATGACCACCGATTCAAAGTGTTTCAAGAGGATGGCGCCGAGTTTGTAAAGCGTCATCGGAGTCAATTCGACGTGTTGATCGTG
>WNFI01149135.1_pt1 | contig 10731 bp, 8 predicted proteins | sample 5400471 | NCBI WGS metagenome assembly WNFI01 (sample SAMN13153348, study PRJNA577476) | soil metagenome | isolation source: 100 cm saprolite on Douglas fir-dominated hillslope | place: USA:California | collected 2013-09-17 | reverse complement strand
GAGCCCGTTCGGCCGGATGCTGCGCTCGGTGCGGGAGGATGAGCGGGCGGCCGCGGCCTACGGCCGCCGGGTGTTCTTCGTGAAGTACCGCGCCTACCTTGTGGGCGCCGCGTTCGCGGGTCTGGCCGGCGGCCTGTTCGCCGTGTTCATCAGCGCGTTCAACCCGTCGGCCTGGGCGCCGCAGGAGCTGCTGGTCATCTACGCCGCGATCCTGGTGGGCGGCCGCGGCAACCCGCGCGGCGTGATCCTCGGCGTGATCGTCGTTTACGCCGGCTTCATCGAGCTCACCCGGTACCTGCCGTCGCCAGCGTCTCGGCCTGACTTCGCCCCCGCGCTGCGCCAGGTCCTGATCGGGCTGCTGATCATCCTGATGCTCAAATTCCGGCCTGAGGGCATCTTCGCCGAGCGGCCAGGCGGGCACGCGCGGCGCTGGCTCGCGACGCGCGCCGCGCCAGGGCCGGCGGCCGGCCCGGTCGCCGAGCCCGCGCCGGTAGAGGCAGGACCCGGGCACGCGGTCACGGCGCCCGGGCGCGCGGTCACTGGGCCGGGGACGGCGAGCGCTGACCTGGCGGAACCGGGGGAGGCACCGCAGTGACCGCCGCGCTCCTCGAGGTCGACGGCCTCAGCAAGTCCTTCGGGGGCGTGCAGGCGGTGCGGGACTGCACGTTCGCCGTGCCCGAGGGCCACGTCGTCGGCCTGATCGGGCCGAACGGCGCGGGCAAGAGCACCGTGGTCGACCTGGTGTCCGGCTTCGGGCGACCGGACGGGGGCAGCATCAGGCTGGCCGGCCAGGAGCTGGTCGGCCGGCGCCCGGACGTTATATCCCGGCTCGGACTAATCCGAACATTCCAGACCCCCCGCGAATGGCGCAACGGACCGGTTCCAGCTGGCCGGGCTGGCGGGCGAGCGCGCGGTCAGGCTGAGCGGCGGGCAGAAGCGGCTGCTGGAGTTCGCCCGGATCGCGGCCGCGGAGCCGCGGCTGGTCATTCTCGACGAGCCCATGGGAGGCGTCAACCCGGTGCTGGGCGGGCGGATCGGCGAAGCCGTGCGGGCCTTCGCTGACGAGGGCCACACGGTGGTCATCGTGGAGCACAACCTGCCGTTCATCGAGCGGACCTGCGACCAGGTTGTGGTCATGGACCTCGGCGAGGTCATCGCGCAGGGGCCGTTCTCCGGCCTGCGCGACAACGCGCGAGTCGTCGATGCCTACCTCGGCATGGACCTCGGCCATGAGTGAGGGGGCGGGCCCTGCCGCGCCGGCCGCCACGGAGGAGCCGGTGCTCCGGGCCGAGGGAGTCACCGCCGGCTACGGCGGTCCGCCGATTGTCGAGGACATCTCGATCGCGGTGCCCGCCGGGAAGATCACCGCAGTGGTCGGCCCGAACGGAGCGGGCAAGTCTACCCTGCTCAAGGCCCTGAGCGGGGTGGTGAGAACCGAGCTATTCCCCGACCTGGGCCGCTCGCTGCGGCGCCGGGCCGGGCTGCTGAGCGGCGGGCAGCGCACCATGCTCGCCATTTCCCGGGCGCTCATGCTCGAGCCCGCCGTGCTGCTGCTCGACGAGCCGAGCGCCGGGCTGTCCCCGCTGCTCCAGGGCGCGCTCTGGGAGCAGATCGAGAGAGTTGCCGACACCGGAGTCGGGATCTGCGTCGTTGAGCAGAACACCCGGCGGACGCTTCGCCATGCGCACTGGGGCTACATCCTCGTGCTCGGGCGCAACCGGCTGGACGGACCTGCACGGCAGCTGCTGGAGGACGAGAGCGTCGTGCAGCTCTATGTCGGCCGGATGAATTGACCAGCGCGGGCCGCGCGGAGGTCCGGAGCGATGATGCGTCCGGGTGCCGAGCGGCTCGCATCGGACAAGGGAGTTCCGCAGTGAAACGAACAACCATCGCCAGAACAACGGGAACCTGCGCGGCCGCGATACTGCTGGCCGCCTGCGCGTCGTCGAGCAGCGGCTCCGGGGCCGGGGGCACCCCCTCGGGCCCGGTCACCTACGGGGTGCTGTCCTGCTTCACCGGACGGCTGGCCAGCCTTGGGCAGGCGATGCTCCAGGGCTCGAAGGTCGCCCAGAGCGAGATCAACGCGGCGGGCGGCGTGCTGGGCCAGAAGGTGCAGCTGGTCACCGGGGACACCAGCTGCGACGTCGCCGATGGCGTCACCGCGGTGAACCAGATGCTGACCAAGAACATCAGCGGCGTGATCGGCCCGGAGACGCAGGAGATCAACGGAGTGGAGCCGATCCTCGACGCCAACCACGTCGTGGACGAGTTCCAGGGCGGCGACACCGCCCGCGATCACCAGGCCGACCCGTACTTCTTCCGGGACAGCCCTTCCGACTCGCAGCTGGGCGTCGCCATGGCGCTGTACGCGCACACGAAGGGGTACACGCGGGCCGTCATGCTGTTCTACTCCGACCCGGCGGCGCAGACGTTCCTCAAGCCCGTCTCCACGACGTTCACGAAGCTCGGCGGCACGATCCTCAAGACCATCATCGTCACCCCCGATCAGACGTCGTACCTGAGCCAGGTGCGGGAAGCGATCGCCGCCCACCCGCAGGTGATCTTCACCCAGGAGGACCCGCCGACCGCGGCGGTGCTGTTCCGGGAGTTCAAGCAGCTGGGCGGGCAGTCGATCCCGTGGGTCGGAACGGACGTGACCAGCGGCAGCGACTACCTGAAGGCCATCGGCTACCCCACCGCCCATGCGCACCTGACCTCCGTGTTCGGCACCTCGGTGACCGGCGCGGCGAGCGCCGCGTTCCTGAACCTGTTCAACCAGATCTACCCGAGCCAGAAGTCGGCCGGCCCGCTGGCGAACGCCAACTACGCCTACGACGCGGTGATCTCGCTGGCGCTCGCCGACGACTACGCGAAGACCACGAACGGCGCCACGGTCGCCCACGACATGGCGAAGGTGACCAACCCGCCGGGGACGCCGTGCTTCACGTACGCGACGTGCCTGACGCTGATCAAGGCCGGAACGAAGATCAACTATGAGGGCGCGAGCGGATCCCTCGACTACAACAAGTACAACAACACGTTCGGCCCCTACGGTGCCTTCCAGTCCAGCCCCACGGGCGTGGAGCAGCAGGGGTACCTGATGACCGCGACGCAGCTGGCCGCGGCCACGCCGTAGTACCGACCGGCCGGCCCGGGCCCGCCGACGGTCGCGGCGGGCCCGGGCGCCGGCCAGGTGAACCAGGAGAGGATGCGATTCGGGTGACCCTTCGCGCGGAAGGCGCGGCGCCCGGCGGCGAGCGTCATTCGCCGCTCGGGCCGCTGGCCGGTATCCGCGTCCTGGACCTGGCGCGGGTCCTCGCCGGGCCGTACGCGGCGATGCTGCTGGGCGACATGGGCGCTGAGGTGATCAAGGTGGAGCGCCCGGGCGCCGGGGATGACACAAGACACTGGGGACCCCCGTTCGCGCAGTCCGCCGGCGGGGCCGAGAGCACCTATTTCCTGTCGGTCAACCGCGGCAAGCGCAGCGTCGCGATCGACCTGAAGGACCCGGCCGAGCGCGAGTTCATCGACAGCCTGGTGCGCTGGGCCGACGTGCTGATCGAGAACTTCCGCCCGGGCGTGATGGACCGTCTCGGGCTGGGCGACGCCCGGCTGGCGGAGCTGAATCCGGCCCTGATCCGGCTGGAGATCAGCGGGTTCGGCGCGAAGGGCCCGGACGCCGACCGGGTCGGCTACGACCAGATCCTGCAGGCCGAGGGCGGGCTGATGAGCCTGACCGGGACCGATGCCAGCCCGGAGGTGAAGGTCGGCGTTCCGATCGCCGACGTCACCGCGGGGCTGTTCGGCGTGATCGGGGTGCTCGGCGCGCTGGTGGAGCGGGGGCGCAGCGGCCTGGGCCAGCAGGTCTCCACGTCGCTGCTGGCCGCCCAGGTCGGCATCCACACGTTCCAGGCGACCAGGTACCTGATCGCGGGTGAGGTGCCGGGCCCGTCCGGCAATCACCATCCGACGGTGGCGCCGTACGGGATGTTCCAGGCGGCGGACGGCCCGCTCGTCATTGCCGTGGGCAATGACGAGATCTGGCTGCGGTTCGCGCCGCTGATCGGGCTGGATCCCGGGGATTCCCGCTTCCGGACCAACGCGCTGCGCCTGGGCCACCTGGCCGACCTGCACCGGCTCGTCGCGGCGCGGCTTTCGTCGCGGACCGTGGCGCAGTGGCTGGAGCTGCTGCGGCAGGCGGCCGTTCCGGCCGGAGAGCTGAAGACACTCGACCGGGTCTACGACAGCGAGCAGGCGCGCGCGGCCGGCCTGGTCTGGGAGGTGGACCATCCGCGGCTAGGCCGGATCCGGCTGCCGGGCAACCCGCTGCACTACAGCCGGAGCACGCTGGGCCCCGGCCTGCCGCCGCCCTCGCTCGGGGAGCACACTGCCGAGCTCCGAGCCCGCCTGCCCGGCTGTGAAAGCCCTGGGCCCAGCGGGGACGACCCCCCTTCAAGGAGGTGCTTGGGAGCAAGCTCCGCGACCGACCATGCCGATGACCAATGACCGTGCTCCGGCAGCCGGCGCTGCCGGAGGCAGGACGGTGGACGGTGCGACCGGGGGCGATGCCGCCGCGAACCCGCGAAGGCGCGCGCTGTACGCCGCGGTCGCTGACGCGGGCAGCCTGGCACGCTTCGGTGACCAGGTCGAGGCGGGGGACCCGGCGGGCTGGCCCGGGTACCCGGCCCAGCTCCGCCGGGCGCGGGCGGCGGCCGGCGGCCGGCACGCCGTGACCACGGGCGTGGCCACGGTCGGCGGCCAGCAGTGCGTGCTGGCCGGCTTCGAGTTCTCCTTCCTCGGCGGCTCGGTCGGCGAGGCCGAGGGCGCCAGGATCGCCGCCGCCTTCGACCTGGCCGTCGGCCAGGGCCTGCCGATTGTCTCGGTGGCCGCGTCGGGCGGCATGCGGATGCAGGAGGGCGCCAGCGCCCTGGTCCAGATGCAGGCAATGGCCGCGGCCATCGCGACGGCTCGCCGCGCGGGGATCCCGCACGTCGCGGTGGCTGGCGACCCCACCACCGGCGGCGTGTGGGCCTCGCTGGTCGCGTCGGCCGATGTGATCATCGGAGTGGAGGGCGCGCAGGTGAGCTTCTCGGGCTCGCGCACCCGCCCGGCCGGCGCCGATCCGGCCGCCCGCGAGTTCCGCGCCGAGGGCCAGTGGGCGGGCGGCTTCCTCGACATGGTCGTTCCCGAGGCGAGGCTGCGTGGCGAGGTGGCGGCCGTGCTGAGCCTGCTGTCGCCGCGCACCCGGGGCGAGGCGGCGGGCAGCGCGCCGCTGCCTGCGGGAACGGTGCCGACCAACACGGGGCCGGCCAGCGCGGCCCCCGCCGGTGCCGACGCGAGCGCCGGTGATGCCGCCGCGGCGGGTCAGCTGGCCTGGGCGCAGGTCAGCCGCGCGCGCACGCACCGCCTGACGCGCGGCGACCAGTGGCTGGCGGACTACTTTGGCAGCCGCTTCGAGATCCGGGGAGACCGTGCCGGGGCGGTGGATCCCGGCCTGCGCTGCGGCTTCGGCTCGCGCGACGGCCTCACGATCGGGTACATCGCCCAGACCGGGCGGCCGACGACCGCGGCGGGCTTCCGCACTGCGGCCAGGCTGCTGGATCTCGCGCAGCGCTTCGGACGTCCCGTGCTCACGCTGATCGACACGCCGGGGGCGGCGAGCGAGCCGCGGGACGAGGCGGCCGGAGTCGGCCCGGCGATTGCCGAGCTGCTCATCGCGGTCGCGTCCGCGACCGTGCCGGTCACCTCGGTCATCATCGGCGAGGGGGTGTCCGGGGGGGCCCTGGCGCTGGCCTCACCTGGCCGGCTGTGGCTGGGGGCCGACGGCTACCTGGCGGTGACCAGCCCGGAGCATGCGGCATCGATCCTCAAGCTCCGAGTCAGCGACGCGCCGCGGGTCGCCGGACTGCTCGGGCTCACACCCGCCGACCTGGTCCGCCGCGGCATCGCGCGTGGCGTGCTCCGGCAGCCGCCTGGCCTGGCCGGTCAGTCCTGGGAGGCGAGATAGCCGAGGGCGGCGGGCACACCGTCGCGGCTGATCGGCACGCCGGCCCGGATCAGTCCCATCTCGACGCCGCACAGCGCGCCTGCCAGCTCGAGGTCGCCGAGATCCCCGAGGTGCCCGATGCGGAACACCCGGCCGGCCAGCCGGCCAAGCCCCGCGCCGAGGGACATGTTGTAGCGGTCCAGTATCAGCCGCCGCAGGTCGTCCGCGTCATGCCCGTCCGGGACGATCACCGCGGTGAGCGTGCTGGAGTACTCGTCGGGGTTCAGGCAGACGATGCCCAGGCCCCAGCCAGCCGCCGCGCGGCGGGTGGCTTCCGCGTGCCGGCGGTGCCGGGCGAATACGGCCTCCCGGCCCGCCTCGTCGAACATGGCGAGAGCCTCGCGGAGCCCGTAGAGCAGATTGGTGGCCGGTGTGTAGGGGAACAGGCCCGTCTCGGCGGCGGCGATCACCGGCTGCCCGGTAGTCGACCGAGCCGAGCGAGGAGATCGTGTCGACGATCAGCAGAGCGGGATGGCCCGCGCTGTCCATGGCCGCGCGGATCAGCGGGATCCGGCTGGCGGTTCCCGTGGACGTCTCATTGTGCACGACCGTAACCGCCTTGATGGCGTGGCCGCGGTCGGCCGACAGCCGCTCGTGCACCTGGCCCGGGTCGACCCCATGACGCCAGTCGCCCGGCACGAGATCGACCTCGAGGCCCAGTTGCCCGGCCATGCGCGACCACAGCGTGGCGAAATGGCCGGTCTCGAAGGCCAGGACGCGGTCTCCGGGTGACAGCGTGTTGACGAGCGCGGCCTCCCATGCCCCGGTGCCCGATGACGGGTAGACCGCGACCGGCCCCGAGGTGCCGCAAAGCTGGCCGACGCCGGCCAGCACCTGCCGGGCCATCGCGGCGAACTCCGGCCCGCGATGGTCGATGGTGGGCGCCGAGATCGCCCGCAGGATCCGGTCGGGGACATTCGTCGGCCCGGGGATCTGCAGGAAGTGCCGGCCGTTGCGGTAAGTCATGGGCTCATCTTTTCGCACCGGCTAGCATTCTGCCTGACCGAGCCGAAGGGGCGCGGCGCCGCCAATGAAGGGGGTACGGGAGGTGGGTGGGGCCCCGGAGGCGAGCGGGAAACACAGCGTGGCGGCCCGGGCGGCTGACCGGCGGGAGCTCGCCGCCGCGCTGCGGCGCGCGGTCCGCGGCGAGGTCCGCTTCGACGCTTACAGCCGTCACCTGTTCTCCCGTGACGCCAGCATGTACGCGATCGAGCCGGTCGGGGTGGTCTTCCCCCGCGACGGCGACGACGTGGCTGCCGTGGTGGCCACCGCCGCCGACTTCGGCGTCCCGGTCCTGCCCCGGGGCGCGGGCACCAGCCTCGCGGGCCAGACGGTCGGTAACGCCGTCGTGATCGACCTGTCCCGGCACATGAGCAAGATCATCGACATCGACGCCGAGGCGAGGCGGGCCCGGGTCCAGCCCGGCGTCGTCCAGGAGCAGCTGAACCTGGCCGCCGCCCAGCACGGGCTCATGTTCGGCCCGGACACGTCGACCGCCAACCGGGCCACGATCGGCGGCATGATCGGCAACAACTCGGCAGGCAGCCAGTCCGTGCGGTACGGCATGACGATCGACCACGTGCTCGCCCTGGACGTCATCCTGTCCGACGCGAGCCGGGCCGGCTTCCGGCCGCTGTCGGAGGCCGAGCGGGCCGGGCGGGCGGCCCTGCCGACGCTCGAGGGCGCCATCTGCCACGAGCTGCCCCGGCTGGCGGAGCGACACCGCGATGCGATAGCCACCGGCTTCCCTCCGTTCTGGCGGCAATCCGGCGGCTACCGGCTGGACCGGCTCACCAGATCCGGCGGCCTCGACCTGGCCACGTTCGTGGTCGGATCCGAGGGCACGCTCGTCACCGTCGTCGAGGCCACCGTGCAGCTGGTACCGAGGCCGCGGCACCGTGCGATCGCCGTGGGCCATTTCTCCTCCGCCGACGACGCCATAGCGGCGACCGAGGACGCGCTCGCCTGCCAGCCCGCCGCCGTCGAGCTGATGGACCGCACGATCCTGGAGCTGTCCCGCCAGAAGATCGAGTACCGGGCACTGGGCTCGATCCTGCACGGCGACCCGGACGCGCTGCTGTTCGTCACGTTCTTCGGCGACACCGAACCGGAGGCTGCCGCCGGGATCGACCGGCTGGAACGCCTCTGGCGGGAACACCGCCACGGTTACCACACGCTGCGCGCCGAGGCCGCCGCGGAGCAACAGGCGCTGCTGAAGGTCCGGCAGGCCGGCCTGGGCCTGCTCATGGCCGCCAGCACCGGCACCCGCCGCCCGCTTGCGTTCGTCGAGGACACCGCCGTCGAGCCGGCCCGCCTGCCCGAGTACACCAGGCGCTTCAGGGAAATCCTGGACCGGCACGGGCTGACCGCCGGCTTCTACGGTCACTGCTCGGTCGGATGCCTGCACATCCGCCCGTTCGTGGACCTCGCGGTGCCCGGGCAGAAGGAGACCATGCGCGCGGTCGCCGAGGAGGTGCGCGAGCTGGTCATCGCCTGCGGCGGGGTCAACTCCAGCGAGCACGGCGACGGCCTGGCCCCGACGGCCGGATGAACCCGGGCAAGATAGTGAACGCGCCGGCGATGACGGAGAACCTGCGCGATGCCGTGCCGCTCGTGCCGCCTCCCTATGCCAGCAGGCTCAGCTTCGAGGCGACCGGCGGGATGCGCGGCGCGGCCGACCGGTGCATGAACATCGGGCTGTGCCGCAAGTCGGCGACCGGCGTCATGTGCCCGTCGTACATGGCCACCCGCGAGGAGGAGCACTCCACCCGCGGCCGCGCTAACGCCCTGGTGAAGGCGCTCTCAGCGGCCGACCCGCGGGCCGCGCTCGGTGATGACCGGCTGCACGAGATCCTCGACCTCTGCCTGGAATGCAAGGCATGCAAGAGCGAGTGCCCGCTCGGCGTGGACATGGCGGCCCTGAAGTCGGAGGCCCTGGCCGCATACCAGGATCGCCACGGCGTCCCGCTGCGCTCGCGCATGTTCGGATCGATCCGCGCGCTGAACCGGATCGGCTCCGCCGCAGACCCGCTGTCGAACCTGGCCGCCCGGGCGAGGCCGGCCCGCAGCATCGCCGAGCGCTGGCTGGGCGTCGCCGCCGCGCGGCCGCTGCCCAGGTTCCACCGCGACAACCTGTCGCGATGGTTCCGGCGCCGCGCCGCGCCAGCGACACCGGCCCCAGCCGGCGACCTGGTGTTCCTCGCGGACTCCTTCACCACGTACACCGAGCCGTCGGTGGGCCGCGCCGCCATCACGCTGCTGCAGCTCGGCGGGTGGAACGTCCGGCTCGAGGACGCGGGGTGCTGCGGCCGGGCCAGCCTCTCCAAAGGCCTGATCGACCAGGCCAGGCGGATGGCATCGGGCATGGTCCAGCGCCTGGCCGATGAGGCCGCCCGCGGTGTCCCGATCGTCGCGGCCGAGCCCTCGTGCCTGCTCACGCTGCGCGACGAGTACCTGGCGGTGCTGCCCGGGGACCCCAGGGCCGCCGCGGTGGCGGCGGCCACCCGGCTGCCCGAGGAACTGCTCCTGACCGCGATGGCCGAGGGCAGGCTGGCCATGGCCGATCAGAGCCCGGTGAGCGGGAAGCGGATCCTGTTCCACGGGCACTGCCACCAGAAGGCACTGGCGGGCACCGCGGCGACGCTGGCGCTGCTGCGCAGCATTCCCGGCGCCGACATCATCGAGGTCGACGCCGGGTGCTGCGGCATGGCGGGCTCCTTCGGCTTCGAGAAAGAGCATTACCGGCTGTCCATGAGCATCGGCGAGCTGCGGCTCTTCCCGGCCATCCGCGCCGAGGCTCCCGACGCCGTCATCGCGGCGACCGGGGTCTCCTGCCGCCAGCAGATCGCGCACGGCACCGGCCGGCAGGCCTGGCATCCGCTGGAGATCGCGCAGCAGGCGCTTGCCGACGGCCTTGCCTGACGAGTTCTCCGGCGGCCGAACGTCCAGGGGATTGTGTCCGGCACGACACAGGCCGTGCACTCCTGGCTGCTCCCGTTAAGGACGCCGCAGGCTTCCGGAAAGATGTGTCCGTAACAGGGGTAGCGAGTACATATCACGCGTTCCGTGACCACATAACGGGCAAACTAGGACTACTACCGGCTGGTACGTGTGAAAAGTACGCAATACTCGGAAACGGCGGAACGGCCAGAATCTCCCCGGCTGACCGTAACCCGACCGACAGCGCCTGCCATGACCGAAACCCCTCGGCCCCACCACCGTGGCGTCACCGTTGCCCGGGCCAAGCCGAACAGAAGATCAGACACCAACCTCGCTGAGGCGCCCTAATCGGCTCGCAGGCTGCGGAGGACCAGGGCGGTCTCGAGGGCGGCCAGGACGGCGTCCCAGCCTTTGTCCTCGCTGCTGCCCTCGGCGCCCGAGCGGTCGATGGCCTGGGCTGGGGTATCGCAGGTGAGCACGCCGTTGCCGACCGGCGTGCCAGTGTCGAGCGGCACCCGGGACAGGCCGTAGGTCACCGACTGGCAAACGTAGTCGAAGTGCGGGGTCCCGCCGCGGATGACCGCGCCGAGGCACGCGACCGCGTCGTGGCGCCGGGCCAGCTCGGCCGCCACCACGGGCAGCTCCACCGCGCCGGGCACGCGCACGACGAGCGGCTCGGGGACCCCGCAGGCCCCGGCGGCTGCCACCGCCCGCCGCACCAGGCTGTCGGTGACCTCCGGGTGCCA
>WNFI01007366.1_pt1 | contig 10731 bp, 13 predicted proteins | sample 5400471 | NCBI WGS metagenome assembly WNFI01 (sample SAMN13153348, study PRJNA577476) | soil metagenome | isolation source: 100 cm saprolite on Douglas fir-dominated hillslope | place: USA:California | collected 2013-09-17 | reverse complement strand
CCGCGCCAACGATCCTTATTATGCACAGCTGCTGGTCGACAAGATGCTGTTCATGTTGCCGTCCGATCAGGCGCGGCTGCGCGACTGTATGACGCGAACCAGCCTGCTGGATGAGTTGCTGTCGTTTGTCGGCGACTATCAACTCACAGATTGGTTTCAGCAGAACGCCCTCGCGTACCTCGAAGTCTGCGACCTGTTCGGGCAGGCGGCGGCACAGCACCACGATGGTTTGGTCAGGCGGTTCATCGAGAGACCCGCGGCCGATCTCGACGAGCAAGGCCTGGAAGGGATCACTGCCAGCGGGCCGCCGCTGCCGGTGCTATTGCGCTCGCTCGAAGTGCTGCGCGACCTGCGGCTCGCTGCCGATCGCCGCGACATCGCCACGCGGCACGACGATCTCGGCAAGCTTCGCCGCGTCGTCAAATCACAGTCAGGCGATGCACTCACTGGTGGTCCCGCGGAATCGGTTCCTCCCAGGTCTTCGTCCGAATGATCTCGCCGTCATGCAGCAAGGTGCGCTTCCGGCCCGCGATGACGTCGAAACTTGGCCCGTTGCGAGGGTGGAGTGATTACGTCGGCGTAGTGCAGCTGTTTGAGTGGAGGTTGAACTCCGTTGCGCCGGCCGGATACTCAAACTTCATTGCCAGAGCCGCGATCTTTTGCCTTCTAGAAGTTTTCTGCGCAGCTCCGCCACCTCATGTTCAAGGTGCTCGTTACTCGTTTGTTGATCTTCCAGGGCCATGGAATGCCTTACGCGCATAACGTGATCACGCGCGACCTGCTCCGCGCGTGCGTTTAGCGATTCGTGTAAGGGACGGTTAGGCACTAGCGCATAGACGAGTTCGCAGTCGAGAGCTGCGGCATAGCGCCGTAGGGTCGTCAAAGTGATATCGTTTTTGGCCTCGCTGCGTTCGGCGTCCACAACTGCCGCTTGGGTCACACCGACCTTCTTGGCAAGCTGGCGCGTGGTCATACCCAATGCTTGTCGAATAGCACGCAGCCACCCGCCTTTCGGTCGTGGGCGCCCAAGCGGACGCCACGGGGCGAGAGCTTGGTCGAGCTGCTGTAGTGGCAAGGATCGGAGCACGGAACCCCCTCTCATTGTGAGTAGCTATAGGCTGTCGATCGCATGCTATTAGAGTAGCTATAGCCTGTCAAGATATTGGCTTTTGGCTTTTGACAGGTGCATCCGCGGAGTCACCATGCGGTGCCGCGCTCATTTTGCGGGCGTAATGTTTTGTGCTTGCGCGGAAACGATAGTTTTGGCTAAAATAGCCAAATGTCGAAAAACGTATCGGCTAGTGACGCCAAGAACAATTTCGGGGGCCTACTCGAGGATGTCGCAGCGTTGGGGCGTGTGAATATCGTGAAGCACGGGCGGCTCGTCGCCGTGGTGCTGTCCCCGCGAGCGCTCGAGTCCTCTTTGGCCGCGGGTGCAGCGGGGGTACGGGACGGTCAGTGGGGCGACACGCACATGATTCCCCTGGAGCTTGCGCGCGCTGCGCGGATGCTGAATCGCCCCAGCACGTTCGATGAAGAGTGAGCGCGAAACCGAAGCGCCCCTGACTCCCGAGGATGTGCAGAAGATCCTGAGCATATGCTCGCCGCGCGGCCTGCTCGTCGGCGGCCAGGCGCTCGCCTTCTGGGCCGATCACCTTCAGGTCGAGCGCCCGGTGAACCTGGTTTCGGGAGTGACGGCAGATGCCGATTTCATCGGAGATTCCGCTCTCGCCAAGGATCTTGCTAAGCGCCTCGGCTGGCAGATATGGATACCTGCGCTCGATGATGCGACACCGCAGACTGGCAAGGTGACTCACCGCACGAAGAGCGGGGAGGTGAAGCAAGTGGATTTCCTCTCGGGGGTTGTCGGTCTTACCACCAAAGACCTCGCTCGCCGTGCGATTGAGATCGAAATACCGAGCATCGGTCACCTGCGAGTGATTCACCCCATAGATGTGCTGGACAGCCGCATCCAGAATCTGCACATGCTACCGGAGAAACGCACCGATGCTGGAATCGCCCAGGCGCGCCTTGCTGTGGATGTCGCGCGCGCATTCATTCGGCAGGAAGTGGCCACTAGAGATGAGAGAGCTGGCCTCAAACTTCTCGAACGTGTCGCCGATATCGCCAGCGATATCGCCGCAGTCAAGGTATTTCTTCTCTATGGTATCGATCCCTTGAAGGCGGTTCCACTCGAGGACTTCCGAACCACCTCTGCCCTCCACAAGGTGCGCTGGCCGCAAATCGTTGCGGAGGTCGGCGAGAGGAGGGAATCGCTGCGAAAGCTCTCATCCAGGTCAACTCGGTAATTCTGGGCTTCTAATCGATTATCGCACGTCACGGCCGGGCAATAGGTCATTGTCCAAACTCCTCGATTCCGCACGAGCTGTGCGACCGCGCGCCGAGAGTCAGTAGATCTTGTCGCCCTTTTCCACCACGAAGGGCGACGGCGGCGCGGAGATTCCGTTCACTGAGGTGCCGCCGTTGTGGATGGCCGCAAACCATGGCTGCATGCTTTGGGGGAAGCCGAACGTCGGCTTCGTGAGCGCGTCGAGCCGGCCAAGCTCCTCGGCCGAGAGTTTGACGTCGAGTGCCTTCAGGTTGTCCTCCAGCTGTGCGAGTCGGCGCGCGCCGATAATGGTCGAAGTCACGCCGGGCTGCGCCTGAACCCAGGCCAGCGCGACGCGCGCGACCGTGCTCTCGTGCGCCTTGGCGATGATGTGCAGCTCGTCCACGATCACGTAAGTCTTCTCGGTGAGGAAGGTATCAGCGATGAAGCCCCGATCTGGCTTGATCTGGCCGGCATTGTGTCGTGTGTATTTGCCGCTGAGCACGCCGCTCTTGAGGGGCGACCACGGCGTAATGCCGACGCCCAACTCGAGAGCCATTGGCACGAGCTCCTGCTCGACGGTCCGCTCGAGCAGCGAGTATTCGATCTGCAGCCCGACGAACGGGGACCAGCCACGGAAGCGCGCCGTGACGTTCGCCTCGGCGATCTTCCACGCGGGTGTGTCGGAGACGCCGAGGTAGCGCACCTTGCCGGCGCGCACGAGATCCCCGGGGTATAGGTTGCCGCTGAACTTCGTGGCGATGACGAGCCGGTCGCGCCGAGCGCTGTGGCGACCCACGTGGTCGCCGATGATCTTTTCGGAATGGCCTTTCGTGTAGAAGTTTGCGGTATCGATGAAATTGCCGCCGAACTCGATAAAACGGTCGATGATCTGTTGAGACTCCTCGACGCTGGAGCCCCAGCCGAGGTCTTCACCGAAGGTCATCGCGCCGAGACAGAACGGGCTCACACGCAGCCCTGAACGGCCGAGGGTAATATAGTGATCTAGGGGCATGGTGCTCTCCGAGTTGGTATTATGGTACAATTTTACGCTAGTTCCGATTGACGATAGTTTACTATTAAACTAATAAATAGCAAGTACCCATGCCCAAAATCGATGTCGGAAAGATTTGGTCCCTCAATTACCGGCTCTTGATGTACGTCAAGCGGCTCGAAGCTGCGGGCTTTCTGCGCCGTGAAATCGATGGCGCGGATCTGCGTCGCCACCGGCTCATCCTTACACCCGAGGGGCGCAAGACGATGGCGCGCGGGCTTGCGCTCCTGTCGAAAGCGTTCGGTACGCGGCTGGCACGGTTGAGCTCAGCGCAGCAGTCGGAACTCGCGACACTGCTTGCGAAGCTGAGCTGAGGCGCGCACGCGAATCCGCTTTGCGCCATCGAACGCGCATCTGATAACCCTGATTCTTTTCTATGACGAGGATCATGGTGCCGCTCCACGTTCCCGCTTGACCCACTCATATCCCGTCGGTTATAAGTCCGATCAATAGCCAACGAGTCATGTGTCCCGATGATCCTGCGCTTAAATAAGAAGCCGGCTAAGTAAAGCCGTTTAACCCTGGATCGAGGCCATGAAGCGGGATCCGTTCGGAACATATATTGAGACCACGACCCTGGGCGAGACCGTCCGCGCCTTCTTACCCCCAACGCTGCCTCCCAATCCGCCCCTCGCCTTTACTGCGGGATCTCAAACTGTCCTGGATCGGGCCATGCTCTCCCTCGGACGACTCGACAGCGCTGCGGCGACCATGCCTGATATGGACTTGCTGCTCTACACATTCATTCGCAAGGAGGCAGTTCTCTCCTCCCAGATCGAAGGCACCCAATCCACGCTGGACGAGCTGCTGGCATATGAGATCGAAGCGGCGCCCGGCGCACCGGGCGATGACGTGCGAGAGGTCTCGCGCTACGTGGATGCCATGAACCACGGCTTGGAACGAATGGCCGGCGGCTTCCCGCTGTCGAACCGGCTGTTACGCGATATGCACGGCATCACAATTGGCGGATCCGGCTGACGAGTTAGTGCTGGAGGCGGCGGTGAATGGTCGAGCTTCAGCCATTGTCACGCACAATGTGCGCGACTTTTTGCAGGCAGCAGGCGTTGGACGGATCGGTCGCAAGCTCGGCCTCCGCCGCGGAGGCGGTATCTGTAACGAGTGGCTCGGGGAGCCAGGGTCCCACATAGGTTTCGCGTTCGGCGCGCGCTGCCCGCAGCCGATCGATGCACAGTCGGGTTACGCTCGTGACAAGCCACGCCTCGGGCGAGCGCACGGCACCCAATTCCGATGGTAGCGTAACCGCGATCTACAACCGATATGGCTATGTAAAGGAAATGCGAGCTGGGCTAGAAGCATGAGCGCGTGAGCTGACTCAGTAGTACGTATGTTACCCAGAATTGCCGGAGACAAGTCTATCGGCCGAGTTAGACGCTTCCCAAGCACGGCCTCGGATGATGCAGGCGGGACTTTTGCGGAAGTCAGTTGTTCATTGTTGTGCGTGGTTGTGCTCCTGCGGTTACCAGAAGTGGCTTAAATCGCGCTCGCGCGGCAACGGCCAGGCGCTCGACACATCGCCGCCGGCATGACATGCGATCGCCTCATTGGCGCGGCTCGACCGCAGTCGCTACGGCGTCAACAGTGCAAACGCCTCATTCAGACGGCCCGCGAGAGCGTCGCGCGATCCTCGACTGAAGGTAGGTTGGGCGGCACCCGGACGCGCTCTGCCCGATCCACGATGCATGCAGCCAGCATGGCCGCTTATTTCCGAATAGCGCATACAACTCCCGCTTGGACACTTGGGCCCGAGTCGCGATCTCAAGCGTGCTGGTAGCGGCGTAGCCACTTTCGGCGAGCGCCTGAAGAGCGGCGGCGAGGATCCGGTCCCGGGCCGCCTCACGCGTGTTCCGCGCGTTTTCGCCCATCTTAGCCTTCTTCACCGTGGACCTCTTGCATTGGTACCCGTGGGTACCGTACGATGCCATACATGGTACCACAAGGTACCAGCGACCGGATACGCATTAACCGAGCAACTGTAAGGATTGTGACGTGAGTTCCGCAGTACCAAGTGCATCCTCAATTAAACCTGAAGCAGTCGTTGTCCATTTACGCGATGTGGCGAAGACCTACAAGGCCGGATCGATCGAGGTCCCCGCCTTGCGGGATGTGCGCCTCCAAATCTCTGCCAACCGGTTCTCGATGCTGATCGGTAAATCCGGCAGCGGGAAGACGACGCTGTTGAATCTCATCGGATGCATTGACGCGCCGAGCAAAGGATCGGTCGAGGTGTGCGGGCAGGATGTTGCCAGTCTCGGCGACGATGACCTATCGGGGTTCCGCGCTCGCAATATCGGATTCATCTTTCAGAATTTTAGCCTGATTCCCGTCCTATCCGCATTTGAAAACGTCGAATACCCGCTGCTACTGATCGGGAGGCCGGCTTCCGAGCGCCGCGACCGCACGTTCGCGATGCTCCGCGCAGTCGGGCTCGCGGACCAGGCCGGGCAGCGCCCCAATGAACTCTCCGGAGGCCAGAAGCAGCGAGTCGCGATTGCACGCGCCCTCGTCAAGGACCCCCAGGTCGTACTCGCGGACGAGCCGACGGCTAACCTGGACACCGCGACCGGCGCCGCCATCATCGACCTCATGCGCCATGTGCAGGCCGAGCTCAAGACGACCTTTATCTTCGCGACCCACGACCCGCAGCTGATGTCGCACGCCGACGAGCTTTTCGCGATTTCGGATGGTCAGATCGTGGACCATAAAACAGGTGGACACCGATGAAGGCCCTGCTCACAATCGCCTCTCGAAATATTCTGCGCAACCGGCGCCGATCGTTGATGACCGGCTCCGCCGTAGCCGCAGGCGCTCTCGCCACGCTGCTGTTTGGCGGCTACGCGTCGTATATTTTCGCCGGACTCGAAACCGGCAACGTGCAGCGCGTTGGCCACTTGACGGTGTTCCGCGCCGGGTACTTCCTTTTTGGCTCAGGAAACCCAGCCGCCTACGGGATCGCCCATTACCAGGATGTAGTCACTCTCATTCAGCAGGATCCGGTACTGAGCCCACTGATCAACGTCCTGACACCGACTCAGTCTCTCATGGGCATCGCCGGAAACTTCTCCGGCGACAATGACGCATCGAAAACCTTCATCGGCGTTGGGCTCATTCCCTCCGACCGCGACCGCATGCGTCGCTGGGATGAATTCTCGACCGGCGTAACCTACCAGCCCGACGACCGCCTCTCGGACACCGATCAGACCCGTGGTCTGATCGGCTTTGGACTCGCGCGAATCCTTGGCCTCTGTGCGCCTCTCGCTCTGAAAAACTGTCCGCCAATCCCGAAGCGACTCGAGACGGCAGATGAGAAGTCCGCGCCGATCAGCGAGGAGGTGCGGGAGCTGAGCGGCCGTGAGGCGGATCGTGCCGGCTCGACACTCCCCGCGCCACATCTTGAGATCCTATCCGCAACTGCCGGGGGCGCCCCCAATGTGGTCACTCTCACCGTGGGCGGCGCGGAACCGCAGGGCGTCAAGGAGTTGGACGATAACTTCATCGCCATGCCGCTCACCCTGGCACAGCAATTGGTGTATGGCCGCGGCGAGCACAAAGCGACCGGAATCGTCATCCAATTGCGCCGCAGCGAGGACATGCCCAAAGCACGAGCCCGCCTGAATGACCTAATTCGCGACAACCATCTGGGACTCGAAGTCCGCGATTTCGGCGAATTGACGCCGTTCTACGGCCAAGCAGTGAAACTCTTCAGCGCGATCTTCTTATTCATTTCGCTCGTGATGGGAATCATCGTGCTCTTCGCAGTCGTGAACACGATGACCATGAACGTCATGGAGCGCACCAACGAAATCGGTACTAGTCGAGCACTCGGCGTGCTGCGCCGGGATATTCGCCGACAGTTCGTCGCGGAAGGCTGGCTGATCGGCGCCGTGGGAGCTAGCGCCGGATCGGCGCTGGCGTTCCTGATCGCCGCCGCCGTCAATCACGCCGGATTGACTTGGCTACCACCGGGAAATGCGAATCCAGTACCTCTGCGCCTTGCAATCGACGGCAATTTTGGACTCGTCGTCGGCGCCTGGGTCGGGCTCGTCTTCATTGCGACGGTCGCAGCCCTCGTGCCCGCAAACACCGCAGCGCGATTAACCATCGTCGACGCGCTCCGCCACGTGTAGCAACACCATGAAAAGAACTTCGACCCTCGCAATGGCCGCAGCACTCTCGATCCTTTCCGTCGCCGCTCACGCCCAGAGCGCAACGGACATCATTGCCGCAAGCGACAAAGTCAGGAATCCGCAGCACTCGTTCCGCTCCACCGTCACCTTCACCGAATACACTGCCGGCAAGGAACAGACGCACGAGGCACTGGCGGTATTTTCCAAAGAGGATCCCCAGACGCACCAGTTCCGAAATCTCATCCAATACGTCGAACCACCCCGGGACGCCGGCAAACGCGTCCTGCTCGACGGTCGGTCCCTGTGGTTTTACGACCCGGCTTCAAAAACGAGCGTGCGCATTTCGCCGCAACAACGGCTGGTCGGACAGGCGGCGGTGGGGGACGTTCTGACTGTCAATCTGGTCGTCGATTATGGCGCGAGTATGGTCGGCGAGGAGACCATTCAGGATGCGGCCCGCGCGGAGCGGCATTGCTGGCACTTGGATTTGAAGGCCTCCAGCGATCGCGCTGTCTACAATCACATCGACTATTGGGTTGAGAAGGGCAGCTTTTTCCCGATCAAGGGGAAATTGTACTCGGACACTGGCCGTCTGCTGAAAGTTATCTATTTTCGAAAATTCACCGATCGTCTAGATGCTGTCCGGCCCACCGAGGAGATCATCATCGACGCTGTCGATACCTCTCTCGCGACAACGGCGACCTTCGGCGACAGCGCGTATCTCGACATCCCGGACGCATGGTTTCAGCGCGAATACCTGCCACGTCTAGTCGTTCCGTGAATGCCAGGTATCCGGCGACACTCCTGTGCTGCGGATTGCTGTCGGCAGCCGCTGCGGTGGCGGATCCACCGGACCAGGATCTTGCGCTCATTCCGGACGATGCACGGCAGAAGCAACCCGCAGCCGTCGCGACACCCTCAAATCCCGGACAGCGCGTTTATCTGGAAGGGGCTTTTAGCGTCTCGTCGTTGCGTGGCGACCCGGTTGTTTCCCAGCCGGCAACGCAGCCCGTCGACTGGCAGGCGCGCGCGTTTCTCGATGTCCGCAAGGAGTGGAAACTCGCACCCGACGTGGGCGTGACATTCAGCGACCGCCTGAATCTGCGCGGCGAGAACGACATTTCGTTCCCAAACCACGAGAACGTGATCAACGACCTGCGCGAAGCCTTTGCAACGTGGGAGTTGACGGATCGTGCCTACGTTGACGCCGGCCGGATCAATCTCAAGAGCGGCGTCGCTCTCGGATTTAACCCCACGGATTTCTTTCGGACACGGGCAGTCGTGGAACCGCTGTCGGCGGACCCCACCGTGTTGCGCGAGGACCGACTCGGCACCTTGATGGTCCGGGCGCAGAGCTTGGGGCCTTGGGGCTCCCTGAGTATGGCGTTCGCGCCATCCTTTTATGCGCCCACACCGATCTACTCGAACACCGCATTGCCGAGCTTCAACCCATCGCTCGATCGGACCAATGCGGCCAACCGCTTCCTTGCCAAGGCCAGTTTCGACCTGGCCGAGAACGCCAGCTCCGAAGTCTTGGTTTTCCGCAAGGGTGCGGAGACTCTCTTCGGCGAGAATCTGACGCTGGTGCTCGGCCAGAAGGTCACCGCATACGCTGAGTGGGCCGCAGGCCGTCGCGCCGACCTGATTGTCGATGCCCTGCGGTATGGGCGCATGACAGGAACGCTGCCCGCCGGCGTTGGCGTCTTGCTACCCACCGATCCTACCGAACGCTTTCGGAGTGAGCTTTCGGTGGGCGCTTCATACACAACGGAGCGGAAGGTCACGTTCAACCTGGAGTTTTGGCTCAATCAAACGGGCTTCACACAGTCGGATTGGAATCACTGGTTCGCGCTCGGCGGAAAGCGTACCGCTTCCGGCCAGATCCGCGGCCCTTTGTGGTTCATTCGTGGCTACGCTCAGGACCAAGGGGAGCCCATCGGCGCGCACTCGGTGTTTCTACGCATCACCAGCGTCGACACCTTCATTCCGAACCTGGAGGTCACGGGCTTTGTCGATAGCGATCTCGCGGACCGATCAGGCCTCGTGCAGCTCGGCGCCGACTACTACCTTTCAGACCGCTGGACGTTCGGCGGTCTGATCACGGCGACTATCGGCGGCAGGCGATCCGACTTCGGTAGTCTTTCACCGGCAGCTACGTTGCTCGTCAAGATCGCGCGCTACCTCTGATGTCGCTCGCCATGATTGAAATCGGTGGGAGAGGGGATGGCTGACGACATATCTCGCGATGCGGTCGAGAGTCTGCTGTGTTCTTTCCTTGCCGGCACGCAGGGCGTTGTCCTGGCCGCGCGAATTTGGGATCTTGCCGAACTCCCAGATTGGTGCCGCCTGCGCCTAACAGGCGTCGAGACGCTCGGTCGCCCATGGTCAGCCTGGTCGACCGAGTAGGGCTGCAATAAATTTCTAATTTGCAGCTTCATTCTTGAGTGCCTCCAGTAGTGTGCGATTGCATTACAGATTGTCAGTCCTTATGACACACAGGACCGATCGCAAATCCAACCGGTGAGCTCTGGGGTTACGGACGCCCGTTCGCAGCGCTTGACGTAGCGTCGTCCAGAGGCGGATGAAGGCGAAGGAAGGCGCCAGTCGCGTCGCGAGCCCGTGACGCGATTTCGCGGCGGCTCGGCCGCTCGGCGACACCGAGCAGCAGGCTGACCATCAAATCGCCCCAGAGCAGCCCCCCAAACTGCTCCGCAAGGTCGGCGGGGCGGCCATTGAGCAATCCGGCTTCCTTTGCCCGGGCCATAACTTGTTGTAAGGCGGCGCGGGTCGTCTCGCATCCAATCGAATCGAGCGCCCGCGCCACCTCAGGTGCGTGGATCGCTTCGGCGATCGCCAGGCGGAAGACCCCAATGACGGTGGGATCGGTTATCTCGTGGACGAGCTGTGTCCCGAAGGAAGACAGCACGTGTGCGAGATTCTCCCGATCGCGCGCCACCGGTAAATCAGCGGGCACCTCCAGTCGTCTGGCGCGTTCGGTGATGCATGCGATCAGCATTTCCTGCTTGTTGCCAACTAGCGCGTAAAGCTCCCGCTTAGAAACTCGCGCACGGCTCGCGATTTCGAGCGTACTAGTGGCCGCGTAGCCGCCCTCCATGAACGCAGCGAAGGCTGCTGACAGGATACGCCCGCGCACCGCGGTTTCGTCGGTTGATTCCGGGTGCCGTTTTGACGCCGATGGCGGC
>WNFI01573305.1_pt1 | contig 10732 bp, 13 predicted proteins | sample 5400471 | NCBI WGS metagenome assembly WNFI01 (sample SAMN13153348, study PRJNA577476) | soil metagenome | isolation source: 100 cm saprolite on Douglas fir-dominated hillslope | place: USA:California | collected 2013-09-17 | reverse complement strand
CGTAGCCAAGCCGCTGATACACCTCTACTATATGTCTCACAAGGGCAGGAAAGCGCTAACTTTCCGGCTGCCAAGCCATCGAGCAGAAACACTCACGCGATGAGCTTCAACCTGGCGACGATCCTGCACGAGACGGCCCTGGCCGCGCCCGACGCGCCGGCCGAGGTCGTCGGCGGCCGTGCGACGACGTACCGTGATATTGACGAGCAGTCCGGCCGCTTCGCAGCCGGCCTGCGCGAGAACGGCCTGGAGCCCGGCCAGGTGGTGGCGCTCCAGCTGCCTAACATGCCGCAGTTCCTCACCGCCTATTTCGGCGCGCTCAAGGCCGGGATGGTGGTGCTGCCGCTCAACCCGCTGCTGCGGGCGCCCGAGATCTCCTACCACCTCACCGACTCCTCGGCGCGCTTGCTGATCGCCTTCGACGGCACCCTCGGCGAGGCCAGCCGCGCGGCCCAGGCGGTCGGCGTCCCGATGTACGTGGTCGGCTCCGGCCAGGCTCCCCGGCCGGACGGCGCCTCCACCCCGGCGACGCCGACGACACGGCCGTGCTGATCTACACCAGCGGCACCACCGGCAAGCCGAAAGGCGCCGAGCTCACGCACTTCCAGATGTACATGAACTGCACCGTCGCCGGAGACCTGTTCGGTGCCCGCCGCGACGATGTCACCCTGGCCGTGCTCCCGTTCTTCCACGTGTTCGGGCTCTCGTCCGTGATCAACGTCAGCGTCCGGTACGGCGGCTGCCTGTCGGTCGTGCCCCGTTTCGCGCCCAAGGCCGTGCTGGACGCGCTCGAGCGTGACCGGTGCACCGTCATCCCCGGCGTGCCGACGATGCTGCATGCCCTGGCCCAGCAGGACATCACCGGCCGCGACCTGTCCGCGCTGCGCGTGGCCGTGTCCGGCGGCGCGTCACTGCCCGAGGACGTGATGCGCACCTTCGAGGGCAAGTACGGCATCACCGTGCTGGAAGGCTACGGGATGTCCGAGACGGCCAGCACCTGCTCGTTCAACCGCGCCGACGACCGCCGGGCGCTGTCCATCGGCAAGCCGGTCTGGGGCGTGCAGATGCGCGTCGGCGACGCGAGCGACATGCCGCTGCCGCCCGGCCGCGACCAGGTCGGCGAGATCCTCATCCGCGGCCACAACGTCATGAAGGGCTACCTGGGGCAGCCCGAGGTCACCGCCGCCACCCTGCGCGGCGGCTGGCTGCACAGCGGGGATCTCGGCTACATGGACTCCGACGGCTTCTACTTCATCGTCGACCGCATCAAGGACCTCGTGATCCGCGGCGGCTACAACGTCTACCCGCGGGAGATCGAGGAGGTCCTCTACGCTCACCCCGGCATCCTGGAGGCCGCCGTCATCGGCAGGCCCGACGAGCGGCTGGGTGAGGAGGTCGTGGCCGTGGTCGTCCGCCGCGACGGCGCCGAGCTCGACGCCGGGGACGTCATCGCCTACTGCCGCGAGCGCCTGGCCGCCTACAAGTGCCCGCGCGAGGTACGGTTCATGGCCGAGCTACCGAAGGGACCCTCCGGCAAGATCCTCAAGGCCGCCCTCCGCGAGGGATGAGGCCCTCAGGACTGCTCGCAGAGCTTGCTCCGCGGCGGGGGTTGAAGGGGGTCGTCCCCCTAGGGCTAACACTGCTCGCGGAGCTTGCTCCGAGAGCAGTCGTGTGAAGGGGGGTCGTCCCCGTGGGCCTAGGGCTAGCGCAGAGCGCTCGCGAGCAGTCGCTCCGCCCGGGACACGGTCTCCCGGAGGTTGGCCTCGGACGTCATCCCGCGCGCCTCGCGCGGTGACAGCCAGCGCAGCGGCGCGTCCGGGGTCTCCGCCCGCGCCGCGGCCGGGCTCCGGGTAGCCAGCACGAACCGCAGGTCGGCGTGCTGGTGGGCGGGCTCCCGGCTGGAGGCCGGGACGCCGACGATCACCACGTGCCGGAGCCGCGCGTCCGGCCAGGGCTCCAGGTCGGTCAGCCCGGTCTCCTCGGCGGCCTCGCGCAGCGCGATGGTCAGCGGGTCGCTCTCGCCCGGATCGGCGTGCCCGCCGACCTGGAGCCACGCCTGCTGGCGCTGATGCCAGCGCAGCAGCACGCGGCCGCTGTCGGGGTGCACGATCAGCGCGGAGGCAGTGACGTGCAGCGGAATCGAGCGCTGCCACGGATCATCGGCACTCTCCGCGAGCGCGCGCACCCGCTCGACGTCGGCGGCCTCGGCCTGATCCTGCGGACGGTAGCGGGCGAGCATGTCCGGCAGCGGACCTCGGGAAGCGGACATGGGCGAGATACCCTCCAGCCGGGTCAGACGGTGGTGGCGATCCCGCCGTCCACGGGGATGATCGCGCCGGTGACGTACGCGCCGGCGCGTGAGGCCAGGTAGACCGCGACCCCGGCCATGTCGTCGGGGCGGCCGATGCGGCGCAGCGGGGCCGCCGCGGCGATCGCGTCCCCGAACGTCTCCAGGGTGGCTGCCATCATCTTCGACTCGAACGGTCCCGGGGCGACCGCGTTGACCGTGATCCCGCGCGGGCCCAGTTCCCGGGCCAGCACCCGGGTCATGTGATGCAGCCCGGCCTTGCTGGCCGAGTAGGGATACGTCGGCAGCGACGGCACGTGCAGGCCGTCGATGCTGCCGATGTTGATGACCCGGGCCGGGTCGTCGTGCGTCCCTCCGGCCTCGAGCAGCGGCAGGAGCGCCCGGATCAGGAAGAACGGCGCCTTCAGGTTCAGGTCGACGACCTTGTCCCAGGCCGCGGCGGGGAACTCCTCCAGCGGCGCGCCCCAGGTCGCTCCCGCGTTGTTGACCAGCACGTTCAGGGTCTGCTCGCGCTCGCCGATCTCACCGGCCAGCCGCAGGCACTCGGCCTCGGTGGACAGGTTCGCCGGGATGGCGGTAACCGTCCCGTACTGGCTGAGCTCCTGCTCGGCGGCGGCGCACCCCTCGGCCTTGCGCGAGCTGATGTACACGCGGGCCCCGGCCTCCAGCAGGCCCCGGGCGATCATGAGCCCGATTCCGCGGGTTCCCCCGGTGACGACCGCCGTCTTCCCGGACAGGTCGAACAAATTCATGAGCGCCAAGAGTACTCGTCCTGGTGGTCACGTCACGCGGCGAAGAACTCCACCAGGACCGGAGCGAGGACGCCCGGGGTCACTTCGTGAGTTCGGCCTTCCAGGATACGGAGCTCTCCCTGCGGCATCGCCTGGCTCAGCGTGCGGGCCGTGTCGCGCATGAAAGGGAAGCTGGCGCTGGCTCATGCCTGGGCGGATCTGGTGCTCGGCTCACCCGCTGGGACCGCGGAGCGAGGCGAAACTCATCGGTAGCCCAGTGGCTCTCCTTCGAGCCGTCCATCCGGCACTGCGCGACCGCACATTGCGAGCGCCAGGTCTGCGGCCGCGCCGCGGAGGGCAGCGCCTGAGCCATATGACCAGTCGAGGTCGCTGGCCTGGAGATGGCGACCTTGGATGTCGACGCCGAAGTGGGCGTGGCCGCCGCCCTGGGTGAGGTCGTCGAGCACGACCCGGATGGTCTCGTCCGGGGAGCGGCGCGGCACGCCCAGCGGCACGGTCACGTCCAGGCCGTGAATCACCACGTGGTTAAGGGCGCCGTGGTAGCCACCGCCGGGCGGGGTCCAGTGTTGCATCACGCCGGAACGCAGGCAGGCGACGAGCTCATTCTCCGGCAATTTCGCGTCCCCGCTGGCGACCTCGTTCGACAACCGGGCGAAGTCGAAGTCGCGCCGCCGGAGCTCCGCCATGAACTCCTCTTCGGAATAACGCGCAGCCATCGTCAGGTGCGCGACCACTTCGCGGACCCGCCAGCCCTCACAGAGCGACTGAGTGTCCCACTGCGCATCCGAGGCGGCCGCGAGCAGGTCGGCCAGGCTCAGGAACTCTGCGGCTACGGCAGGCTGAAGGTAGGTGTCATTCGTCACGGTCGTCTCCGATCACGAGTTCGGGCTCTTTGTGAGGTCGGGTCCCAGGCGCACCAGCTCCCCGAGGTACGCCGCAAAGCGGTCAAGCGACGTCGCGAATCCGGCTCGCGCCTCGGGGCTGCGGGCGGCCTCAGGCACGTTCGCCTGGCGGATCTGGACCTCGGTGCGCGCGTTGCCGAGGTCGGAGAAGGTCGAGATCGTCGTCATGCCCGAGCCGGACTCGGTCCATACGATCCGCTCCGGCGCCACGATCTCGACGTACTCGGCCCGCATCGTGTACTGGCTGCCGTCGGCATCGCTGACCATGACGGTCTCGAACACGCCGCCCGGCCGCGGGTCGACCTTGATGGTCGCCAGCGGCGTGCTCATCCCGGCCGCCCCCCAGAAGTGGGTCAGGTGCTCCGGCTCGAGCATGCAGCGGAAGACGAGGTCTCTGGGGGCATCGAACACGCGGGTGTAGATCAGCTCGCCCGCGTCCGGCGTCCTGTCATTCATCGGCTTGTCCTTTCCGTGGCCGGGAAGGTGCTCGCTGGATGTTGCGCAGGTGCTCGTCGAGCTTGTCGAACCGCTCCTTCCAGATCCGCCGGTTCTCCTCGATCCAGCCCACGGCGGCGTCGAGCACCTCCCCCTCCAGGTGGCAGGGCCGGAACTGGGCGCGCCGGGTCCGCGAGATGAGCCCGCAGCGCTCGAGCACCTTCAGGTGCTTGGAGATGCCCGGAAGGGTCATGTCGAACGGCGCGGCCAGCTCGTTCACCGTGGCGTCCCCTCTCGCCAGGCGGGCGACGATCGCCCGGCGGGTCGGATCCGCCAGCGCGGTGAAGGTCGCATCGAGCTGGTCCTCGGCCACGTTCATGGTCGCCCTCCTCCTCACGAACGTACTTCACCACATGGTTAGTTAGCTGTCAAGTTAAATAGATGCCGAGGGCTCGGCCCGGATCGGAGGAGGCGTGACGTCAGCTGAGCTGGTCGGCTCGGCTGGCGCCGCTCGGACGTGGTCCAGCGGCATAGACAACAGCCAGGACCACCAGGACCGCAGCTATCAGGGAAGCCGTCACGATCAGACGGCCTCCGAGCTTGTCCGTCGTCGACCCCCGGGCGGCTTTGGAGGATCTCGATTTGATGGGGTATGCGCCTCCCGCGTTCAGGCTCCCTTGATAAGCATGGGTCATCCGCGCTGCTACGGTCATGCGTTCGATAAGAGCACGGCAGACCAGGCTGACCGGTTCACCGGCGGTCTCACCGTGACCCGGGCTGCCCGGCTTCGCGGTGCCCGTCGCGGGCCAGGCGGGCCGCCTTCGTGGTCAGGTACTGCTGCTCGCGGAGGTTCGTGGTGCCGGCCGCCGCGGCCCGGAACTCGGCGATGGCGGCCGCGGTGTCACCAGCCTGCTCCAGGAGGTGCGCGCGTACCGAGTGCAGCCGGTGGCGGTCGCCGAGCCGTTCGCCGAGGCCGTCGAGGAGTGCCAGGCCGGCGTCCGGCCCGCGGGCCATGGCCGCGGCCACGGCCCGGTTGAGCCGTACCATCGGGTTGCCGGTCATGGCCTCGAGCAGGCCGTACAGGGAGAGGATCTCGGCCCAGTCGGTGTCGGCGTGACGGGCGGCCTGGTCGTGCAGGGCCGCGATAGCCGCCTGCACCTGGTACTCGCCCACCTGCCCCCGCCGCAGCGCCTTGGTGATCAGGCCTATCCCCTCGATGATCAGCGGCCGGTCCCACAAGGTCCGGTCCTGCTCGGCCAGGGGGATCAGCTCGCCGTCGGCACCGCTGCGAGCGGGGCGCCGGGCGTCGGTGAGCAGCATGAGAGCAAGCAGGCCGGCGATCTCGGGATCCTCCGGCGCGGCCGCGTGGACGCCCCGGGCCAGGCGGATGGCCTCGCCGGACAGGTCGGTGCGGGCCAGGTCGGGGCCGCTGCTGCTGGTATAGCCCTCGTTGAAGAGCAGGTAGAGCACGTGCAGCACCAGCCGCAGGCGTTCCGGGCGCTGGTCGGGCGGCGGGAGCGTGAACGGCTCGCCGGATGCCTTGATCTTGGCCTTGGCCCGGCTGATCCGCTGGGCCATGGTCGCCTCGGGAACGAGGAACGCGGCGGCGATCTCGCGAGTGGTCAGGCCGCCGACCGCGCGCAGCGTGAGCGGGATGGCCAGCGTGGGCGTGAGCGACGGATGGCAGCACAGGACCATGAGGATCAGCGTGTCGTCGCGCCCCGAGGCCTCCTGGTCAGGGCTGGGCACCGACCAGGAGGCGGCCAGCTCCTCCCGGCGGCGGCGCGCGTCGTCGCTGCGGTACTGGTTGGCCAGCCGGCGGGAGGCCACCCGGATGAGCCAGCCAAGCGGGCTGTCGGGCCGCCCCTCGGCGGGCCACGTGGTGGCTGCGGCGATTAGCGCCTCCTGCACGGCGTCCTCGGCATCGGCAAAGTCGCCGTACCGGCGGATGAGCGCGCCGAGGACCCGCGGCGCGAGCTCGCGCAGCAGGTCCTCCAGGCCCGGAGCCGTGGTCACAGCTGGTGATCACAGCTCGGGGTCGGGGGCGCTCAGCACCTGGCGCACCTCGATCGGCTGCCGGATCGGCACCCCGTCGGGCCCGGGCGCCGCCGATGCCTGGGCGGCGACCTCAATGGCCCGCTCGGCCGTCTCGACGTCCAGCAGCCGGTAGCCCGCCAGCAGTTCCTTGGCCTCGGGAAACGGGCCGTCCGTGATCACCGGGGCGCTGATCCCGTCGCTGACGACGAACTTGGCCAGCTCGGGCCCGGCCAGGCCCTGGGCGTCGACGAGCTCGCCTCGCTCGGCGAGCTCGTCGTTCAGCGCCTGCTGGAACTCGATGTGAGCCTTGATGTCCTCGGGGCTCCACTCTGTCATCGGCGGGCACTCCGACCCGACCGCTCCGTAGTTCTGCAGCAGCATGAATCGCATCGCTTCATCCTTCCTGATCGGGCGGCGCCCGCTGGCGCCGCTCACCCGGATGTCACCGCTGCGGCCTCATTCTCGACATCGCCGACCCCAAACTTGTCTCGGTCAGCGCGCGGCGGCGGTGTCAGAGTCGGCCTCTACCCTGATCTGGTGCAAGAGCAGACTCAGCCCGAAGGCCGTTACGAAGACCTGATCGACGATCTGGTCGGCACCGCGGGGGTCACTCCGCCGGAAGGTGGCAGTGGCTTCGGCCGGAGGGCTGTCCGTTTCCAGAAAAAGATCTTCGTGATGCTGGTCCGCGGGCGGCTGGTGCTGAAGCTGCCCGCCGAGCGGGTCGACGCCCTGATTGCCGCCGGGGGGGCGTCCGCTTTGACGCGAACAACGGCACGCCGATGAAGGAGTGGTTCAACCTCGACCCGGAGTCCGACTTGCCGTGGCTTCCGCTGGCCCGCGAGGCCCTCGACTTCGCTCGCTCCGGCCGCTGAGCCAGAGGGATCGCGTTCTCCGACGGGTGGGACGGCGCGCGGCCGGCTTTTGAGGTCGGCAGTCACCTCCGGCCGCGCTACATGACAGGGAACGCCGGAGCGAGGAGGTGCCTGCCGGACACCACCTGCGTGGCCAGCTCGCGGTAGCCGTATTCGTCGAACAGGACGATCAGCCGGTCGGCTTCGGCCTCGATCACCAGGCCCGGGCCCCATTCGTGGTGCTGCACGCGCTCACCGGGCGTGAAGGTCCCAGTAGCCACCACCGGCCGGGATCGGCCGGCGTCGCAGTTGTCGCAGTGCCCGCATGCGCGGGATACCGCCTCGCCGAAGTACTGCAGGAGGAACCGGCGGCGGCAGTCGGTCATCTCGGCGTAGTGGCGCATCATCTCGACGCGGGAGCGCTCGACGGACCGGTGGTGGCGGGCGAGGTCGACGGCCATCGCTGCGGCTTCGGCCGGGGCAAGCGGCTTGTCGGCTGGCTCGACCTGGCGGCGCAGCCGGACCGCGCCGGCCGCCTCCAGCAGATTGAGCAGCTCAGCGAGCCGCACCGGCGGAATCCTGGTGCGGGCGGCGAGTTCCCGCCGAGTAAGCGGGCGCTCTACTGCGCGAGCCACGATCGCGAGGTCGCCTGCTTCGGGCAGGCGGGCGGCGAAGAAGCGGTGCATGCCCAGGTCCTCGGCCCGGTAGCAGCAGATCGCGGCGGCCGCCTGGCCGTCACGGCCACAGCGCCCGATCTCCTGGTAGTACTCGTCGAGCGAGCCGGGAACCGAGGCGTGTACCACGAACCGGACGTCGGCCCGGTCGATTCCCATGCCGAACGCGCTGGTGGCCACGACCGTGGCGCCGCGCTCGAACGCGCCCTGGGCCGCCACGCGCTCGGCCTTGTCCAGGCCGCCGTGATAGTGCCGGACGCCCAGTTGCGCGGCATAAGCCTCGGCCTCTTTTCTCGTGGTCGCGTAGACCAGCCCTGATCCTGCCTGCTCGCGCACGGCAGCTAGCACGGCCTGCTGCTTGTCGTCAGCCCGGTGAAACGCGCGCACCGACAGGTGGATCTCCGGCCGGTCGAAGTCGCGGATGACCAGGCGGGGGTCGCGCAGGCCGAGCCGGGCGGCGATCTCCTGGCGCACCGGCGGGGCGGCGGTCGCGGTGAGCGCGGCCACGGCAGGCCGCGCCGGGAATGCGTCGATGACCGAGCCCAGCCGCAGGTAGTCAGGGCGGAAGTCGTGGCCCCAGGAGGAGATGCAGTGCGCCTCGTCCACCGCGAGCAGCCGCACCGAGGCCCGGGCCAGGCTGGCGCGCACGTCGTCGCGCGCCAGCTGCTCCGGCCCGAGGAAGATGAACCCCGCCCGGCCGCCGATCAGCAGCTCATCGGCGTCATTCCGGCCGGACGGGCCGGACAGCGCGTTGACCGTCACCGCGGTCAGACCGCGCGCCCGCACCCCTTCGGCCTGATCACGCTGGAGCGCCAGCAGCGGGGACACGACGACGGCCGGGCCGCCGAGCGCGACCGCCGCGATCTGGTAGATGGCCGACTTCCCGGCGCCGCTGGGCAAAACCGCGAGGCAGTCGCGGCCGGAAGCCAGCGCGGCCGCGGCTTCCTGCTGCGCCGGGCGCAGGGCAGCCAGGCCGAGAACGTCGCGGGCGATCTCCTGGACGCGCGCCAGGGTCTCAGTGGCCTGGGTCATGAAAACGGCCCGGGCTTGACCAGCTTGCGCGCCGTGTCCTCGTCCGTTGGCCCCTCGCCGAATGAGGGGCACAGCCGGGCCACGCCGCACGCTCCGCACGCGGGTCGGCGGGCATGGCAGACGCGGCGGCCGTGCCAGATGACCCGGTGCGAGGCTGCGGTCCACTCCTGGCGCGGCAGCAGCGCGGCCACATCCTGCTCGATCTTGTCCGCGTCGGTCTGCGCGGTCCAGCCGAACCGCCGTGCCAGCCGGGCAAAATGCGTGTCCACGGTGATCGCGGGCTTGCCGAACGCGTCGCCGAGCACCACGCTGGCCGTCTTCCTGCCGACACCGGGCACGGTCACGAGCGCGTCGAGCGTGTCGGGCACCTCGCCGCCGAACCGGTCGCACAGCGCCTGCCCGAGCTTGACCAGCGTGCGGGCCTTGGCGCGGAAGTAGCCCGTCGGCTGGATCACCTTCTCGAGTTCTGCCAAGTCCGCGTCGGCGTAGTCGGCGGCGGTGCGGTACCGGCCGAACAGCACCGGGGTCACCTGATTGACCCCGTGGTCCGTGGACTGGGCGGACAAGATCGTCGCCACCAGAAGCTCCAGCGGAGAGGCGAAGTTCAGCTCGATCCGAGCGTCCGGGTACACGCGCGCCAGCTCGCGGTTGATCCGGCGCGCTCGGCGGACCAGCGCGGTCCTTGACTCCGCGGGGTGCCCCATCAGCCAAGGCTAAGCCGGACCGCCGGACGGGCGGTGGCCGGGAGAGGATGCTGGCACACCAGGGCGCGCGGAACCCCTCGGCCTAGAGAGCGTCGCTGACGTCGAGGTCCAGGTGGTACTTGGCGATGGCCTGGGCGAGCACCTCCGGCTTGACCTCGCCGAGGCGGGCGAGCTGGCTCAGCACGGCCAGGGTGATCGACTCGGCGTCCACGTGGAAGAACCGGCGCGCCGCCGGCCTGGTGTCGGAGAAGCCCCAGCCGTCCGTGCCGAGCGACGTGAACGGGGCATTGACCCAGCGGGCGATCTGGTCGGGCACGGCCCGGATCCAGTCGCTCACCGCGACGACCGGGCCGGGATGACCGCTCAGCACGCCGGTGACGTGCGGCGTGCGCGGCTCGGCGTCGGGATGCAGCAGGTTCCACTCGTCGCAGGCGAGCGCGTCCCGGCGCAGCTCGGTCCAGGACGTCGCCGACCACGTCTCCGCGGCGACGCCCCAGTCCTCGGCCAGCAGCCGTTGCGCCTCGAGAGCCCAGCGCAGCGCCACGCCCGATGCGAGGATCTGTGCGCGCGGCCGCTCGTCGGCCTGGGTCGGCTCGGGCTGGGGCGCGTCGCCGTACCGGTAGAGGCCGCGCAGGATGCCCCGCCGGAGGGCCTCGGTGCCGCCCGGGTAGTCGGCTGGCTCGGCGGGCTGGACGTAGGGCTCGTTATAGACCGTCAGGTAGTAGAAGATGTTCTCGCCGTCCCGGTGGTCCTCGGACGATCCGTACATCCGGCGCAGCGCATCCTCGACGACGTAGCTCAGCTCGTAGGCCCAGGCCGCGTCGTAGGCGACGCACGCCGGGTTGACCGACGCGAGCAGCACCGAGTGACCGTCGTTGTGCTGCAGGCCCTCACCGGTGAGCGTGGTGCGGCCCGCGGTCGCGCCGAGCAGGAAGCCGCGGCCCATCTGGTCCCCGAACGCCCACATCTGGTCGCCGGTCCGCTGGAACCCGAACATCGAGTAGAAGATGTAGACCGGGATCATGTGGGTGCCGTGC
>WNFI01348385.1_pt1 | contig 10732 bp, 7 predicted proteins | sample 5400471 | NCBI WGS metagenome assembly WNFI01 (sample SAMN13153348, study PRJNA577476) | soil metagenome | isolation source: 100 cm saprolite on Douglas fir-dominated hillslope | place: USA:California | collected 2013-09-17 | reverse complement strand
AGAACTACCACGATGTGGCGATCGTCTGCGATCCGAACGACTACCCGCAGATCCTGCGCGAACTCAAGGATAACGACGAAGTGACCGTGCCCTACAAACGGCGCCTGGCCGCGAAAGCCTTCGCGCACACAGCGCGCTACGATGCCGTGATCTCCTCCTACTTCCGCGAGCGCAGCAAGGACGTCGACATTTTCCCGCAGGAAATGACGCTGGGCCTGATCAAAGAGTCCGGGCTGCGGTATGGTGAAAATCCTCACCAGAAGGCGGCCTTGTACCGCGAAACGGGCGCGCGCAGCGTGGAGTGGGGCATCGTCACCGCCAAGAAACTTCAAGGGAAAGAACTTTCTTACAACAATTATCTTGACTTGGATGCGGCGTGGAACTTGGTCAACGAATTCCAAGACATCGCCTGTGTCATCGTGAAGCACAACAATCCGTGCGGTGTCGCGATCGCGAAAAAGACCGACGAAGCGTTCCGGATGGCCCAAGCTTGCGATCCGCTCAGCGCGTTCGGCGGTATCGTCGGATTTAACCGGGAAGTCGACGGCCAGACCGCGGAAGAAATGACCAAGATCTTTCTGGAATGCGTGATTGCGCCAGGGTATCACCCGGAAGCGTTGGAGGTCTTTAAGAAAAAAGAGAACCTCCGCCTGCTGCAGTTGCCTTCGCGGATCACCGCGGCGGCGAAAGAATTCGACATCCGCCGAATTTCGGGTGGGCTTTTGGTCCAAGAAAAAGATTACGCGGTCTATACGGAAACGAAAGTCGTTACCAAGCGCGCTCCGACACCCGAAGAGATGGCTTCTTTAGAATTTGGCTGGCGCGTGGCCAAGCACGTCAAATCTAACGCCATGATCCTGACCCGTGGATTGCAGACGATCGGCGTCGGCGCGGGGCAGATGTCGCGCGTGGACGCTCTCAAGGTAGGCTGGATGAAGTATCAGCAGCAACAAGCGTTGATCGTCGGCCATCAAAGCCCCATCGTGCTTTCGGGCGATGCCTTCTTCCCGTTCCGCGATTGTGTCGATGAAGCGGCGAAAATCGGCGTCACGGCGATCATCCAACCGGGCGGGTCCGTGCGCGACGAAGATTCCGTTCGCGCGTGCAACGAGCACAACGTCGCGATGGTGTTCACGGGCATGCGGCACTTCCGACATTGAAAAAAACAGTCGCCATCGTTGGAGTCGGTTTGATCGGCGGATCGCTGGGGCAGGCGCTGCGGCGTTCGAAGCGGTATCGCGTCCTGGGGATCGGCCGTAACCCTCGTAAGCTGCGCGACGCGAAGCGGCTGGGCGCCGTGGACGTCACCTCGACGCGTTTATCCGACGCTGCGTCCGCCGACATCGTGGTCCTCGCCGGCCCGGTGGACACGATCGTCCCGATCTATAAACGGATTCTACCCTTCTTGAAAGCCGGCACGATCGTGACCGACGTCGGCAGCGTCAAAGAACCGATCATGAAAGCGATCGCGCGCTTGCCGAGATCGTCCGCGATCTATTTTGTGGGGGGACATCCGCTGGCCGGCTCGCACAAAACGGGCGTGAAGGCCGCTCATTCGCGTTTATTTGAGCGATCCACCGTAGTTCTGGTCCCTGGCTCCCGCGCGGGACTTCGGCCCTTAAAATCGCTTTGGCGTGCGGCTGGAGCTAACGTTATGATTTTATCCGCGCCGGATCATGATCGCGCCGTCGCATTGATCAGCCATCTGCCGCATGCGCTGGCGCACGCGTTGGTGCACACGATCGCCGGTCACCGCGACCGACGACGCTTGCTTCCACTTTTGGCGGGTTCTTTTCGCGACGCCACGCGCGTCGCTTCGTCCGATCCGGACCAATGGGCGCAAATTCTACGTTCGAATGCCCGGCCCGTCGCCGAAGCGCTGTCCGTGTTCCGCCGCGAGCTCGCCCGAATCGAGACGGCTTTGTCGCGTGCCGGCCTGAAATCCCATCTCCGGAAATCCCAAACCTTCCGTCGTCCGCTTTTCAATGGAGTCTAAGACGCTCCAGCCCGCCGCACGCGTCGCAGGCGTTGCCGACGTGCCCGGCGACAAATCCATCTCGCACCGGGCCGTCATTCTGGGCGCGTTGTCCGTCACGCCCACGCGCGTAGAAAATTTTTTATCCGCGGAAGACTGCCTGGCTACCGCGGAGGCCTTTCGCCAGATGGGAATTCAGATCGAGCACGATAAGAACCAGCTCCAGATTAAGGGAAAAGGTTTGGAAGGACTGAAAGCGCCCACTCGAGCGATCGATTGCGGCAATTCGGGTACAACGACGCGGCTGCTGATGGGTGTTCTCACCGGGCAGCCCTTCGATGTGGAACTGGTAGGAGATGCATCGCTCTCGAAACGTCCCATGGCCCGCGTGATGAAACCGTTGTCCGAGATGGGAGCGTTTTTTACGCCGAAGGGGCCCGCGCCGGACCGGCTGCCGTTGCGCGTCCACGGGACTCATTCCGTCCGCTCTATCACGTGGAAGAGTCCCGTTGCGAGCGCCCAGGTCAAGTCTGCGATTTTACTGGCTGGACTTTACGCCTCGGGAACAACTGAAGTAGAGGAGCCGTCGCTCTCGCGCGACCACACCGAGCGGATGCTGAAGGCCTGCGGCGTCCAGATCGAGCGCCAAGGAACGAAGGTCAGCGTCACCGGCACGGCGACGGTCCGCGCTTCGGAATTCAAAGTGCCCGGCGATTTGTCCAGCGCGGCGTTCCTGCTGGCGGCCGGCGTCCTGGCGTCGTCCCAAGGCGTCACGGTCCGCCACGTCGGAGTGAACCCTACCCGTACCGGATTTCTCGACGTTCTAAAGAACATGGGAGTGAACGTCCAGCTGCAGCATGCCACGGAAACGGCCGGCGAACCGGTGGCCGATATCGAAGTTAAAAAATCCGCTTTGAAAGCGGTCACAATCGGCGGAGACCTGATCCCGCGGGCGATCGATGAGATCCCGATCTTAACGGTGCTCGCCACGCAGGCGAAAGGCCAGACCGTCATCAGCGATGCCGATGAATTACGGGTCAAGGAATCCGACCGCTTGGCCACGCTCTGTGCCGAGCTTTCGAAGATGGGCGCGCGCATCACGGAAAAGCCGGACGGCTTGGTGATCGAGGGTCCGACGCCTTTGAACGGCGCGGTCGTCAAAAGTCATGGAGACCACCGCCTGGCGATGTCTCTGGCCGTCGCCGCCTTGATCGCCGACAGACCCACCACCATCGAGGATGTCGGGTGTGTCGATACGTCGTTCCCCACTTTTTGGAAAGCGTTGGACTCCCTCCGTGGCCGTTAACCCCTATTTCAGTTCCATCCTGTATGCGATCGGGAAAAACGTTTCTGGTTCGATGTTCGATGTTTTTTGGCGGCGCAAAATCTTTGGCCGGGAGAACATCCCGCCGCGGGGCACCGCCGTGATCTTCGCCGGTAATCATCGTTCGCTCGCCGATCCCAACCTCATCGGCAGCGCGATCCCCTACCCAGTTAATTATTTCGCGAAAGAAGAATTGTTCAGCGTGCCGCTCGTGGGATGGTATATCCGGCGCGTGAATGCGTTTCCCGTCAACCGGGTCGCGCATGACGTGGGCGCCTTCAAGATGGCGCAAAAAGTCCTGGAGGGGGGAGAAGGGTTGGTCATGTTTCCGGAAGGGGGCCGGCGGCGGGACCCACGGAAGCAATGGCATGTCAAACCCGGTATCGGGCTGCTGGCTTGTTCGACCCGTGCCGTGGTCGTCCCGGTCGGCGTCCGTAATTCCGAAAACTTTTCACGGCTAGGGCGTGTGGAAATCCATTTCGGGAAACCGCTCAAGCCGCCCCCCGAAGAAGGTCGTGACGTCTACGAGACATTTAGCCAACAGATCATGGACCGGATCCGTGAGCTGGTCGAACGAGGAGGGAAATCCCATTGAATAAAACCGCGCTCAGAGTTTTAATCGTGTCCCAAGTGTTCACGCTCTTTTGCCTGATTTTCATGCCGGTCCTGATCCGGTTGTTGAACGAGGTGTGGGGACGGGTGCTTTATACCCTCTTGTCCCTGGCCGCGATCGGCCTGGCGCTGGCCTTGCGCTATGCCCTGAACAGGTTGGAGTAGAAGGCCGGGGGAATGGTATACTTCCGCATATCCATTTATTGTTGAATTCAGGGGTGGTTTTATGACCGAAGAGAAACTCTTAATCGACGACATTTCCATGACCGAGCTGCTCAAGGACGTTCCCGAAAAAGTCCATAACGGGACGATCGTGAACGCTCGCGTCCTGGGGACTTCCTCGGATGGCGTCCTGGTGGATATCGGCCTGAAGATGGAAGGATTGATCCCCCGCGCGGAATTTCCTGATTTCGACAAGCTGCCGTTCAAAGAAGGAGACACGATCTCCGTCCTGGTGCGTCACGTGGAAGGCCAGGACCATCACCATAAAGTGTCCTGGCGTGCGGCGCGGGAACTGACGTCCTGGGACCGTTTGTTCGCAGCGCACCGCTCGGCGACACCGGTTGAAGGGACGATCAAACGCAAGGTCAAGGGCGGTTATGTCGTGGACGTGGGTGTTGAAGCGTTTTTGCCCGGTTCTCAAGTCGATGTGCGCCCCGGCCGTGACCCGGAAGCCTGGATCAACGAAAAAGTAACGGTCCTGATCACCGAGATGGACCGGGCCAAACCGAATGTCGTGGTGTCGCGCCGCAAGCTCATGGAAAAAGAGCGCGGCCATAAACGCGAGGTGACCCTCGCCACCCTGAAAGCCGGCGACGTGTTGGCCGGCACCGTCACCAGCATCGCGTCCTTCGGGGCGTTCGTCGATATTGGCGGCGTCGAAGGCTTGCTACATATCTCCGATATTTCCTGGCACCGCACCGACAAAGTGGAAAAGCTCCTGAAGGTGGGCCAGGCCTTACAAGTCAAAGTCCTTAAGTACGACCCGGCCGTCCAGCGCATCTCACTCGGATTGAAGCAGCTTCAACCGCACCCCTGGGCCGGCGTCGAACAGCGCTTCCCCGCGGGTTCTGTCGTGAAAGGCCGCGTGACAAGCCTCACGTCGTTCGGCGCGTTTGTACAGTTAGAACCGGGCGTAGAAGGGCTGCTGCATGTCAGCGAGCTGTCCTGGAAAGAGCGCGTGACCAAGCCGGAAGAAATTTTAAAACCCAAGGACGAAGTGACCGTCAAAGTGCTCGCCGTAGACACGCAGAAAGAAAAACTATCTCTCTCAATGAAGCGGGCGGGCGCGAGCCCCTGGGACACGATCAAAAGCCAATATCCCGTGGGCAGCCGGATCAAAGGGCCGATCACGCATCTCACGCCGTTCGGCGCTTTCATCATGCTCCCGGAAGGGATTGAAGGACTCATCCATATTTCGGATTTGTCGTGGGCCAAGCGCGCCAAGCACCCGTCCGAAGTCGTCACGGTGGGCCAGGTTGTGGAAGTGGTCGTTATGGACGTTAAGCCCGATGCGGAAAAGATCGTGCTCTCGCTCAAGCACACGCAGCCGGACCCCTTTGGATCGCTGAAGAACGGACAAGCCGTGAGCGGCTGCGTCGCCAGCATTCAAGATTCCGAGATTGTCATTACGCTCCCGGGAGATGTCGAAGGCATTGTGCGCCGGCAGGAGCTGCCCCAGGATCTGGAAGGCAAGGATCAAATACCGGAGATCGGGCAGTTAGTAACTGCCAAGATCATTCGCCTGGACCCACGGGATCGGCGCGTTGAACTGTCCATCCGCCGCTACGACCGGGAGCAGGAACGCCAGATGGTCGCGCGCTACGCGAGTCAGAATCAGGAACCCCTCACCCTGGGCGACATCCTGGTCGAAAGTGAAACGACGGAAGACGCCGCGGAGTGAAGCTGAAATACGAATCGAACTATTTCGGAGAAGCGGCCTGGGTGGCGGGGGGATTGTTCCTGATCGGTTTGACGTTGCACAGCTATCCAGCCTTTGAAATTTCGTCCCGCGTCCCCAACGCCCGCCCGCTGTACTCTCCCAACGAAGCCGACCGTCAAATCGAATCCGCCAAGTCCTACCTAACAGGCCACCCAGACGACTTCAATACCTACATCGCTCTAGCCATGGCGTACTACGCCAAGGGACCTGATCACTATGTCGAAGCGATGAACGCGCTGGAAAAGGCGCGCGCCCTGGGGGCCACCAGCGAACATCTTTTCTTTTACGCGGGTACGATGTATGAAGCATTGGGGCTGCCGGATTACGCCATCAACGAGTTAGCCAAGTATTTGCGGCATCACCCTAATGATTATGAAACGATGATCCGGCTCGCCAACCTGCATTTCCGGCAGAAGCACACAGACGACGCGCAAGCGCTGTACAAAGACGCGCTGCACCTCTGGCCTAAAGACGCAACGGCTTGGTTCAACTACGCCATCATTAACAAAGAAAAGGGCAATTACCCGGTAGCGCTCAATTGTTTGGATCAGGTCGTTAAGATCGCAGGCCGGCTGCCGGCGGGGGGGCTTTTCGAAGAAGGGGAAATCTATCGTTTAAAGGGCGATGAGAACAAAGCGCTGCAGTATTACCAGCAGGAACTGGCCGCGCAGCCCGGATATATCCCTGCGCTGGAAGCGACCGAAACCATTATTCGCGCCAAAGGCGATATAAAACAAGCCCGCAACATTCATAAGCGCATCGTAGAGCTCAAACATCAGCAAGCGCAGAATCAACGAACCCATGGCTAAGAACCCCCGGCGTCAGGAAAAGGAATCTGCCGCAGCGAAGGCCGCTGTCACTAAGAGCGCGGGTCCTTGGGTGTCCAAGCGGGGGAAAAAGATAATCGCGCTCGGAGTGGGACTTGTTGTTTTGGGTTTTTGGATTCTTACTTACACGGATCCAGCCGGACAAAATTGGGCGAGTACCGTTTCCCCCGCGCTTTTGGTTCTGGGTTATGCGATCATTGGCCTAGGAATCGTCATACCGGACCCCTCCCCCGTTCCTCCAACCCCCTCTTCATCCAAGACATAAGCCGTTCTCCCCCTTTCAACTCGCCAAAATCTCAAAAATAACGCATTTTATCGACGGAAAACGCACAAATCTTCGATTTTAGGCCCCCAAAATTGACCGAAAAGGGCAGACTATTCCCTGCATTTTTCGCTCTTTCGCGGTCTTTTTTCCATTTCCGCTTCCATTTCCTGGCAGCTTCATGGTGAATTTTCAATTCGGTCTTTTGCTAAAGTTGTCTACCCCATCCTGCCCCTGAAAAGAACACTAGAGAGTTCAAACAGGTCCAAAACTCAAAAATAATGCATTTTCTCGACGGAAAACGCATAATTTCGCGTTTTTAGGCCCCTAAATTTCTATTTTGGGCCTGGGATACCTTTGATGATTTTAGGTCTTTCGTGGTGTTTTCATCGCGGGGTCCTTTAGTCTCCCAGTTGCCCACTTTTTGCTCTTCCCTCCCTTCCTGGTCTTTTTTAAACGCCCCTTCGCCGAAGCCCTTTCATTGTTTTTTCAGAGGTGTTGTACGCTTACCCTTGGGGGTCCCGGGTTTGGCAACCTGATTCAAGGGGGAGTTTCATGGTGTTTTTTGGTGCCCTCCAGACTGCATCTCCGGCCGTCAAGATCTGACCGATTTTCATCTGCTTCCGATCCCCCTACTTTTAGATTCAAAGTTCTGGCGGCCCGCGACCCGGAATTTTGCCAAAATTATCCACAAAATCCACTGCTAACTTTGAAACATTAAAGTGGGAACGAAGCCGGGCACCTACATCCTCTCGAGATGAATCGCTTTGGCAAGGTATTTCATACCGCACGGAGGCAATTATCCACAGGCCATCGACTGATAATATGCAATATAATATATGTTATCGGAAGTAGATGGTGGGTCGGAGGGGGACAAATTAAGGGCATATTTGAGTGATTTTAGGCTATAGGCTTACAGGAATTGGGATGTCGGAAATGCCGCCAAGATTGGATTTGAGGGTCAAGCTGTCCAGGTTTGGGCGAAGTTTTCTTCGGCGGGGTAGGCGTGTGAAATCGTACCTTCGTTGGGCCAGCGTTCCTGTTCCTGGCCCTCTTTTTCCAGGACCAAGACCCATTCAAAAGTCTCCGGTTTGCCTGGAAATTGGATCAACGGAACGCTAAATTCAATGATCTTTGAGGCCGCCGCTATAGCGCCATCCTTGATATCACCAGGTGAATCCTTGTTAGTAAGCTGAAATTGAGCCCCTTTCTCGGGCACTATTTTTAGCTGGCCTTCATAGCCTTCCGGCCGCACAAAGACGACCTTAAAATTGAATTCTTCCGCCTCTTTCATTGACCGCGACAGGTCGATCCTGAAATATAGGTTTTGGAGGTCATATCCGTAATAGATCGCTTTGATGATGTTCTGGGCCCGATGCATCGTGCCGGTACCCCCTGGCTCGGTTAAATAGAGTCCTGCGGATTGCCATTCGAAATAGCTCGTAATGCGCCCATCGATTTTGGGCGTGATGAAATCGATCGGTGGCTTTGGGGCCGCTTTCGTCCGTTTGGGTTTGATGGGGACCCTTAAATCTTCCGGCACTTTTGCGCCCAGTACGCTGTAGACGTTCATCAGATGCTTGCGGAATAAGTAGTCAAACGCCTCATCATTCGCGGACGAATGGTCCTCTCCGTACCACCAGCACCAATCGCTTCCCTCCGCGATATAAATTTCTTCCCAAGCCAGCTTAGCTTCCGGGCTCTCCGCGCGATCGGGCCGGGACTGAAGGTAACGGGTCAAGAACTCGCGGGTGCGGTACAACAAGTCCCACGCTTGATTATCTTCGTGATGCCCGATCCAGATTGCGAAATTCCCATTGATCCACGACCCGGCCCATAATTGGGGCAGAGTGCGCTGAGGTGGGTTCTGAGCCAGATAATCGCTGGCCAATACTGTTTGGAAGGACGGGTCTTCCAACAAGGCTTTATAGAGACCGCGCAGGAAAGGAACACCATCCTCTCGGTAGTATTCCCAACAGTTCTCCCCATCCAAAATGATCGGAATGACGTGGGGCCGCGGGGTGGCGCCGTCTTTTTTCAGAAGGCGCTCCCGGATGCCGCGCAGACGCTTCATAAAGTCATTAACGGCATCGCCGGCGTCCCACGACGTATAGACAAACCCGATGGCATCCGAGAGCTCGTGGTCGCGGAAGTACATCGCCATGGATTCCCCCCCTCTTTCGACGCGGTAGGGTTCGTAAATATCCTCCCGGCTAAAGGGGGTTGAGGAGAGGGCGAGAGACGCCGCGAGGATCGCTTCATCGGTCGCGATCCAATTGACGCCGCAGTCCATCAAGATCTGCGCGGCGGCCTCTGACACAGACCCTTCCGAAGGCCACATGCCACGGGGCGCGCGGCCGAACCGCCGTTGATGGTCCTCCAGGGCGTGTTGGATTTGGGTCCGGGCATCCTCGGGATGCGCGAAACGGTTCAGGGGCAAGACGACTTGCGGCATGGCCATCCGAGCGGCTTCGGTATCGCACAGCAGCGGCAAGATAGGATGATAGTAGGGAGAGGCGCTGATCTCTATCTGACCACGGTCCTGGAACTCCTTGTGCTTCGCAGAGACCTCGCCGCAGATCTTGAGCTGCTTCTCAATCAGGATCTTCTTTTCGTCCTCCGAGAAGTTCTTCCCTTTTTCACGGAGCGCGCGGATAAACGGATCATGTTCGGTCCAGTAGGGATCAAACCAGGTGAGATTGAACCAAACCTGCAAATCGCGCCAATCCTGTTCCTTGAAGTAATTCTGGATGCGAGTCAGCTGTTCTCCCTGCGCAAAGCGGCCCCGTTTGTCGAGCAATTCTCGGTAGCGGGGGTAGGGGTCGATCATCGTTCCCCAGTTCGCCATAAAAAAATTATTTAAGAGATAAAGGCGGTCATCAAACGTGAGATTCTTCGCCGGCATCAGGCTGAGGTCCAAGCTGCGTTCGTGGGCTTTGCCTTGGCCATAATCGTCGAGCTGCTGCAGCAAGGACGGCACCAAATTAAAGTTCAGCCGGATTTTTGGGAATTCCTCCAACAGGGCGACCATGTCGTAGTAATCCTTGGTGGCATGCAGACGCACCCAGGGCAGTTCATAACGGTTCGACAAAGGGTCTTTATAAAACGGCTGGTGTTGGTGCCATAACAACAGCACGGATGTCACAGGTTCTGGGGGCATGGGATGTCAAGCGAGAACGACTAGAACCGGCCTCTTGCTTCGATCAGGTAACGATGTGACTGCTGGCCGTTCACAAAGGCTCCTCCCGGTGAGAAAAAAGCAGCCGAACCCCGGAAGGTGAGATAACTGGTGTACGCAAACCCCACCCCGATGTCCAGTTCCGTTCCCAACCCGGTACTGTTGGCCGATGACTGGAAGGTGGCGTTGGTTTGTTCCATCGCATCGAATGCGAAATAATCGATACCTATTGAGAGGAGCGAGGTAGGGTGAGTGGTTACACCGCCTCCCATGACGCGGAGACCGGAGTTTCCGGCGGGGAGTCCGCTGGGGTTGGCGGACGATGCCGTCGCGTCGTAAAGCGTCGCCCCGAACAGTTCACCGAAGCCGCTGCGTTCAAGGCCATCGACGCGATGCCCAAACGAAGGATGGAAGGAAGAGTCAGTGCCAGCATCGCCCTTGTCTCCGCTGGCCATCCCGAAGACGCCGTGGATTTCGATCGGGCCGTATTTGCTGGTCCGGGTATACAAACCGGCGGAAACGAGGCCCGCGTAGCCCGAGAGATTCACGGCGCCGCCCGGCACGGAGGGATCGCGGTGAACGGTTCCATCCTGAATCGCAAATTCCCCCTTA
>WNFI01348274.1_pt2 | contig 10732 bp, 7 predicted proteins | sample 5400471 | NCBI WGS metagenome assembly WNFI01 (sample SAMN13153348, study PRJNA577476) | soil metagenome | isolation source: 100 cm saprolite on Douglas fir-dominated hillslope | place: USA:California | collected 2013-09-17 | reverse complement strand
TTTAACAGGTACAATTTATTTAAAGCGAAAAGGTTCCATCCCAGATAATTTCACAGGATGGAACCTTTAAGTTAGGGAGTTTTTCTACTTAGCAAGATTGGGGCTATCGTTCTTATCCCTTGGTTTTTCATGTCGATCTTAACCTGGCTTGAACTAGTTCTTATCCCACCAGAGCGGGGTTGTCACCTTATCCGGACCGCCGAGCAAGGGGACAGCGGCCGTTACGGCAGGTCCATTGGTCTGTTTTTCGGTATCGAGGAAAGGGATCCTCCTGAGCCATTGGGTAGTCGTATTGGTGATATCAGAGTTATCCGAATTGGCCACGGGGTAGAGTTTCAACACATGGCTTCTCCGGTAATCAGCCCAGGCTTCCATTCCATCCGGAAATAATGACAGCCATTTCTGGGTCATGATCTGTTGCAGTTGAATGGCCGGATCCGTGCTCCATTTGATAGGCACATTGGATACGGGCTGCGAATTCAGGTAATCTCCCGGAGCAACAGGAGTAGCCAGGCTATTGATATAGTTCGTAATGACCGTAGCGTCAGTGATACCCCATTGGTTCATGGATGCAGTGATACCCCCTTCATATAATTGCTGGGTCGTCAAGCCGCCCACATTCCATCCCAGCAGGCTGCCTTCCGCACGGAGAAAATAAGACTCTGCTGTAGCCATCACGTTCTGGGAAGTGGCCAGATAGGTAGAGAGGCCGCCAGGAAACGTGGTAGATGCCCAGCGGGGACCCACATGAGAGTTGGCGTTCGCTGAATTGGCAGGTGACAGGCCCAGTTGATTGGCGGTCAGACCGTTTCTCAATCCCTGATAGGTGCCTGAATTAGCAGCCGGTAAAAAGTAGACGGGCAGACGGGGATCCTGGTATCCATTTAACACGGATGCCATGGAGGCGCTCATTCTGAATTCATTCCAATCGGACATGACGGAAAGACCATTGCCATCACTCCCTTTAGTGCTTCTTTGTACCAGGGCGTCATCACCCGGGCTGGTAGTCTGTACTCCAGCCGCAATAGCGGCCTCTCCTTCTGTCCTGGCGCGCGCGGGATCCACAGCGGAAATCCTGATCGCCAGGCGAAGACGAAGCGTATTAGCGAATTTTATCCATTTGCTGACGTTCCCGCCATAGATGAGATCAGAGGAACCAAAAATAGAATTACCGGTCTGTGTTTTCAGCACCGCCACGGCGGCGCTCAGCCTTTTAAAGAAATCATCATAGATCTTGTCCTGTGCATCATAAGGAATAGATGTACCAGGAATCCCCGCCTTGAAATAAGGAATAGGCCCCCAATAATCAGTCACACGATGAAAGGTGAATACCCACCATACTTCTGCCAGGGCGTGTTCGGCCGATAGGGAATCCGTATTGCCTAATATGCCCTGCAACTGCGGCAGCACATCCGTATACATGGGATTGAAGGCAGCGCCTACCCAGTCCTGCCTGATAACCAACCTGTCTGAAGGGAAGTAGGTCGCATTACAGGCAAAATACTGGGCGTACAGGTCTGCGAAGAGATTCTGGGCAATCTGGTAATTCACCTGGTTGTTGGTTGCTACTGACTGCGCTTTAGAAAAAAGAAAAGGCAGGTCAGCAGGTCCTATCGTCGCGATACTGTTCTTATTGGTATTGATGTTGGTGAAATTTTTGGTGCACGAGAGGAACAATACACTGCTGCCTATAAAAGCAACCAGCAGGCGTCGGTCCAATATCTTTTTTACACTTTTCATAATCATTCTGTTTTAATTTTAAAAGCTCTAGAAAGTAAGGCTCAGGTTAAATCCTAAAGTACGGGTTGCCGGCATGGTGCCATATTCAACACCCTGGTAGTTCCCATTTCCCAGGCTCATATCCGGATCCATCCACATTTTGCGTTTACCCAGGCCCGGGATATCGAGGATCGAACTTCCCCTGTATATCCAAAGCAGGTTCCGGGCAACGGCGGAAAAACGGGCAGCTTTGATCAACAGGCCGGTCCCCACCGGGATGTCGTAACCGATCGAAAGCTCACGCACCCTGATATTAGTTGCATCGTACGTAAAGAATTCACCTCCTCCGTAACGCTTTCCGGATACCGCCGGAGTCGTCCAGAAGTCCTGGGCAGAGATGGTCTTGGTCACCGGGTTACCGCTGGCGTCTACACCACCCAGGCTCCATCCGCCATTCCGGTATTTTTCCGTGGCTTTGGTGATGCCGCTGAAAGCCATGTTCATTTCCGTTCCGGATACCAGTACACCGCCGATACGGCCATCTATCAGGACGCGAAGGTTAAATCTTTTATAAGTGAAGGTATTGGTCAACCCAAAGACTTCCCGTGGATTGAAGTTGCCTAAGTATTGCTCTGACGGCGTGGCGACAGGCATGCCTGATGCGTCCACGACGCGATTACCCTTGGAATCCTTGAGCCAACCGTAACCGAGGAGATCGCCATAGCTGCCGCCTTCCTGGATGACCGGGGTACCGGAACGCATATAGCCCCCTCCCAGGTAAGTGATCTTTAAATCCTGGCTGAGCCTGACAATCTTATTACGATTCAGCGATAAGTTCGCCGCGATATCCCAGGTAAGGTCCTTGCTCTTTATGGGAGTTGCATTCAGGACCAGTTCGAGCCCCTGGTTTTGGATATTGCCCGCGTTGATGTATTGTTGAGCATAACCGCTGGGCGTTGGTAAATTGACAAGGAGCAACTGGTTGATCGAATTGCTCTTATAATACGTGAGGGTGAAACCCAGCCGGTCGTGGAGGAAACGGCTATCGATCCCAAATTCCAGGCTGCGGGTGATCTCCGGCTTCAGGCTGGGTACCGGATTGATGGTGCTCCTGCCTATAAAACCATTTCCGGACCCCTGGGAATAGTTATAAGTACTAGTGAGTATTTGGGGCTGGCCGCCATTACCTACGGAGGCATAGTTGATGCTGGCTTTCAGGAAGGAGATGGCTGAAGGCAAGTGCATCAGGTCCGATAACACCGCAGATGCTCCTATAGAAGGGTATTGGTATGAATAGGGCGCCGGCAGTGGGGAAGCCCAGTCATTGCGAAGGCTGGCATCCAGGAAAATGGCATTCTTGAAAGAAAAAGTTGCCTGCCCGAATACGGAATGGGTCTGCGTTTGAATATAATTTGTATACACGGCCGGATTGCTGGCATAGTTGAGGCTGAATTTATTGACAACATTCAGCCCGTCGGCCGTGTTTTGGGTCACATCGCTGGCGATATCCTGGTAAATGGCCCCGGCATGGTAAGTCACTTTCAGGTCTTGGGTAATCGTGTTACTACCTTCGAAAATAGCGTCAAACCATTTTTGCGTATTGATAACATTGGTCTTCTGGTAATATCCTCCGGCCTGGGTTACCCATTCCACGGTCCCCTGCGAATAGATCTGTTCCAATCCGTCGAAGGTCTTGTCAAGGTTGGCATCTCCCTTCAGGCTTAGCCAGGGGGTGAGCTGATATTTAGCCGAAACGAATCCCATCACGCGGTCCCGGGTATCATTCAGGGAGGTGCGGTTGATCATCCAATAAGGATTCTGATAGATGCCGCTAAGGGTGGTAGGCCAATAGGTCGGCACAGGCACCCCTGTGCTCGTAACCTCCGACTGTTTCGCTTGCCCCAGGCTAACGTTTCGGGGAATCTGGTAAAGATCCATCACCGTCGCATTCTTCTCGCCCGTCCTTGGCATATTCTTTATGTTCTGACTGATATAAGTCACTTTAGCATCCGCCGAGAACTTCTTATTGATCTGCAGGGTCTCTCTCAGGGTAATTATGTGGCGCATCAGGTCATTCTTAGGTATAATGCCCTGAATATCATTATTTGTATAGGACAAATAGGTCTGTGCTTTATCACCGCCGGCGGAAAGGCCTATGTAATTATTCGTGCTGACGCCGGTTCGGAAGAAATCCTTGATATTATTCGGCTGCGCCGAATAACTGGCTGGTTTTCCCAGGTAATCGGTATAGGGCTGACCTGTCATTTTAGCGCCCCAGCTGGATCCCAAGGAATCAAGCTGCACTCCGCCGATGCCCTGGCCATACGTATTCTGAACAGCGGGCAAGGCAAAGGTCTTTTCAAATGCGATGCCGGAATTGACGTTGACAGACACAGCGTTCTTCTTTCCTTTTTTCGTCGTGATGACGATGACCCCATTGGCGGCCTGGCTGCCATATAGGGCAGCCGCGGAAGCGCCACGCAGGACGGTCATGGATTCGATATCGTCCGGGTTAATATTCGAAGCGCCGTCCGGAGTTTGTACCTGGTCGCCGAGATCGCTTTGAAGGGTACTGAAAGTGGTATTATTAATGGGCACCCCATCGACAACCAGGAGGGCATTATTATCGCCCTGGATGGATTTGTTGCCGCGCAGGACGATCCTTGCGCCGGAACCGGGCCCACCCGAACCTTGGGTAACCACCGCATTGGCTACCTTGCCCGCCAAAGAGTTCAGTACGTTATTAGGATCCCTGACTTCCGTCAGTTCTTTGGGTTTCACCGTTTGAGTCGCGTAAACCAGGGTTTTGGCCTGGCGGGTTATTCCCAGGGCGGTCACCACAACCTCCCCCATTTGTTTGGACTCAGCGCCTAATTCTACATTGATGGGGCCTGAAGTAGCTTTTGCGACGATTTCCTTTGTCGCGAAACCGATCGAAGAAACGACCAAGGTGGTTCCGGCTGGCACACTGATGGAAAATACTCCATCAGCATTGGTTGTCACGGCCTTGCGGGAACCTTTGATACTGATGGTTGCTCCTGCAATGGGAGCCTTGTTGGCTTCCTCTGTGATTTTTCCTGTGATCGTCCTATCCTGTCCAAAAACTATGCAGGAGCATATTTGCAGGAACACAAACAGTGTAAATTTTAGTCTCGTCATAAGCATTTTTTTGGGAGATAGAGTTGAATAGTCTTAAAAAATAATATTATACAGCGCAGGATAAGGGGCGAATTATTTAATTGGTTCCGGCCGCCCTTTTGAAAGAATGTCGATTACGTTTTCATCTGTTACAGTCAGTTCCCTCTTTTCATAGAAACCAGATGGCGAGAATCGGTGGAGGTACAAACATTGTTAGAAGCTTCTGTTTTTGTCTACAGTACTAAATTAATAAATAAAACAATTTCTTAACCCGAATACTACCCATTTATCAGCGAGAACGTTATCGGAATTCCTCCCTTTTTACCTTAGGCGACAGTTGCTCTGAAACTATAATTTTACGTAGCTTTCCATGCAATAATTGCCATCGACGATGTCAACTAAACGTAGAGAACTTTTAAAAATGGCGGGTCTGACAAGCATCTACGTTGCTGTAGGTGGTATCTTTAAAGGATATGCTTCAGACAATGCTAAAAATAAAAACCAAAAAAATAGATTAATGAGTACTGCTCCTGCTGTGAATAATAACAACTCCAACGATAAGGACATCAGCATTATTGGCCTTTATGGCGCATGGGCTGCTTCGTTTAATGAAAATAAATTGCCATCTTTTTCTTACAGGAAAAAAGAATGGGCATCAATAGGGCCGTGGCAAAAAGCTGCAAAACAACGTTTGACGGAGCGGTTGGCCATTCCTGATATTGGTGGCCTTCCTAAAGTGGAAGTAAAAAAGCAATACTCCTTTGACGGTTTACATATTGAGGAGCTTACCTGGCAATTACCTTATGGACGACCGACAGAAGCGATCCTGCTGAAACCAGTGAATGCAAAGGGTAAATTACCGGGCATTCTTGCCTTTCATGACCATGGCGCAAACAAATATTTCGGCTGCCGGAAAATTACCCGCACTTCTGATAATCAACATCCGTTGATGGAAGAACACCAACAGGAGTATTATAGCAACTTTGCATGGGCAAATGAAATGGCAAAACGAGGTTATGTTGTTTTGGTCTCTGATGCCTTTACGTTTGCAAGTCGCAGAGTCCTGTTCCAGGATGTGCCCGACGATATGCGGAAGGGGCGAAATGATGATAATCCCGAAAGCCCGGAGAATATAAAAGCTTACAACGACTGGGCAGCCGATCATGAACATGTAATGGCTAAGTCTCTATTTTGCGCAGGAACAACGTGGCCGGGAGTGTTTTTTGCCGAGGATCAAAAAGCGCTGGATATATTGTGTGCCCGTGAAGATGTAGACGCAAATAGAATTGGTTGCGGAGGGCTTTCCGGCGGAGGGTTACGCACCGTATTTATGGCAGGGCTTGATCCGAGGATTAAGTGCGCAGTTGACGTTGGATTTATGAGCACATGGGAAGATTTTCTACTTAATAAATCTTTTACGCATTCATGGATGGCGTATGTTCCTTTACTGCCTAACGAATTGGATTTCCCCGAGATACTTGCATTACGAACACCCCTTCCAACCCTTGTTTTAAATGATAGCGACGATCCATTGTATACGCTGCCTGGAATGAAGAGGGCAGAAGAGATCTTAACCGAAGTTTTTAAAAAAGCAGGAGCAGAGGATCATTTTAAGTGCTCTTATTACCCCGGTCCGCATAAGTTTGATGCCAAGATGCAAGCCGAAGCTTTTAACTGGTTTGACCGCTGGCTAAAGGCTTAATAATTTACTCCTATGTTATGCCATGCCAGAAAAAATAGGGGAAAACAGAAAAAAATAGGTATTTTAGATACATTACATATCTAAAATGCAATACTAAACATGGCAGTGGTCACAATAAAGGATATTGCAAGAATATTAAATATTTCAGTAGCAACCGTTTCAAGAGCACTAAGGGATACCTATGATGTTAATAAGGAAACTAAAGAAAAGGTACTAAATTTAGCATCTAAGTTAAATTACAAGCCAAATTTCAATGCCACGGCCTTGGCCCATGGCCGCACTCATAACATTGGCATCTTACTGCCTTTTATTACAAATTACTATTTTTCAACCGTTATTACCGGAATACAGGAAATAGCATACAAAGCCAACTACAATATCGTCTTATACATCACAAATGATTCTTCAGAAAGAGAATTGTCAATTATTGAGAATTTATCCGTTTCAAGTTTGGATGGCTTGTTGGTTTCAGTTTCTTCAAACTCCGACTCCAGCGATCATTTTCAGCAATTAATTAATAAGGGAATTCCTATCGTTTTTTTTGACAGAGTTGCGAGTAATATAAAAACTTCCAAAGTGATGCAGGACGATTATAATGGAGCGTTTGAAGCGGTAGAGCATTTGATTAAAAAGGGCTATAGTAAAATTGCACATATTGCCGGCCCTAAAGGATTGGACTTCACAGAAAAGAGACTACAGGGATATCTTGATGCGCTTAAAAAAAATAACATAGCAGTATGCGAGGAATGGATTATTTATTCCGGGTTTTCACAAGCGTGCGGGGAAGAAGACACGTATAAACTTTTAGAATGCGACCCAAAACCAGATGCGATTTTTGCAGTAAATGACCGGAAAGCAATCGGGGCTATGCTTGCCTTAAAAAATAAAAATATTGTTATTGGGAAAGAGATAGGAGTTATAGGCTTCACCGATGATCCACTATGCACGATCATTTCTCCCTCTTTAACCACCATAGCAGAACCGGCCTTGCACATTGGCCAGTTGAGTTGCGAACTGCTTTTGAAACACATTAAAAAGAAAAATTTCTCCCCTGAAGAGGTCATATTACCGGGTAAACTGATAGTAAGGGAATCATGTCTGAGAAACTAGTTGCCCCTGCTATAAACCACCTTGCCCTTTATTATTGTAGTTTCTATATTGATATCCTCATCAAAGATAACGATGTCAGCATCTTTCCCCACGACCAGTGACCCTTTCTTATTGGCAACATTCATGATACGAGCGGGTGTACTGCTCATCATCTTAACAGCCTCTGTTAAGGGCACGTCAGCCATCGTAATCATATTCCTTAACAACCTGTCTGCAGTAGCTACGCTTCCTGCAAAAGAACTTCGGTCTGGAAGTTTAGCGACACCGTTCTCAATAATTACTTTTAATCCGGTATGCCGGTGGCCTAATACACTTTCACCTTCGGGCATACCGGCACCTCGCATCGAATCCGTTATCAATGCTATTTTATCCGGCCCTTTTATTTTATAGACCAGTTTTAAAAGGGGCGGAGGAACGTGTATTCCATCAGCAATAATCTCAACATCCATTTCATCGAGGATAAAAGCACTTTCTATTACTCCGGCATATCGGAAAGCATTTCTTCTGGTTACACCCGACATGCCGGAATAAAGATGAGTGGCCAGTGTATAGCCATTCTCAAATGCTTCAACTACCTCTTCATAAATGGCGTCTGTATGTGCTAAAGCAGCCAAAATGCCATTGGATCGCAGGTACCTTCCAAATTGAATAGCGCCTTTTAATTCAGGCGCCGCGCTCCACCGCTTTATAACAGGGTAACGTGAAATGAGATCTTTATATTCCTTCGGATCGGGATCACGGATAAAACGTGGATCCTGCGCACCCCGCTGGTTCATAGCAAAGTAGGGGCCCTCCAGGTGCATTCCGAGAAATTGCGCGCCATTACTATTTTTTTTATCGGCCTCGCTGTACAATTCCAGTATGTTTATAAGATCTTCCTTTTCACTTGTTAGTGTTGTCGGCACCATTGAAGTAGTCCCATATTGTGCATGAGTTTCTGCAATTGTAAGAAAGGCCGTTTCCGTGCCATCCATAAAATCATGCCCCCCACCTCCATGAATATGGAGATCGATAAAACCAGGTGCTACATATTTTCCCCCGGCATCTATTTCAATGGCGCCGGCTACCTCAATATCTCCCTCCTTTACTGCAGTTATGGTCCCTCCCGTAATCAGGACTGTTCCCCTGGGAATGATCCTGTAAGGCATAACGAGTTTCCCGTTAGAGATCTTTAAACTTTGTAAGTTCATGAGATGGAAACTGAAAGATGTTACATCAATTATTGAGAATTAAATCAGCAGAAAGAAGTGCAGAAGAATGTTTATCCAGGTAATAAGAACAATTTGGATGCAGCCGAAGTATACTGGCCGGAAATAAATTGCTTACGGGCCCTTCCAGGCAGTCTTTCAGGGCTTTTGCCTTTCTGGAATCAGGAACAGAACAAATAATATGCTTTGAGTTGCATATTTGACTGATAGACATACTAATGGCCCTTGTTGGTACTTCTGACACTGATTCAAACCATCCTTCGCTATATTGTTGTATACGGCATTGCTCTGCAAGCTCTACGATGATATAAGGCTCTTTTGTATCAAAATCGGCAGGAGGATCGTTAAAGGCAAGGTGTCCGTTTTCCCCGATGCCCACCAGCGCTACATCAATAGGGTGTAATTCAATTATACTATTTAAACGGTTGCATTCATTTACCGGGTCATTTTCTCCATCGACCAAATAACTCGCTTTAAGAGCAGGCACTTTTTCAAGAAATCTTTCCTTCAAATATTTCCTGAAACTGGCTTTTGAGGACTCTTGCAATCCAATATACTCATCCAGGTGAAACATTACCACCTTGCTCCAATCAATATCTTTTTCTATGATTAATTGTTTCAATGTTTCAAACTGGCTTGCTCCGGTAGCCAGAATAATATTTGCTTGCCCATTTTGTTCGATAGCATGTTTTATTGACTCTGCAGCGGCTTTCCCCGCTGATTTACCTAATTGAACAGGATCGTCAGTTAAAATAATTTTCATGTAAGATCTTTGAAAGTTGAATAAATTAATTCCGCAAATTAGCAACGACTTGTTTTCTTTTTAAAGAAGAAAAAGACAAGTGCAATTATACTCAACTTCAAAGAATTCATTGAATAAAAAACCGATAACGTTATCGAAATCGATACCATCCCAAATCACAACTTCCACATCACACATTCCCCTTATCCACTATCGGCAGCAATTCGAGCAGATCATCGATAACATAATCCGGCTTAGCCGACTCAAGCTGCTCCGGCGTATGTGCCCCTGTCGTAATGCCAATGCTTAACCCACATCCGGCATTCCTGCCTTCTTCGATATCAATGATGGAATCGCCTACTTTCACCACTTCTCCCGCATCCCGGATGTCAAACTGGTCCATAGCCAGCAAGATCATGTCAGGCTTGGGACGGTTATGTAATACATCCGTGGCGGTAACCAGACCGTCAAATTCCACCCCTTTCTTCCATCCTAATTTTTCCACCAGCGACTGGGCCGTTTTTTGATTATAGCCGGTATTCAACACTACCAGGATATCTCTTTGCTTTAATGCCTCAAATGTCTCCTTTGCATGATCCTGTGACAGGATTTCCAGGGTATCGTATGCTTTTTCCAGCAACACGATGAAGTTCTGATAAATGCTATCCGCCAGTTTATCGTCATCCCTTTGGGCATAGACCCGTAAAACGTCTTTGATGGCGCTTAATTTTTCCTGGCCCGCGCCTACAGCCAATACCTGTTCCAGGCTGAAATCGAATCCCGCTTCATTGATGGCTTTCTGAAGCGTTTTGTAAACCACCATATTCTCATTTACCGTAGTCCCGGCCATGTCAAAAACCACCATCTTAATCATTTCATTTCATTTTTATTTGATCAATAAATATTCTACCCGCCTATTTTTATCCCAACCCGTACGGGCTTGCTATTGCTGGCAAATGCAAATGCTTCTTCAATATTATCCAATGAATATTCCTTTTCAATCAGCTCTTCAAATGGATATTTTCCGTAATTGTTTTCGATAAAGGAGGTCGCGTTCACAAAATCTTCATAGTTATAATTATGTAAGCCCCGGATCTGCAGTAATTTTCTGAC
>WNFI01681449.1_pt1 | contig 10733 bp, 11 predicted proteins | sample 5400471 | NCBI WGS metagenome assembly WNFI01 (sample SAMN13153348, study PRJNA577476) | soil metagenome | isolation source: 100 cm saprolite on Douglas fir-dominated hillslope | place: USA:California | collected 2013-09-17 | reverse complement strand
CCGATGAGATTTGGACCTTCCAGGGGAACGCGAATGGCAAAGGTGCTGCCTTCACCCTCTTTGCTCTCGATCCACGCGTCGCCGCCGTGCTTCTGGGCGACACTCTTGACAATGAACAGCCCCAACCCGTTGCCTTTAATGGCCTGATGTTCGCGGCGGCGCACGCGTCGGAACCGCTCGAAGAGGTGCTTCTGGTTTTCTTCACTGATGCCGAGGCCCGTGTCGCTCACGGTCAGGACGAGGTTGTTATCGCGCACTTCCGCGCCAATCGTCACCGAGCCGTGTTCAGGTGTGTACTTGATCGCGTTGTCTACCAGGTTATTCAACGCCCGGCGCAGCATTACATCATCCAGATTCAGGATCGGGACCGCCGGATCAACCTGTGTACTGAGCGCCAGATTCTTCTTTTCCGCGGGCTGCTGGTGGCTGCTGGCAATGTCCGACACCATCTTGGCGATGTCGCATGGCTCGCGGTTGAGTTCATAGTACCGTGCTGACGAACTCGGTCTGGTTGTCGCGCAGATTTCGATAGCGGGTAATGTCGCGCAGCACCAGTACCCGGCTCGTCCGCTCATTCTGATCGTTGAGCACGTCAGAGACGCGGGGTGAGAAGGTCTGGCCCAATTCGTTCTGCCATTCCAGTCCTTCCGTCTCCGCTGAGCCTCTTAATAGCTCAACGAGCGGCTCAGCATTGATGACCTCGCCAATCGGTTTGCCAATGGCAGCACTGGCCTCGACGCCTAACGCTCGCTCGGCGGCTGGGTTGAGCAGCACAAGAGACTCCTGCTCATCGACAACAAGGATCGGGTCCGCGCTGCTGGACAGAATCGCCGCCAGATGTTCGCGCCCACGCCGGGCTTCATCGAAAGCACGGGCATTGGCAACGGCCACCGCCGTCTGGCCCGCCACAATGGATAGGAAGGTGGTGTCATCCGCGCCCAAGTGCGGTGGGTTATCGTAGGCAATCCACAGGACACCGAGTACCCGGTACTGTGCCGTCAGCGGCAGCGCGACGACACCACTAATTACTTTTTTGAGCGGCGCGAGCGCCTTGTCAGCCTGGGCGAGATCGGCGATCTGGAACGGGCCGTGCTCCTGCGCAAGACTTGAAATGAGCGAATCAAACTTGACCATTTTGCCTGCCGAGGGGCCGCTTGCGTAGGTCATCAAACCCGATGGACTGTTTAATACAACCCGAATGCCATCTGCGTGGAGAACGCGCAGCGTCGCATTAATAATATCGGGCAGCATTGCGCCAAGCGATCCACCTGCGGCGATGCGCTGTGTGATCTCAAGTAGTAGCGCTTGTCCATCAGTCGTTTGTTTGAGCCGTTCATTTAGCTCATCGAGTGATTCGCCCACGTATGCAACCTCATCGTTTACAGTGATAGGGCTTGAGCCGCCAACACAATAACTACGTGCTTTGGGAGACGTTAGCGCATTATAGCATTACCTTTGTATAGCAGCAATTAAGTTACGGTTTGAGCCGGGTCAGGATTCGTTTTTGGGTTTCCTCATCGCTTCAAGGTCCCATTTCGGCTTCTTCGCCAACGTCTTTTCCATCTCCGGTTGTGGCTCGATTATGCGCGTCCGCCGTGTGACAATCTGGCCGTGGAGCACTTCCTTATCGGGCACGGCTGCGTTTGCCAGCACAACCGTATCCCAGAGGATAGCATCTGAACCAATGTGCGAACCGCTTTCCAGGTAAACGTTGGGGCCGATCTTGACATTTGGGCCGACACTCACCTGCGGATCGATGCGCACGGGCGGCGTGATGCGGACCGAACTCGGAACTTCGCTCAGGATGTGTGTGTCGCGACCTTCGCGCAGATAACGCTTGTTGACCATGAGCAGGTCAAGCTCATTGGTTAGCGACATGTGCCACTCCGCCGTCTCATAATTGACCGATCCGCCACCTGACAACAAACTCTGGACGGTGGCTGTCATTTCGTCGTCATTGCGCCCGGATGGATTGACATGATTTAAGACTCTTTTGCTACAGGCGTACATCAGAAATGCCGCCAATGGATCAGGCTGCCTGGATGGCGCTGGCGAGATAGCCGTCACCTGATCATCCTCTATCGCAACAGTTGGCAGGTTATCAGTAGTCAAAGCGACGGTGCTCAAAGTCATATCCGCATCCGACTGCTCGAAGCGTTGGATCAGATTCGGGATGTGATCGGGTGATGTGAGGTTATCGCACGACGCCAGCAAAAACGGCCCGGTCAGGTAGCTGCTGGCACAGGCGACGGCATCAGCAGGGCCACGTCGCTGAGTCTGCAATACAATGCTTACCTTCGCGTCAGGCACCCAACCGCCGCTCAGATAGGAGGCAAGCGAACCATCCTCTTCGCCCACGACGACGATAAAATGCTGGATACCGGCCTCGTGCATCCGGTCCATCAAGCGAATGACGATTGGCTTTCCCAAGACAGGCAGCATTGCCTTTGGGCGGTCCCGCGTGAGTTGGGCTAACTGGGGGCCATGGACTGAAGCGACAATTATTGCTTGATTAATTTCACTCATGGGGGTGCACGATGTGCGGTTCCCTTTCTCATCACTTCGCTTGAGAGACTGAATATAGTTTGCCGGACGTTTATTTTTCGTTTAGACAACAGCCTCATTATAGATCAGGTTGGCAAAGGGGCGAACCACTGTGGACTCAGAGTCAACGCCTTATCCCGAACTGACGTTATCTTACGGTTTCGGTGTCTGCGAATGGTTCAGGGGCGGACTGGGCGCGTCGTTGTCAACTGACCGCCAATTTGCTAGAATACCCGTTCTACGAAGGGAAAGGTGTTATGGCAGAAACGTCGCTCATCAAGAAATTGGCAATCAAGTCGGGCTATAAGCTGCTGGTACTGAATGCCCCGGATGGTTATCTACAGCAGCTTGGCCCATTACCCGAAGGCGCGGAACTCAGCACAAACGGCGCTGGTCCATTCGACTTTGTGCAGATGTTCGCCTACAGCAAAGCAGATGTCGATTCGATGGCAGACGCGGCTATCAACGCCTTGAAACCCGGCGGCTTGCTGTGGTTTGCTTACCCCAAGAAAAGTTCAAAGATCAAGACCGACATCACCCGCGATATTGGCTGGGATACTGTGCTCAAAACGGGCTTCGAAACCGTAAGCGCCATCGCCATTGATGATACGTGGTCTGCCTTGCGCTTCAAGCTTCACCAGGACATCAAAGCACGCGCCGCGCGAGATATTTAAAGGAAGACACATTTGTTTTCGAATTTGATACGTTGACCTTGATCCGCGCGTTATGTGCCATTGACGCGTACCCTCCCGCCCTGTATAATGTCCCCCCGCATCTATAACCAATTTTCCCCGTTGCGATCTCTCTGAGTTGTTGCTAGCGGTGAAAAGAGAAGATTGGAGAACTTTAATCCCATGTATGCTATTGTTCGCACTGGCGGACGCCAATATCGCGCCGAACCGGGCAAATTGATCGACGTTGAAAAGCTGCCCGTCGAAGCCGGAGACATCATTGACCTCGAAGCCCTGCTCATCGCCCCGGATGAAGGCGATGCGCTTATAGGACGACCCATCGTTGACGGTGTGGTCGTTAAGGCAACGGTAGTCGAGCATTACCGCGCCAAGAAAATCCTGGTCTGGAAATACCGTCCCGGTCTGCGCTATCGTCGGCGCAGAGGCCATCGTCAGACGTATACGCGCTTACACATCGACTCGATTGTCTAGTACGAATTAACAGGAGTTAACCGAGCATGGCACATAAAAAAGGTGCTGGTTCCAGCCGGAACGGACGTGATAGCAAGTCCAAACGCCTCGGCGTCAAGCGCTTCGGCGGCGAACTGGTTATCCCCGGCAATATCATCGTTCGCCAGCGTGGCAACAAGTTTTGGCCCGGACCCGGTACAGATATCGGCAAAGACTTTACGATCTTTGCGACGCAGGAAGGCTATGTCAGCTTCGAATTTATTCGCGGTGGTCGCCGCCAGATCGCGATCCGGCCTGAGCGCAAAGAGCCTGCGACAACGCCCACCGAGGCGTAAGTTTTCGCAGACTCATCCCGTCTGATTAATGTCAATAAGACACGACGCTAACCCGGTGTGGTCCGTCGCGCAACGAAAGGTTTATAAAAATGAGAGAAGGCATTCATCCCAACTGGTTCCCAGAGGCGAAGGTAACATGTAGCTCCTGCGGAACTACTTGGACGGTTGGCTCGACTCGACCAACTATCTCACTTGATATTTGCTCAGCGTGCCACCCGTTCTATACTGGCGAACAGCGCATCGTTGACACTGAAGGTCAGGTTGATCGCTTCATGAAGCGTCTTGAAGCACGCGGTGGCATGGTGACCGAAGCTGCTCCAACCGAGCGTGTCGCGCAAGACCTGCCACTCAGCGAACTTGGCCTGGGCCGTCAATACACTGAACTGCTGGCAGCAAATGGCATGACGACTGCCGGTGACTTCATTCAACGGCTGCAAGAGGTCGGTGACGAGGGATTGGTCGAAATTCGCGGAATCGGGCGCAAGGTACTGACCGACGCCAAGAAAAAGCTCCGCGCACGCGGCTACGAACTCCCCACCGTCGAAGCGTAATTGCTCTGAGCCAAACAAATATTGAGGCGGATCGCACGATCCGCCTCTTTTTGTTTATGGGTTGTGTTCATTACCAGCATCGCCCGCTGATTGATCGCCGGGCGTACGTTACCGCTCTAAATCGGCTCGATACAGTTCCATCGCCCGCTGAACACGCGGATATTCACGTTTCAATTCGGCGAGATGTTGAATGGCATAATCCCATTCGCCAACGCGTGCCGCCGCTTCGATCTGCTTGGAGATTTCGGCAACCGTCAGTGCGCCCATATTGGCGCTGCTTGATTTGAGCGTATGCGCCTGGACATACAGATCATTGCTGTTGTGGTTTTCAACGGCTGTGTCCATCCGGGGCAGCGCCAGGGCAATTTCGCTAAGATATTCGTCTATCAGGGCAACGAGAGCGCTCGGCCCTTCTTCTCCAAACAGCGTCGCCAGCGTATCGAGCGCCTGGTTATCCAACAGAGCTACGTCATTGAGAGAAAGGCTTGAACGTTGCGACATGGTTTTCACTTGCTCCAACTTAATCGATTTGTACATCTTGCTAGTTTTCGGCAGCGTCTGCCCAGTATTGAGTGGGCAACACCAGACTGAACACACTGCCGACACCTGGCTCACTCTCTAAACTCACACTGCCGTGATGCGCCAACGCCACGTAACGCACCAACGCCAGCCCTAACCCTAAACCGTCCACCGAACGCTTCAGGGGATCGGCGTTCTGTCCGAAGGCTTCCCAGAGTCGTGACTGCTGCTGGGTCTCGATACCGACTCCCGTATCTTTAACTTCAATAACAGTATATTCATCCCGACGAAAGGCACGAGTCATCACCTGCCCGCCGCGTTTGGTGAACTTGACGGCGTTGTGCATGAGATGCCAGATCGCCTCGCCCAACCGCTCCCGATCCGCCGCATCCAGCAGAAGGTTATCGGAGATGTTAACGTCCCAGTCTAGCTCGCGACTTTCAGCCATCGGACGCAGCACGTTCGCGGTGCTGCTGACGAGATCAGCCACATCGACGGCCTCAAGGTTCAGCCGCCCTTGCTTACTCAACAGTCCGGCGTAATTGACCAGATTGTCGATCATCTTGCGGCCCGTCTTAAAGCTGCCGATCACCTCTTCGTACAGACTGTGCTGCTCATCCAGCAGATTATCTAACCCGTAGCGGGCGAAAGTTTGCAGGGCAAAATCAATGGAGACGAACGGCGAACGCAATTCATGGCTGATTAACCCCAGGAAGTTCGATTTGAGGTTGTTCGCCTCCTCAAGCTGATTGTTGACATCCTGTAACTCATGGTTGGCCTGCTTGAGCTTCAGATACAGTTTTTGGATATCCCGCGCATAGGCGATTGACTGTTGTTGGCTGGTTACCAACTGCTCCTGAAGGTCATCGGTTATTGGCTCTGCCTTGACATTTTGCGTAAGCGGGATTTCGATATTGAAGGTTGTTCCCTGACCCAGGACACTTTCAACGCTGACTGTGCCGCCGAGCGCGGCGATGGCACGCTGAAAGCTGGATAGGCCCAGCCCCATCCCACCGACCCGGCGCGTGTTATGGTCTTCCACTTGCACAAACGGCTGGAAAATCGTGTCAAGGTCGGCCTGTGCGATACCAATCCCGGTATCGCTCACCTGGATAGCTAGCTGTGTACCTTCTTGCCGCGCCGTGACTTTGATCGAACCGTTGGTCTTATTGAACGTAGCCGCGTTCTGCAATAATTGGTACAGCGCAGTGCGCAACAGGGCGCGGTCTGTCACCAACAGAATGTCGCTCGCAGGCATTTCCACATTGACGCTCAGGTTTCGTTCCTGGAAGCGCGGATCAAGCTCTACTACCAGTTCATAGACCAGATCGTTGAAGGTGAACGCGACAATTCCCTCGGACGTGGTACGACCTGTATTGATATTGGCAAAATCAACTAGCTCGTCCACGATTTTTTTAAGGCGCAGCCCACCCTTCATCATCGATTTGAGCAGATCAGCGTCGAATTCCTTGAGTTGATCGCCGAGGCTTCCCTGTAACAGTTCGGCGTAGCCGATCACAGAGGCAAGCGGTGTGCGCAGTTCATGGGCAGCAATGTTGATGAATTCCGCCTTCTGATATTCGATCTGTTTCCGACGGCTCATGTCGTGCAGCGTAATGACCCAGCCACGAAACTGTCCGGCCTGAAGGCGAGCGATGTTAGCCAGCAGCGAACGCCGGAGCGGATACGTTTGAACCAGTTCTATTTGCAGCGATTGTGGCGCACTGGCTGCCAATTGCTGAAGCGTTGGGATAAGTTCTTCGGTAACGAGCACATCCGCGATGAGCGCGCCTACGAGCGTGCTCCTGTTGACCAGGCGCTCGAACGCGGGGTTGGTCTGCTGGATCGCCAGCGAGTCGTCCAGGACAACCAGCCCATCCGGTGTGCTGTCAAAAACGGCATCAAGCGCCTGATAGGCAAGCTCAAGTTTTTCACGCTTTGCCTTTTCGGCAAGATATATGCGCGCCAAGTCCTTGCCATATTGAAGCGCCTGGCGGTACATCAGATCGATGTCGATTGAATTGTCGGCTCCGAGATTGACCAGGCTATCCATCGGGCGATTTGACCTCTCGATTGTTCTTTTACGCTATCTTGTACACGAACATTTACTCTAAAACGGCTTCGACGCTGTTCATCAATTGCAAGGGGCTGAATGGCTTGACCAGATAATCATCTGCGCCGACATCCTGGCCTGCCTGCTTATCGGAGGTCTGCCCTTTGGCGGTGAGCATGATGATATAGATGTCCTTCGTCGCCTCGGTGTTCTTGAGGATGCGACAGACATCCAGCCCATCGAGAGTGCCGCCTGGCATCTGGATGTCCAGCAGCATCACGTCAGGCTGTTGTGTTTGTGCCATCTGCAAGGCTTCATCCCCGTTGGCGGCGGTCAGAATCTGGTACGGGCCAATTTCCAGCGTGACACTCACGAGTTCACGAATTTCCGGCTTGTCATCGACGATCAATATCTTCTTCATGAAACCTTCCCTAAAGCTCGACTAGCGGTATGGTGAAGTAAAACGTACTACCTGATCCAGCGGCACTTTCCGCCCATATCTGTCCACCGTGCAGTTCGACAATCAGCTTGCAAATAGCGAGGCCAAGCCCGGTCCCGCCGATGGCAGTATTTGAAGCGTCCGCCCGATAAAATTTCTCAAAAAGATGGACTTGCTGCTCAGGGGTCAGACCCAGCCCCTGGTCCGTTACGCCGATTTTGATGTAGTGATTAGACAGTTCTTTGGCACTGATGGTGATCATGCCACCGTTCGGCGAATACTTGAGTGCATTTGAGATCAAGTTCTTAAGAACCTGCGCCACACGATCTGCGTCTGCTTTGACCTTACCAAACACTTCCATCGGCTCGACCTGGATGACGTGCCTCGACGAGGTTTCATTGAAAAGCGCCACTACTTCGTCAATCAGCGCCGGGAGATTTACCGCTTCCAGCGTCAGGGTGAGGCTCTGTTTAGCTTCCAACCGCGAAATGTCGAGCAGATCGTCCACGATCTTTCCCAACTGGGCCGATTGATCATTAATCAGGGTCAGGAAGCGGGCCTGCCGTTCCTCGTCCAGCTTACGGGTCAATAGGAGTTCGGCGAAGCCTCGAATAGACACGAGGGGCGTCCGCAGTTCATGGGCGGCAGTCGACAGGAATTCGGTTTTGAGGCGGTTCAACTCCTGAAGTTCATGTTCCGCCTCTTTGCGCTTGGTGATATCGCGGCTGGCGAAGATCATTCCAATCAGTTTGGGGCTATCGTCAAACAGCAGATTGCTCAAGGTCTCAAGCCAGATATAGGTTCCGTCGGCCCGCTGGTAACGATATTCCACCCGGCCAATATCGTAAAACGCTGCTTTGACATTCTCCACATCGTCCGGGTGTATCCACGCATAGATCGACTGTCCGACAAGCTCTGACGGGGCATAGCGCAGTGTATTCCAGCACGACGGACTGGCAAACTGGATAACGCCTTCTTCATCGGTCTGGCAAATGATATCCAGCATATTATCGGTGAGGCGTCGAAGTTGTTCTTCGTTCTGGGCGAGGGCTTCCTCGGTCTGCTTATGTTCGACGATATTGCCCAACAGTGAACTAAAAATAACCAACAGTTCCTGTTTCAGACCGTCCAGTGGCGTCCCCGTGATTGCGCCATCGTTTATGATGACGCCGATCATCTTTTGCATAGATCGGATCGGCGTGACAACCAGCCAGCCTCTACCGATCTGTATGCTGTCCTGACCGTCCCATTCGGTATATGGCTCATCCAGCAAAATCCAGCGGGTATCCTGGGATTCAAAGAGGGCTAATCGCTCAGTCCATACCTCGTTCTTGAATTGATAATTGTGTTCATCGGTGGTCTGTCCATGCCGATTTGTCCCATAGGTTCCATGCAGCCAGCCCTTGTCTTCCATAAAAATGGCGGAGCGTTCAAGGCCGAGTTCATCCCGTGTAAATTCAACGGCTCGCCGGAAGATGGCGTCTACATTGGGGAAAGTAATAAATTCATCGGCGACAGCGAGGACTCGTCGCAGGCCCATCGTCAGGGCTTGCTGCTGCTCTTCAGCATAGCGCCGCGCCGTGATTTCCTCTTCTAATATTGCATTGGCCTTGGAAAGCGCGATTGTCCGTTCCTCGACGCGCGTTTCCAGTTCGGACTGTGCGCGTAGGAGTGCATCCTCCGCTTGCATCGTGAGTCCGAGACGCTGAATACGTTTTAGCAGAACCGGCCAGTGAATGGGCTTGGTAACAAAGTCGGCGGCTCCCGCCTCAAACGCCTGATTCACTGACTCTCGATCATCGAGGCCCGTGATCATGATGACAGTCGTACGATCTCCGCCGGGCAGCGCATGTATCTGTGTACACACCTCAAATCCACTGATGCCTGGCATGATGGCATCGAGCAGAACCATCGTCGGTTGGTGTAATTTATACAGACTTAAGGCTTCCTCACCATTCGCGGCTTCTTCAACGCGATAGTGTTCAGCTTCAAGTACCCGCTTGAGCATGTGGCGCGACACGGAATCATCTTCGACAACCAGAATGAGAATATCGGCCCGTTGGTTCCGCCAATCAGTGATTTCCACAGGTTTTGTGATCGGCTCTATTTTTGTAGAGTTAGCCTGTACAGGCGTCGTAATATGTCGTTCCATACGTGCTTTGATTGATACTCAAACTTACGGGTAGCAATTCTTAATTCGATTTTTATTATAAGGCAATTTGCGTACGTTATCTGGAAAAAAGTTGAAAAATAGGGCTTCTGTAACAGATTTGGAATGAATCCGAGGCAAAAAAAAGCGGTGCAAGATACTTTGTACCTTGCACCGTCTTTTTTAGCTAGAAGTCTGGTTGCTTAGACTAAAAGCGATTGCGGTTGCCGCTGAAGCCAGTGCTGGACCGAGCGCCGAACGTGCGGTTATCACGGCGTTCAGCGCCGAAATTTCCGCCAAAGCTGCCCGAACGCTCTTCGCGCGGGCGTGCTTCATTGACGGTCAGCGTGCGGTTGTCGAGCGTGTAGCCATTGAAGCGCTTGATCGCTGCTTGAGCTTGCTCGGCAGTGCTCATTTCGACAAAGCCGAACCCTTTAGCACGACCCGTTTCACGGTCCGTGATTAAAGAGATACTGGTGACTTCACCAACCTGGGCAAACAGGTCCCGGACTTGAGCTTCACTCGTGCCGTAAGACAGGTTGCCAACATACAACTTTTGGGACATCTACATACTCCTGTATGGATAGAAAAGGATTGTAGGTAGCGGCGCAAGACTAAGTGCGATGAGGCCACGCTAGAATGAGTGTTTGTCGGCCCATCACTTATGGCTTGACCACTACCAGTTTTTAATAGAGGCGAAAATCTGATGCAGCAAAATCTAGAAACAGTAGTCTTGTCTTAACAACAGGAGCACAGATTGGAGAATTAGGCTTCGTGGATTTGTGAACTCTATCAATGCATATTATCTCATAATTGTGGGGAAATACAATGGTCAGTAATCACGACTGAGCGGCAACAGGTGTTGCGTGTCAGCTTGTTTTCAGATTGATCGAACAGCGTTCCAGAGGCAAATAATGTTGTTAGTAAGCGTTCGGATTGCGCCCCACAAAGGTCTGGAACACGGTGCGCAAGATAATCTTGATATCCAGCCACAACGACCA
>WNFI01654408.1_pt1 | contig 10734 bp, 13 predicted proteins | sample 5400471 | NCBI WGS metagenome assembly WNFI01 (sample SAMN13153348, study PRJNA577476) | soil metagenome | isolation source: 100 cm saprolite on Douglas fir-dominated hillslope | place: USA:California | collected 2013-09-17 | reverse complement strand
CTCCCACCCAGACCGGATCGATGTCCTTCGAATCGGTCCACGGCGGCGACACCAGGTCGAACGTCTTCAGGTCGACGATCCAGATCGGGCGGTTCTGTCCGCCGCGGTAGTTGCGCCGCTCGTCGTCCCAGGAATTGTTCATGCGGTAGGCGATGTGGGTGCCGGACGGCGAAACCTTGCCCCGGAAGGCGCGCGGGATGAGCATCGGCTCTTCCACGCCGCCTTGTGCTGGCACCGTCCAGAAGCGGGGTGCGCCGCTGGGTGCCGCCGTCGCGCGGCCCGAGGCAAAAACGATGGACGTGCCGTCGGGCGTCCAGCCCTGCACGCTGTCGGCGCCGGGATGCCACGTCAGGCGCTTTGGCTCGCCGCCTTCGGCGGGGACGACGTAGACGTCGACGTTGCCGGCATATTCACCGCTGAAGGCGATCCACTTGCCGTCGGGAGAAAAATGCGGATTCGTCGTCTGCCCCTGGAAACTGGTGAGACGGCGCGCCATGCCGCCGGCGCGCTCGACGGTCCAGATGTTGTTGGCGTAGGCGAAGGCGATCTGTGTCGAGCTGACGGTCGGCATCCGCAGCAGCCTCGTCGGCCCGCCGTTGGCGGCCGGGCGGCCCGCCAACGCCGTCACCGTGAGGACGCTCGCGGCGCACGCCACGAGGGCCCGGGCTGTTTGTGTACTCATGGCTCTCTCTCCCCTAAGGCGGGGGATGGTACCATCTTTGGCCACGATGAGACTCCTTCGCCGCGCGCTGATTCTCCTGGCAATGCTGGCCATCGTCGCCTACGTGGGCGCCGTGATCTGGCTCGTCGTGCACGAGACGAACATCGTGTTCGCGGCGGGGCTGCCGTTCGGCGATCGGCGCCCGGCGCCGCCGTTCGAGGAGGTCTGGATCGACCAGGCGCAGGGTCCGCGCCAGCGCCTGTGGCTGATGCGAACCGCGGCGGATTCGGCGTCGCGACCGTGGCTGCTCTTTCTGCACGGCAACGCGTCCAACGTCGCGTCGCGGCTCAACATCCTCCACTGCGAAAAACTCCGGGCGCTCGGGTTGAACGTGATCGCGGCGGAGTACCGCGGCTTCGGCGGCATGGACGGCGCGCCAACGGAAGCCGGCCTGGAAAGCGACGCGCGCAGCGGCTACGACTACCTGCGGCGGGAGCTGCGCGCGGATCCGCGGCGCATCGTTGTTTACGGCTGGTCGCTCGGCTCCGCCGTCGCTGTCGACCTGACCTCGCGCACCGACGAAGCTGCAGTAATTTTGGAGGGCGCTCCCTCCTCGCTCGTCGCGGTTGGCGCGCGCCGGTATCCTTATTTCCCCATCCGGATGCTGATTCGGAACCCGTTCGACTCCATCCGGAAAATTGTCAAGATCCGCGCGCCGGTACTCTTCCTCCACAGCCGCGAGGACGAAGTGATCCCGTTCGACGAGGGGCGCCGCCTGTTCGACGCGGCGCCGGAGCCGAAACAGTTCGTGGAAGTCTCAGGCGGACACGTCTACGCCAGCGAGAAGGATCCGGCGTTCTTCCCCGCCGTCGGCGGGTTCCTCCGGGCCCATCGACTGCTGCCCTGACGCCTGCTAGATTCTTTTCATGGCTCTAGAGATCACGCCGGCCCTGACGATCGACGACTCGGAGCTCGAGGAGCGTTTCGTGCGGGCGTCTGGCCCGGGCGGGCAGAACGTCAACAAGGTCTCCACCGCGGTGCAGTTGCGCTTCGACGTCGGGCGCTCGGCGCTCGACGACGAGGTGCGTCACCGCTTGCGCGCGCTGGCGGGGAGCCGGATGACCGACGAGGACGTCCTGGTGATCGACGCGCGGAGGCACCGAACGCAGGGACAGAACCGGGAGGACGCACGGGAACGCCTGGCGGATCTGGTGCGCCGCGCGCTGGTGCGGCCGAAGCGCCGGCGGCCGACCAGGCCCGGCAAGGCCGCGAAGCAGCGCCGGCTGGACACGAAAAAGCGCCGGGCCGAGACAAAACGCGGCCGCGGCCGGCGGCACTCGGAGGACTAGCCTGACCCCGCCTTGATCCACGCGGTGATGTCGCTCGGCCTAGTCCTGCCTGGAAGACGCTACCGCTCTGATCCGTGGATATTGATGTTCTCGTCGTCGGTCCAAGCGGCGTCAGCGTCGTGATTGTCGCCCGTCTCGCTGACATCCGTTGCGAAATTACTCACCTCATCCCGGGAGGCGCGGGCGGACTCATGGGAGCGATCCTGCTGACGGGGCGGGCTTTCGTCCGATCTCGTAGGCATGTCGGGCATCCTCCGGCAGATGGTGCATGCAAGAACCATGGCTCACGGCGGTGACGGTTCCAGGGCGGGTTCAGGTGTATCGGAAGGGGAGGCCAGTATCAGACGCGCGCGGTCGAGGTCGAGCGCGTTGTCCCACCGCGCGATCGCCACGGTCGCGACCGCGTTCCCGATCAGGTTGGTGATGGCGCGGGCCTCGGACATGAATCGATCGACGCCGACGAGGAGCGCGAGCGCGGCCGTTGGAATGGACGGAATCGTCGACAGCGTCGCCGCCAGCGTGATGAACCCGCTGCCCGTCACCCCGGCCGCGCCCTTCGACGTCAGCATCAGGATCGCCAGCATCGATATCTGCTGCCGGGCAGTCATCTGGACGCCGCTCGCCTGCGCCACGAATACCGCCGCCATCGTCATGTAGATCGCGGTGCCGTCGAGATTGAACGAATAGCCGGCGGGCACCACGAGCCCTACGACCGGCTTGCTGCATCCCAATCGTTCCAGCTTCGCCATCAGCCGCGGCAGCGCGGATTCCGACGACGAGGTGCCGAGGACGATCAGGATTTCCTCGGCGATGTACCGGAGGAACCTGCCGAGACCGAGACCGGCAATCCGCAGGATCGAACCGAGCACCAGGATGATGAACAGCAGGCAGGTGATGTATACGCCGACCATCAACTGTCCCAGCGACAGAAGGCTGCCGACGCCGTAGCGTCCGACCGTGAACGCCGCCGGCCAAGGCCAAGGAGCGCGAGGCCCATCAACGTGGCGACGAGCAGCACCTGCAGGATGTCGCCGCGGGCGAAGGCATCGACCATCGTCGTCGGGATGATGTTGAGGAGAAAGGCAACCGTGTCGTGCGCTTGCGCCGCCTGGGCGCCATACCCCGCGGCGGCCTGGACGTCCGCCGGTGTGGCGATCACGTGGAGACCGATCCCCGGCTGCATGATGTTGACGACTGCCAGCCCGATCGCCAGGGCCAGCGTCGAGACCACCTCGAAGTAGATGAAGGCGCGCAGACCGATCCGGCCGACGGCCTTCATTTCCCCCATGTTCGCGATGCCGACCGCAATCGTCGTAAAGATAATCGGCGCGATCAGCATCCGGATCAGCTTGATGAAGCCGTCGCCGAGCGGCCGCATCGCCGCCCCTTTTTCCGGCCACAGCACACCGACGGCCACGCCCGCCGCGATGGCGGCCAGAACCTGGGCGTAAAGGTTGCGGTAGAAAGGCGGGCGCGGCATGGGTCCGTCATTATAGGGCGGCCGGTTCGCGCTAGGATGGAGCATGGCTGACGTGGAGACGGTGAAGGTTCAGGGAGATCGAGGGGTTCAGGAGCCGCGGCTCGGGGAAATCGGCATCTTGCTCGGAGGGGAGACCGTCAAGACCGGCGCGACCTTCGAGGTCCGCAGTCCCTACGATGGCGCGCTGGTCGCCACCGTCCATTACGCCCGTCCGAAAGAAATCGAGCGGGCCATCGCCGACGCCGAGCGGGCCTTCGCGGTGACCCGGAAACTGCCGTCGTGGAAGCGGGAGGCGATTCTCGCCGCTGTCGGCGCGGCCATCACCCAGCGGCGCGAGGAGCTGGCGCAAGTCATCGCGCTCGAAGCCGGCAAGCCGATCAAGACGTCGCGGCTCGAGGTGGACCGCGCGGCGTTTGCGTTTCGCGTGGCGGCCGAAGAGACGAAACGGATTCACGGCGAGATCCTGGCGCTCGACTGGCTGCCGGGGACGGAGAACCGCGAGGCCCACGTCCGGCGGATTCCACTCGGGCCGATCGCCGGCATCACGCCGTTCAACTTCCCGCTGCTGCTCGTCGCGCACAAAGTGGCGCCGGCGATGGCGGCGGGCAACCCCGTGATCATCCGGCCGGGGGAGCGGACTCCGATCTCCGCGCTGAAACTCGGACAGATCGTGCTCGACGCCGGCTGGCCGAAGGAGGGGCACGCGGTCATCCCCAGCACGATCCCGGACACGGCCCTGCTCGTCGAAGACGAGCGGATCAAGCTTCTCAGCTTCACTGGGAGCGCCCTCGTCGGCTGGGGCCTGAAGGGGCGTGCCGGCCGCAAGCGGGTCACGCTGGAGCTCGGTGGCAACGCCGCGGTCATCGTCCATCAGGACGCCGACGTTACATACGCGGCCGAGCGCGTCGCGTTCGGCGGCTTCAGTTACGCCGGTCAGTCGTGCATTTCGGCGCAGCGCATCTACGTCCACGAAGCCGTCTACGAGGCGTTCGCGGCGGACCTGGTGCGCCGGACGAAAGCGCTCAAGGCGGGCGACCCGCTGCTCGACGAGACCGATCTCGGACCGGTCATCGATGCGGTTGCGGCGGATCGGATTGGCGAATGGCTCGAAGAGGCAAAGGCCGCCGGCGCCAAGGTGCTCACAGGCGGCACCCGTCACGGCCGCGTGTGGGAACCCACGGTCATCGAGGGGGCCCCGGCCACCGCCCGCGTCAACTGCCGCGAGGTCTTCGCGCCGCTCGTCTCTCTGATGAGATATTCCGACATTTCGCGTCGACCACATGCCGTACGGCGGCGTGAAACAGTCAGGCTTCGGGCGGGAGGGGCTGCGTTACGCGATCGAAGAGATGACGGAGATGAAGCTAATCGCGTACAACCGGCGGAGCTGACTCTTGGTGGGCGGTCCTGAGAGGTCCGTCTTACCTGATCGTGTAGCCCTCGGGGACCTTGAACAGGTCGTCGCTCAGCGGATCGGCGCTCATGGATGTGACCTTGGTCGTGATCCGCATCGCGCCCATCTGGCGCATCACGTCGGCGATCTGTCCGGTCCCGCCCACCATCGTCAGATCCATCACCGTCATGTAGCCTACGCCGTCCACGTTGGACATTGCCCGCATCATCTTTTCCATTCCCGGGACGCTGACGCCCGACATCCGGCCGGCGGCGGAGGGCAGCTCTGACTTCGCCAGCGCCTTCTGGAAGGCGATGTACTCGGCGGCGCCAGGAAGGTCCTTCGCCACCCACATCGAGCCCTTCATGACGATGCTGAGGTCCTTGAGCATCTCGGCGGCGCCGGGCGGCATCTGCGGGCCGGACATCTCGGCCATGCTCATCGTGGTCGCGAACGTGTACTCGTCGCACTTGATGCCGTCGATGACCTGGGACTTCCCCGTCGGCGTGACGGACGCGTCAACCGTCACCGTCGTCGTCGCCGGCGCGACCGGCGCGGCGGCGCCGAGGATCTGCGCCGTCTTCTGATCGTGCCGCAGCACAACCACCTGTTTCGTGACGAGATCGATGATGGTGGACGCGTTGACGTTCGGCAGATCGACGTCGCTCCGTGACTTCATGCCCTTGATGCGGTTGGTCATCTTTGGCGACATGTTCGCACCGCCCATTGCCGCCATGCCCCCCTCCATCGTCGTCGTCTGCACGATGGTGACGTCGGCGCGGACGACCGCCGAACAGACCGCGAATACCAGGATCGTCGCCAGCCAGCGTTTCATTGGGCCTCCATCGCGTGCCGCTCGATCGTATCACCGCTCGACGGGACCGCCCGCCGCGGCGAGCAGAATCGGACGGTTCGCGTGCCTGACTTCTTGAGCCACGGATTACACTGGATCGCGTGAGGGGCGTGTCCCACGTGCTCCCGGTCGCTGTCCTGCTGGCGTTGGGCGCCGCCGCCGCCGCGGCGCAGCGAGTGCCGCTGCGATCCAGCATCGAGCTGACCGTCGTGACCGCCACGGTCCGCGACGCGAACGGGAAGCTCGTCACGGGACTTCCATCAGCGACAGCATGTTCGGGCGGCGCATCAAGGACGCGGAGGCCGCGGTGGAACGCTTCCTGCTCGCGCTGCTCGACTCACGGGACGCCTTCTTCGTGATGACGTTCAATCACGAGGCGCGGCTGCTCTTCGGGTGGAAGACGGATCCGGCCGGCGTCCACGACGCGCTCACGAAGCTGCATCCGATCGGCAGTACGGCGATTTACGACGCAGTGCTCGCCGCGCTTCCGTTCATCGAGCATCGCCCGCGCGAGCGGGCGGCGATCGTACTGGTCACCGACGGCGCTGACACCGCGAGCGACACGACGCTCCATGACCTCCGCCCGTCGCTGGTGCGCAGCGACGCCTTCATCTACGCCGTCGCCATCGATACGCCGGAGCCGCAGGCGATTGCTCACCGCGTTAACGTCGACACCCTCAACGAAATCACCGGGCAGAGCGGCGGCCGGACCGTCGTCGTGCGCGATACCGCGGACCTCGAGCCCGCCACGGCGAGCATCGCCGAGGAGCTGAACAGCCAGTACGTCCTCGGCTACTCCTCGTCGCATCCCGGTGACGGCCAGTACCACACCATCCGCGTGCGGACGACGACTCCGGCTTACAAGATCCGGGCGCGCAACGGCTACGTCGCCGCACGGCGAATCACGCCGACGAATCCCTAATCGCGCATTCCGAATTCGTTCACAGTTCACAGTTCACAGTTCACAGTTTGCAGTTTGCAGTTTCAGGCGCGAAGAGACGACGAACCCCAACCGTGAACCGTGAACTGTGAACTGTGAACTGCATCGGAATGCGCGATTAGCGATCCTTTTGTACGACCCAGGTGGTCATGGAGCGCTGATTCTGAACGTTCGTGGTCTTGATCGGATCGATCAGCGTGCCGCCGAGCCGGTGCGTCGTGTCGAGCAGAAGCTGTTCGTCGACGACGAATCGCTCCGAGCCGTCGGGCAGGCGAACCCGTCCCACGGTGACGTCGAGGCGCGACTCGATGCCGATGCTCGACGCCAGGCGCGCGAACAGGAGGCCGCCGCGCGACAGCACCCGCCACAGCTCGTCCAGCATCCGCTCGAAATGGGTGCGATCGCGGGCGAAGTGCAGGACCGCGCTGCAGACAACCGCGTCCATTCGGCCGTCGGCCCAGGGCAGCGCATGGAGCGCGCCCTGGCGGATGTTTTCCCGCGGCAGCTCGGGCGCGAGCCGGGCCGCGAGCGCGCGGGTCGCCGCGACGCCGGCCGGATCTTCGTCGATGGCGTAAATCTCGAACCCGCGCGCCAGAAAATACGGTAGGTTTCGTCCAGCGCCGCAGCCGGCATCGAGGACGCGGCGACGCGCGTCGAACCGTCCCCGCAGCAACTGGTCGAACAGGTAAATGTCGATGTCGCCGAGCTGGGCGCGCAGTGCGGCGGAGGGCGCGGGCGTCGATTCCATAGGAGCCTTACTATGGCTGATTTTTTCCTGTCCGTTCCGGGCCTTCTGTCCACGGCCGGCGTCGGCGCTCTCATCCTGCTGCGCAGCGGGCGCTCGCGGCCGGCCGCCGTCGTCCGCGGCGAGAGCTCCGTCCGGCTCGTCATGCAGATCGCGATCTCGACGGTCATCCTCGGCGCGGGGCTGTGGGTGATCCTCAGCGGCGGCCGCTATACGCCCGACGCCGGGCGGTGGGCGGCGGGGGCAATCGGCACAGTCATGGGATACTGGCTGAAGCCGTGAGCACAATTCTTCAGAGTCTTCCCACTGGACAGAAGGTGGGCATCGCCTTTTCTGGCGGCCTCGACACCAGCGCCGCACTGCACTGGATGCGGAGCAAGGGAGCGATTCCGTACGCCTACACCGCGAACCTCGGCCAGCCCGACGAGCCCGATTACGACGACATTCCCAAGCGCGCGCTGCAGTACGGCGCCGAGCAGGCGCGTCTGATCGACTGCCGCCGCCAGCTCGTCGCCGAGGGGCTCTCGGTTCTGCAGTGCGGTGGGTTCCATATCTCGACGGCGGGCGTCCCTTACTTCAACACCACGCCGATCGGCCGCGCCGTCACCGGGACCATGCTCGTCGGCGCCATGAAAGAGGATGGCGTCGACATCTGGGGCGACGGCAGCACGTTCAAAGGCAACGACATCGAGCGCTTCTACCGCTATGGGCTGCTCGCCAACCCCTCGCTCAAGATCTACAAACCGTGGCTCGACCAGCAGTTCATCGACGAGCTCGGCGGCCGCGCGGAAATGTCGGCCTACATGACGAAGGCCGGCTTCGCCTACCGCATGAGCGCCGAGAAGGCCTATTCCACCGACTCGAACATGCTCGGCGCGACGCACGAGGCCAAGGACCTCGAGCGCCTCGACACCGGCGTCGGAATCGTCGAGCCGATCATGGGCGTCGCCTTCTGGCGCGACGGCGTGTCGGTGAAACGTTGAGCGACCAGATCGAGAACCGCATCATCGAGGCCAAGAGCCGCGGCATCTACGAGGCCCCCGGCATGGCGCTGCTCTTCATCGCCTACGAGCGGCTGATTACCGGTATTCACAACGAGGACACCATCGAGCAGTACCGCGACAACGGCCGCCGCCTGGGGCGGCTCCTCTACCAGGGACGATGGTTCGATCCGCAGGCGATGATGCTCCGTGAGACGGCGCAGCGCTGGGTGGCCCGCGCGATCACCGGCGAAGTGACCGTCGAGCTGCGCCGCGGTAACGACTATTCGATCCTCGACACCACCTCACCCAACCTGACCTACAAGCCCGAGCGCCTGACGATGGAGAAGGGAGAATCCATGTTCACGCCGCAGGATCGCATCGGCCAGTTGACCATGCGCAACCTCGACATTGTCGACACGCGCGACAAGCTGTTCACCTATGTGAAGGCGGGTGTCCTCGCGCCATGGACCGGCGCCGCCGTGCCGCATCTGACCGACTCGCACGAGGATGAGAAATAAGGCGGTCGTCCTCCTGCTTCTGCTGGGGGCCGCGTGCGGTGGAGGCGGGACGCCGTCGACTCCCACTTCCCCCTCACCGGCTCCGACGATTCCGATCTCGAGCGCGTGCACGGCGCTCCAGACAGTGTCGGCGTCCACCGCAGTTGTCAACGGTGTGGAGTGCCCGACGGCCACCTTGTCGGTCGTGCTCCTGAACATGAAGGACAGCAGCGGCCTGCAGGTCGGCTCGTGCTCCGGCACGGTGATCGCGGCGCGCGCCATTCTGACCGCCGCCCACTGCCTTCCGTCGGCGGCCGCGTCGATCAAAGTGTTCCTCGGCACCGGTCCCGAGCTCGTGGCGCAGTCGTTCGCGGCATTTCCGGGGTACGGAGAAGGCGACGGCACCGCGCGTGACGTCGGCGTGGTGCTGATGTCGCAGGACATCGGCCGCGCGCCGGTATCGCTGCTGCTCAGCCGCGACACACAGGTCGGCGAAACCGCGGTCCTCGCGGGCTGGGGCAAGGACCAGGCCGGCCTGGCGGCCACGCTGCGCGCGGGAGTGGCCGTGATCACCGCCGTCAGTTCGCTGACGCTGCAGACCGCGTTCAGCGCCAGCTTCAGCTCGGTATGTCAAGGAGACTCGGGCGGCCCGATCCTGCTCTCGGATGGGGGAGTGTGGGCCATCGGCGGCGTGATCTCGGCGAACTCGACGGTCGCCTGCACCTACGGCGACAACTTCTACGCCAACATCCGCAACCCGGACATCAGCGCGTTCATTCTCGGCCGGGTACCTGACGCGGCCCGCAGATAGCCGGTCCTCACGGACGCTCTCACGCGGCGCACGCCGGGGAGCGCAGAAGCAGACACCGTTTTCGTCTTGTCGGTATCAATCTGCGGCGTCCCACGGAGGTGCGGCCGCTCGGTGAGATTGAAATTCAGGTATTTCCAGATGGCAGCGAGCGGACGACGCTGAAGATCGCGGTGTGGGCGCCGAGCGCGAAGTGAGAACGGCGACGGCCGCAACCCGGGCGGGCGCGCACGCAGCACGCGTATGGCGTAGCAGACGTCGCTCCGAACTGTGAACCGTGAACCGTGAACCGTGAACCGTGAACCGTGAACTGTAAGCCGTGAACTGTAAGCCGTGAACCGTGAACTGTGACTGTGAAACGCCAACCGTCACCCTGATAGAATCGCCCCGATGCCGAGGAGCCTGGTCACCGGCGGCGCGGGGTTCATCGGGTCCCATGTCGGCGATCGCCTGATTGCGGCCGGGCACGAGGTGGTCGTCCTCGACGATCTCAGCGGTGGCTTTCGCGACAACGTCCATCCCGAGGCACGCTTCGTCGAAGGCAGCATCCTCGATGTCGCGCTCCTCGACCACCTGTTCGCCACGCACCGTTTCAACTACGTGTTTCACTTCGCCGCCTACGCGGCGGAGGGGCTCAGCCACTTCATCAAGCGCTTCAATTACACGAACAACCTGATCGGCAGCGTCAACCTGATCAACGCGTCGATCAATGCCGGCACCGTCCGCGGCTTCCTGTTCACGTCGTCCATTGCGGTGTACGGCCGCGGCCAGTTGCCGATGCACGAGGACCTCGTGCCGGCGCCGGCCGATCCTTACGGCATCGCGAAATACGCCGTCGAGCAGGAGCTGCGCGCGAGCGCGGAGATGTTCGGCCTGCCGTTCATCGTGTTTCGGCTGCACAACGTCTACGGCGACCGCCAGAACATCGGCGACCGTTACCGGAACGTCGTCGGCATCTTCATCAACCAGGCGCTCAAGGGCGAGCCGATGACGGTCTTCGGCGACGGCCTGCAGTCGCGCGCGTTCAC
>WNFI01348163.1_pt1 | contig 10734 bp, 8 predicted proteins | sample 5400471 | NCBI WGS metagenome assembly WNFI01 (sample SAMN13153348, study PRJNA577476) | soil metagenome | isolation source: 100 cm saprolite on Douglas fir-dominated hillslope | place: USA:California | collected 2013-09-17 | reverse complement strand
GGCAACGAACACACCAAGCGCTCCAGGCCCGGATGGATCGGTCTTCGGCGACGCGCCGAGCCGAACCGGATCGAATTTCGTGTTCGCTCAAGTATCGCGCCGGGCCGCGGCGGCGTCCGCAGCGCCAAATGCAACAGTGACGGTGAACTACTACCTCGCCGACTACGGACTGAACACGCCCTTCGTTTCGATAGGGTCTGAAACGGTGACTTTCGCCGCCGGTGATATGACTAAGATCGCGCCGGCGCATGCTTGGAGCGTGCCTGTCGGGGCGTCGGGACATCTTTGTATTGGCGTGCAGATCGACGGTCCGGATGGCGACACCTTCGCTCCGCCCGGCCTCGCGGGGGCGCTCGTAAGCCTCAGCAACGGGATCAGAGACGACAACAACAAGGCTCAGCGCAATCTGCAGGATACGGTCGGAACGAGCGGGGGAACGGAACTGATCGCAGCGATTGGCAATGCGGGACGGGCGCGACGACCGGTCAAGTTGCGCTTCAGCGTGCCAGAAGAGGTGAAGATCGACGCAACGGTGGAGGTGATCGGGGGTAAGCGAATGAAGCTTGAAAATGGCCTCGTCCTCGCCACGTCCGTGCTTGCGCCGCACGCCAACGCTTGGTTGAAGGTTCACGTCACAAGCATGTCCAACCTCAACCAACCGGTGCCGATCCATGTTTTCGAGGACACGCAGCCGCCGGCGAACGGCTTCTCTTTCTTGCTCGTGAAGTTGCCGACAGAAGAGGTCGCCAAGCGCAGTCTGCGCGACTTGGCGGGACTGCTTCAGCGTGTTGCGGAGGTCGAGCAGAGCGCGACGGCGAAGAAGCTTGCTATAGAAGCGACGCGCGCTGCGAGCGAACGAGACGGCATTTCTAGCTTCTTACGATTCCATAGTGAACGCGCTGCGGCGCTGGGCGATATCGTCGCACGCCATCTGCACCGTTCGGGCGGCGCCGATCCCTTCAAGATTCGCGAAGCGATCAAATCTCTGCACGAGGCGGTCACGGCGAAAAATGCGGACGCTGCCGCTGCCGCCGGGATCTGGCTGGTTGAGCGTTTTGACATAGACGTCACAGCGAGTTTGCGGCGACGTGGCATCGGGCCCGGCTACCGTTCGCCGACTTGAGCGGTAGTAAAGGAAGCTGAACGCGGCCTTACACGGTGCAATCGCTGGGCCTTGCAGCGAACAACATGCCCGGCTCGCGCGAGTACCGGCTAAAAACACGACCTCGGCCCCTGTCCGGGCCGACAATAGGGCATTGCGCCGAGGCAGGTAGAGGGCAGCCGGCGCGATGGAGGAAACTACGGCGAGCGGCCCTGGTTATCTGCTCGCATTGCCACACGTTCCATCGTTGGTTCGAGTCAGGTAAACCACTACGGGAAATGTAAGGTCTTCTCCGAAGTTTGAAATAGTCTATTTGACCCAAAGGTAGGACGCGCGTAGATTTTCTTCTCCGCTTCAGTTCCAACTACAAGAGCGGCGCCAGAGGCAGTAAAACATAAAATGCGCCCTGCTAGACTGAGCGCGATGAGGCGGGGAGGAGGGCCAGGCGACAGAACTGCGCTTATCCGTTTGCCTTTTCGTGAGGCGACAACCCTTGCGCGAATTGACTCTCCGTCCCTAATTGAACGCAGTGCCGCGAGGAGATACCATGTTTCCTAATCGGAGTAAGGAATATCTTGCTGGTTGCGTCTCACTCATCTGGATGCTCGCGCTTGCCTCGGCTGCTCAAGGTCAAGACTACATGATCCGAGCCTCTGGTGTGTGGCAGTGCAGCTCACAAGGTGCGGTCGTACCGCTTGCGGGGGCGCACGTCGACCTGATCAATGCCGACATCGACATAGACACTGCCGGCACGAATTGGGACGACCACCAAATGCACGGAGCCCAAGCGGCCGGCTTCACTGACTCTACTGGCCATTACACCCTAATAGGGTATGGGAGTCATGATTGGCCGTTCGGCGAGAAGCCCAACGTGTATGTGATCGTTTCCCTCAACGATGGGTTCGTGCGTCTGGCGAATCAGCTCAATCAGGACTTTAGTGTTAATACACGACAAGATATTCATAAGCAAGTTGGACAGAAGGGCCAAACTGTCGACATCGATATTGGTACATGGACACTCGGTAAGGGTGGGGAGATTGCTCCCCCCGGTCAAATCCCGAAAGCCAATGCGAATCCGAGCGAGTGCGAACTCTGGGGCCGGGCTCGTGACGCGGTACTTGATTATGAAAAGATAACCTTAGGCGTTCCTCCGCCGGCTGGCCGATACGGAATCGAGTACTACTGGGTCTGGGCCGGAACTCCATGGACGGACGTCGCCACAACTCACTGGGGCCCCGCCAGTTACCCAATCCTTCCGACTATCATCCACGAATTTGGTCACTCTGTACGCCAAGCGTTTGACGATGCCGGCGACGACTTGCACTTTGCCGATGACGCCCTTAAGTACATATATGGCCAAATGCATTCGGCCTGTTACCACTCAGTAGGCGCATTTCCGAGTCAGTTTGCTTTCAATGAAGGCTGGGCAGAGTACTGGGCGGGACAGACGGGAATAACTTGCGCCGGGAATCCTGCCAACATGGAATACGAAGGCAACGTTGCGCACGCTCTTCAGATCCTGTCGAATTGCGCTGGTGCGGGCACCGCCTTCGGGAAAGGGGCGATGCTTGACGTTTTGAAGAGCGCTCCGAAACAGATCCACACGTTCGGGGAGTTCGTCCAGCATGCGCCGTGGGCATCTCAATGTGCGGGCTCACCTGGCAGCAGCACCGGAACCACTAGTAGCCCGCTTGCCCAACTTAATTGGCAAAATCAACTCACTAACTCTCAACCTCAAGTTTCATGGATCAGTGGTGTTCTGCGAACGCTTGGCTCGTTGCAACAGGACTTGCGCCGACAGATGACCGTTCAACGTGCGGCAATCGATCACGCTCCGCCGTGTCTCACTGAGAATTGTACCGGAATGGCGATTGCCGTACTGAGACCCGTGGGCACCCAGGCGGCGATTGATGTCACTGCGCTGTTCCAAGCTCGAATCGCCCGAATGATGAGCCCCCCCAGACGGGAAGATCTTCAAAGGCAGCTCCAGTCCGGCGAATTCGCGAAAACGGCTCGCGATGACAAGCGGGCGTTTCTTTTCGCGGTTGCGCAGACCAGAATAAGGGCATTGGAACGAGCAGTTGCCGCTCTCGGTCCGCTAGAACGGAGTTCAGCCGACGTCGCGCGATTCATTGGCCGGCTTCGTGAGGAGATCGCGTCCACCCGTGCGCTGCTTCAGCGAGGTGACCTTCCCGCGCTCTTGATGCAACCGCCGGGCTTCTTTGGTGGGAACATCGTGCAAAGGACGGGCCGAGGGCCCAATCGGGCGCTAGCTCCTAGTCGAGAATAGGGTTCACCCGATCCACAAGGGGCATCGCGCGCTCGCGTCCCACCCGGCGAGCGGGCGGACGCCGCATCGCTTCGAAGGACAGCAGGTTGCGACCGTTCAGGCCGGTCATCTTGGCGGCGTTCACCGACGGGGAGCGCGTGCGCAGTGCCCCTCGGCCTCGGCGCGCGGGATGGGGGTATCCCTGGGCCTGCTAAAACCACGCGTAGGCCATTTGCCGGCGAGGGAGGGTTATGGGGAGTAGCGAGAACCGGCTAAAAAGCGCGAGAAAGGCCGTTCTCGTGGCCGACAACGGGCATTGCCGGCGGGGAGGCAGCGGGGCCCCGGGTGCGGGCAACACCGGGCGGAGGTAACGGGCGGGCACACCGAGGGGGCTTCTCCCCGCCTTAGCCTCGTAGCCCGGTGCGTGTCATGGTTCCCTGACACATGTGTACGGGTTTTACCGGATATGAGGGCCGGAAACCCGCGCGTACTATCTCCGTCTGCTCGCAGTATTCCGGATGCCGCGAAAGGGAGGCGCCATGTGGAACCCGCAACCCCACGTTGTTCTTGCTGGGGCTGCCTTCCTACGCTGCTTCCTCCAGAGCTGGGATACATTTCTCATGTGGTAGCGCATCGGACTTTTGGGCCGATTCACCTTACATCGGCTCCGAAAAGACTGGTGCGGCGAAAGGGAGAATGCCAAATGAAGGATCAGTATCTCAAGGTACTAGGTGCAGCTATTGCGTTGATCGCCGCGAATGTCTTCGCCCAGTCCAACGGAAAGCTGCAAATTCACTACATGGATGTCAATCAGGGCGACGGGGCAGTGCTGATCTCGCCAAAAGGCCAAATCGTAATGTTTGACAGCGGGGCATTGGTTGACTGCACAAAGCCACTTGCGTATCTCGAATCAATTGGCGTTACCGCGGTCGATTATCACATCGCAAGCCACTATCACGCCGATCACATCGGATGTGCGTCGGAGGTCTTTTCGCAAGTGACGCTGAAGACAAAGGCCTATGACCGGGGGCGCTCCTATTCCTCAGCGCAGTTCAATAACTATGTCAGCGTGACAGGGAATAAGCGCACTGAAGCGCAACCGGGCGACTTGATTACGCTTGATGCAAACACCCCGAACCCGGTCAAAATAACTATTGTCGCTACCAACGGTAACGGTATCGCCACAACCGACGAGAATGATCTCAGCGTCGTGGCGTTGGTGGAGTTTGGTGGATTCAGAACGGAATTCGGAGGGGACTTAAGCGGCCAGAGCACCACGACCTACAAAGACATCGAGTCGTCCGTTGCTCCAAAGATTGGACGGATCGACGTGTACAAGGTCCACCATCATTGCAGCAGCCACAGTTCCAACACGACGTGGCTACAAACGACAAAGCCCACCATCGGCATCATTTCCGTAGGGAACGGCAATCGGTACGGGCACCCCACAGAGGATTGCCTGATGCGGTTGCATGAGGCAGGGGTAAAGACATATTGGACAGAACAAGGAAAAGGTGCCGATCCTGACCCGCAGATGGACGTGATTGCTGGCACCGTAGTTGTGGAGGTCGTACCTGGTGCAAGTCAATTCACCGTGTCATACCACGGGCACGCCGCCGATAAGTTCCCCTTGATCGCGTCGGCTGGACCGGGTGGCGGTGGCGGAACTGCTCCAACGTCAAGCCCCGTTCCCGGAGCGCCACAGCCGAAATTCGTGTGGGCGAAGAAATCAACCGTATACCATCTGCCTGAGTGCCTTGTTGCGAAGGCAATCAAAACCGAAAACCTAGTTTCCGGTGATACGCCCCCGGCGGGCAGGCATTTGCATAAGGATTGCCCCAAACTGAACTAGTTAATCCTATAGTGTTGGCCAAAATCAGTGAACTACTTTGCCACAGCAAATGGCGACGTACCCGCATTTAATGCGGAAGCGGTTGCATTCAATCTGAACAACGCCTGGTGGCTTGCAAAGTGCTCGCAGCTTGCCTACCAAAGCAAGCCTAGTGTCGCCTATGAACTCGAACTCGCAGGCTTTACCTCGGTCACATTCGTTGATTTTTCAGGGAGCCAAGGCTACGTGGCGGTTTACCCACCCACTGCGAGCAGCCCCAAGGGGTTTGTCGTGGTTGCGTTTCGGGGCACAGAGAATGACTGGAACGATATTTTGACCGATATCACCTTTGTTAAGACAAAGCTCCCCGACGAGGACTATCGAGCGCATGCCGGATTTGTGTATGCCCTCAAAGACGTCTGGGGAACAAGCTTGGGTAGTCTGCGGAATCAGAAAATTAGGGTCGAGTGGTACGGACTAAAAGGAATAAGTGACGCGCTTGATGTCCTTATTGGGATTCCGACATTCGTTACCGGCCACAGTCTCGGGGGTGCGCTTGCGACTCTCGCCGCATACTATTGGCCGCCTCGAGCGCTTTACACCTTCGGGTCGCCCCGCGTGGTCTCGTGGAAGCTAGCAGACGTATTTAGGAAACGAAAGTTACCGGGTTTCCGTGTTGTGAATTCGACCGACATTGTCACTCGGGTGCCGTTCGCCTTCTGGGGATTCAGGCACGTTGGAGAGATCCGCTACTTCACATCCTCTGGGCGCTTATTGACCGGAAGAAAAGCGCTTGTTTCCTACCTTCTCGGGTCAATTCAGACATGGCTTTTGCCCCTTGCGGTCATTTCCCCTTACGCGCTTATCGCGCTCGCCCAACCGGCCATATTCACCAATCACCGAATCTCTAATTACATCGACAAACTCGCTCGTCAGTTCAGCTAACTTCCACCGACAGGGGGCATTGCCGGGGGAGGTAGAGGGGGGGGCCGGGGCGGCGGCGGGCTGCTAAAACCGCCGGGTACGCCATTGCCGCCCAGGGAGGGTTAAGGGAGGTAGCGCGAACCGCCTACAAACGCGACCTCGGCCCGTGTCCGGGCCGACAAATGGCATTCTCAAGGGGCGTAGAGGGAGGCACTAACGGCACCTGGTAGGTTACCGGTGGGAGTAAAAGGCCTGTAGCGTGGGCCACCATAGCCCGGTGATCCGGTCTTTAACGCGGTACTGATAGACCTTAACCGTTTTCATTTACTGAGTCTAACGTCTGAAATCAGCGTTTCGCATTCGTGGCGGGCTCGCATGGACCTGTCCTCTGACCGCGCACAAAGCCGTCTTCCCACTCGACAGTCATTGCGCCGGAATGTCTGGAGATTGTAAAAGTTTGGAGAAGGTACATCGGACGTTCATCCCTTCCCATCTTTTGTTTTCTTTGTTTGTAATACGATGAATCAGACGTGACCCACCCATTTGCGCTGGATATGTGAATAGAGTCATCGTACGCCGGAAGAGTTTGCCACAACTGTCTCGGATCGCTAATTAGGTAAAGAGGGAGTTCTGGCATGTGACAAACAATATCTTCGCCTTCGGCAAAAGGCTGTCGAGCTGCGCAGCCAGTGAGCACAATAAATACCAGCACTGCGGGTAATAATTTCATGTGGGTGGCCTCCCGTTATTTTGCAGCTTCTACCCTGTGCCATTTCCACGGTCGCCAAGTCATCGCCGCTTGCACTCCGCTCGCTCTAGCCGATCAGCTTGCGGACAAGCGACCGCTTACCCAGAGTTGGATTCGTTCCTTAGTCGCGTTCCTGATTACAAATCCCATCCCGTCTTGGCAAGCGGACCTAATTACCTTCTCTATCTCGTTGGCCGCTTCAGGCGTAGTGTTAGAAGGCAACGTGTACGACAAAGACACTTTCCCTGCCTGCCATTTGTTGAGGACAACTTCGAAATCCTTTGACAGTGGGGTAATCAGTTCTTGCGGCATGTTGATGAAGTGCTCTGCCAGGGCTGCGCGCAAGATCTTCTCGAACTCGGAACGCGATTCCTTCGGAAATTCGATAATCACGGTGCGTCACCTCTGCGCAGGGTTACCGATAAGGGACGGACTTTACCGCCTGATGTGGTCCACAACGTAGCCAAGACAGCGCCCCTTGGTCTTAAGGGTACTCGGGCAAGGGTATTGATGCATGAACGCTGCTCGCTGCGCTGGATCGCGGTGTCTCTCGGCTAGTGCCAGCGGCGCGGCCATCGTGAGCACAAGTGGTATCAGCGCGAGCGCTAGGTATTCCAGTTTTCTGCACATAATCGGCCCGGACCGCGTTGATGCTCTAGTTACGTGTCATTCCAAATCGAAGTACCTTGACAGTGCTTTTCCGAGCACAGTGCCCGCTACGGATGTCCCGACCTTCCAAGCGCCTGACGCGGCTTTCCCCACCATCTTCCCGATCCATGCTTGTACGCGCTTCCCCAGAGCGGGCTTACCTTGCGCCTTTGTGTCCTCGTCGATCGCACTACTAAGGTCGCTTATGTCGTCTGCCTCAACGCCAAGTGACGCTAGATGGTTCCGCAGGGTTTCGAAGTCTCCGAGTACCACACTGAACTCACCAGCCTGTGTTACGTGACTGCTGCCGGTTGCGACGTTTTGGACGTTGCCAGAAATGTAGGTGTTAAAGACTTGAGAAACTCTTTCTTGCGGCAGCGGTGGCGTGTTGGGTGGCGCTTCGCCGGCGTTAGGTGCTTCGCCTTCAATTTCCAGCGCGAAGTTCAGCACTCGCGTCTTGATTGTATCCACGAGCGCGACGAGTGCGTTATACGGGATGACTTTCCATGCGCTTAGGCAGTTCATTCCCTGGTAAATCTGCCGCCCAAAATGAGCCACCATATCTGCGGGCCATTGCTCGTGGGCGTTATGTCGGTCCTCTTTGTCGATGAGCGATGAGTAGGCGCTTATTGGAAGCATTAAATAAGACTTGGTAACTCGGTCTCTAAACTCCTTGGGGAGGCATGAAGGAGGAATTGGAGCGTTGTTTAGGCTACTGCCGAACCCGCCGGAGAAGTGTCCCTGTGATTCCGTGTGAAGGATACGGTACTCAGGAAGATCTTCCGCAGTGTCGTATCCGTTTAGCTCGTGATCGACCCATTTTTTGAATTCTTCGTTACCGAGCCTCACGGCAAGGATTTTGCACTTCCGGAGCAGGGTCGAAACGTCCGTACTTGATTCGACGGCAGCTGCTTGTATATCCCTAAGCAGGGACATCACACAATCCCCATTGTGACAACTTACGTCTATTTATCCTGTGGTCCTGCTCCGATACTACTCTAGCCGCTAGCACGCGTAGAAAACGGGTACGAATGCGGGTATGGTCTGTCAGGTTGGGACCTGACGCCTAGAGCTATCAACTAGTTAGCGGCTGAGTTAGGATTTTGTATGCAAATAACGCGGTATGTTTCACGAGCCGCCGGCGCGACGAGCAGATCAGGTAGGGACAGGGTACGGGTACACTCCGCGTAAGGAGGCGGGGCCAAACAACTCGGCCACGCTGAGGTTTTTCAAGGAACGTAGTTTGCAAGCAGACTTACCCTAACCACAGGCCTTGAGCGCCATATCTCCCCCGCCTTAGCGGGGGGAGGCGCAGGTGGGAGGGTGGTTGAGAATGCAAGAATGCAAATACTAGTAAGTAGCAACGTTCTTGCACGGTCCCTTGCGCTCTGACTTTGAGCAAGTTACCGGAGATGCTACTTGCTCTAGTCCTACCGTTACTCCGGCATCTCCCACCAGGTATCGGATCTCTTCCCCTTGCTGATAATACCGAGCTCTGTTTTGGCGCTCATCAACGTACGCAGGCTACACACCTCTTGCTCCTCCATCGATTCCAACAGGTCATCGTATCGGCATGGGCCGCCCTTGAGCTGTTCGAGTAGAAAGGATTTCGCCGCCCGCAGCTTATCCGGCGCCCGCCCGCCCGTGAATCCTCCAAGACCCCATACCAACGTCTCCGGATCGAAGCTGAGAGGGATTTTCTCAGAAGGTACCATGTTGCCGGTGACGGTTAGTGTGCCTCGTTGGCTCCCGGGCGCGCGCCTTACTTCAAGCAAAACGCTGGCGGCGGCACCGAGGCCGTGCGTGGCGTTGAGATTCGCAGCGGGATCGCCACCACGGGCGCGTTTAGATGTGTGGTGTAGAACTAGAATGAAGCAGCCGCATTCGATCCCTAACGCCCGTAACGCATCCATCGAGTTGTAGTCTGCGTCGTATAGACTTTGGCCGCTCGGCGCGGTGCGGAAGCAAGCATAAGTATCGAGCACCACGAGCTTTGGCCGGTACTTCTTGCACAATTGCCGTAGTTGCTCGAGCCCACCCCGCTCAACCTTCCGCAGTTCACCTCGGGTCATAACATGGAAGCTCTCAGGCCCCTCTGCATCTCCCAACAGCTTGCGGATGATTGCTTTGAACCCTGATACATCGTTTTCAAGGTCACAGTAGAGAATCCCGCCGTGACCGAGCTTGCGGCCGAGAAATAGCTCCACCGCCGCGTCCGCAACGCCCAAGGCAAGCATCCGGGCTAACAGTGACTTGCCCACCTTCGGCGCACCGCTAAGTACTCCGGCGCCCGTCGCGGGCAAGATGTCTTGCAGCAAGTGGTCTGGGGCCAGAGTTTCTTGATGCTGAACCTCTCGCAGCGTTCTGGCGTGCGGACCGGGGGCTTCGCCTTCGTCAACGTTCTCCTCTTCGAACAATCTCAACTCTGGCGTCTCGGGGGGCTGCGGCTGCACGATTTCATCGTGATCGCGTTGGTGCTCAATCTTGATCGTGTCCGCATCCGACAATCTAGGGGGAGGATCGGACCATTCGCCGTAGGAAATCCCGTACGCAACCTCGTCCAATACTGCAAGCGCCTCCTGTCTGCCAATTCCTAGCGTGGCTGCATGCCGTAGGACATCAAGCCGGAAGCCGTCGTCACCGTGTTCGTAAGCAACGTCGCTGCGGTCCCTCTCTATGACGAACTGAAGCAGCGCACTTTCGGCATTGTTGCTGACATGATTCATGGTTCCTTCTCGCCAGGTCGGCCTTCCCCATCAGTTGCGTGAACCTATAATAATACAACGCGGTTTGTCACTTTCGATACCGCGCGATCAGTGCTCGCCTCCCTGCTTCTTTCAATGTCTCAGGGTCTTTGCCGAGTTGCCGGTAAAACCTCGGATTCGTGTACACCTCATGCGCCCGCTGAATGGCCGCAGCATGTTCGCCTAGCTTCGGGAACCGCGCCGCAATCCGCAGCGCAAGCTCCCAGTCACCGGCCCGCATCGCCGCCTTGAGCTGCGATAGCTTTGTGGGGGACTTACCGGGCGCGCGCGGCATGGCGGCCCTCCTGCGTCCTTTGCCGTGTGAATTCGCCTGTCAGCCGGATAGGGATGGCGTGTAGTTGTGCACTTAATGTCCATCTCCGGTCTTCACGTCACCATGGTGGCGGGCCTGTTTGCGTGGTTCGTGTCCTGGGGCTGGCGGCGCAGCGAGTCCCTTGCGCTCGCCTT
>WNFI01051525.1_pt1 | contig 10734 bp, 9 predicted proteins | sample 5400471 | NCBI WGS metagenome assembly WNFI01 (sample SAMN13153348, study PRJNA577476) | soil metagenome | isolation source: 100 cm saprolite on Douglas fir-dominated hillslope | place: USA:California | collected 2013-09-17 | reverse complement strand
CCAAGTCGCCCTAATGATCGTACGGCTTGTGATCCCGTGTATCTTCGTCAATTCCACCCATGTGAGGGGCTTCTCACGAACGCGCGAGCCGCTGTTTCTCTTCTCCGGTCTCGGCAAAATTGAGGTAATCATTCTGGTTCAGCTTGAGAATAGCCCAAAAGGTAGACAATTGTGCCCGGAAAACATATCACGATATGTTTTCCGGGCACAATTGTCTACCTTTTTATGTAACCTCTTGACTTTTTGCGAGCTTTCAAGCAGAATTAGAAAAAGCTTTACCCCACCCAATTTGTAGAGGGCAGCGCGAGAGATGTCGTCTTTTATGAGAGATTTTCTGATAAAAGAACGTATATTTTTATACGATATGAATCGAGGGCTGCCCTGATGAGAGATATCTCTTTACGCAATCTGTTCGCGGCCATAAAGGGTCAGAAGACTGTTGATAAAAGCAGTGGTGAGATTGGTGTAACAGGGATGTACGTGTTTTGCAAGGAGCAATCATGGTGCGACAGAGCTGGTCAGACGAAGATCTGGCCCAAAGGCTGCAACAACGCGACCCGGACGCTTTGGAAACACTCATCTCACGGTATTCTCGTGAAGTATTTTACTTTATTCGTCTCGTGCTAGACGGCGTTGGCGTAGCACAGGATGCCGAAGAGTGTGTGAATGATCTTTTCGTTGCTGTCTGGCAGGAGATAGATACTTTCGATTCAGAGCGGGGAACATTGCGCACATGGTTAACCATGCGCGCGAAATATATCGCTTTAGATCGACGACGCCATCTCTGCCGACGGCAAACCCATACATTGCAGTCGGCAGATGAGAATCGCCAATGGGCTGCTTCTGATGGTAACGGCAGACGGATGGCGTTGAGTTGGGGTGGCCATGAGCGCGACGTACGCGCCACGCTTCCTCCTCATCCTGAGATGAGTATGGAGAACCTGATTGAACAGAGTGAAAGGCGCGAAGAACTGCGCCTTGCCTTGGCGACGTTGCCAGAGCTGGACCGCTATTTGATTTATCAACGGTATTTTAAGTATGCCAGCACAGAGGAATTGGCAACAAAGACGGGCCTGACACGTCATGCTGTTGATACACGACTCTGGCGGGCGCGGAAGAGCTTACGCGATGCCCTCGAGGAGCACGTACATGAGTATGAGCGAATTTGAGCGACAAGAGAATATTGATGGCAGGGTTTTTTCCCCGCTTTCGATACATCAGCCTGATCTCTTTGCTGATTTCAGCGAGGAAGACCTGGCTTTTGCAGCGGAGTTGAATGCTCTCTTCTCACTAGAAGAAGAGAATTTGCCTCCCTACTATGTGCAAACCTTGCTTGATGCTGATGATCAGCGTTTTGAGCCGGTTTCCCGCGAATTCGAGCATAAAACAAGCGCAAACGTTTTTCGTCGTTTGAAGTTGCGCAGGCGCTTATTTTATACTCACCCCTCTCCCTTACACACGTTGAGCATGGGCATGAGTGATTCATCGATCCGCCGTTCGGCGCTGACGATGGTTAGCTCCTTTGCCCTGGTTATGCTTCTCACGATCGCGTTTACAGGAGCATCGTTTGCTTCTGGCGTTGCCATCTTGTTACGTAACACACACGGGAATGGCGTATACCAGACACCTGGATATCCTCACGGCGTGGTACAATCCGCGCTGGCCTTGAATTCATCAACGAAGGAGATCTCACTGCCGCAGGCTCAGGACCAGGTGAGTTTCCCAATTTATTCGCCTGGTTCTAACTCTATACCCCCTGGCTATTCTCTGGCACACATTAATTTGTATGTTGGTCTTGATCAAGCATGGGCGGATGGCCCGATGCTGGAGCTTGAGTTTAGTTTACCGGCTTCCGCCATTTCTGGTCAGGGTACGGGCGAGATATGGGTGCGCGAATTCAAACCTCGGAAAAATGCGCTCCAGCTCGTTGAACAGGGCGCATCCCTTCCGATCCAGGTAGATAAAAGTGGCAAAGCGCAGGCTATCTATGTCGATGGAGAGTGGGTTCGACATAGCAGAGGAGTGCCCCAATGGGTATATGGAGGCCGCAGTGAACTCATTTACCAGGCAGGTGGGGTGATCTTCTGGATTGTCGGTGATCAGCACGATGGCATTGGCAAGCAACAGTTGATGCAAATTGCGCAAGGGCTGGTTCCTCTGCCGGCGAATCAGGAATTCCGCACCATGGGAAATTCGGTCGCGGTGAATCAGATGAGCGAGGATGTCCCTGGGCCATTCTCTACCGATGTCATCGTTGTGTATCCCACTACTGGCAGTGATGGACCGTATTATATCGATGTCAGTTCATATCAACCGCCTCCGGACAATAATACCCATTGATGCGCAATGGCGGACGCGGCTTACGGGCCGTCGCTCTCATGTGTTTGCTGGCATGGATGGTTAGTTCCTGTACGGGACAGCCATCTATGCCAGACCACCATACCTCTTCTCCACTTATCGGACCCTATAATGTATATTCTTCTCCAGGTCACCAACCCTCTGGCAGGTTGGTTCTGGCCGATAGTGGATTTCCTACCACGGTCAATCCTCTTTTTTCAACGTCGCGTTTTGATCTGGAAGTCACTTCCGCTCTCTGGGCAGCTCCAGTGGTCTTCGATCAGCATTTTCATGCTCAACCAGATCAGTTGACTGAGGTGCCTCTGCCTGAGAATGGTGATGTGCAGGATGGTGGGAAGACGATTATCATGCACCTGCGCCACGATCTGCGTTGGTCCGATGGGCAGCCCATCCTGGCAAGTGATTTTGCCTACTGGTGGCACCTGGACCAGAATGCTGATACCGGAGCAAGTACCACCGTTGGTTACGATCAGATTGCTAATATCACAACGCCAGATATCTACACGGTGATCCTGCATATGAAACGACCCTTTGGCCCCTATCTGAGTTATCTGCCCTATGCAGCCCCTGAACACGTCTGGGGGCACTTCCAGCCAATTGATTTGCAGAATCGTCAGGATATTTTCCAGGCTCCCACAGTGACCGATGGACCATATAAGCTGGCGATCTTTGTTCCCCAGCAAAGCTATACCCTTGCGCCAAACCCTAACTATCGCTCAACGACCTTTCATGGACCCTTTCTCGCGCAGGTGATCTATCGAGCCTATGCCACGCCTGGCGCATTGAGCACGGCACTGCGCGGCGGACAGGTAGATGTTGCTGACGGATACACCGAAGATGAGCTAGCCTCCCTGGCACCTCTCTCAACACCTCTCCAGGCACAGATTACCCCTGCCGCTGCCTACGAACATCTGGACTTTAATCTGGCTCATTCTGTTTTCCAGGATCTCAGGGTGCGGCAGGCGTTTCAACTGGCCATCGATCGCTGCGGGATACTACGAGATATCCTGCACGCGCCCGACTGCTCGCGCCTAACCGATCAGGTTGAGCCGCAGCCTTCGCTGGTCTACGATGCCAGTATTTCCTCACCCGGCTATGATCCACGCGCGGCCAGACAACTTCTGACCCAGGCTGGTTGGCTGCCTGGTGCAGATGGCTTACTCTATAAGCAAGGGCAGCCGTTTGTAGCGCATCTAGTGACCACCTCTGGCAACACGTTGCGCGCCGCCGTTGCCATGCGTTTGCAGCAGGATCTGCGCGCGATAGGCATTCAGGTTACGCTGACATTCTACGACCTGGACACGTTCTTTGGAGTCTATGATCGCGGGGGCATTCTGGCTACCGGTGTATACGATCTGGCACTGTTCGGCTACGCCAATGCTCCTGAGCCAGATGATGAATACGCGGTCTTTCATTCTTCGCAAATTCCGAGCGCGGCCAATCCCGACCTGGGCAACTATGGCCGGGTCGCCGATCCTGTCATTGATCAAGCGCTCACCCAGGGCCGCTACGCGGTGCCCTATGTAACCCGCATCCAGGCCTACCAGCGTTTCCTCCAACGTCTGGCCTCAGAAGTGTATCTCATCCCTCTCTACACGGCTGTGAATATCCTGGTCGTGAACACCAGCCTCAGAAACGTCGTGGGCAACCCCAACATTGCTGAGAACAACTGGAATATTGCCGATTGGTGGCGAGCAGCATAATTGAACTGTTCAGAATGGTCTGATCACTCATAGTTTCTCACTTCTCTGCTTTTTTGCTCTGTCTATTTGTGTCAATTTATACCCATTTATGAACTCCCGTAACTGTCAATGAACTGTCAAATTGTTTTCTCTGGAAAGGCTTTTTATGCGACCAGAGTACAATCTGCTGATGTAATGAGAACTCTCTCAGGACCAACTCACACTCAATAGACTTTTTTCGTGCTTTCACTGAAAATGTGTCCTTTTTTCGCGCTTACGTTGAAATATTTCGTGCTTCGGAAGGCTCAAAAGCATTCCGATGTCCTGCCAGGCCGTGTAACGCTCGTACTGGTATATTGCTGAGCACTATTTTTGCGGGAGAACCGATTCTGGCACGGAAAATTGTTATGACCCCAACAGTATCCAATTAAGGATGACTCATATTCACCCAATGAAAGTGAGGAGGTGCTACTATTGGTAGAGAGTTTGCTCAGGATCGCTGAGCGGGAACTGAAGAGCGCTCTGCCCTGCTGGAGGTGCGTGGGGTTCCCGGCGTCTTTTGAGTGATAACCATTCCTCAAGCAGTAAGAGGAGAATGAGTCCGGCTTCTATCACCTTATCAACCACGCCCAGGGTGGTTGGAGAAGAGCCAGCGATCGCAAACCACGCGGCAATCGTAACAGCGGTGAACGCGATCAGCAACCAGCGAATGATGTGCTGGAAGCGTTGCAGCGGGCGTATATACAGGGCTACGACCAGCACAAGGTAGCCAATAAAGTTCAATATGAACAAGGTCGTAAGTGACACTGGAAGGTTTGCCATGAGAGACGGGCCCCCCATTGGGGATGTGCCTGAGGAACCTGCGGAAGGTACGCCCGACCCACTCCTTGGATGAGGGCCGAGAGCTCTCATGGGAGGAGCCCCAGCCGGACCCGCTCCCCCACCCCTTGGATGAGGGCCGAAAGCTCCCATGGGAGGAGCCCCAGCCGGACCCACTCCCCCACCCGTTGCGAGAGCGTGCTGAAGGTGAATGACTGCCGTTACGACGGTGAGCAAAATAATAGCTATTTGTAGCAGGCCAATAGGTGAAACTATGCGACGGAAAATTGGTTGGCTCATGAAATCTCCCTGCGGATACCCTGAGATGTGTCAGGGTGTTCCAGAATTTGTTATGCTGCTAGTCTAGCAATTCAACATCATTTGTTTGCATGCGTATGCTCTATGAAGCTTCGTTTGAAATGTGTGCCGTCGTCTTTGACCATGAAGCGAGGAAACCGGCAGTGGGAATATCGCCTGCCTTCAAGTACACCGCCTCAGTTATCACACCCATAGGATAGCAGCAAAATGTAAAGAATTTATACGTAAAAATACAAATATTTTTAATATATTTCCCCTGGCTGCCTGGCAATCTTCAAGATTTGCTCAAGATGGCAGAGAAAGGCCGCTCAAAGGATGTTTTTCTATGTTGAAGCTTAGAAAAATCATTCTTGCATTGGTTCTTGGCCTGGTGATGAGCCTGTCGTTAGCAGCCACCGGTGTCTTCTAAAAGCGCTTCTCGGAGGATCCTGAACCCATTTTGCCGGCAAAATGGGTTCAGGATCCTCCCTCCTTATCGCTTCGACAGCTTTACCTACATGACCCAAAGCAAATCAGTTTACTCCAGGAGGCCCTCTGTCGCCTGCCTTCTTGGGAAATGGATCTTCTATTCCAAAACGTCGCTTCGGGTCATGGTCTGCTTGATGTGGTGCTGTGCGAAACCTGGACCGGTTGACATGCCCTTGCCTGCGATACCCGTCACAATATGAATACTTCCGGCGAGCGTTTCTGTGTAGATCTCACCCTGCGTACTAGTTAAATAGAAACCGTTCCATAAGTGCTGGATGCGCCAGTCGGGCAGCTTGAGCATGCGGCGAGCATATGCCAGTAATAATTCGTTGATCTGCCAGTTGGTGCGCTCCTCACCTGTGCTGGCCTCCTGGCAAGGTGTATATTCGTGCGAGTCGCCAAGGGTAACCGAGTGGTCGGCGTTCTCTTTGAAGAGGAGATGTATCCCATAGTCAGAAAGGGACTGTTCTCTCTCCTGCTCCTTCAGCAGAGCATACGAGGGACAGGACTTGAAGGCCGGATAGCGCTGGATGGAGAGCCCAGAGAGCAGCGAATGCGGGATGATTGGCCCTGGTTGCGGTACAGTTCGCAGCATCTGCAATTTACAGATTTGTAACTGGCTGTTGGCAAAATGCTCTGGGAAGAGCGTGCGATACTCGGTGCCACTACAGAGAAAAACGCGCTCGGCGGTAAAAACAGTGCCCGTGGCATCTCTGACCACACATCCCCGATCGCCTGGCTCAATGCCAACTACCAGGGTACGAGGATAGTACTTGACCAAACCCTGTTCAACCAGATAGGGAATGAGTCGCCGCAGCATCTGTTGAGGATCGATGGTAAGATCATCGGGGAAGTAGAGTGCGCCCTGACAGTAGCTCTCCTGCAGAAAGGGATAACGACGTCGTGCCTCACTGGCTTCCAGGTAGAGGCTGTGATAGTTCGTAGCCTGCAATTGCGCGAATTCTTCCAGCACGCGGCGCTCTATCTCGGTCGAGGCCACATACAGGCTGCCGGTCGGCTGCACTGTAATATCATGTTCACTTTGGAGAGTGCGGTAGATCTCCTGGCTGACCTGAGCGAACTCTGCCCACGCTCCGCCCACCTCGACAATTGTTTGCACGACCATGCCGAAGTTGCGAGTTGAGGCGTCATTGGGTAGCGGATTACGTTCGAGCAGGAGAACACTGTAGCCCTGGCGCGCTGCGTGATAGGCGTGAAAGGTGCCCAACACGCCCGCGCCGATGACGATGATATCGGCGTGGCGAGTGGTTGGGAGCGTCATGAAAAGCTCTCTCTCTCTTGCTCGGCGTGCTCAAAAAGGGCTGGCAGATCGGCGACACTCCCGATCAGGCGCGTATGCCGATAGGCTCCCAGCGTGGTAGCAGTGTGCGCGCCGCTCAGCACGCCGATGACCTCGCCGCAGCCAGCGTTTATCCCTTCCTCCAGGTCAGCGGGCGAGTCGCCGAGCTTCATGACCCGACGCACATCCAACACTCCGAGACGCTCCATGGCGCGGAAAATCATATAGGGTGCTGGTCGGCCAAGGCTGACATCGCTTGAATAGATTGCCAGATCGATCAGGCGACCTGGCCAATTTAAACGCTCCATAATCAGCCCGCCAATGGTGGAGTCGAAGCCGGTGTCTGTGGCAATCTTGATACCGCGTCCACGCAGATAGGCAAAGGTTTCTTCCGCGCCCGGCATGGGAGCCAGATACGCTTCATAGGCTGCGCGCATGCGGGCAACGAAATCAACCAGCGCCGTATCCGCCAGGCGTTCCGCGCGCGTCTCGTCAGTTGGGTAGAGTTGCGCGGCCAGCATACCAAAGACCTCGCGCTTGTTCATACCCATCAGCGCGTTTAGTTCCTCCGGCGTGCCTGGCAGTTCATAGTGTCGCGCCGTCTCCACTAGCGCGTTCAGCACCACGCCGCCTTTATCCTCAATCGTCGTCCCGGCCATATCAAAAACGACCAGTTGAATCGGTCCCATGCGCTTGTTGCTCCTGTTGTTCTTGTTCTAGATTTCTCCCGACGGAGAAAGTGAAAGTTCTTGCTGCTCCTGCCCTGCGCCCTGATCCTCCAACGCTAGCACCTGACAAGCCGTGGCGGCAAACGAGATCCGCACGCCCTGCGCCACCGCGAAGTCGCGCGCCTGCTGACTGGGGATATCCGCGATCAGGACCGTACGCTCGTTGATTCGCACGTGGAAGCGCGTAAAGGGGCCTAAAAACGTGCGCAGCTCAATGACACCCGCAAGCTGATTAGCGGATACACCAGGCTCATGGTCATCCTCAGCAACGGCGTGCAACATCATTTCCTCCGGGCGCACCAGAACCAGCACAGGTTCACCATCGCGTAGTCCGGGCATGCCTGGGACACGTAGCGTATAGTCCTCGACCTTACAGATCCCCGCGCTGGCGGACTCCAACTCGCCCTGAAAACGGTTGCTTGTGCCCACAAAGGTTGCGGCAAAAGCCGTGCGCGGCTTGCGGTAAATCTCTTCCGGGTAGTCCAGTTGCTCGATGCGGCCCTTTGCCATGACTGCAATACGATCAGAGATAGCCAACGCCTCCTCCTGATCGTGGGTCACATAGATGGCGGTCATCTTCAATTGCTGCTGAATGCGGCGAATCTCGTTGCGCAGCGAGACGCGCACCTTGGCATCAAGGGCCGAGAGTGGCTCATCCAGCAGCAGCACCTTCGGTTCGATGGCCAGCGCGCGGGCCAGGGCGATGCGCTGTTGCTGACCACCGGAAAGTTGGTGAGGAAAACTGCGACCCTTGTCACCCAGGCCAACCAGTTCCAGCAGTTCCGCGCAACGCTGTTTGATCTTCCCTGCTGGCAGCTTTTTGATCGTCATGCCAAAGGCAATGTTCTGCTCAGCGGTCAGATGTGGGAAGAGCGCGTAGGACTGGAAGACCATGCCCATCGGGCGCTTATTGGCCGCGCGATGGGCAATCTCTTCGCCATCCAGCAGAATGCTGCCCGCGCTGGGGGCCTCGAAGCCCGCGATCATGCGGAGCATCGTGGTCTTGCCGCAACCACTGGGACCCAGCAGAGTCAGAAACTCACCCTGATCTACACCCAGGTCAACCGCCTCCACCGCAGTGGTATACCCAAAATATTTTGTCAGTCCTTCAAGTTTGAGAAAAGCCATCTGCTCTTCCTTTCTATTTCGCCGCGATCACTTCCAGGCGTCCAGCGCTGTCACTCCCGCTGCGGCGGATACGCGTCAAGAGCAGAATGCCCAGTACGCACAGTAGGGTCAAAAGAAAACTCAGAATGGTCAACGCTGCTGCCTTGTGCGCATCGTTCTGGCCGGTGCCATTCAGGTAGATGGGAAAGGTATACAGCCCAAACAGGCTGGCCAGCGTAAATTCGCCCATCGCCGTTGAGAAGGTCAGCAGGGCCGCGCTAATCACCCCAGGCCAGATGTTAGGTAGAATGACCGTCAGAAAGGTGCGCCACCAGCCGCAGCCCAAACTTGCTGCCGCTTCGGTCAGCACGCGCGTATTGATTGCACGCAGGTTATTATCAATGGGCCGGTAGACAAAGGGGAGCGCGATAATGACATAAGCGCACACCAGCAGCGGCGGTGTATTGACGATATTCACTCCGTTGCTCAACAGCGGCACCAGGCCGAGGGAGAGCACGCTGATCAGCGGATTGACATTGCTATAGACCTCAATCAAGCCAAAGGCCATGACAATCGCTGGAACCGCGAAAGGCACGAGCGCGAGAATATCCATCAGCACCCTGGCCTGTGGCAGGCGCAATTGTACCCAGTAAGCAGTCGGCGTAACTAGCAACACGGTCAACAGCATCGAGGCCACGGCCAGTTCCAGGGAGAGCAGCAGGGTGCTGGTAAAATCTGCATCGTGGAAAATGCTGGCAAGGGCTTGCAGGCTAAAGCTCTTGCCATCGCTGACCCCAAAGGCCAGCGTAGCGACTAGCGGCACCAGAAAATAGATCGCCACCAGTATGAGCATGATCTTATCCAGGCCGAAGTTTGTTCGTTTGCGCTGCTCTGCTATTCCAAGTGGTGCAGCAACAGCCTTACGTTCAGTAAGTACATCCATATTTTTATCTCCCTTGCCACTTGTTGACGCGCCTCTGCATCCAGGTATACAGCGTGACCACCAGCATCAGCACAACCATCATGCCCACGGACAGCGCATTCCCCAGACCGGGATCAAGGCTGACATTGCCATTGACAACAAAACTAATCTGGATAGGCACAAGATTAATATTGCCCTGGGCCAGGGAGTAGGCCGTGGCAAAGGCCGCGAAAGCGTTGGCAAAGAGCAGCATCGCTGCCGCGATCAGCGAGGGAAGCAAGACTGGCAGACCAACCTTGCGCCAGTAGGTAAAGCGCGAAGCCCCCAGGTTGGTCGCTGCTTCGCGCCACTCCGGGCGCAGCCCCTCCAGGGCAGGCAGAGTGACCAGGATCATCAGCGGCAAGAGAAAATAGCAGTAGATGATCACCAGGCCCCAGAACGAGTAGAGGCTGAAATTCAAGCCTTTATACAGATCCACATGGAACCAGTTTAGCAGCATTACCGTGAGGTAGCCGGTCACACCCAGGGTAGAGACAAAGGCGAAAGCCAGAGGCACACCCGCGAAGTTGGCGGCCACACTGGAGAAGCCCACCAGCAGGTTGCGCAGCCAGCCCGTGCGCATGGTATAGACGCCGTACGCTGCCAGAAAGCCCACCACCGCGCTGATGAGCGCCGAAATGAGCGCCAGCGAAATACTATTTTGGAAGGCGTGGATTTTATCCGGCTCAGAAAAGATGTGCGCAAAATTGCTCAGGGTAAAGGCATTGGTCGTGCTATCGACAAAACTGCTCTCGATGATCATCACAGCAGGTAAAAGTTCAAAAAGCAGGCAAAAAAGAAAAAAAGGTAGAAAGCCCAGCCAGCTTGTCAGAGCGTAACCCAGCCGTCTGCCCTGCGTCTCGCGCAGCACGGCGGCTCTCTGATCTGTTCGGCTGGGCGCGGCCGTCTCGACTGCCCGTACTTGCATCTCAACCTCCACTATGTTCCTCTCCCACGCCAATGCGCCAGGAACCCGGTAGGGGCCCGGCAACA
>WNFI01555315.1_pt1 | contig 10735 bp, 7 predicted proteins | sample 5400471 | NCBI WGS metagenome assembly WNFI01 (sample SAMN13153348, study PRJNA577476) | soil metagenome | isolation source: 100 cm saprolite on Douglas fir-dominated hillslope | place: USA:California | collected 2013-09-17 | reverse complement strand
CTTGGCCTCGCGCTCTTTTTTTTCCTGCTGGTACAGGTATTTCCCGTAGTCCATGATGCGGCACACGGGAGGTTGCGCGGTGGGCGAAATCTCAACCAGATCCAGGTTCTTGCTGCGGGCCAATTTCAGCGCTTCGTAAGGCGGCATCACGCCGATCTGTTCGCCTTCGTCTCCGATCACGCGAATTTCGCGGGCTCGAATGCGGTCATTGGTTCGGATAAAACGTTTGTCGATACGGTCCTCCGCGCGGTGAGCGACTGGGAATAGGAAATTATAACATGGGCCTTCGTGGGACTGGGCTGATCCGCACTCCACCCTTTCGCAATGAATGCGATGAGGAATCCGACACACTGCAAAACCTTTGTTTCACTCACGCCCTCGTTCGATCAGCGATATGGCGATGGTATGCCAAACGATCTCCCCCCAAGGAGAGCCCTTGCCAAAGCGAATGGCCAGCGATTCGCAAACCTTGTGTTAGAATTGCTGGCCTAGCGGGTTCAGCCTTAGCTCGACTCCCCTCTTGCCCGCAAACTTCCCGGATGTGAGGTGCGCCATGGCGCGACCGTTTTCTTTTTCTGCCTGGGCCCCTGTGTTTCTAATTGCGGCGATGCTTGTCTTCTGTGGGACATCATCCGCCGGTGTCACGCCCATCTACAGCTTTAACAACCTGCCGCACGGCGGTTACCCGAATGCCAACGTGATATCCGATTCGGCGGGCAATCTCTACGGCACTACGCCTTACGGCGGCGTCTACGGCGGAGGCATGGTCTTTGAGATCTCTCCGACGGCGCATGGCCAATGGCGGGAGAAAATCCTTTACAGTTTTACGGGCGCTGCGGATGGGTGTGTCCCTGTCTCGGGTCTGGTGTTTGACACGGCTGGGAATCTGTATGGAACAGCTCGGTTCGGCGGAGTGAATTCCCCTGGTCTACGCTGCTATAACGGTTTCGGTGATGGCTATGGTGTGGTTTACAAGCTGTCGCCGAGCGCCAATGGTACTTGGACCGAAACTGCAATCCACTCGTTTGGCGGTGCTGACGGCTCCTGGCCTACTACAGGCTTGATCTTTGATAAGGCAGGAAACCTCTACGGAGCCATGGCGTCAGGCGGTACGGGCGGCGGAGGAGTCGTGTATGAATTGAGTCCGAACTCGCAGGGGCAGTGGACGGAAAATATTCTCTACAATTTCACGGGGCAGACCGACGGCGGGGGCCCGTTGGACGTGGTGTTCGATCAAGGCGGCAATCTCTATGGAGGGGCCAGCTATGGTGGCGACCTGAACTGCAACAATTATGGTAGTCGCGATACAGGTTGCGGCGTCATCTTTCAGTTGTTCAGCAACGGGAATGGCTCGTGGACCGAAAGCACGCTTCATGTCTTTGGTTTGTTTGACGGGGCTTTTCCTTATGGCAGGCTGACTATCGATTCTGCCGGCAATCTTTACGGCGTCACCGACGGCGGACCCGGCGCGGGGTGCCAATATCAGGGATGCGGCACGGTCTTTCGCATGGCCAACGACGGCAGCTGGTCGTTTACCAGCATTTATACGTTCGCGGGTGGCAATGATGGCGTTTACCCGAACGGCGCTCTCGTCTTCGACCAGAACGGCAATCTTTACGGTACGACCCTCGCCGGCGGGGGAGGACCGGTGTGTGTTTTTGGAGGATGCGGAACGGCGTTTGAGCTCGAGGCGAAACCCGGAGGCGTGTGGCAGGAGAAGATACTTCGCCGCTTCGGGATTGGGAACGGGGTGAATGCGCTGGCCACTCCTCAAGGAGGTGTGACCTTCGATCAGTTGGGCAATCTCTACGGCGTGCTCGGGGGCAGCACTGGTTACGCGGCTGGGGCTGTCTACAAACTTGTACCGGCGGCGACCGGCGCGGCGACTCTGAGTTCGCTCTATACCTTTTACCCCAGCGGTGATGGAGCGTTCGGATCATACCCGCCAGCGGGTGGCGTGGTAGCCGATAGAGCTGGGAATCTCTACGGCACGACAGCGGGTGGCGGCAGATGGAACAATGGCACGGTTTACGAAGTATCGCCCCACTCGGACGGAACATGGACGGAGCGCGTGCTGTATAGCTTCACCGGAAACACCGATGGCTCACAACCGGCGGACAGTCTGGTTATGGATTCCGTGGGCAATCTATACGGCACGACTGCCTATGGCGGCTCGTCGGCATGTTTCGCGGGCTGCGGTGTCGTTTTCGAGTTATCGAAAACCGGGGGTTCGTGGCAGCAAAGTGTTATCTACACCTTTGCGGGCGCGACGGACGGGGGATCTCCCAGAGGCCTTGTTTTCGATTCCAGCGGAAATCTCTTTGGCGCGGCCGGAGGCGGCGGTCCGTTGGCCGCTTGTTTCGGATTCGGATGCGGCACTGTTTTTGAACTGAGCCCGGGCGCCAATGGATGGCAAGAGAAGACCCTTTATTTCTTTCAGGGCGGTCTTGATGGCGCCGGCCCTGCATCCGTCACTTTCGATCAGGCCGGCAATCTCTACGGGGTCACGGCGAGTGGGGGGAACACGCCGCTAACGTGCACGTACGGCTGCGGCACGGTGTTTGAGCTAACCCCGACCTCGAGCGGGTGGACCAAGAAGACTCTCTATTCCTTCGCAGGTGACAAGGACGGATCTTTTCCGTCCGGAGTGGTCTTGGACAGCGTGGGAAATCTTTACGGCACCACTTTCTACGGCGGAGTAGACGGCCGATTCTGTGGAAGCGGATGCGGTACGGTCTTCGAGCTGTCGCCTTCGTCGAGCGGACAATGGAACAAATCCACACTGTACAGCTTTCAGCCTGAACAGGTACCGGGCGATGGTGCGCATCCCGCCGCAGGCGTAATCCTTGACGCAGCTGGCACTTTGTATGGCACCACGTGGGGACTCAGTAGCAACGGCCCTCAAGGCGGCACGGTTTTCAAGTTGACTCCCGGGTCCGGAGGTTCCTGGCCTGAGACGATTCTGTGCGATTTTTCCGGCACGGATGGCGAACTGCCCGCGGCGCCACTCATGCTCGACTCGGCCGGAAACCTATTCGGTACTGCCTCCGGCGGCGGTACGGCACTGCACGGGGTTGTTTTCGAAATCCCCGCTTCTGAAATCAACGCGCCCCACAGCCCAGCGACGACATCTGAACCACTCCTGCCCACGACGGCACAACCGACGCAATTGCAACTGCCGGGAGTCTCAACCAGAATCTTTCCGCCTGGTCTCGATTATTGGCGCATGAGTCGCGCGAATAGCCTGGCAGCAGGAGGTAAGCTGCAATGACTCGTCAGTCCTTTTCCCGCATGTTAAGTCAAGGCGTCAGCATTATGATCGCGAGTTTTATGCTGTTCGCAGTTTCCTCCACGGTTTCCTTCGCTGGAACCGAGACCACTCTGCACGGCTTTAACACGATGCCGAATGGCTCGGCTCCGGTCGGAAACATGGTTGCCGATTCAGCTGGAAACCTCTATGGAGCAACCGCGCAAGGCGGCGCTTGGGGTGTGGTCTTCAAGCTTACCCCGACCAAAAGCGGCGGCTGGACCGAAACCGTCATCCACGATTTTACCAATTCGCCCGACGGGGCTTATCCCGGCGGAAGCCTGATTTTCGACCCGTCTGGTAACCTTTACGGTGTGACCGGGGGAGGGGGCACCTACGGGTTGGGCACCGTCTTCAAGTTAACGGCCAACGGAAAAGGCTGGACCGAGACCATTTTGGTCAACTTCTCCTTTGCCAACGGATCGTACCCAAACAGTTTGATTTTCGACAAGGCGGGAAATCTTTTTGGCACCACCTACCGGGGCGGCTCGGGTCGCTGTTACAGCTACGACGGGCAGACCAACTATGGCTGTGGTGTCGTCTTCGAACTCTCCCCGCAATCCAACGGCAGTTGGACCGACAAAGTCCTCTACAACTTTAATGACAGCGATACAAACAATGCCGATCCTGGGGGGCCGCTGGTCTTCGACAAGGCGGGCAACCTCTACGGCGCCGCCTCAGGGTTCGATAGCCAGTGTGGCAACAGTTTTGACTGTCCGTACGGCGAAATCTTTGAACTGTCCCCGTCGCAGGGGGGGACATGGACGCAAAGCGTCGTGTATTCCTTTGAGAATACCACCGCTAGCTTTCCCGGCACTCTAGCGATTGACAGCACGGGCAATCTGTACGGGAGTGCGTTGGGCGGAACCTCCTACTCCGGGATCTTGTTTGAACTCTCGCCGCCAACCGTGTCTGGTGGCAGTTGGACCGAAAACGTTCTCTACAATTTTCAGGGACCTGCCGCCAGCGATGGCAGTTACCCCTCGTCCTTGATCCTGGACGCCGCTGGCAATATCTACGGAACCACCGAGTTCGGAGGCCTGACCGGGTACGTATGCGCTGATTATGGCTACGGATGCGGCACCATCTTCGAATTGTCTCCCAATGGCAGCGGCGGCTGGAACGAAACAATTCTGTACGTATTCACCAACGGCAACGACGGCGGATTGCCAAACGGCATCTACCGCGACGCAAGCGGCAATCTCTATACGTCGGAGTGGGGTGGGCCAGTGTGCGGCGTGCAGAGCCTTATTGGCTGCGGCTCCATCCTTAAACTAAGTTCCTCCAATGGCGTCTGGACTCCAGCCGTGCTCTACGACTTCACTTCCGTGGTGGATGGGTATCAACCCAGGGCAGGCCTGCTGGCCGACAGCTTAGGCAATTATTACGGTACTACCTCGAATGGGGGCGCTTACAACCGAGGGACTGTTTTCAAGGTGAACAAGAATTCCAGTGGGACTTGGCATAGCAGTATCCTCTACAGCTTCGGTAATTCGAAGACCGACGCCCAGACTCCAATGGGTGGCTTAATCTTCGATTCCAGAGGCAACCTCTACGGGACCACTGAGTCCGGCGGAGCAAACAGCGGCGGTACGGTTTATGAACTTTCTCCCAGCGCGCAGGGAACTTGGACCGAGACAATTCTCTACAGCTTCCCTAGTTACAGCACGACCAACGCGTGTTCGCCTACATCATCTTTGGCGCTCGATAGTGTGGGCAATCTCTATGGCATCGCCGGATGCGGCACCGGCTCGCTGGGAACGGTCTTCGAGTTGAGCCCGCAGGCCGGCGGTTGGGTGGAAAGCGTCCTGCACAGCTTCGCTGGTTCGAACGATGGCTGGTATCCCAATGGCCCCGTGATTCTCGACAAGAAGGGCAACCTGTACGGGGTGACTTACCAGGGCTACGGCGCCTCTGGCTCCGGCCAGTATCTAGACGGAGTGGTTTACGAACTGAGCCCGCCGGCAAACGGCGGAGGCGCTTGGACTGAGACTCTTCTTCTGACTTTTCCCGGAGGTAGCAAGGGAGCGTATGCTTCCGGCAGCCTGGTCTTCGACAATGCCGGCAACCTCTATGGCACCACCGAGCAAGGAGGAAGCTACAACTCAGGCATTGTTTATAAGTTGTCATCCTCCGGCACCGCGTGGACCGAGACGGTTCTGCATAGCTTTAAGGGAGTCGATAACGATGGCGGCTGGCCCATTGCCGGAGTCACTCTCGACTCCACCGGCGCTCTCTGGGGTACGACCGAGTACGGCGGCAGGTTCTCCTACTCGTGTCTACTCGGATGCGGCATCGTCTTCAAGTTGACCGAATCCAGTGGCGGCCAGTGGCAGGAAAGCGTTCTCTATCGCTTTACCGGTGGCCTTGACGGGATGGAACCTTCCGCCCCCGTAATTCTCGATTCAGCAGGTAATCTTTACGGCACCACACCATATGCGGGCAGCGGCGCTGGAGGCACTGTGTTTAAAATCAAGCCGTAATTTGTCTGCTGTAGTAGCTTTTTTACGACGCTCTCAATTGCCGGATATTCTCCACCTTCCTTGGGGAGCCATGGTTTCCGGGCTTTTTCTCGCCTGTGGAAAATCTTGTCAATAGGCAGAAATTACACGATCGGGCTTAACTTCTAGCAAGGAAAGGGGAAATATTTCTGGCAAAGGTGGCGGGTGTACCCTTTGCGGCATGATATACTATAAGTATAGAGTAGAGAAATCAGAAGAACATAAGGCGCGGCCGCCATCTACGGATGGAGACAGGTCGCGCCTTTTGTATTTGGAGGCGAGGACGGCGATGGGATTATGGGTCAATCAGTTCATGAACAGCACGGAGCGGGGAGAGTGGGCGGAAATACGGTTTCTGGCCCGGGCGGCGGAGCAGCGGTTTCGGGTGTCGAAGCCGTGGGGGAATGCGGCTCCGTATGACTTGATGGTGGAAAAGGAGGGGATGATCTACCGGGTGCAGGTGAAGTCGACGACGGCGCGGGTAACCAAGGGCGCTTATGCGTGCCGAATGCCGACGGGGAAGAGGCTCACACACATTCTGGAGGAGATCGATTTTGTGGCGGCGTATGTGATTCCGCTGGACCTTTGGTACATCATCCCGGCAGGAGTGGTGAAGGCGAGGAAAGGGGCTATTTCGCTTGCGCCCTGGGGACGGCGGAGCAAGTATGAACGGTATCTGGAGGCCTGGTATTTGTTGCGGCAGTGGAGGGGAGGGGAGAAGACGCCGGGGGCTTTGAAGAGGGCGAGGTGCAGGGAGCGGGCTCGTGCCCGGGCGGAGAAGGCGGCGAGGGCGGTTCGGCGCGTCAAAAGCAGAAGGGTCGCGGCTTTGCTTTGCCGCCGTTAGCGGGATGCGGTCCAGCGTGAGTCGGAGCGATCGTCATCCGGGACTGCCCGTACGTAGCGGAAGAAGCGCGGGCGTCCCTTTCTTTTCCAGTAGGCGGAATCGTAGGCGGCGACTCCGGGGCCGGAGCGCAGCAGGCTGAAAAAAGAACGCTGCGCGGGATTGACTACGATGCCGGTATGTCCGGGCCAGACGGCCAGATCGCCGGGTTGGGGATGGGTAACGCGGCGAAATTCTCCGACGCCGGCGTAGAGGTCGGTCGAGGGCGCGTAGGCGTAGGGGAACCCGGCACGCTCGTAGAGTCCGTGGACGAAGTGGGAGCAGTCGGTGGAGAAGGCCTTGTGATGGCGGGAATCGAGCGCGGCGCTGATGATGGCCAGGCCTTCATCGAGAGTGAGAGGCCGGGCGTCTTCTTGTTCCGGTTGTTCCTGCGTGCGGGGCGGCGGCGCGGGATCAGGCGCGGCGCGATGCGACTTGCTGGAGCGTCCATACGATTGTTGTGCCAGCGCGGAGGGGAGGACACCGAGGCAAAACATCGCAAAAAACAGGACGCATTGGGCACGAAACCGCATAGTCGAATGTAACGTGCGTTGGCCAGCCCGTACAGGTCACAGGGGTGCTGCGTTAAGCCGCGAAAACCGTTCAACCTCAGATGCACTTTGGGGGGAAGGGGTTTGTAGGCGAGTGTTTTAGAGTTGGTTATTCAGTCCGGCTGGGTCAGTCTTCAAGGGCTGGCCAGAGCCTGCGGCCGCTTTTGCTGGCGGGGGCGCCCCGCAGCCGCATATGCCTTGACTGCGGCACCAGAGCACATTTACAATGCACATATGGAAAACACACAGCGAGCGCACATTCTGATTCCCGGCGATCTGCTGCGGGAGATCGATGCTCTGGTGGGGCCGCGCGGGCGAAGCGCTTTCCTGCTGGAGACGGCCCGGCAGGAGGTGCAGCGGCGCAAGCTGTTGCATTTTCTGGAGAGCGAGGAGCCCGCCTGGAAAGCGGAAGGTCATCCTGAACTTCAGCGTGGGGCGGCAGAGTGGGTACGGCAACTACGTGAGCAGAGCGAAAGGGGTGAGGCTGGCGACAGGAAGGGTCGGCGGCGGAGCCCGCGAAGTCGGCATCCCGGTTCGGCGCAAAAATCCTCCATCACGCCACGCCGCTTAAAGTGAGGGTTACGAATGCAATTGTTGCTCGATTCGTCGGTGCTGATTGACGCCTTGCGGTCGCGCCGAGGGCGGCGGCAGTGGCTGGCCGGGCTGGTGCGCGCAGGGCATGGTCTGGCAACTTCCGCGCTCAATCTTGGCGAAGTGTACGCGGGCATGCGTCCCGAAGAAGAAGCGCGAACGAAAGCCTTTCTGGACGCGCTGGAATGCCATGCGATCACAGCTGGCGTGGCCGAGGCAGCGGGCAGGCTCAAACGACAGTGGGCGCAGAAAGGCCGCACTCTCACGCTGGCGGATACCATGGTCGCGGCAGTGGCGATAGAGCAAGGTTCTCCGCTGGCCACCGATAACCGCAAAGACTTCCCTATGCCGGGATTGCAGTTCTACGAACTGCCGGAAGAGTAGAAGAGAATGCCGAGTCACCAGGCATTCGATCCCCGCGTGATGACTCGGCGGTTGCTTACAGGATGTAGAACGTCAGTGGCCGTCGAGACATCCTTTTTGGCCTGAGCTATTAGGGTAGCCGGTGCCGGTGTTGAAGGCGTTGTTCGACCACTCGCCCTGAATCTTCCACTGAGTGCCGTTGCTGAAGGTCACCAGCGGGACGTTGAAGGTCCATGCGCATTTGTCTCCGTTCTCCTGGCCGCGGCGGTCATACCAGGCGCCGGGACTGTCTGGGTCGGTGCGGGCTTCGGAGAGTTCGTGTCCGCTGACATTGGCCAATGCCGCCAGGCCCTGCGAGTGCAAACCGGAGGTATCCTGCGGATCGCAGCCCGGGTCGCCATCGAGGTTAAAGAAGAAAGCGACCTGCACGGTCACGCCGCTGCACGTGCCGAAAGTATGGTAAGCGCAGTAGCCGGCGTTGCCCCGCGGTATATCGACGTAGACAGGGTAGAAGCCGTTGCTGACCGGACTGGTGATCTCCTTGCACGCTTCGGCGATGATCGCGGAAGTCGAGCTTCCATTGGAAGCGGTGGATAGGTCGATGAGATGACCGTTGTGGGTGACGACGGGTCCGACCTGACCGTTGGAGCCGGTGTATTCATCGGACGTTTTTGCGTAGTTGGAGTTGCTGAAACCGGTGTACCAGGAATCGAGGCCGGTGATCTTGTCGCCGCCCAATGGATGCCGAGCATAGGCGGCTCGTGCTGCCCATTCAAGGCTGACAGGTCTTGACGGTTGGATGCCGAGGAATCCGCGGTCTGGGCAAAGGAGAGTACTCCGAGCGATAAAACTATGGACAGAAGCAAAATCTTCGTTCTCATGATGTGGTTCCTTTCTGGTAGGGATGGAAATGCTTCGGAGCGATGAGCGGAATGATCGTGCCGAGCGGGAAGATTATACGTCGAAGATGGGGTGGATGACTCCGTCTGCGGCGGCGATTTACGAATACCGGAATGAATCTGGAGGAGGCGCGCCGGGGCCGTCAAGGCTTCCCAGAAGCGCTCCGTCTTCTACTACTCGCTCGATTTGGGCGGTGAGCCACCGGTTTGGGACGTGGCGTCCCTTCAGAAATAGTTTTTGATAATTGTCGGTGAGGGCTTCGGTGAACTCCGCGTCAGGGGCGCTGGGTGCGGCGTTCAGCGTGATCGCTTCTACTTTTTTGCCGACGAAGCTGCGCAGGAAGGCGAGTTTTTTCTCGGCAGCGAGGTCGCGCAGGATCTTGTTGCGCTCGCGTGCGATTTGTACAGGGACCTGATTCGGCATGATAGCCGCCGGAGTGCCGGGACGCGCCGAGTAGGTGAAGACGTGCAGGTAAGTGAAGGGCAGGTCTGCGATGAGGCGGCGAGTGGCTTCGAATTCGGCGTCGGTCTCGCCGGGGAATCCCGTCATGACGTCGGCGCCGATGGCGGCGCTGGGCATGGCCGCGCGAATCTTTTCAATCTTCTCGCGATAGTGCCAGGGACGATATTTGCGGTGCATGCGCCGCAGCACCGCGTCGCTGCCGGATTGCAAGGGAACGTGCGCATGCTTGGCGATACGCGGGGAAGCGGCTACAAGTGCAATGAGTTCCGGGCTCCAGTCCATGGGTTCGACGGAGGAGATGCGGAGTTTTTCGAGGCTGGTCTGCGACAGGATTGTCTGAATAAGAGATTCGAGTCGTTGGTCGTTAGTCGTTAGTCGTTGGGGGTTGTGGGTGATAACTAGATCGCGTCCCCAGCGGCCGAGGTTGATGCCGCTGATCACTACTTCGCGGTAGCCGGCGGCTACGAGTGAGTGAACCTCGCGAATGATTTCGGGCAGGGGTAACGACCGGCTGTGGCCGCGGACGCTGGGGATCACGCAGAAGGAACAGCGGTTATCGCATCCGTCCTGCACTTTGAGGTTGGGGCGGGTGCGGTCGTTTTCGTGGGAGCCGGCGGCCGGTGCGGACTCGAAGACCGGGGCGGCGAGGAGTTCGGTGTGGGCGAAGATGTCGGAGACGTAAATCCAGTTCTCAGTTCTCAGTTCTCGGTTCTCAGTTAGAGAGGAAAGGGGAAGGAAGGCTTGGCGAGCTTGTTGGCCGTCGACCTCAGCGGCTAAAGCCGCGACTTGATCGATGCGGTCCGTCGCAGCGCTGGAAGCGCTGCGCCACCCCAAATCGGAAAGAAGTGGCACGGCAATCTCTGCGAGTTGATGTTTGTGCGAATTGCCGATCACTGCGGACACGCCCGGCAGGGCGGCAATTTCTTCTGGGGCGCGCTGGGCATAGCATCCCGTAACAATAATTCTTGCCAGCGGATTCTGGCGCTGCACGCGGCGTATGGCGGCGCGCGCATCCTGGTCCGCGGAATTGGTGACGGTGCAAGTATTCAAAATTACTAGATCGGCTTCAGCGGCGGCGGCACGGGCGAGGCCGCGGGATTCGAACTGGCGTTCGAGGGCTGCGCCGTCGGCCTGGGTGGCGCGGCATCCGAAATTTTCTACGTGGTAGGTGGGCACGGAA